>SESG01009650.1_pt1 | contig 17537 bp, 12 predicted proteins | sample 3171421 | NCBI WGS metagenome assembly SESG01 (sample SAMN10866946, study PRJNA518727) | freshwater metagenome | biome: subpolar coniferous forest; feature: holomictic lake; material: water; isolation source: holomictic Lake 227, 6 m and 8 m depth | place: Canada: near Kenora, Ontario | collected... | reverse complement strand
GCAAATATATTGCCGGTGTGATTGATAGTGAACCGAAGCTTATTTCCTTTCTGCCCGTGCTCCACGCGGCGGACTGGGTGGCCGTAGATACCGAGGCAGACAGCTTGCACGCCTACCCGGAGAAGGTCTGTCTGATCCAAATCAGCACCGTGCTGGGTGACAAGCTTGTTGACCCGCTGGCCCGGGTGAACCTCGCCCCCTTGTTTGAGGCCTTGTCCGGCCACGAACTCATCATGCATGGAGCGGATTATGATTTGCGGCTCCTACGCAAGCACCACGAGTTTGTGCCCAGCGGGATCTTCGACACCATGCTGGCCGCGCGCCTGCTGGGCTTGCGGCAGTTCGGTCTGAGCCACCTGGTCGAGAATTACCTCGGCGTCAAATTGGAGAAGGGCCCGCAGAAGGCCAACTGGGCGATGCGCCCACTCACGGAGCGGATGGATCGTTACGCCCGGAAAGACACCCATTACCTGAAGCCGCTGACGGACTGCTTGAAGCCGGAACTGGAGGCCAAGGGGCGACTGGCGTGGCAGCAGGAATCCTGCGCGCGGCTCGTCCAGGATTCGGCCGTGCATCGCCCGCCGGATTTGGACTCGGTGTGGCGCATCAAAGGTTGCCACCTGCTGGAGCCGCCGGCGCTGGCCATCCTGCGCGAGCTTTGGCAGTGGCGTGAGGCGGAGGCGACCGGGGCCAACCGGCCGCCCTTCTTTGTCATGAGCCATCAAGCGCTGGTGGATATCGCCGCGGCGGCAGCGGCGGCCCAGCCGGTGGAGCCGTTCCTGCACAAGCACCTCTCCGATCGGCGCCGCAGCGGTTTAATGAAAGCGGTCACGCGCGGTCAGGGCCTGTCGCCCGACCACCATCCCAGTCCCCTCCGCCGCGTTTGCCGCCGGCCGAGCGAAGGGGAGAAGCGCCGGTTTGCCGAGCTCCAAAAGCACCGCGACGCGCACGCCGCCCGGTTGGGCATTGATCCCACATTGATTGCCAGCCGGGGCATGATCTCCGACCTTGCCCACGACTGGGACAAGCACGTCGGCGAATTAATGAACTGGCAGCGCGACTTGCTCAAGGCATAAGCAAGTCGCGCCCGGCTAAACGGCCAGTTTCGGGTCAGATGCCAACGCTGGCCAGCTCTTCATTGGTGGCCACGTTCACGATTTTGAACTGTTCGGCGTGCAGGGCGGGGTCAGCCCGGAACGAGAGTTTGCCGAAATAGCGCTTCTCCATCTCGATGAGGTGCTTCTCGTCCTCGGTGCGCAGCCGTTCCAGAATCGTTGGGTGCACCACGATTCGCAACTGGAAGTCCGACTCATCCCGCGAGCGCTTCTTGAGGATCTCACTCAGCTTGCGCTGAATCTCGACGCTCATGGTCAGGGCGCTCTTGACCCGGCCACGGCCTTTGCAGTACGGGCAGTCATCGTACGCCGCCGCATGCACGCTCTCGGAATGGCGCTGGCGCGTCATTTCCAGCAAACCAAGCTGCGAGATGGGCAGCACGTGGGTCTTGGCCTTGTCACGGCGCAAGCCCTCTTTCATGCGCTGATAGACTTGCTGCTGGTCGCGGCGCGACTTCATGTCGATGAAGTCGAGGACGATCAGGCCGCCCATGTTGCGCAAGCGCAGTTGGCGGGCAATCTCCTCCGCCGCCTCCAGGTTTACCTTGAGAATGGTCGATTCCTGATCCTTGCCGCCCTTGTGCCGGCCGGTGTTTACGTCGATCGCCACCAGGGCTTCGGTTTCGTCCATCACGATGTAGCCGCCGCTCTTCAAGTGTACCTGGCGGGAGAAGGCGCTCTCCAGTTGCCTGGTTATGTTGAAGCGGTCGAAGATCGGCTGGGGGTCGGTGTAAAGCTTCACCTTGTTGGCGGAACGTTTGGAGATTTTGGAGATCATCTCCCGCATCCGGTCGTAGGCTTTCTGACTGTCCACGACAATGCGCTCCACGTCTTCGGTCAGGAAGTCGCGCACGGTGCGCTCGATGAGATCCGGCTCCTGGAACACGCAGCTCGCCAGTGGCTGCGACTTGATGCGCTCCTGGATTTGGTACCATTCAGCAAGCAGGAGGGCCAGATCGCGAACGAAGTAGCGCTTCTGCTGGCCCTCGCCCACGGTGCGCATGATGACGCCCATGCCGTCGGGAATCGCCAGTTCGCGCAGGATTTTCTTCAGGCGCTGGCGCTCGGGCTGGTTCTCGATCTTGCGGGAGATGCCGCTCTGGTCGGAGTTCGGCAGCAGAACCAGGTAACGGCCCGGCAGCACCAGGTTGGTGGTGATCCGCGGGCCTTTGGTGCCGATGGGACCTTTGGTCACTTGCGCAATGATCTCGCTGCCGTGCGGGTAGAGGCGCGGGATGTCCTTCTGCGTAATTTTAGGCCGCTCGCGTCGCCGGCCGCCCCGCTCGACGATTTCCACGCCGCTGTCGAAGCTATTCGGCACGATGTCCCAGTAATGCAGAAAGGCGTTTTTCTCGAATCCGATGTCAACGAAGGCGGCTTTGAGGCCGTCTTCAAGATTACGCACCCGGCCTTTGAAGATGCTGCCAACCAGCCGCTCCTCGGTCGTCCGCTCGATAGTGAACTCCTCGAGCCGGCCTTCCTCGGATACCGCCACGCGGGTCTCGAGGGTCTCCGCGTTGATGATGACTTCCTTATGGATTTTCTTGACCGGCTTGATCAGCCGCTGGACTTTCTTGACCAGGGAGGTGGCCGCCGCCCGGATGGTTTCCACAAAGCCCCGGGACTGTTCCTTGACGTGGACTGGCGCAAAGGGTTTCTCCTCCTGCACCTGGGCGGGAGTTTCGAAGTGCGGTTCACGGAAGTTGCCTTTGCCGGTTCCGGGCGCTTCCGTTGTTTCCTGGGGCAATCCTTCGGGTGGCAGGCCCGCGGCGATGTTCTCGGCGCGCTCGATTTCGTGCGCGTGGCGATGCTCATAGACCTTCTCCGACGTGGGGGGGCCGCTCACCGCCTCTGTGCGCGCCTGGGTGGCTTCGCGGTCGGGGTGCGGCGGCTGTCCATGTCCCAATCCGCCGCTGGGGCGAAAGCGCATGCCGCGCCGCCGCCGGGAAAAGTTTCGGTCACTCATAATTAATAGGCCTTTCGATAGATATACACGTTTTGCAACATGCCCATGGCGATCAACGAGCCGAGCACTGATGATCCGCCGTAACTTAACAGCGGCAGTGGCACACCCGTCACGGGCATAATCCGAATGTTCATGCCGATATTGATGAAGACATGGCTGAAGATGAGCGTCACAACGCCTATCGCCAAGGTCTTGCCCAGGCGGTCGCGCGCCTGGCCGGCGATTCTGATCCCGGAGAACAGAACCGCCCCGTAGAGCGTGAGCACGATCACGCTGCCGACGAATCCACTCTCCTCGGCAATGACGGAGAAGATGAAGTCGTTGTGCGCCACTGCTCGCGGCAGGTATCCCAGGGCATTCTGTGTGCCCCGCCGCCAGCCTTTACCCATCAGCCCCCCGGAGCCGACGGAAATCAACGCCTGCCGCACATTGTGCGAGTAATCGAACTGCTGTTGACGCAGGCGCGCTTGCTCCGCCTTGGACGCACCGGGAGGCGGAGACTCTTCTTTGCCGAAGTACACCAGCAGCCGGCGCCGCTGATAGTCCTCCAATTTGATCTGCCAGTTCGGTGGCATAAAGATCACGTCCACGAGGAACAAGGCGCCTAAAATGCCAACGCCGCCCAGCAACCGCAGAAGGTACCGCCGCGGCGTCCCGGCCACGAACATTATGGCCAGGCCGGTCGGCAACAACACCAGCGCCGACCCGAGGTCGGGTTCCTTGAGGATCAGCACGAACGGCAGGAGGATCAGACCGAGGGACTTCCAAAACGTGAGCGCCACGCGCAACTCCTCGAACGGCCGGCTCAGGAAATGCGCCTGGGCCAGGATGAACGCGAGCTTGGCAAATTCCGAAGGTTGAAGGCTGAAGAAGCCCAGATCGAACCACCGCCGCGCCCCAAACCGCACGGTGCCGAAGAGCAGCACCACGGCCAGCATCGTCACTACGAACCAGTAGGCGACCATCGACCACCGCGCCAGGATGTGATAATCCACGCAACACACAGCCACCGCGGCGCCGGTCCCAAGCACATACCAGATGATCTGCCGGACCCAGCTCTGGTTGTACCAGGGCGCCAAACGGGCTGATTCGTTCACCATCGTCGCGCTGTAAACGAAGGCCGTCCCGAGCAACATCAAGCCAAGCAGGGCGATTAACTGCACCCGGTCGAGGCGCGACTGACGCTCGTTGAAGTTGGGGTTAGTCATTAACTCAGGGCGCCTTGGCCAGCGTTTCTCCCTTGCCCGGCAGATCCTGATCCCGGAGGGCGGCATAGATTTTTCCGGCCACCGGCGCGCAGGTGGCGCCGCCCGAAATGCCGTTCTCGACCATCACTATTACGGTCCATTGGGGTTTTTCGTACGGGGCAAACGAGGCGAACCAGGTGGTGAGACCCGTCTTGACGTTACGCTCGTCCTGCACCTGGGCCGTGCCGGTCTTGGCGCAAATGCGCAGACCCGGCACCGCGGCATTCTTGCCGGTGCCGTCCGGGTCTTCGGTGTCCCCCACCATCGCGTCGTGCAGGATCTCCATAGTGTGCTTACTGACGCCGAGTCGGTCCCTGACCCGGCCGCGGGGAAAGACGATGGGTGGCACACCCAAAGTGGGGTCCGCGGGTTCGACCCGGTCCACCAGTCGCGGCCACAGGACATCGCCGCCGTTGGCAATGGCCGCGGTCAGGACGGCGATTTGCAGGGGAGTTACCCACACGGGGTCTTGCCCGATGCAGAGGTTGGCGGTGTTGCCTTCGGTCCAGCCCGAGGTAAGGCGGCGCAGACTCGGGAACGAGCCCGGGACATCCTGCTGCGTGTGCAGCCCCTGCCGTTCGCCGAAATGCAGCCGCTGTCCCAGGCGGATAATCGGTTCCGGACCGACGCGCAGGCCGATCGTAATGAAATAGGAATTGCTTGAACGCTTCAGCGCCCGGCGGAAGTTGTAGGGGCCGGGTTCGACGGTGTCTTTGATGATGCGATTGCCAACCTTCTTGCCGCCTTTGGTCGGCTGGGCGGGATTGGGCTCGACCGGAATGATTTCCTCCGGGTTCAAGCCAGCTTCCAGCGCAGCCAGCCCCACTACCGTTTTGAAGATGGAGCCCGGCATATAGTTCTCCTGGGTGGCGCGATTCTTCTCGGCCGTTAATTCTGCGATGCGGTCCGACTCCGCCGCTGACAACCTGGGGAGGTATGAATTAGGATTGAAGGGCGGGGAAGACACCAACGCCAGGATATCCCCGTTGGTCACATTCATGACGACTACCGCGCCTAATCTGCCCGCACCGAAGACCTGCAACGCCTGCTCCGCCACCTGCTGAATCTTCAGGTCTATGGTCAGCACCACATTCGAGCCGGGTTTGGCCGGGGTCCAAATAGTCTCGGTCTGGCGGTAGCCCGCGTTGTTCACCAACACCGATTTAGCGCCCGCGATGCCGCGCAGCGCTTTGTCGGACCCGAACTCAACCCCGACGCGGCCGCGGTAATCCGGCGGCCGGAAGGAGAAGAACGCCTCTTCGCCTTCCATCGAACTGTCGTCGAATTGCATATGCCCGAGGGTGTGGGCGGCGGTAGTGCCATAAGGATAGAAGCGCGTGGATTGAACCTCCAGATCAACCCCCACCGGGCTGGTGGATTGCTCCTCGAACAGCGCGATTTGGGTGGGGTCCAGATTCGCCAGCACGGGGTAGGGCAGGGCCAGGCGGGTTTCGTAATGGCGCTCGAAGTTGGTGGGATTCAGCGAGAGCGGTTGCCCCAGTCGCAGGCTGACTTGGCGCACCACATTGCTGGCGACGGCATAGCGGGATTGGCGTCCCAGGGCCTCGATCTGCGCCTTCTTGAGTCTGACATTTTGTTTGGTGACCGTTGGGGAGCCAAGCCAGCGCCGCCAAAAGGCACCGGAGTTGGTGACCGTTCTTACGGGCCGAGTTCGTTCGTATTCCCGCTGGAACTGGCCACGCAGCTCATCGAGATAGAGGCTGACATTGTAGGTCGGCCGGTTCTCCGCCAGCGTAATGCCATTCCGATCGAGAATCTTGCCGCGCACGGCGGGAATGCGTACCGTGCGGAAGGACTGGGTTTCGAGGTTCGTCTGGTAGTCCCGGAAAGACACCATCTGCACCCACCACAGGCCCGCCAGCAAAAGGCACAACCCGCCCAGCACCAGCACCGCCACCAGCCGGAGTTGCGGGTCGTCTTTCTTGAGCTGGTCGAAGATCAACATGACCGGGAAGAAGCCACAGACGCCGACTCGCCCGGCCCCACCGGGCCGACTTTAGGCTTTAGACTCAGGACTTTAGGCTTCATAGCCGTCCCCTCCGGATTTCCCGGTCGGGCCGGAAGCTGCTTTGGGCGTCCCCGTGGTGAACCAGCGTGCGTTGCAGCCAGCCGAACAGTTCAAAGCAGATCGGGGTAGCGATGGCTCCGCCCACGCTCAGCACCAGCAGTTGCCAGAGCGTGCCCCAGCCCAGCAGCGGGGTGTGCCCCATGGTGATCAGAAGCAGCAGCGTCAGCACCGGCGCCGCGACGCTGGCGGCCAGGCCCAGGACCAAATGGGCAAAGGTCTGGTCGCGTAAGATCAGCTCGCGCTGCAGGTGAATCGTCAAACCGATGGCGAATAAGGGGAGCACGGTCAAGCCCAGCGGATTGGCGGAGAGCGAATCGAACCACAGCCCACCAAGAAACGCGAGCAGCCCCACGGTGGTAATGCCGGTGCAGAGGCCGGCATAGACCATCAGCGGGGGCAGCAGGTCGATTTGCGCCCCGACGAGATGGCGCACGCCGCCGAAGGCGGCTTCCCAAAAGACCGCCAGGAAGGCCGCGCCCAGTACCAGCAGTGGATGGAGCCAGTTCATGGTAACTTCACCCATACCTCATCCAGCGAGTTCAGATTTGCCGCCAGCTTCACGCGGGCTTCGGCGCGACTGCCGTAGTCCACGGGTTGCACATCGACGATCTTGCCGATCGGAATACCGGCTGGGAAGATCCCACCCACGCCGCTCGTGACCACATTCTGCCCGGGCTTGAGGTTCGCATTGCGGGAAAGATAACCCAGGGCCACGAGGTCGGTTTCCAAAGGTCCGGACACGCCGATAATCCCGGCGTCGCGGGTTTCGTTTTCGACGCGTGCGGAAACCTTGCAATTGGGGTCGCCGAGCAGAGTTACCTGCGAGCGCGTAAGGCTGACGGACGAGAGGCGACCGACGAGGCCGTCCGCCGTCAATACCGGCAGATTGACTCTCAGACCGTCCCGGCTCCCGAGGTCGATTTGCACGGTTAGCCACCAGTTGGCCGGTTCACGCAGTACTACCCGGGCCAGCTTGAGCTTCCAGGTGGCCTGACGTTGCCAGCCCAAGAGCTGCCGCAGCCGGGCATTTTCCCGGGCGGTTTCCTCGGCCTGGAGTTCCTGCAGTCGCAACTGCTGGTTCTCCCGCCGCAGGCCGTCATTCAGCCGAAGCAATTCCCGCCGTGGCACCGCCGCGTCCACGGCCGCGCCCGCCAATTGCTGGGTGGAACTGGCCAGCCCGAACAGCGGCAAGAACAGGCTCCCGATCCCCAATTTGAGGCGGGCAGTCGTTTGGCCGGGAAGATTCAAAATAACCAGCGTCAACAGCACAATCAGACCTACAGCAATATAATGCGGCCGTTTTAACATCTAAGAAATCGGCAGTTAGCGAGCAATGACTGGCCCTGATGAACGGCCGTTTAGGGCCGATCACCGATTACCGACTGCCAGTTACTGATGACCTCAGGAGGGAACTACTTGGAACTGGTGGAAACGCGCTTGAGAAACTGGAGTTCCTGCAACACCCGGCCCGTGCCTTCGGCTACGGCGCTCAGCGGGTCGTCCGCGACATGAACCGGCAAGCCGGTTTCTTCGGCGACCAGCCGATCGATACCGCGTAACAACGAGCCGCCGCCGGCCATGACTATGCCCCGGTCCACCAGGTCAGCGGACAATTCGGGCGGACAGCGCTCGAGGGTGATGCGGACAGATTCCAAAATGCTGGAAAGCGGCTCTTGCAGGGCTTCACGAATCTCTTCTGAGCGAATGGTCAGCGTCTTCGGCAGCCCCGCGCTCAGATCACGTCCCTTGACTTCCATGGTTAATTCCTGCTCCAGCGGAAAAGCCGAGCCCACTCGGATCTTAATTTCTTCCGCCGTGCGTTCACCGATCATCAGATTATAGGCCCGTTTAATATGCGCCACGATCGTCTCGTCGAATTCGTCTCCGCCCACCCTCAGGCTGCGGCTGAAGACGATACCGGCCAGGGATATAATTGCGATTTCGCAAGTCCCGCCGCCAATATCCACGATCATGTTACCCGCCGGCTCATGCACCGGCAGACCGACACCGATGGCGGAGGCCATCGGCTGTTCGATTAAATACACTTCCCGTGCGCCGGCATGAGTAGCGGAGTCTTTAACCGCCCGTTTTTCCACTTCGGTGATACCCGAAGGCACCGCGACGACGACCCGCGGCGCAATCAGTTTCCGATGATGGACCTTTTGGATGAAGTGGCGCAGCATCGCTTCGGTAATCTCGAAATCAGCGATCACGCCATCTTTCATGGGCCGAATGGCCACGATATTCCCCGGGGTGCGTCCCAACATCCGTTTGGCTTCTTCGCCGACGGCTAGCACGTTGGTGGTCCCCGCCTGAATCGCGACGACGGAGGGCTCCCGTAAGACAATCCCCCGATCCCGGACGTAAACGACTGAATTAGCCGTCCCGAGGTCGATCCCAATATCATTGGAAAACAGGCTTTTAAATTGCGCAAACATGAACTTCGCCTAACAAACCGACAGATTAAGGCAGAGGATAATGAACGGTCAAGGCTATTAAACTGGCTATTAAATTGGTGCCAGAGGAGGGAATTGAACCCCCGACCAAAGGCTTATGAGTCCTCTGCTCTACCCCTGAGCTACTCTGGCAATAGGGACATCGTGCCCGATCTCTTTCGCTCCGTCAAATTGATATTTCCCTTTGTTTACAACGGTTTAGTGATGTTTCCCCGGCCAGAATATCGCCCAAGTTTCGCGGACATCAAAGGGCGCACCCAAGCAGCCAGTTACCAGGGAATATGGTTTTTAGCAACGGGTTAGCAACGCCCAAGAAACCACCAACCCCGCCAGCCCCCCCCCTTTTCCGGCCCCTACAGCTTGCCGCCCGGCTTAAGCAGATTCTCGTAGTCAGGCCGCTGGAGTGGGCAGTCAACCAGCTTGAGGAAGTTCGGCTTGGTGACGCCGCACTGGTGCGCCATCCGGCTCAAAAGCTCATCCGAGATGTCTCGACCAGAGCCGTGGCTGGTCTTTGTCCTGGCCATGGATTTCTTACCCTCGGTTGACCAGTAAGCATAAGTTCAAATCGGTTGGATTGCTCCTGGCCGGGGAACTCCACTGGCTCGGGATTGCGCCACCCTCTGGTGTTCAAGGCGACGTTAAAGCGGATGTAATAATTCTCGGTGATGAGGCCCAAGTTCCGCGCCCGGGCCATGATGGCGGCGATGGAGATGCCAAAATCGCGTTTCAACTCGAACAGTTCGTGCCAGCTCACCGCAGCGCGCTTGCCGCCGAACACCGCCAAGAAAACTTCCTTGGGCATCAGCGTTGCGCCGGCAAAGCAATGGCACAGACGTTCAATCTCCTTCGGGGGGGAACGGTCCTGGGCAAACTCCAGGAGCAAATGCGCCAGTTCATGCAGGGCGGTGAGGCGTTTCCGATCGGCGGGGAAGCGGCGGTTCACCACTACCACTGGGATCTTCCCCGCCCAGCCCGACAAGCCGTCGAACATGAGGCGCTTGAACTCGTCTTCGGTGCGGCGGATTTTCCAGGTCTCGTCGGCGCGCTTGAGGTTTTCGAGGTTGCGCGTACAGTCTGAACCGACTCGGCATCCTCGCCCGGCACCGCCGCCGTCCGGTCCGCGACCAGGACTTCGGGGGAGGGCGGTTTTTTGCCTTTCCGAGTCCTTTGCTTTGAGTTAGCGTTACCCCGGCTTTGTGGCCTTAACCGAACTGAGCTGTATTCAGGCAAAAGTGAACCACGGATGAACACAGATAAACACAGATTCTGGGGGTTGGACTCGGACCTCAAACGTCTGTTGGCAGTGTGGGTTGCGGTTGCCGCGCTACTGACTGCGCCGGCAGCCTCAATTTTCCCACTGCCTGACAAGGTCACGCCTGTCGTCCCAGACCGGCAGGACTTTCAGACGCCAGACCGGGTACACTTGACCGGTTGGGTCGGCAGGCGCATCGAGGCCAATGAAGCCAACCGGCTCGTTAAGTTAGACCCGACGCGCCTGCTGGAGGGCTATCGCAAACGCCCGGGCCGGCAGTCCTGGGACGGCGAGCACATTGGTAAATGGCTGCACGCCGCTACCTTAGCGTGGGTCAACACGGGCGATTCGGCCTTGCGCCAGAAGCTTGATTATGTGGCCGCCGAGCTAATCAAGTGCCAACTGGACGATGGCTACCTGGGTACCTACGTCGCCAAGGACCGCTGGACCGAGTGGGACGTCTGGGCGCACAAATACAACCTGATCGGCCTGATCACCTACATGCGCTACACCGGCAACCTGGAGCCGTTGGCCTCCTGCCGGCGCATGGCCGATCTGCTTTGCAACACTTTCGGGGATGAATCCGGCAAGCGCGATCTCATCAAAGCCGGCGAGCACGTGGGCATGGCGCCCACCAGCGTCCTGGAGCCTATGGTGTTGCTTTACCGTCTGACCGGGGAACCGCGCTATCTGGACTTCTGCCAGTACATCCTCCGCGCCTGGGAGCAGCCCAACGGACCGAAGATCATCTCGACGCTTCTCCAGGCCAAGCGCGTGGATAAGGTCGGCAACGGCAAAGCCTACGAGATGCTGTCCTGTCTGAACGGCGCCCTGGAGTACTATCGGACCGTTGGTAATCCGCAAATCCTAGCGGCTTGCCTGAACGCGTGGGAGGATATTGTTCGCCACCGTCTTTATATCACTGGCGCCGCCAGCTACGGCGAGCTGTTTCACGACGACTTTGACCTGCCCAACGTGGCAAACGTCGGTGAGACGTGCGTCACGGTTACCTGGCTGCAGTTCAACGCGCAGTTGCTGCGGTTGACCGGCGAGGCGCGCTTCGCCGAGCAGTTAGAGCATGTCATCCTGAATCAGTTGTTCGGCGCGCAGCGTTGCGATGGCTCGGCGTGGGGCTATTACGTGCAGATGGAAGGCAAGAAGCCCTACAGCAGCAGCCTGGATGGTCACTGCTGCCTCTCCAGCGGCCCGCGCGGCATCGCGCTCATCCCGACGTTTGCGGTCACCACGGATGGGAACGGGGTGGTGTTAAACCTCTACGATGCCGGCACAGCCAAACTCTATCTTCGGGATGGGACGGCCGTCGCCCTCACTATCGACACGCGTTACCCCAGCGAGGGTGGAATACAGGTGACCGTGAACCCGGCTGAACCGAAGACGTTCGCAGTAAGAGTACGAATCCCGGCCTGGTGTGCGCATCAAGAAGTGCGAGCCAACAACGAGCCGGTAAAAGCGCTACCCGGGCCGGACGGCTACGTCGCTGTCACGCGAGAGTGGAAGAAGGGCGACCGGCTGGACCTCAGTCTCACTATGGAAGCGGGCGTCGTCGTGGGCGAGCACAAGAACGAGGGCAAGGTCGCGGTGCGCTTCGGGCCGCTGGTATTGGCGGCAGACGAGGCGTTGCTGGGGGCGACCAATGGAAGCCTCGGGGCCATTTCCGCGGCTGGGGTCAGCGCCAGTACGCTCGAGGTTAACCCGGAGCCGGCCCCAGAAGCTTTCAAAACGTGGCCCGGCGCCCGGGTTTTCCTCGTCAACGGAATCGCCCGCAAGCGTGCCGGGAACCTCAAGCCTGGCTCGCCGCTCAAGATCCCGCTAATCCCCTTTGCGGACGCGGGCGCAAGCGGCGCCTCGTACAAGGTGTGGCTCCCGCTCGGCATGACCTCGTCCAGCGGAAACCTTTTGCTCGACGGCCAGGAAAGCCGTTCCCGCATCGGAAACGTCCCCGGCTCAATCGTCGATGAGGACCTCGGCAGCTTTGTGGTAACCTTCAACGGCGAACAGCGGGCAGAGGATTGGTTTGCTGCGATGCTGGATGCGCCGGTGACCGTCAGCAGGGTCGTATTTACACATGGTAAGACCTTCCACGACGGCGGCTGGTTTGACGCCAGCGCAGGCAAGCCCCACGTTCAAGTCAAAACCACCAAGGACGCCCCGTGGGAGACCGTGGGTGACCTCAAGTACTATCCTGCGACCACCGCCACCGATGCGGCCGGACTGAAGGGCGGCGAACGATTCTCCTGCGAATGCAAGACACCAATGACCGTGGTGGCCGTCCGGGTGGTTGGCAAGCCCGCTGGCGGTGATAATTCTCAGCAGGCATTTGCCTCCTGCGCCGAACTCCAGGCTTTTGGGCCACAACCCTGACCGCTCTCGCAACTCGATCCAACAACTCAAACCTCCAATCCAATTACATGAAGAAGGTACTAGTAAAGCAATTCGCTGCCGCGGTGCTCATTTGCCTCGCAACACTCCGACTGTCCCTGGCGGCCGACGCCCCCAAGGACGGACGCTGGGAGTCCCTCTTCAACGGCAAGGACCTCAGTGGTTGGCTGCCCGTGCAGGAGGTCACTTTTGTCGTCACCAACAGCAACCTGCGCCTGGTTACCGGCACGGGCTGGCTGCGGACGGAGAAGCAATACACGGACTTTGTGCTCGAAGCCGAGTGGCGCGCGCTGGTGTCGGACTATGACAGTGGATTCTTCATCCGCGCCGGGCTGGAGGGCAAGCCGTGGCCGAAAGACGGCTGGCAGGTCAACCTCAACCGCAGCGCGCTCGGCGGTCTCGTCAAAGGCTACCAGACCGTCGTGCCGGCCGAGACGCCGCCGATGCCGTTGAATAAATGGGTGAAATTCCGCATGGAAGTCCGCGGCCGGAATATTACGCTCGATGTGGACGGCGAGCGGGCCTGGGAATTCAAGGAGCTGGACGCCGACCGCGGTTACATCGGCATCCAGGCCGAGAATAAGGCATTCGACTTCCGCAACATTCGCATCCAGGAATTGACCCGCTAGACTGAGGCAGGGAGAATACTGACAAGACCGGGGGGGGATAGCTAACGCCGAGCAACCCCTCACCCCGGCCCTCTCCCCTTCTGAAGGGGCGAGGGAGAAGCCTCCGCAGCTTTGGGTGTAGTGCATGCGGGGACTCCTCAGCAGCCTGGAATTCCCCTCCGAGGCTGATCAGTTCACCAGGTTCTGCGGTTTGCCTTGCAGGAAGGAGCGGACGTTTTCGACGGCGATCTGCATGAGGCGCGAGCGGGCGGCCCGGGTGGCCCAGGCCAGGTGCGGGGTGATGATGCAGTTGTTAGCGGTAAGCAGAGGATTGTCCGCGGGCGGGGGTTCAGTCGAGAGAACGTCCACCGCAGCGCCGGCGAGGCGGCCGGAGTTAAGCGCGTCGGCCAGGGCCGGCTCGTCGGCGAGGAGGCCGCGGCTGGTGTTAATCAGGAAGGCGGTTGGCTTCATCAGCGAGAGGCGCCGGGCATTGACGAGGTTTGCCGTTTGCGGCGTGAGCGGGCAATGCAGGCTGACGACGTCGCTTTCCCGAAAGAGCGAGTCGAGTTCGACCAAACGAACATAAGGCGGGGTAGCCTTTGCATTGGGGGTGCAAGTGAGCACCTTCATGCCGAAGGCCGCGCCAAGTTCACCCACAGCCCGGCCTATCCTACCAAAGCCCACAATGCCCAGGGTTAGCCCCTCCAACTCGATCAGGGGAAAGTCCCAGTAACACCAATCCGCGCGGCTGGTCCAGTGGCCGTCGCGCACGGTCCGGGCATGATGGCCGGCGTGGTGAGCGAGTTCGAGCAGCAAGGCGAACGTCATTTGCGCGACGGATTTCGTTCCGTAGGTGGGCACATTGGTTACCGTAATGCCGCGCGTGCGGGCACCGGCAAGGTCAACGATGTTCGTGCCGGTGGCTAGCACGCCGATGTACTTAAGCCGTGGCAGATTCTGCATCTGGCCGTCGCTTAGCTTGGTCTTATTGGTTAAGAGGATGGCGGCAGCGACGGCGCGACGCTCCAGCTCGGCGGGGCTGGTGCGCTCGTAAATGGTGCAGGGCCCGAGGGATTGCAGTTCTTCCCAGCTCAGGTCGCCGGGATTGAGCGTGAACCCGTCCAGGACAACGATGTTCATATTCGCGTCGCGGCAACCGCTGGGGCCGCGGCAGCGGTCGATTCCAGGAAGCCTGCGAGTTTGCCCTTGCGAGTGGGGTGGCGGAGCTTGCGCAGAGCCTTGGCCTCGATCTGGCGGATGCGTTCGCGCGTGACCTCGTACTGCCGACCCACTTCCTCCAGAGTGCGCGGGGAGCCATCGTTAAGGCCGTAGCGGAGTTCCAGGATCCGGCGCTCGCGCTCCGTCAGGCCGTGGAGCACCTCGCCGAGTTTGCCGCGGAGGAGGTGGAAGCTGGTGACATCGCTCGGGTTCTCGGCCGTCTTGTCTTCGATCAGGTCGCCGAAATGCGTCTCGTCGGTGTCACCCACCTCAGACTGCATGGAGATGGGCTGCTGCGCCATTTTGAGGACGGCTCGCACTCGTTCGAGCGACATTCCCATGGCGTCGGTCAGCTCTTCGGGGGTGGCCTCGTGGCCCAATTCCTGCATGAGCTGCTTCTGGGCGCGCCAAAGCCGGTTGATGACCTCGATCATGTGGACCGGGATGCGAATGGTGCGGGCCTGGACGGCGATGCAGCGGGTGATGGCCTGGCGAATCCACCACGTGGCGTAAGTGGAGAACTTGTAGCCGCGTTGGTATTCGAATTTCTCAACCCCTTTCATCAAGCCCACGTTTCCCTCCTGGATAAGGTCGAGGAAGGACTGCCCGCGGTTGGTGTATTTCTTGGCGATGGAGATGACGAGGCGCAAGTTGGCCTCGACCATGTGCGACTTGGCCTCATGCGCGCGGTCCAGGGCGCGGTTCAGTTGCGCGCAGGCTTCGAGGTATTCGGCGCCGGGCATGCGAACAAACCGTTCGAGGGTTCGCAGTTTGTCTTGTTCGGAATGGAGGAGCGCCTCCGAGGCCGCGGACTGGCGCTGCGCTTCGAGCTCCCCAATCGCACGCAAGCTCGCTTGGAACTTGTCCCGGATGTTCTCGGTTACGAGCATCATTTCGTCGAGCACCTTTTGCTTGTAACGAAAGCGTGGAAACGCGGCTTGGAGCTTGGCGTCGAACCGTTTAAACTGATTGAGCAGCCGGTTGCGCTGGACGGCCGTGGTCGCCTGCTGCCAGCCGGCAAATCTGGCGTCGGCCTGCTGGTCCAGTGCGCGGACGCGTTTGACCAGCCGGCGCAATTGCTTGAAATGCCGGAGGCGGCTGCCAATGATCTTATCGATAATGACGCGGTCAAAGCGTTCCCTGGGTGGAACGGCCAGCAGCTTATCCGCCAGCGCCAGGTGCTCTTTGCCGGTAAATCCAAAACCGTAGATGATCCGCCGCGCCTCCTTTTCGGCGGCCTCGATGCGCATGCAAATCTCCACCTCCTGCTCGCGCGTCAGCAAGGGCACCTTGCCCATTTGCCGCAGATACATGCGCACCGGGTCATCCAGCACGTCGTAGCGTCCGCCTTCTTCCTCATCGCCCGCATCGGACGACCGGGCCTGGTCCGCCTCGGCGTCGTCGATGATGTCAATCTCCAGGCTGCGCAGCTTGGCGAGGACCTGATCCAGGTCGGCCGGGGTAATGACATCGTCGGGCAGGGCGTCGCTGAGATCGTCATAGGTCAGATGACCCTGCTCCCTGGCGAGGCTCAGGAGTTCTTTGACTTTTTCGGTAATATCCAAACCCGACTGGCTGGACAGCAACCCAATTGACGGCTGAGCTTCAGCCATTGGGGCTGGCGGCGGGGAAACCGAGGCGTGCTGCGCTTGAGGCGACTGGTCGCGGCCTGGCGCGACGGCAGGCGCGGGGATCGCGGCACGAGCCGACCCGCCTGTTTTTCGAATTGTCTTACTGCGCTTCGCCTTCTGCATAGTGTCGCACGGCCCGCTGGGTTTGCTCGTCCCGGGGACAAGCATGCCGCCTCAGCGGCACCGACTTGCCGAGCGGCGCCCGCGAACATACATATCCGCCGAACTACGCACAGCAATAACCCAACTTGGGCCGTCCCGCAAATAATTCCCCTTCTGGCGGAAGGCCGGTTATGTTGCCTGCGCCGTATGCCCAACTTTGAATCCACGTCCGACTCGGCCGGAGCGCCGCCACCGGCGGCCGCGCACGATCCGTACGCGGTGCTGCGCAATCGGGATGTGGCGCTCTACCTCACGGGCCGGTTGTTCGCCTCCCTGGGGCAGCAGATGCTCACGGTGGCGGTGGGCTGGGAGCTTTATGAGCGGACGCACTCAGCGCTGGCCCTCGGCCTGGTGGGATTGACGCAGATGTTGCCGATGGTCCTGTTCACGCTGCCGGCGGGGCACGTGGCGGATAACCATGATCGCAAGCGGATTATCGTGCTGATGACTTTGGTGGTTGCGTGCGCGAGCCTGGGCCTCACGTTCATCTCGGCGCGGGGCGCTGGCGTATGCTGGATGTTTTTCTGCCTGTTTGTGGCCGGCACAGCGCGCACGTTCCTTTGGCCGGCCAGCTCGGCCTTTCTGCCGCAGTTGGTTTTGCGCCAGGACTTTTCCCGGGCGGTAACCTGGAGCAGTGGCAGTTTCCAGCTCTCCTCGGTGGTCGGGCCGGCGGCGGGCGGGGCGTTGATCGCCCTGACCCACCAGGCTGCCCCGGTGTATGCGTTCAACACCGCCGCCGCCCTGATTTGCCTCACGCTGATCAGCTTTGTGCGCCGGCGTCAGCCGGTGGCAGTGAAGGAGAAGATGACGGCTCGCAGCCTGGTGGTCGGATTCAAGTTCGTCTTTGCCAGCCCGATCATCCTGGGAACCATCACGCTGGACTTGTTTGCCGTCCTGTTGGGCGGTGCTACCGCCCTGTTACCCGTCTATGCCAAGGACATCATCAAGGTCGGGCCGACAGGATTGGGTTTCCTGCAGGCCGCGTTGCCGATGGGCTCGTTGCTTTGCGTGCTGATCCTTGCGCACCGGCCGCCGCTGCAAAAAGCCGGGCGGGCGATGCTCCTGGCCGTGGCGGGATTCGGGCTGGCGACGATTGCATTCGGATTCTCCCGCTGGTTCTGGTTCTCGTTCCTTACGCTCTTTGTCTGCGGCGCAATGGATAACATTAGCGTCGTGGTGCGGCACACCCTGGTGCAACTGCTCACGCCGGATGAAAAGCGCGGGCGCGTCTCGGCCGTCAACAGCCTCTTTATCGGCACCTCGAACGAGCTGGGCGGGTTTGAATCCGGCCTGGTTGCTGCTCTGCTCGGCCCGGTGTTTTCCGTCGTGTCGGGCGGGATCGGCACCTTGCTCGTGGTGCTGGCGATAGCCGCCACCTGGCCCGAGATCCGGA
>SESG01019915.1_pt1 | contig 17546 bp, 12 predicted proteins | sample 3171421 | NCBI WGS metagenome assembly SESG01 (sample SAMN10866946, study PRJNA518727) | freshwater metagenome | biome: subpolar coniferous forest; feature: holomictic lake; material: water; isolation source: holomictic Lake 227, 6 m and 8 m depth | place: Canada: near Kenora, Ontario | collected... | reverse complement strand
AGAATTTTTTTTCAGGATCAACAGTCAAGCTTTTGAGTGCAGGGAAAATTTCTGGACACTGCTTTTTTGGCAAATGAGCGGAATAAACCGCATCGCGAAAGTACATGGCATAAAAAGCTTGAAATAGAGCGCATCTTCTATCTTGCTGAACAACGTCCCTTGTTCGCTTTTCTGTTTTTGTCAAAAATCATTATTATGTCGCCAAAAGCTTTGCCCCGAAAATTTTGAAAAAGGAAGATCATGAGCGACTTGCCGAACTGTCCGAAATGTAACTCGGAGTACACCTACGAGGTTGGGAGCCTCCTGACCTGCCCTGAATGTGCCCATGAATGGAGCAAGGTGGACCCTTCGTCGCAAAAAGCCCGCGTCTGGAAGGATGCAAATGGCAACCTCCTGCAGGACGGCGATTCCGTGACGGTGATAAAGGATCTCAAGGTCAAGGGCGCCTCATCGGTGCTCAAGGGTGGCACAAAGGTAAGGAACATCCGCCTCATCGAAGGCGACCACGACATCGACTGCAAAATCGACGGTTTTGGAGCGATGCAACTGAAATCAGAATTCGTCAAGAAAGCCTGAATCCGATTAAACCACAGGGGACGTTGTTCGGTAAGATAAATAAGGGACGTTGTTCAGCAGCATCAATAATAAAGTGTTGTTTTGCCTCACAAAGCTATAAAAAAAGTCACTTTATTGTTTCGTCTCGTTTTGCGAATGGTGGCATTATCGAGGAAATAGCAATGCCTGCTGGTCACAGGATGTGCGGGAGCTGAAAAACGGTAAACGAGACTTTTTTTGAAGGGCATCATACCCTTCTGAAGAAGAGCTTTAAACCTCTTCAACTGAGAATACTCTGTTTACTCTCCCCAAAAATCTGGTTTACTGCAGCGCCCGGATTTTTTCGATAATCTCGGTGTGGGGGTGTTTGACGAGGTCGTCTTCGTGTTCGGGCAGGGTGACGTGTTTGGCTACGATTTCGAGCATGCGTTGTTCGAGGTGGATGGAGATGTCGAGCATTCGGGTGAGGTGGTGCTGGAGTTCGTAGTGGATGAACTTTTCGGCGTTGTGTTTTCTCATTTTGCCGAGGATTTGCGCCATCATCAGGGCGTCGATGTGCTTTGAAACGGCGCTGAAGTATTCCATCGGAAGTTCGTTGGCGTAGCCGGTTGCCTGGTCAACTCCCATTTTGAAGCAGACGCCCGCAGCGATTTTTGGTTTGATGTGCTCGACCATGAGCGGGACAACCACGAAGTGCGGGATGTACTTGACGATCATGGCGATGGCATTGTATAGCTCATCGAATCCTTCGGTTTTAACCTCAACCAGATTTTTGCCCCAGGCGATAACCTGCTCTTGCTGGTGAGTGGTAAGCTGGTGCAGCACTTCCGGTACGGGTAGCTCGGTCCATGCGTGGGATTCGTTCAATTCACTCATGCAAGTTCAATTTTAAATTGGGATATCCGATGCCGGGCTTTCCGGGGTTCTGCTGCTCGAAGGTTTGTGACGTCAAGTTTATGAAAAAAAAGAGAGAATAGAAAACCTCAACAGTCATCAATTAAGGGACGAGCCTCATTTCACTCAGTTGCCAAAAGAGGATTGCTGCTGAAATCTGCCGATTTTCCGGAATTCGGGCAGGAGTTTGTTTGAAGGGCGGAGTGCCATCTGGTTGGTGGGTAAAAAGAGAGCATCGGGATGACTGAAAACGCTATGCAATGGTTATATTCCAGCTTTTGCTTGGTCATGAGGGTAATGAAACTATAAGGAACGGTGGGAAGGTATGGTGCTTTTAACGGTTGAGGGGTTAGAGAAAAAATATGGTCTGAAGCATTTGTTTGAGGATGTTTCGTTTGGCATCGATGATCGCGACAAGATCGGTATTATCGGGGCGAACGGGAGCGGGAAGAGTACGCTTTTGAAGATTCTTGCGGGTGTTGAAACGCCTGACAAGGGGAAGGTGATGATTGCAAACCAGAAGAGAATTGCCTATCTGCCGCAGGATTCGCCTTACAATGCCGAGGATACGGTGCTTGAGGCTATCCTGAAGTCGAGCGACAAGGTGATGGATCTTATCTATGAGTATGAGGTGGTCTGCAAGGAGCTTGAAACCAGGCACAGCGAGGATCCTTCGCTGATCGACCGTATGAGCCGCCTTGCCCATGAACTCGATGTTTGCGGTGCATGGGAGCTTGAGTCGAACGCCAAGACGGTGCTTGGCAAACTTGGTCTTTATGATCTTACGGCGATCATGGGTACGCTTTCCGGTGGCCAGCGCAAGCGGGTGGCTCTGGCTCATGCGCTTGTGGTGCCGAGTGACGGGCTTATTCTCGATGAACCGACCAACCATCTCGATGCTGACAGTGTCGAGTGGCTGGAACAGTATATCAGGCGATATCAGGGCGCGGTGATTTTGATTACGCATGACAGGTATTTTCTTGATCGTGTGGCTAATCGCATGATCGAGATGGATGGCCGCACGGCGGTTACCTATACCGGCGGATATTCAAGCTATCTGCAGCAGAAAGCTGAACAGGAGGAGCAGGCAATACGGGATGACCGCAAGCGTCAGGCGCTTGTCCGACAGGAACTTGACTGGATGAGGGGTGGCTGCAAGGCTCGCACGACTAAACAGAAGGCGCGTATGCTGCGGGCCGAGAGTCTGGTCTATGCTCCCAAAAAAGAGAAGGCAAAAGCGCTGGAAATCGGCTTTGGGGCGGGACGCTTGGGCGACAAGATCATCGAGTTTCACAAGGTTTCGAAGTCCTATGATGACAAGCTGCTGCTCCATGCGTTCGAGTACCATCTGCAAAAGGGTGATCGCATCGGCATTATCGGGCCGAACGGGTCGGGTAAGACCACCCTGTTCGAGATGATTACGGGGCGCGTCAAGCCGGACAGCGGACATATCGATATTGGCAAGACGGTTAAAATTGGATATTACGATCAGCAAAGCCGTGATCTTGATGATTCCAAGCGGGTGATAGAGTTCATCCAGGATGAGGCTGAGCAGATCAAGACCAAGGATGGCAGCGTTTTTTCCGCATCCAAAATGCTCGAGCGTTTTCTTTTTGCTCCTTCGACACAGTACAGCTATATAAAAACCCTTTCGGGTGGAGAGCGCCGGAGGCTCTATCTTTTGCGGCAACTTATCGGCTCGCCCAACGTGCTGCTGCTTGATGAGCCTACCAATGATCTCGATATTCCAACCCTCAGAGTGCTTGAGGATTATCTCGATACCTACGAGGGGTGCCTCATAGTGGTGAGTCATGACCGCTATTTTCTCGATCGTACGGTCGAGTATATTTTCGCCTTTGAGGAGAATGGTACCATTCGTCGCTATCCGGGCAACTACTCGCTTTATCTTGAGCTGAAAGCTTCGGAAGGAGGAAAGAATGAGAAAAAGCCTCTGAAAAAAGAGCCTGAGCTGCCAAAACCAGCAGTTGTTTCGGCCTCAAAGCTGCAGAGCAAGCTTACCAGCAAGGAGAAGCGTGAGCTTGAGCAGCTTGAACGGACAATCCAGGATGCTGAAAGCCGTCAGTCGGAGATTGCCGAACGGCTCGCATCAACTGGAAGTGATTTTGAGTTGCAGCAGAAGCTTGGCTCGGAGCTGCACGCTTTGCAGCAGCAGCTTGAAAAAGAGATGGCTCGCTGGTCAAAACTTGCAGAACTTGCCTGAAGGTCAATCTCAATGGTAACCGCAGACTCCATAAGCAAGCAGCTCGAAGCCCTCGGAACCCCCGAAGAGGCTTTGCACGCGCTCAGATTTTTCAAGACCGGGCCGGGCGAGTATGGCGAGGGTGATCTTTTCCGGGGAATTCGTGTTCCGGTGTTGAGAAAGATCTCTCCGACGCTGGATGTTGCTCCGATCCCGGAGGTTGTCCGTCTGCTGGAGTCTGCCTTTCATGAAGATCGCCTGCTTGCACTCCTGCTGCTTATGCGTCGTTTTGCGAAGGGAGATGAGGTCACCAAACAGCAGATTTATGAGATCTATCTGACGCATACCCGCTTTATCAACAACTGGGATCTGGTCGATATTTCGGCGGAGCATATTGTCGGCAGCTTTTTGCAATGTCGCCCGAGAACTCCGCTCTACCGGCTTGCGGTTTCACGAAGCTTGTGGGAGCGGAGGATTGCAATGCTCTCTACCTTTCATTTTATCCGGCGCGGGGAATTTGACGATACCCTTGCAATTGCCGAGATGTTGCTCAATGACCCGGAAGAGCTTATTCACAAGGCCACAGGCTGGCTGCTCAGAGAGGTGGGCAAACGGGATCTGGCTCTGGAAGAGGGGTTTCTTCAGCAGCACTATCAGCAGATGCCGAGAGTGATGCTGCGTTATGCAATCGAGCGATTTCAGGAAGATCGCCGACAGCTCTACCTCACGGGGCTGGTGCAGTAGCATGGAAAGCAGCGACAGCAGGGACAAAAGTGACAACAAGGACAGATATGTTCTATCAAGATGATTTGTTGTTCACTGGCATGATTTCGCTGTTCCTCAATTGACGAAGCGCTATTTTATCTGAAACTCAGGATGGCCGGTCTGCCATAGCCCGAAGCTGAGTACATCGGCAAGGGTTTCAAATTCTTTTGTTTTGGTGTTTCCCATTCCGTGACCTGCCTTGTCGTCGGCAAAGAAAAGAATTGGTTTGCCGGAAATAGTGGCCTGCTGAAGTCGGGCGGCGAATTTGGCTGGTTGCCATGCAATCACTCTCGGGTCGTTGAGGCCGGTTGTGACGAGTGTGGCAGGGTAACTGACGTTATCCTTTATGCTGAGGTAGGGATCCATTGCGATCAGCGCCATGCACTCTTCACGGTTTTTGACGGTTCCGAATTCGGGCACGTTTACCGGGCCGTTGGGGCTCTCTTCGCCGCGAAGCGGGTTCAAGGCGCCTACCTGTGCTATGACGGCAGCAAAAAGGTCAGGGCGTTCGGTCATCGCCCTGCCGACAAGGATACCGCCAGCGCTTGCACCGTTGATGGCGATTTTGCCTGGTCCCGTGTAGCCCTCTTTTTCGAGATACTGGGCGCAACTGACGAGATCTTTCCAGGTGTTGGGCTTTGTGGCTTTCATCCCTCCGGTGTGCCATGTGTCGCCTCGTTCGCCGCCTCCCCTGACATGAGCGAAGGCAAGCACTCCTCCCTTGTCAGCCCAGAGCAGCATTCCGGGACTGAAAAACGGCGTGATCGATTTGCCGTATGCGCCGTATCCATAGATAAATGTCGGGTTTTGTCCCTCTCTTATTATTCCTTTTTTGTAGATCACCGAAAGCGGCACCATGGCGCCGTCATGCGAAGGGATCATAAGCTCTTCGACCACCAGGTCGCGGTATTCGGGATATTCAGCAGGAGATGAGAGTGTCTCCCGGAGGAAGGTGCTGGTTGCCGCGTCGAAGCGGTAACGGCTGTAGTCGCTGCTCCACCCTGCAATGACCACCCAGAGGTCATTAAATTGGAACCCTTTTGAGGAGAGATGGATGGTGCCGGCCTTGAAGGGGAGGGTAATCTCCACAGGCTTGTCGCTCCCGAACTCTTTGCGGAAAAGCTTTGCCTCGACTCCGTTGAGTGAGCGGGTGTAGTAGAGGGCGTCCTTTGTAAGGGCAAATGAGGTCAGCCCTGCTTCCGGCTCTTCAGCAATGACCGTTTCGGCATGGATCAGGTCGGGGTTGCTGAGCGAGGTTTTCAGCAGTTTGAAACGGGGCGCATTTTTTGGAGTATAGAGGTAGAGGTCGGTTGTTGTAACGGCAAAGTCATGAATGTCATCTTCCGGGCGAAAGAGGCTTTTCCAGTTGATCTTTTCTCCTGAGAGTTCCTTTGCAGGAGCGTAATAGATGGTGAGCCTTCGGTCAACGTTCGAAACGGAAGCGAAGAGATATCCGCTTTTTCTGTCGAACTCGACGGAGGGGATATCTTCGCTCAGGATATGCAGTTCAGGATTTGTTGCCTGTGAAAAAATTTCACGGTCGGTTGCTGGGTCGCTTCCGATGCGGTGTAGCCAGGTTTTGCTGTTGTTCTGCGGATTTTGCCCATCGTGAGTTGGCTGCAGGCGGTTGTAAAGGAACGCGCTGCCGTCCGTGATCCATGAGGGAGAGGCAAACCTGCAGCGGTCAATTTTTTCAGGAGAGAGTTTTTTAGTGGCAACATCCATGATGAGAAGGATGTTGTTTTCGGAACCGTTGGCCGAGACGGCAATGACCACCTTCGATCCGTCGTCGGATGGCGCAACTCCGCTGATAACATAAGTTTTACCACTTCCAGCCTCAAAAGTGGAGGCATCGAAAAGCAGGGTTTCCTTGCCCCTGAAACCGTCACGGTAGAAAAGTTTACCGGTTTCGTCCGTTGCTCTCTCTTTCAGGTAGAAGTAGCGGTCGTTATCGGTGATGGAGAGGCTGTATACTTTCGATGTTTTGCGGCTGTCGAACTCCTGCATTTTTTTCAGCAATGCGCTTCGTCCGGGAATTTGGTGAAGGATCGACTGAGCATGGGCTGATTGCTCTTTGAACCACTTCTGCACCGGAGGATTGTCAAGATTTTCCAGAGAACGGAAGGAATCAGCAACTTTTTTGCCGTAATAGTCATCCACAACCGTCGATGTCGGGGCCGGAAAAAGCTCTGCTGCCCGGATTGGCAGGGGAGAGAGAAAAACGAGAGTGCAGAAGGCGATGGCCGCAGAGCGTAATGTCATAATGTTCGGTATGATTGAAAAGAGAGTGATCTGTTAATGCCGGTTGAGCGGCACTTGTAACTCAGTTAGCCGCCAGTTTTTTGAGAAGGAATGCCATTGAGCGACCGAGATCCTCCATGTTTTCCATGCCTTCACGGTCGTTTTCCACTTCGCTGCCCTCGCGACCGCCAAAGCCGAGATTCCAGTAAGTGGAACCAACGGTGAACATTCCGGAGATCTGGAAGAGGTGGTTGATGGTGTCAAAAGCGTGAATACCCCCGCCCCTGCGCAGTGACACAATCCCTGCTCCTGCCTTGTGGCGAAAGAGGTTGCCGTTGACCCGCGACACAAATCCTGACCTGTCGATCAGCGCTTTCAGTTCAGGGGTGATGTCGGCGAAATAGGTTGGAGAGGCCAGTAACAGAGCGTCGGCTTCCAGCATTTTGCGGAACACCTCGTTGAAAATATCGTTTTTTGTGGAACATTGCCGGTCTTTGAGTTCAACGCAGCGGTAACAGGAGAGGCATCCCCTGATGTTTGTTCCACCTATCTGTATAAGTTCGGTTTCAATTCCCTCTTTTTCAAGCGCTGCAAAACAACGCATGAGGAGTTTATGGGTGTTGCCTTCCTTGCGCGGGCTGCCGTTGAAGCCGAGTACTTTCATGTGGTGGAGCGGTTTGTGATTTCGGATAGTTATGCCGTCGCAACAGGGGTTGTGACCGCAGTAAAAAGAGAATAGCCTTATCGGGGAAAAAATGCAAATGACGGGAGAAGGAAAGAGATGCTTCACTGCTTCTGCAGTTGTTTGTCAGGCAGATTCCTGCTCAATAATCGAACGGATTTTTTCAAGCGCGAGCTGCATGTCTTCCGGCAGCGGGGCGGTGAAGGAGAGCGGTTCATGGCTCATGGGCTGATGAAATGAGAGGTGTGCGGCGTGAAGTGCCTGGCGTGGCAGCAGTTCGAAGAGGTTTCTGACAAAGCTTTCGCTCTTGCTGAATGGCAGGGTGCGCAGCGAAGCTCCTCCGTAGGTTTCGTCGCCAAGGATCGGGTGGCCGAGGTGCTGCATGTGCGCCCTGATCTGGTGGGTTCTGCCCGTGTGAAGTGTGACCGAGAGAAGGGAAAACCAATGCAGGTTCTCTGTTACGGTATAATCTGTAATGGCGGTTTTTCCGTCCTTGCCTTCAAAAGGGAAATTGGCCATTATTTTGCGGTCTTTTCTTGATCGTCCAATATTGGTCTGGATTGTACCGGAGAGCGGGTCGGGCACTCCCCATGCAATGGCCTTGTATATTTTTATCACCTTCCGCTCGGCAAACTGGCGGGCAAGCCGGTGGAGTGCGACCGGATTTTTTGCAATGATGATGAGGCCGGAGGTGTTTTTGTCGAGCCGGTGTACGATACCGGGACGGAGTTCCGATTTATCGAGATCTTCTGCATCCTTGCCGATATGGTGCAAAATGGCGTTGGCCAGTGTTCCCGTCCAGTTGCCAAATGCAGGATGGACAACCATGCCGGGTTCCTTGTTGATGACCATCATATCCTGGTCTTCATAGATGATGTTGATCGGGATATCTTCCGCCGTCAGTTCTGGAGCTGGTGGCCGCAGAAAGGTCATCTGGATGAGGTCGCATGATTTGATGCGATAGTTCGATTTGACCGGCTTTTCATTGACCAGCACCCGTCCTTCCTCGATGGCCTCCTGAACCTTGTTGCGTGTAGCGTTTTCAATCTGCCGTGTCAGGTATTGGTCGATACGCATCGGGCTCTGTACCCGGCTTACCTGCAGGGTGAGTTTTTTTGGTTCAGGAATTACTCCTTCCGGTTGCTCCGATTCGTTTTTTAGCGTCTGATTTTGCATTTTCCTGAAACTTGAACACTTCCCTGAGCACTCTTACGGGGTAAGTATAACAAAACCATACCATATCTTTCCATGCAATCCACAGAGCAGTTGCCAGAGGGGCCCCTTCTTCGCTTTGAAGTGGCTGTTATCGGTTCAGGTCCGGGCGGTTATGAAGCTGCTCTCCGTGCCGCCAAAGCTGGCATGAAGGTCTGTATCATCGAAAAAGGCGCTTTGGGCGGTGTGTGCGTCAACTGGGGCTGTATTCCCACCAAAGCGCTTCTCAGAAGTGGTGAACTCTTCGATCTTGTCAAAAAATCCGCCTCTTACGGCCTTAACATTCAGGGCTCCACCATCGATCTTGGCGAAGCGGTCAAGCGCAGCAGGGGTGTTGCGCTGAAACTCTCCAAAGGAATTGCCTTCATGCTTCGCCGTGCTGGCGTGGAGGTCATTCAGGGCGAAGCGGTTTTCAGCGGTTCGCACGATCTCGATATTTTTCGTGATGGTGAGCGGGTTCAGCGTGTGAGTGCTGAACATATTATTATTGCATCGGGAGGTCGTTCGCGGACAGTGCCGGGGCTTGAACCGGACGGAAAACGCATAATTACCAGCAGGGAGGCGCTTGCTCTCAAGTCGTTGCCGCAGTCGATGATTGTGGTGGGTGGTGGTGCAATTGGCGTTGAACTGGCCTGGTTTTATGCCATGGCAGGTACGGAGGTGACGCTGGTGGAGATGATGGCGCGTCTGCTGCCGCTTGAAGATGAGGAGATTTCAGAGGCTCTTCAGCGCTCGTTTCAGAAATCGGGGATCACTGTAGCGACTGGTGCAAAACTGGAGGCGGTCGCTCTGTCCGGCGATCAGGTAAGCGGGCTGCTTGTGGTTGAGGGAGAGGAGTCGCGCTCAATAAGTGCGGAGTGCATGCTTGTCGCTGTCGGCGTTACCGGCAACACTCAGGGGCTTGGTCTGGATCTTGCAGGAGTGGAGAGTTTCAGAGGGTTCGTTGTAACGGATTCGGTCTGCCGAACCTCTGTTTCTCATATTTTTGCCATTGGCGATGTGCGCGGAGGCATGCTGCTGGCCCACAAGGCATCGGCGGAAGCGGCTATTGCGGTTGACACCATTGCGGGCAAAATGGCCCGGCCACTCGATGAAAGCATGATTCCACGCTGTGTCTATGCCGAGCCTTCGGTTGCAAGCATTGGATTCTGCGAAAAGGAGGCGGAAGCGCGGGGATACAGTGTAAAAGTTGGTCGATCAATGTTTGCCTCTTCCGGCAAGGCCAATGCATACGGCAATCTCGAGGGGTTTGTGAAGCTGGTGTTCAACGCTTTGGACGGACGTTTGCTTGGAGCTCACCTGCTCGGGCACGGAGCGGTGGAACTGATCGGGGAACTGACGCTTGCCCGACGACTTGAAGTTACTGCCGAACTGCTTGCCGAAACGGTTCACGCTCATCCAACACTCTCTGAAACGATAAAAGAGGCGGCAGAAAATGCTCTGCAGCGTTAACTTTTTGAAAACCATTTTCTATTGTCTTTCTAAAAGCATAAATTCAAGGCTTATTATTTAAACTCTTAAACAAGTAAGCCTTTTCCTGTGAATGAGTTTCATGGTTCACGAGGTGAGAAGGAATCAACCAAACGATCAATTATGACTCAGACTGAAACAACTGCAAAAAAATCTGTAGCGGCAAAGGTGAAGGCGGGTTCAGATGTTACGGTAGCTTCGGAGCCCAAAAAGGCAGCAAAGCCTGCTGCAAAAAAGAAGTCCGGTCAGGCCTTTCCTTTTACAGCAATTGTTGGTCAGGAGGAAATGAAGCTCAGTCTGATCCTCAATATCATCGATCCGAGGATAGGCGGAGTGCTTGTCATGGGACACAGGGGTACCGGAAAGAGTACCACCGTCAGGGCGCTTGCTGAAGTACTTCCCTTGATTGAAAGGGTGAAGGATGATACCTACAATCGTACTGTCGATCAGTTCATCGAGGGTGAAGAGGCCAAAAAAGGGCAGAAGGCGATTGATCCAACCAAACTCAAGACTGAAAAAATTCCGGTTCCGGTCGTTGATCTTCCGCTTGGCGCTACCGAAGACCGCGTTTGCGGTACTATCGATATCGAGCAGGCGCTTACCAGCGGTGTGAAAGCTTTTGAACCCGGACTTCTTGCCCAGGCAAACCGAGGCTTTCTCTATATCGACGAGGTCAACCTGCTCGATGACCATCTTGTTGACGTTCTTCTTGACGTTGCCGCCAGCGGCAAAAACGTTGTAGAGCGCGAAGGTATAAGCATTCGCCACCCAGCCCGCTTTGTGCTTGTCGGCTCAGGTAACCCGGAGGAAGGCGAGCTGCGTCCCCAGCTTCTTGACCGTTTCGGTCTTCATGCCCGCATCATAACCATTCTCGATATTGCCAAAAGGGTCGATATTGTCAAACGCCGTCGTGAGTTTGACGATGATCCCGATGCCTTTATGAAAAAGTACAACCGTGAGCAGTTGAAGCTGCAGAAAAAGATACAGACAGCCAAGGATCTGCTTCCGGAAGTGACCATGACCGATCAGGTGCTTACCGATATTGCCAGACTCTGCATGAATCTCGGTATTGACGGTCATCGCGGTGAACTTACCATTACCCGTACCGCATTTGCACACGCCGCTTTCCTTGGTCAGAAGGAAGTTACAATGAAACATGTCAGGGAGATTGCTGGTCTCTGTCTGCGCCACCGCTTGCGCAAAGATCCGCTTGAAACCCTCGATGCTGGTGAAAAAATTGATCGCGAACTTGCAAAAGTCCTTGGAGAAGCGGAAGCAGTATAATGATAGCTTTTACCGATATAGTAGGAATGGATCTGGCCAAGCAGGCGCTCATGCTGCTGGCCGTTGATTCTGAGCTTGGCGGTGTGGTTATCCCGTCAGCCGTAGGGTCAGGAAAATCGACCATAGCACGGGCCTTTGCGGGTATCTTGCCCGAAGGTACTCCTTTTGTGGAACTTCCTCTGAACGTTACCGAAGATCGTCTGATCGGTGGTGTCGATCTGGAGGCAACCCTTGCTACCGGAACCCGTGTCGTTCAGCACGGCGTGCTTTCAAAGGCACACGGCGGGGTGCTCTATGTTGACTCTATCAGCCTTCTCGACAGTTCGGCGGTGTCGCACATCATGGATGCCATTTCACGTGGCGAAGTGCTTGTCGAGCGTGAGGGCCTCAGTGAGGTGCACCCGGCAAAGTTCATGCTGGTGGGCACCTATGATCCGAGCGACGGAGAGGTGCGCATGGGACTGCTTGACCGCATAGGTATTATTGTGCCCTTTACTGCGCAGAACGACTACAGGGCACGAAAGAAAATTGTCAATACAGTTCTCGGCAAACGGGATGAAGAGGATACCCGTGACGAACTGAACATGCTGACTGGTCTTATCCAGGCCGCCAAGGAGCAGCTTCCTCACGTTTCCATAACGAAAGAGCAGGTTCAGGCGCTTATCCAGACCGCACTCAGTCTCGGAGTCGAGGGAAACCGTGTCGATATCTTTACCGTTCGGGCTGCACTTGCAAGCGCAGCGCTTGCCCAGCGGAGCGATGTCGATGAAGAGGATATGAAACAGGCCATCAAGCTTGTGCTGATTCCCCGTGCAACACGCATGCCGGAAAGGGAAGCTGAAGCAAATGACATGCCACCGGAGGAGGAGCCACCACCACCCGATGAGGAGCAGGAAGCCGAAGACGAGGAAGCAAAGTCAGATACTCCTGATTCCGAAGCCGAAGAGGAGCAGAAAGAGACTCCTGATATGATCGAGGAGCTCATGATGGACGCTATTGAAATGGAGCTGCCTGACAATATTCTCAATATTTCGCTCGCTTCGAAAAAGAAAACCACAACAGGTAGCCGTGGTGAAGCGCTCAACAACAAGCGAGGCCGTTTTGTAAGGGCTCAGCCTGGTGAAATGCGCAGCGGCAAGGTAGCGCTTATTCCTACATTGATTTCTGCTGCACCCTGGCAGGAGACACGCCGTCGCGACAAAAAGCTGTCAAACAGACCGAAAACGGCACTGATCATTACCAAGGACGACGTGAAGATCAAGCGGTTCCGCGACAAGTCGGGTACGCTTTTTATTTTCATGGTCGATGCTTCGGGCTCCATGGCGCTCAACCGTATGCGGCAGGCCAAAGGTGCGGTTGCAAGTCTTTTGCAGAATGCCTACGTGCATCGTGACCAGGTATCCCTGATCTCCTTCCGTGGCAAGCAGGCGCAGGTTTTGCTGCCTCCCTCACAGAGCGTTGATCGTGCTAAACGGGAGCTTGACGTGCTTCCGACCGGTGGAGGCACACCACTTGCCTCTGCGCTCTATCTTGGCTGGGAGACCGCCAAGCAGGCCCGAACAAAAGGTATTTCACAGATCATGTTTGTGCTCATTACCGACGGACGCGGCAACATCGGACTTCAGGCGACCTTTGATCCCAATGCTGAAAAAATTTCCAAGGAGGATCTGGAGAAAGAGATCGAAGCTCTGTCACTATCCATCCAGTCTGATGGTATTGCATCCATCGTTGTCGATACCCAGATGAACTATCTTTCCAGGGGCGAAGCTCCCAAGCTTGCCCAGAAACTCGGCGGACGTTACTTCTATCTTCCGAATGCAAAGGCAGAACAGATTGTTGAAGCCGCACTGAGTTTTTAGAAACCCCCCTACCCAGGCCTTTCCGGAAAGTTTACCGGAAAGGTCTTTTTTCGGAACTTTTCCCCTTCTTTTATACATTAGAGGTAACGATACTATTTTTTATATGTTATCCTTTAATTCGTACTTACTTTATACATCATGTCGAATCGTCGTAAAGTCGTTGCTATTGTCGGACTTGAGCAGTACAACGCCGGTCTTTGGAAAAAGATCAAGGGGCTTCTTGCTGGCGAAGCGGAACTGACCCAGTTGAGCGATGTTGATCTTGAAAAGCAGCATCCTGAAGCTGCCAAAGCAATCCAGGAAGCTGACTGTGTTTTCATGAGTATGATCAATTTCAAGGAGCAGATCGACTGGTTCAAGAAACAGCTCGATCAGGCCACCAACGAAAAGACCATTTTTATTTTTGAGTCAATGCCGGAAGCGATGGCGCTGACCAAGGTTGGAAGCTATTCTGTCGGCGACGGAAAGGCAGGTATGCCGGATATGGTTAAGAAGGTGGCAAAAATGCTGGTCAAGGGGCGCGATGAGGATGCCCTCTATGGCTACATGAAGCTGATGAAAATCATGCGAACCATCCTGCCGCTTGTGCCCAACAAGGCAAAGGATTTCAAGAACTGGCTGATGGTCTACTCCTACTGGATGCAGCCGACGGCGGACAATATCGCAAACATGTTCCGCCTGATTCTTCGCGAATATTTTAATGAAAAGCTGAATGTCGGTGCCATTGTCGATGTGCCGAACATGGGAATCTACCATCCTGATGCTCCGGCCTATTTCAAGGATGTCAAAAGCTACAAGGTATGGCTGAAAAAACGTGGCGTCAATATCGACAAAGGGCAGAAAATCGGGCTCCTCTTTTTCCGCAAACATCTCCTGCAGGAGAAAACCTATATCGACAACACCATTCGTGTGTTTGAAAAGCAGGGGATTCAGGTGTTTCCCTCTTTTGTGATGGGTGTTGAAGGTCATGTGCTTGTGCGCGACTGGCTGGCCAAGGAAAATATCGATCTTCTGGTCAACATGATGGGCTTCGGCCTTGTTGGCGGCCCTGCAGGATCGACCAAACCGGGCATTGCCGCTGAAGCGCGGCACGAGATCATGAGCAAGCTCGATGTTCCCTATATCGTCGCACAGCCTCTTCTTACCCAGGGATTTGAATCATGGCATGAACTTGGCGTTTCGCCCATGCAGATTACCTTTACCTATGCCATTCCGGAGATGGACGGAGCAATCTGTCCGATTATTCTCGGAGCGCTCCAGGATGGCAAGATAGAGACTGTTCCTGAACGCATAGAACGCCTTGCGCTCGTTGTCAAACAGTGGCTCAGGTTGCGTGCAACAGCCAATCGCGACAAAAAAATTGCCCTTATTGTCTACGATTATCCTCCCGGTCTCGGCAAAAAAGCCAGTGCTGCATTGCTCGATGTTCCAAGAACACTCTTTGCTGTTTTGCAAAGGCTGAAAAAAGCGGGCTACAATGTCGGTCAGCTTCCTGAATCTGCTGATGCCCTCTTCACGGCGCTTGACCATGCCACCGATCACCAGATTCAGCAGAACCGTCCGGACGCACTGAAAGTCAGTTATGAAACCTTCAAAGAGCTTACCTCACCGAGGGAGCGTGAACGCATCGAAGATCGGTGGCAGAAATTCCCCGGTGAAATCGTACCGATGGGTGAAAATGATGTTTTTGTTGGCGGCATAAAATATGGCAATATTTTCATTGGTGTTCAGCCTCGTATCGGTGTGCAGGGAGACCCGATGCGCTTGCTCTTCGACAAGACAAACGCCCCCCATCACCAGTATATCGCATTTTACCGCTGGATAAGCCGTCAGTTCCAGGCGCACGCCATGGTGCATGTCGGTATGCACGGCTCTGTCGAGTGGATGCCTGGCCTTCAGACAGGTCTCACGGGCGACTGCTGGCCAGACGCACTGCTTGGCGAGGTGCCGCACATCTATATTTATCCGGTCAACAACCCGAGTGAATCGACAATCGCAAAACGGCGTGGTCTGGCCACCATGGTCTCCCATGTGGTGCCTCCGCTTTCACGCGCAGGTCTTTACAAGGAGTTGCCTGCACTGAAAGAGCTGCTCGTTGATTTCCGTGAAAGATATCTTGGTGCCACCTTTGATGAGCATTCCGATGCTTCAGGCATCGAAGAGGCGATCATGCAGAAAGCTGATCTGCTCAATCTGACCGACGATTGTCCCCGTCGTGAGGGTGAAGGGTTTGGCGACTATGTCAGCAGGCTTTACATCTATATTTCAGAACTTGAAAACCGCCTGATCTCCAATTCTCTACACGTTTTCGGAGAGGCGAGCCCGCTTGAATCGCAGATCATTACCGTCGCCGAAACCCTGAAAAACCGGGCAGAAGAGTCAAAGACCCTTCCATCCCTTCTCATGAGTGCTTCGGGGAAGAACGGACATTTCAGAAGTTATGAGGAGTTGAGCAGCCGGTCAAGAAAAGGCGAAGAGGAAGCCATTCGCCTGCGTGAGTGGGTTGATCATGCCTGCCGCGATTTTGTGCAGCAGATTGTCTTCGACCGCAAAAATTCATCAAGCGTTTTTGCGTCGATAACCGGAGGATCGAAGATTCCTGCCGACTATCAGCCCTTTGTCGATCAATTGGCCCAGGAGGGTTCGCAGCTTCTCTTTGCCCTTCGTGACAATACCGGAGAGATGGACTCCCTGTTGAAGGTGCTCGACGGACGCTATATCTCCTCCGGACCGGGCGGTGACCTGGTGCGGGACGGCATCAATGTGCTCCCTTCCGGACGCAACATCCACTCCATCGATCCATGGAGAATCCCCTCTGTCCTCGCCTTCAAGCGCGGGACGCTCATTGCCGACAGCATCGTCAAAAAGCATCTCGAAGAAAATGACGGCGTCTACCCTGAAACCATTGCCCAGGTGCTCTGGGGACTCGACACCATCAAAACCAAGGGAGAGGCTGTTGCCGTCGTCATAAGGCTGCTTGGCGCAGAACCATCATACGACGCTTTTGGCAAAATCAGCCACTACGGCCTCGTGCCGCTTGAAAAGCTTGGCAGACCACGCATCGACGTGCTCATGCAGCTCAGCCCGATTTTCCGTGACGCTTTCGGTCTGCTCATGGATCAGCTTGACCGGCTTGTAAAGGATGCTGCCAAAGCCCTTGAACCAGTCGAGATGAACTATGTCAAAAAACATGTCGATGAGGCGCTCGCTTCCGGCATGGAGTTCGACAGCGCCACTGCCCGTCAGTTTACACAGGCACCAGGAGCTTATGGCACCTATGTTGACGATATGATTGAAGATTCCGCATGGGAATCGGAAAACGATCTCGACGACCTCTTTATTCGCCGTAACAGCAGCGCCTACGGTGGTGGACGAAAAGGGGAGAAGGAGAGCGAAATCCTGCAGAAACTGCTCGGTTCCGTTGACAGGGTTGTGCACCAGGTTGACTCTACCGAGTTTGGTATTTCCGATATCGACCACTACTTCTCGTCATCGGGATCGCTGCAGCTTGCCGCAAGGCGCCGCAACACCAAGGGTAACGACATCAAGCTCAACTATGTCGAGTCATTCACCTCCGACATCAAGGTAGACGATGCCGATAAATCGCTTCGTATCGAGTACCGCTCAAAACTGCTCAACCCGAAATGGTTTGAAGGGATGCTCAAGCACGGCCACAGCGGAGCTGGCGAGATCAGCAACCGGGTCACCTACATGCTTGGATGGGATGCAGTCACCAAGAGCGTGGACGACTGGGTCTACAAAAAGACCGCCGAAACCTACGCGCTTGATCCCGATATGCGGGAGCGGCTTGCAACCCTGAATCCGCAGGCAATCAAGAACATTGTAGGTCGAATGCTCGAAGCGCACGGTCGTGGTATGTGGAAAGCCGACCAGGATATGATCAACGAACTGCAGGAGATCTACGCCGACCTTGAGGACCGTCTCGAGGGTCTGGTTGACGACGACAAATAACAAATTGTTATGTAGGGGCGGGGTTGTCCCGCCCTTTTTTTCGGAGCGGGGTTGTCCCGCCCTTTTTTTTCTTATTTCGATAGCCAGGAATTAGCTTTAAGAAAAGACTTGCGTGGGATAAATTGTCAGGAATCGAATCGTTTCTGAACCTCTTTGCTTGGGGTTGCATAACCTGAAATCTCTGGGGAATTACCACGGTAAACACTGTTCGTGGAATTTCCGCCATAAAGATGTGGATAGGCATTTGCGCCAAGTCTTTTGGTACACTTGCCGACATTTTCGAGATAATCACCGACAACCCACCAGTGTCCGTCAATGAATACTTCAATCAATCGGCCATACGCTTCAGCCCCTTTTACGAAAGTACCTTGTATATTATTCATAGTAAAGAGGTTAGTTGTTCATTCATTTA
>SESG01032302.1_pt1 | contig 17547 bp, 24 predicted proteins | sample 3171421 | NCBI WGS metagenome assembly SESG01 (sample SAMN10866946, study PRJNA518727) | freshwater metagenome | biome: subpolar coniferous forest; feature: holomictic lake; material: water; isolation source: holomictic Lake 227, 6 m and 8 m depth | place: Canada: near Kenora, Ontario | collected... | reverse complement strand
TCTAAGCGATTCAGCGTACACGCTAGCCCCAATATTGCCCATAAGGATATGCCGGGTCTGGTGGTGCGTGGTCTGAACATCGAGGACTTCAAGTACACAATCAAACAGCACGTAAAAGCTACGGATGCGGCCCCAACCATCTCAGAATTCTGGCAGATGTATTATGACTCGCTCAAGACCGCCGTGTTCGTTTACTTCCAGACCATTAAAGAGGTTGAAGGCTAGCTGTCTTTTAATGGCGTGGGTCTGATGACATAGGATACATAGTGACGTTCTGGAAACCAGTTAATTTGAATCAAATCGTTGGTAACGACGAAGCTCTAGAGTTGCTTCGGCGCATTTTGGCGGCTAAGGGTAAGGCCCCACGAGCCTATATGTTTGATGGCCCTAATGGGTGTGGCAAGACCACTATCGCCAAGCTATTCCTAGCCTCGTTGCTACCAGAAGAGAACACGATTACGATTGGGCCGGAGCGATTCGGTCAGATCCTCAAGCAAGAGGATTTCTCAGAGTACAAATGTCTTATATGGGACCATGCGGATAAGCTGACAAAGGATCAGAGTGAGGAGATTGCGGCCCTAATGGATCGTTCCCGCTCTGACCAAGTATTTGCATTCGTAGCGACTGGAAGGATTGAACAGTGTCTCCGATCTAGGGCTCTTCGCATTACCTGCTCCAAGCTATCCGTAAAGGAACTGACAGGACTACTGAGTAGTGTTTGTGCAGCCCAGGGAGTTCAGTTTGATTTAGAAGCACTAGATTTTCTAGCGAGAAAAGTAGACGGAGTGCCCTCTCAGGCTTTGATTATGCTCCAGGCCGCTTCTATATCGGGTCGCCTGAATTTGGAGTCCATGTCAGGTATTACCTCTGATCTTGATGATCAGTGTCGGAAACTCCTTTTACACATTGCAAATCAGCAGGACCCAATGGAGTTAGCCACTCACATCAAGAATCGTTACGAGTTCATCGACATAGTAGACACCCTCTTTTCCATTTACTCACAGGCATTCATAAATAAAGATTCAGAATTAATTGAGAAATTGAGTAATTATAGAAAGATAGGGGAGATGTTTATCAAGTGGAAATCAACTGTTTTGATGCCCTCGTCTGCCCTATATCTCCTAGTACGGGAGCTTATGGACTCAAATAGAGTTGAAGTCCCCTCAATCGCTATCCCTCTCTCAGAATCTAAACCAATGATTCAAAGGTCCAGAGAGCTAACCTATTCTGAGATGGTGGACCTCATTTCACAAGGTGGGGCCAGCGGTGATATTAAAATTCGGTGACTGTACAAAACTACAGAAGCAAAAGTGGTACGTACTCGAAGTTCGTTCTGAACGAACTGTGGAGAATGTACTTCGAAGAGTAGGGAAGGCCATGCCAACTATATTTAAGGATGGCGGGGTCTGCGAGGTATTCGTGCCCCTAGACCACAGAGACTTGAATGTGTTCACCCTGAAGACTAACTCTTATGTCTTCCTAAGATCTGATAAAAAGAAGGAACTCCAGCGATTCAAGGGAGTGACCGGAGTTGTCGGCGTTCTTTGCGATGGTGACCAGCAACGAATTGACAAGGCTATTATGGTAGATGACGATTACGTTCAAGGTTTGATCAAGGAAACTGAGCAGGAGTTTTTGTCTGCCCCTCAGAAGATTAAAGTTGGTTCTTTTGTTCGAATTCTAGACGGATTGGACAAGGGATTTTGCGGTCACGTTCAAAATATTGACCACGATTACGCTCTTGTAAGGATCGAACTCAAAACTAGACAGATGTACATAGATACACCACTGTACAATTTGAAGGACTTGTCAACTGTCCCAGAACACTCTAGAGTCTTTTACTACTCTGAATTGATTGACGAGTATGTCAGAGAGTACGATGAGACTGCCATAATAATGCTCAGACAGGATCTCAAATTTGATCTCGATACCCAAGAAAACAAGGCCGAACCAGAGACTGAGGAACGCAAGGTAAAGTTTGGCCGACACAAAACTGTCACCGCAATGACCAAAAACCTCATATTTTCTGGTGTTAGAGATCCCAAGGTGATCATCCGAGAGACACTCAGGGCCATAGAGTCCGGGGATATCAAAAAGCCTAAGTCGGCGTTCATCTTCTACAGTATTTTGAAGCAAGCGATCATGGAGACGCTGTTCAAGGACGATCCGGGGGTCAAGACATACAAGGATGTAGTCCGTATTCATGGAGAGTCTTATCGATTTAGCCCGAAAATGATTTCAGAAATCGATGAGTTTAACACTCTCCCGATAAAATCAGAGTCAGATGTACAGAAAACTCAGAATTCCACAGTAATAAAGATAAGACTGCCCAAGTCAAAAGGAGCTAATCAAAATGGCAAGTAACCAATCTCCAGGTCGTGGTTTAGACATCGGAACTGCTTATATCGTGTCGGCCCGTTCTGACGAAACTAAGGCAACTACTAAGATCAGCAGCGTTCGAGATTGCTTCCTATCCCTCCCTCTCGATCAGGCCCCGGCCTTGGATATCTCTGGAGTTGAATACATTGAGGGTGCAGAATCAGTCTTCGTTGTTGGCAACGAGGCAGTAAACCTAGTTGGTGTATTGGGTGGTGATCTCCGCCGCCCCCTCAGTAAGGGCTTTGTCAGCCCCAAGGAGGAAGATGGCAAGGAGATCTTACGTCTTATCCTCCAGCAGATTCTAGGTACCCCTGCGACTAAGGGAGAGCTTGTCGCTTTCTCCGTCCCAGGCCCTATCTTCGATCAGGACTCCTCCGTCTCTCCCACAGCCCTACGGGACACAGCCCTGACATTTCATACAAACTTCTTCAAGAACCTCATCACTGAACTCGGGTACACGGCGAAGCCACTGAACGAAGCGGTTGCTATCTGCTACAACGAAACCGTCAACCCTAAGAAGAAAGAAGAGCTTCCCCTCACTGGATTGTCTCTAAGCTTTGGAGCCGGTACCACGAACATCGCCTTAACGTACAAGAGCCTTCCGGTCAAGACCTTCGCCCTACCATTTGGTGGTGACTTTGTAGATCAGATGGCTGCTAAGGCTACGGACAGTACCATCAGTCATATCACTCTCCTGAAGGAACGTGGAGTCGATCTGATCACCGGTAGAGTAATGTCCAAGGGTGAGTTTGACGATACTCAGACAGAGCGTCAGGCTGAGGCCATCAGCCTAGCCTACTCTGATTTGCTGAGCAAGCTGATCAACGCCACGAACAAGTTCTTCGCCTTCAATGAAAACCGTGTCGAGATTCCCGAAACCATTCCGGTTATCCTATCGGGAGGTACGACCAAGAGTCCCAATTTCCTCAAGCTGTTCAATCAGATCTTCATGCAACAGCTTGATGTTCGCTTCAAGGTATCGGAGGCCCGTGTGTCTGCCATTCCCCTTGATGCTACGGCCAGTGGGTGTTTGAACTTCGTTCGTATTCTCCAGCAGAAGAAGGGTAAGTGATGTTTCGCTGTGCGTTAGTTTTCCTATTCTGGTGCCTATGTTTAGGTGCCCCCTCCATCAACATTAGGTGGGCCGATGGATGGAACATCAGACTCAATGGATGGCTAGAACGGATCAGAAAGTGAGTTACGATTGGGACGTTGTCAAACAGTGTATCCAGGAAACTCAGGAAAAACTACAGCCTGGGCATCAGATCTACGTCACTGATAAAGGTGAAGTGGAACACACACTCAACTGTCCAGGCTGTAGTGTTGAGTTTGATCCCGAACTCGAAGCTGTGGTAGACGAGTTTAAATTTCAATAAGGAGAAAGAATGGCCGATCAACCTAGTATCATCAACGTTCCTGCCACACACTCTATTCTAAATGCAGTGGTATTAGTGGTAGCGATCTTTGGAACTTGGTGGCTCACCAAACAGAGTAACGAGCAGTACCGACTTGCCCTGAACGAAACAAATGCCGCTCAGTTCCAGCAACTGAAAAACCAGATCGCTCAATTGCAAGGAAATGTGGTGACTACCTCTGAGTTGGAGAAAAAGGTCAAGGATACGATGGGGCCAGAGTTCACTCGCTTTGTGAGTCAGCAGAATGGAACCCTGACTAGTCTGGCAGTAGCGATTGGAGAGTTGCGGGGTGCCGTAACCAATCTCAAGCCTCCAATTGCCGGAGTCAAGACTGACGATGGTGGATTTAAGGATGTGGCACTGACACAGAACCGTGATGGAGCCCCTGCCCTCACTGGGGTGAAGTTGAACTACGATCCCAAGATACCAGGATTCGGTGGTTTGAGTGGACAGTGGTTGAATAACACTGAACGGTTCACCGCATCGTACGGTTCGTGGCGAACTGAGAATGATGGGGTACGATCTGCCGTTAAGCTGAAGCGAGAAGTTACGGGATCAGACGGTAAAAAAGTAGGGGAGGAAGATGTCCCCTTGGTTAACGGGGAAGCATTTTTTAGTACTGATCTGATCGCCAAGACGGCTCCAACTCCAAAATACACCTTCATGTTTGGAGCATCATATGATAATGCCACCGGTAAGAAACGCACTGCAGCTATCATAGGTCAGCAAGTGACCCCTACCTGGGGGGTCGCAACAGGAATTGTAAATAACGGATGGGTTGTCATGTCTACCTACCGATTTGGAGAGAAAAAGTAAGTAGTTTTACGTAGGTGAAATTTCACGTAAAACCAACTACAGATTCCTAGTCTAAGGGGAACTCCCGGATACTCTCAGGTGTTAATTATGTCTAATGAAATCTTGTACATAGCCGTCGATAAAGTGGCCTTTGAAGCAGAAGTGCAGAAATACCTAGACCTATCTCCGGTATACAAAGAGTGGGCCGATGTCAAAGCTCTGAAGTGGCCGGATGCTCTTGTTCCTCCTCAACTTTGGGTTACTGTCAAAGAGTTAACCGAAATGGTGGCAGTTGTTACCTCTGCAGTCGAAGTAGCCAAAGCCGCCGTCTTAAAACAGGCTGATCCTGACGGGTCCAAGGGACTGAAGCTGGACAAGCAAGTCGCCCTAGAGACAGCCGTAAGGCTCCTGGCAAGTTCAATTAGCTTTAAGGGATGGCTCGGAACCATTGTGAATTGGGTGTGGGTACCTCTTCTGAACTTGCTAGTCAGTGTGTATGTAAACCAGCAACCTATTGGAGACTGGGTATCTATTGCGCTCAAAATACTTCAAATAGCATCAGTGGTGGCGTGACCTATGTGCCTACTTGCGAGAATTGACAATCGAGAGTTCATGTGCTTCTACACACGGAATCGAGTAGAACTCCGGGATGAGAAGTTTCAGTCTGTTATCCTCCCAGATACTGAAAAGATTATGATTAAATCGAGTGCTAAGTCAGATTGGTACGAGACAACACCGGCTCATCTACTAAGTCTGGCGAAGACACAGATGGAAGAAGCCCTCAGTGGACTAAAAAGTCTGGCATCATAGCAAGAAACACAGTATTTACTATTATAGGAGAAATGAGTGAGCCTCGGTCGTATCGGTAAGTCAGAACCAACCCCAAGAGAAGATTATGAGAAGAGAGGGTCGGCGGGTTCTAAATCTGAGCCTCACTGTCCAGAATGCGGGGCCATCTTTGACCTAGCTGAACTAGCTATGGTTGAACAGATGGAGGCCACTGATGGTACCCTTTTGTGCAAAGATTGCAAAAAAATTGCATAATTTTTGACCAAACCGAGTATTATGTTTTATGACCATTTGCGGATCGTCCGCACTTTTAAAGGAGATAAAATGGCAAAGCCAGACGTTACCAGCATTATCCGTGGGGAATTCGGCAAGACCTCCACGCTCACCGTAAAGCAGATCCGCACCCTGGCCCCCGAGCTTGATAATGCGAATCTGGTCCGCAAGGGCTTCAAGGCTTTGATCACTGAAGGCGTCTGCCGCCTTGAGGGAACGAAGCGTGGTTCCAAGTACGTGAAGAACTAAGACCAGTCGTACCGCCCGAAAGCCGGAAATCGTGTATGCGGTTTCCGGCTTTCTGATTCATAGACGAAACTCTAGGAAACGTAGTTCCAATTCTCACTAGTCTTCGGAGCCACGAACTTAGTGATTAACCGGGGATTCAACCCCATAGTAGAGGAGCGTATATGGAACCCCATATAACCCAGTCTGGGCTCGCACTAGACCACTTCATCCGCCTGGGAGGATTCATTCATGAGTCAGCCCTACCGATGGACGCTCTCGTATCCTTTAGACTGATCAATCAGGACTTCATCAAGCCATTCATGGACACTGAAGAAGGCCGCTTCTACGAAGTCACCAAGAAGGGTATCACCGAAGCCGAGAAGATCCTCAAACAAACCGGAAATTAGCCATGCCTGTCGAATACCACCCCCACCCCTTGCCACTGAGAGTGAATGGGTGGTTGTTTGACAAAGTTTGGCTTGCGGTGTACACTTTTGATTCGGCCATGAAGTACGGGATCGCCGTGGATGACCCCATCTTCGGAAGATTTGAACTTACGAGTAATATGTTAGTAGAGTGGAGAGTGGATGGAAGGTGGTACCAAACTCGACCCGCCCTGCTGGTTGAACACATCTTATCCACCACCCCAGAAGTCGTTAGAGTACTTAGGAAGAGGCCACACATTACAGGAGATTAAATGCTAGTATCGGTGCTGAGTGACATCCATTTGGAGCATTACAGCGACCCCAATAAAGCCATCGCTTTTCTTGAGTCGGTGCGCCCGACTGAGATAGCGGATGTGCTAGTTCTGGCCGGGGATATCTGGTCACTCAACCAACGGGCCACCTTCCGCTACCTCGATGAGTTTCGAAAGTGGGCTGTGGACATCGTCTACGTCCCTGGCAACCATGAGTGCTATGGCACGAACCCCACGCTTCAGGGGCGAGACACCCTCAAGGGGCTGTACGCTGAGGGTCTGCGAGTCCTGGGACCAGGGTACTACGAGTCCTTCACCTATGAGGGCCATCGGTTCGTGGGGTCCACCTGTTGGTACCCCGATACCCCAATCGTCAGAAAAAATCTAAAAGACTGGAGCGATGTGTCGTTCACCCGAGGATTCATCAAGTGGTGGGAGCGGTTTCAGCTTGAAGAGCGGAAGTACCTGTGGGATACCGTACAGGAAGGGGACATTGTGGTCAGCCATATGCTCCCGACTTGGGAGTGCATCAGCCCTCAATTTGAGGCTTCGAGTGCGAACTGCTTGTACGTGGCGGACCTAAAAGACCTGATCCTTGAGAAGAAGCCCTCGCTCTGGATCCATGGCCACAGTCACGATAAGTTCGAACTCACCCTTGGGGATACTCGTATCCTCCGTAGCCCCATCGGCTACCCCAGTGATCTCCAAAAGGAAACAAAAATACTGGAACTCCGGCTAGATTCGAGTAATAAATAGTATGGAGCCTACCCCTTTGGAAGACCAGCCGGTCTGTCCCCTCGTAACCACCTACACCGAAGAATGGGGTATCCCCCACAAACTGTTGGAGTTACTACACCGTGTACGCCAACACGACTTCGAAGAGGGGCCGATCCCCATTAAGATGCCCTCTACGATACGAACCGTGACGAAGAGCGGTAAGACATTTAGTCTGCGTAACTTTCAGACACAGATGACCGCTCATCTCATTAAGATGCCTCGCTTCATCAATGGGGACGGGGTGGGGCTTGGCAAAACTATATCTAGCCTCATCGCCGCCGCCTTTCTGCGTGAGAAGCACGATAACAAGCTGAAGATCATTGTGTTCGGCACCAAGTCCACCACTCACCAGTGGAAGGATGAGGGCTTCGATGAGTTCACCACCCTCCGTACCCATGTGATGACCGACACCCACGCCAAACTCAAGGGTCACCCCGCTAGAGTTCAGCAGTTACGGGAATTCCTAGAAGGGGATGAGTGGGATGTGCTGGTCTGCAAGTACACTTCCTTTATCGGAAAGCGTAAGACTCTCGAAGGAGAATTCGATGCTGACGGCTACCCCATTGATAAGGGTCAGAAGGAGGAGATGTCCTCGGAGATGAAGGAGATCCTCGACCTGATCGAGCCTCACGGTGAGAACCTCATTGTAATCTGTGATGAGTGCCAGAAATTCAAGTCCACAACCTCCCAGGCCAGGAAGCTGATCATGCATATGTCTCGGCGTGTTGGCAGAGTTTGGGCCATGACCGCTACGGTCATCCAGAACAGCCTGGATGAGTTCTACAGCATCGCCAGTGCCATCGGCATCCGGCCCTTCGGTACGATGAACCAGTTCAGAGAGAAATACTGTCGGTATAAGATGGTATACATCGGTAGAGGTAGGGAGAAGCCCAAGCTGATTGGGTACAGTAACGTCAAGGACTTCAAGATCGGTATGCGTCCGTTCTACTACGGTAGATCCCAGGCTCAGGTCAAAGAGGTACTGCCCCGCCTGTCAACTCAGTACATCCCCATCGAACTAGATGCCAAACAAGTCAAGCTATTCGAGGATATCAAGTCCGGTAAGTTCATCCTCCCCGCCTCTATCAAAAAGATTGCGGGAGAACTTCATGAAAAGGAACGAGACCCTAGCAACCAGATGACGCTCTTAGCGGTCATACAGCAGATTGCGAATCATCCGTGCCTCATCATGCCAGAAGGTGATGGAGGGCTCCATACGAAGGCTCTGAGCCCCAAGGAAGAGGCACTCCTGGATCTGCTGGATGGGGATCTTGAGGGAGAGAAGGTACTGATCTTCACCCGTTCGAGAAAGTGGATTGACCGATTTGAGTGGTTGTGTGCCAACGGCCACTTCACCAAGCGAAAGTTCCTCCGCATTACCGGAAAGGAATCAGAGGGACAGAGAGCGATCAACAAGCAACTGTTCCAAACTGATGACGAGCATGACATGATGTTCATCAACTCTGCGATCATGGAGGGTGCGAACCTCCAGCAGTCCGCTCACATGATCTGCTTGGATCTGCCGTGGGGCTGGGGAGCATTGATCCAGCTTGTAGGCCGGATGGTGCGGATGTACTCACCCCACCTGACTAACACCTTGCACATTATGATTGCTAAGGGTACGATTGACGAGTACGTAATTGACACGCTGAAGAGTAAGAAGGGTGTGTTCGAGAAGGTGCTGGGTGAATCTCACTCCACAGGTCTGTTAGACTCTGGCCTCGATGCTGGTGCTGACTTAGACTTAGCGGCAGGAATGGAGACGTTGAACGATGACAAGGAATTTCGAGAGATGCTAACCGCTCACCTCAAGAAGGGGGACCGCACTATGAGTGTCTTCCTCAGTGGAGCCAAGATCGCCGAAGCCATAGACGATGGTGAAGATTATGTCATGACCTTTGATGACAAGAAGCCAAAACACAGTAATAAGTACAGTAAGGACTTTAATTTTTCGGATAGGTGGTAGGATGCCTCGTGTAATTAAATGTGAACTATGTCAGGATCGGCGGCACCGCCGCTTGGATGGGGGTATTTGGTGCAAGTGTAGCTGTCTCATTGAAGAGGAACTACAGACCTACATGAGCCGGATACTTCCTAAAGAAAAATGGGAGAAGTATCCAGAGTTGATAAACTCACTCTTTTGGCCCCACGTAAAACAAGGTGGCCAGCCGGGGGAACTTTCGGTCATTCTTGATCCCAGCGATAGTAAATTCGACACATTTTACCCTCACCTGAAATTTGCACTCAAACAAAGCTATTTGAAGCGAATCAAGGCTGGGCTGAAGCCCCTAACCTGTAAAATCATCCATCCAGATGATGTTACGGGTGTACGATTCGACAAAGACAAGGGGCATGAGGATAAGAAGACAGAACTACTTAGACCGGATATTTTGATCCTTCTGGCGGCTACTTGGATACCTTACACAGTGTTTTGGCACGAGTTAGAGCTGTTGGTTAAAAATAGAGCGCAGCTAGGCGGGAACACCTGGATCGTGAGTAATGACTTCGCTAAGATCAAGACGTATCCACAATGCCCCGGCTCGTTCCATGAGTTTGTGAAAAAGATGGAGATAATTCGGATCGGTAAAAGTGACCTACCCGGCCTAATAAAATCTAACGAAAAAGGTGAAAAAAAGGCAGTATTAACTGTGAAGGGCATGGGGGTCAGTGGTCTAGATTCCAAACTATGGACCTCTCAGGATTCTCGTACCGTGATTATGGAAAAGGAGCTTAGAAAACATGAAAGTGACGGGGATGACAGTTAGCCTCAAGGTTAACGATGTCGAGTATGGCCGTGGCTCAGAGCGTTTTGTCTCACTGAGGGCTGATACACCGGTTGGGGAACTGGGAGTTGAGCTTGATGATTTCCAGAATGTGCTGGAGAAAGTCCTTGCTTTGAATTTGCAAACATGGGAATCGGTTCAGGCCAGCCGTTTCTCCGGTGGAGTAATAGGCTCCGAGGAGTTTAAAAAACTCGTAGAGGGTGGCCGAAGACGTACCGAAAGAGTAACTAACTATCTAAATCAACGAGGGAATGATGCTACCGATCCTGAACCAGCTTAAAGCAGAGACCATCCTGGATGGTACCGATATCGTTAGTAAGGTGCTTAAACTCAAGTCTTCTCTGGCCTACAAGACAGATGAGGGTGTGTATTCCTACGAGGACTACTATAGCCAGCTTATCAGTCGGGCCAACGAGACGGAACAGATCCAGCTTGAGACTGTAGTCCCTCCGGGTGCCGCCCAGAAGTATTTGGTCGATCTGACTCAGGCATTACAGCTTGTTACAGATAAGATTGAAAACAACCATACCCGTGCCCTGTTCTTTCTTGGCAAGATCAACTCAGCTATTCATAATCGTGACAACCTTCTTGCCACCTTTAGCGTTTGGTACCAGATTGGCGTATCTGACACGCTGAAGACTCTGGAGATCAAGGTCCCGGCCAGTACGGTCAAGGCCTTGGCGGAGTCTGAGTTCAGTCGAATTCTTGACGATCAGGATGACTCGCTTGACGGCATGAAGGCAGCGATTGAAGTTTTGATTGATCATTTGAAACACGCCAAGAAGTTGGCTCTAGAGAAGTACAAGATCGGTGTCGAACAGGCCAATTCCAGCATTTTAAAGCTACCCAATCACGGATTCCTAGATGGGGGAGACCCGTTCCCTGTCCTCAGACAAAAGTATGGGCTTCTCTCCAACGTAACTGACCGGACTCCTGCGAAATACGATGACGATGAGGAGGAGAGTGATACCGAGAACCCCGATTACGTCGAGCATCGGAATGTACCATTCCAGAAGGGTTTTGATGCGGTCGTTAAATATGCTGATCTAGGTGTAGCCGATGAGACCGATATCGAACAGGTCAAGGAGAACTGGCGTAAGCGCATGGAAGAGACCATGCCAGAACTTCCAGAACTTCCAGAGCTACCTGTAGTCACCCCGGAACTCGAATCCCTAGAAGAAGAGGTGCCGTGGAAGGTGGAGCCGGAGACAGAAATTCCCGTAGAAAAAATTGTCAAACTTCCGGCAAAAAGCAGTATTGATGTAAGTGTGGGTCTGAACCCTAGACCAGTAACACGCATAGAAGATGATCCATTCCTTGGCGATGTCAAAATTGTTATGAATGGTGACGGAAAACCGAAAGTCAAGAGTAAACGAAATTACTCTTTCGATGATGAGGAGGAAGTCCCCGCAGAACCTAAGCCCAAGTACGATGACGAGGAGATTGAGGAGCCCGTCATCCCCACCACCCCTCAAAAACCAAAGCGAGAAAGAAAACAAATCGAATTTGACCAACCATTCTAATAGGAGAAAACATGGCCAACAAAAAGTTTGACGAAGACGAAGATTTTGACCTCAAGCCCAAGAAGGGTGCGAAGACCGAGGATGCCCCTGCAAAGCGGCCCCCCGTTGTGAACGAAGAAGACCTGGACTGCGGGTGGGGCGAAGAGGCTCTGATGCGTAAGAAGGACCCGATGCCTCGCATCCGTCCTGACAAGGGTAAGGCTGTACGCTTTGCCATCCTGCCATTCGTGAAGCCCAAGAGGGCGTTCAACCACTACGTTGACAAGAAGGGCACGTTCCGTTGCCTCTCTGGTGAAGACGGTGAGGGTGTCTGCTGCTCCAGCGGTAAGGCTGGTAACTCCAACCTCAACATCGTGGCCTTGGCCGTGAAGTACACGAACTGCGACCCGAAGACCGGGAAGTACGAAGGCAAGTATAAGGTCACCGAGACCGACTGGGAGATCGGCCATGTCAGTCTCTCCCGCTCCAACTACACCGCCATCAGCAAGCTGGTGGAGGACGAAGAGGAAGAGAGCGGCAAGCATGAGAGCGTCTATGACTTCGATGTCACTATGACGCATAACGAGACCACTGGGATCGGGTACACCCTGTCTCGTGCATCACGTAGCCCCCGGTGGAAGAAGGATGCAGAGATTGCAGCGGCTTTGGAAGAAGCCTCCGTACCATTTGCAGATGGCAAGGCTCTTACTATGCGCCTTGGTCGTAAGCAGAGTGTCATTGAGTGGAAGGCTTTGCTGGCCACCCTTGATAGCGATGGTGACGATAGCGGAAACGAGGATCTGTAGGTGACTTGGGGGTTAGGGCTTTGGCCTTAGCCCCCACTTCATCCCAGGCTACTATGAAGAAACTATTCGAAACATTCGTAACGATGGAGCCAACGGCCAAGGGCCGTCCCCGGAGTACAAGGGGTGGACATACTTACACTCCGACTAAAACTATTCAGGCAGAGCATCGGATACAGGAGCAAGTTGGTCGGGAGTGGGGGAATCCACCTCTCGATATCCCCCTCAAGTTCGTCCTGACCGCCTACTTGGCTAAGCCCAAGAGTCCCAAGAACAAGAAGTTTCCCGTGACCCGTCCAGATGGGGATAACTACCTTAAGCTAGCTTGCGATTCACTGAACCATGTGATGTGGACTGATGATTCGATCATTGTTGATGGGGTGGTCATGAAGCGATTTGTTAACGAACATTACCCCCACCCAGGATTCAATTTAGAAGTGTACGATATGTCAGAAGAAACGTCTTAGGAGGAGACTAAATGGCAAAGAAATCATTAAAGAACGCTCAGTTTAGCACAGACAATAAAGTGGCTTTCCTACAGGCTCTTGACCTATTCGAAGATGACTCAACAGTCTCTAAGCTCGATGTGGAAGAGGAGTTTACCCCCACGGGTTCTATCGTGTGGGATCAGGTGCTACGCCTTAAGGGTATCCCCCGTGGCGGTCGTATCATTCAGATCCACGGCAAGGAGCATGGGGGTAAGTCAACCCTCACGTACAACATTTGTAAGGGTTATCAGAAGGCCACCGGACAGCCCGTCTGCATCTTCGACTTTGAAGGTACGGCTACGGGTGAGTATCTGCGTCTTAACGGTGTGAATACAGAGCGTGACGCTCTGGTTCTGTTCCGTGAGAACAGCGTGGAAAACTGCATCAAGAAGACCATCACTCTGATGAAGGCTGGAGTCAAGCTGTTTATTTTCGACTCCATCCCTCGTATGAAGTCTCAGATCGATGAGAAGGAGATCATGAATGGTAGTGCGTTCAAGGCCACCTATGGCGGTCACGCTAAGTCCATGAATCTGTTCTTCGATACTCTGCTCCCCTACGCACAGCAGTACGATTGTGTGTTCATCATGGTGAACCAGATTCGTGCCCGTATCGAACAGAGCATGGAAGCTCAGATGGCCGTCAAGTACGCTACCATCACCAATCCGAACTACCAGTTACCCGGTGGTTGGGCTGTCAAGTTCTACCCGAGCCTCACGATTGAGGTGTCGGTTGGCAAGGCCCTCCGTGCCGGTGGTGGGGAGACCGATTGGGATATTGAACCCGGTGACAATAAGGGTGGGTATGTCGCTACCCGTATCAAGGTTCGGGTCATGAAGAATAAGGTTACGATGGGTGGGTATCGTGAACACATTCTATACCTCCGTCCTGGTCTTGGCCTTGACGATAATATCAGTGTTCGAGAACTTGCTCACAAGTACAAGCTGATTCAGAACAAGGGTCGCAAGTATATCATTGGTCTAGAAACCAACCCCATCGCTACTTACGATAGCAAGGATGAAGCAATTCGGGATCTTGTCATCGACCAGAATCCGAATGTACTGGCTAAGCTGAGGCAGTTGGTCATCACGGCTATCGAAAGTGATAACGATGCATTCAAGGCCGAAATCAGTGCGGATGAGCGAGATATCGTTGAAGCCGATGGCCGGGTTGTCACTAGTCAAGTCAAGTTCGAAGATGAGGATGACTTTGAATGAGCTTCGGAAGCACTAAGTCCTTCTTTCAGGGCTATATGCTAGAGGTCGCCTCAATAGTAAGTGTGGTTACGGCGATGGGAATTGTGGCTAGGATGGGAGCATCGTGGCCACAATTCCCATTCTTCATCTATGCCGGGACGGCACTGGTAGCCGCTTTCATGGCCTACGCTACTGCATTTACGGGTATGTGGGCGTATCTAACGACTAATACGGGAGTCATAAGTTCGGCTTTACACGATACCGGAAACCTCGAAACCTTTATCAGTCTACTATCTGAGCCGTGTGCGTGGGGTAATCGAACACTAGTCTTAACTCTAGCCTACTTCGCTTCAGCATATTGGCCAGCTAACATAACCCTAACTATCGGATTGCAGATTGCTTCGCTGGCCGCTATTACCACCGTCTTCGTGTCGATACTCAGAAACTTTCATCTGCTTAAGCTCTACCTGAAGCACTCGATAGAACACGCCGCCGAGGACGCAGAACTCCATAAGCAGTTAACAGAACAGATTGTTAATCGTCTATCCGAATTAGAAGATGAGGAAGAAAAGCAGTCCGATGAAGCCCCAAAATGAGGTACCATGAAATTTCGACTCACTGGAAAAGACTTTCAATCCTGGAAGGGTTTTGATCTTAAGGTTGGCGGGTTTACTGTCATCATTGGATCATCCAATAGGGGAAAATCCGCACTAATTAGGGCTCTACGTGGAGTTCTACGGAATCAGGTTCAAGCTGCTCACATACGAAAAGGTGAAAAGACCACCGAACTCTTGTTCAATATGGATGAGGGTCCGGTGGTTCAGCTATCCAGAAACTCCAAGACCACTGCATACACGGTAGACGATCAGGCTTTTGCTAAATTGGATGGGGAAGTGCCAGAGCCCATCCAGGCATTGAAGCTGAATGCAGTCAATATGGGTACGACTAAGTTAGATCCAATCTTTGCCGGTCAGTTTGACAGTCCATTCATGATGGATATGTCCCCAGCAGACCTGAACGCTGTCTTCGGTACATTCAGTAATACTCAGCAACTCAATCAAGGTAAGAAGGCCATTGGTCAATCCAATGTTGAAGCCAACTCCCAAGCTAAGCTTCTAGCCGGTGAAATCCAAGTCGGTCACGACAAGATTGCCAAATTAACAGAGATTGTTGATAAACTTGAGCTTCTCCAGCCGAAGTACAACGAGTCTGTCTCAACCATAAATTCCGCTGAAACAGTCCAAACTTTGCTCACCCATTACGAGACAACGGGTGTAGTGGTTGAGCAGTGCCGTAGCATCGCTCAGATGGCCCTTCCGTCTGTCCAAGTGGTCGAAGGCTTAGTCGGTACGGGTAGACGGCTCAGAACGGCTCAGAGGCTTCGTAGTAAAGTAGACTTAGCCAAGAAGCTGGTCACTCCTATACAGTCGGACGAGTGGGACAGCATTACAAGAGGGTTGCTACTGGTGAATCAGTATCGTTTGATTCGTAAGCGCATCGCCGCCACACCGTCCACTGATCTCCCTACCTCGGATGAGTTAAAGGGTCTTTATGGGGCTTGGGCTAAGCTTCAGAAACTTTTAACTCAACGAGGAAACGTCAAGGAAACGATCAAGGATTACAAACAGAACGAAGGAGTGCTGATCGATCTTCATAAAAATCTGCACTCGTTGACTAAAGATCAAAATGCTTGCCCGAAATGTGGGTATCAACTTGTAGTAAGTACGGATCTGAAACACAGACCGATGACACCAGAGGAAGAGGAGTAATTCATGGGACTGACCGAGAATATCCAAGATATAAACAAGCGCATCACCCTCTTGGAGAAGAAGCAAGAAGAGGCCAAGAAGGCGTTAGCCGTAGAGGAACATAAACTAAAGGAGATCCAAGTCCAGTTAAAAGAGGAGGGATATGACGTATCCAAGATGAAGGATGCGGATATCGATAAACTTTTGGACAAACTATCCGAAGCCATCACCGCTGAAATGGGAAGACTGCAAGAAGTTTTGGACGAGGCTGAAGAGCAATATAAACAGTTTCAGGAACTTAAGTAACCCAGTACCCAGAAAAAGTCTAATACAGAACCCTCTAGAGAAGATGGCACAGGCTTTTGATGGAGTAAATGATGCAACTGGTAATTGATCTGCGAAGAAAGAAGGTCAAGATCGAATTTCTCGCCACTCAAGAGGAAATGGGAGTTGACGCTGAAGTTGAAGTTGAAATAAAAATGAATAAACGGCAGGACCAGCGCATCAAAGAGCAGATCCCAGTATTCACGGCTAGGCTCGTGCATTACTTGATAGAGACAAATGTTGTACTCTTAGAATCCAACTATGATGCTGTATACAAACAGGTTCTTGCTTGCCTTCAAAAGGAGCAGAGTGCTAGAAAATGACCCTTTCTTCCAGACGCACCGGGAGTTAGTCAATCTGATTCATAGACTAACCTATGGCAAAAACCCGCTCACACTAGTAGAGAGTTTGGTCACTCATTTTATTTTTCATTTCATTGAAGAAGACCAATTAATGAGAGTAATTGGTTATCCACAAAGATCTCAGCACTCTAAAGAACACGACTCTATAAAAGAGCAAATTGTAATTATGGCCCCTCGCTTACTTTCGGGTAATATACTAGAGGAAGAGATTGATCTCTTCAAGGACCGTGTCATTCACCATATCCAGACCCACGATCAACATTTCATTCGCTACCTAGATAATTATCATAAACCCTTATTGGATAACTTACTCAATGAACATCATTCAACAGACTGACGATACAGGTGCGCTGAATCTAGTGTGGATCACTGATATACACTTGTCTGACCGACCACCGGGACGCAGATCAGAGCGATATCGAGAGCAAATCTTCGACAAACTGAAGCAGGTACGGGATTTATGTGTGAAGCATAGTGCCCTATGTTTGGTCGGTGGTGATGTGTTCCATATTAAGACTCCAAAGAGTCCGGCCAACAGTCTATCGATGATCCGAGAGGCGATTGAAGTGTTCGGGAGCTTTCCTGGCGGCTGTGTATACGGCTGTGTCGGGAACCATGATATCCAATTTGACCGAATGGATACGCTATCTCATCAACCGTTAGGGATTTTGGAGGAGGCCGGGGTATACCGGGTTATCGATAACTCCCTAGTCGTTGAGGCGGATGGATCAGACTGGAAAATTCAGGTTGATGCATGGGACTTCATGGATCAGGAACAAACCTATGCGGCCCTGAAATCTAGTGGATCAATGCAAGAAGGCATGACCTATCGTTTAGGTCTTGTTCACGCTTCTGGGTGTACGGGTGACACCAAAGAGTTCTTTGGTACCAATATTATTGGGTACAATCAGCTTAAGAATCTGGATTATGACTTCCTGCTATGGGGTCACGATCATACCAGAACTGAGACAGAAACGTGTGGGTTCGT
>SESG01030795.1_pt1 | contig 17560 bp, 20 predicted proteins | sample 3171421 | NCBI WGS metagenome assembly SESG01 (sample SAMN10866946, study PRJNA518727) | freshwater metagenome | biome: subpolar coniferous forest; feature: holomictic lake; material: water; isolation source: holomictic Lake 227, 6 m and 8 m depth | place: Canada: near Kenora, Ontario | collected... | reverse complement strand
GGCGAACGGACCGTTTAGCACATGCAGGGCATAATCAACCGAAGCTCTGGCGGCGGCGGCGATGGCGGGCTCTCCGGCGGGGAAAGGGCCGCCTATGACGTGCCGGGCGTAATCAACCGAAGCTCTGGCGTCAGCTGCGATTGCGGGCTCTCCATCAGCGAGTGGCCCCTTTATAACAAACCGGGCATAGTCAACCGAGGCCTTAGAATTGGTGTAAATCGCCTCTTCGCCTAGTTCAAATCGACCTTTGAGGTGTCTGCGAGCGTAGCTGACCGAACTAAATGGATCGCGAGCGATGCGAAGCTCGGCGGTGGATCGCAATATCCTAACATCGTTCTCGTACTTGCTAAGTGGATTCTGTGTCATCAGGTTCTCCGTTTCTGCCGTCGCTGTGTACGGCGCTTTGTTAAAGCCAGTGAAGAAAGCCAAGCCGCCGTTCAGTCGGCAAAACACAGGCAGTCACCATGAGTGGGCCAAGTACGTCGCCTTCGCCCGAGGTGGTCAGGCAGCCGCTAGCTCGTAGGGCCGCCCCAGAAACTCGATTCCGATGTACTCGCGATCGGTGTCGACATCGTACGTCCAACGACACGACGCGACACTGTATCCGGCCTCAGTCAGGGCTGCGCGGATAACACCAGGGAGGCGTGCTTCGGCTGGCTTGTCGGTCATCGGCCGTAGTAGAAATATCTCGTTGCTTCTGACGTGGAGCAGCGTATGGTCGATCCCCACCAGATGAAGCGCAGGTGCGATCGCGAACTTGATGCAGTACCAATCGTGTAACTCTGGGTCGGTGGCGATGATTGGCTCGCCGGCCGGGAAGCGGTCTTTGATCACGGTCAAAGCATAAATGTAGGCGGTACCTGGGTCGCGTGCGATGGCCGGCTCGCCAAGCTCGAAGCGGCCTCGTAGTATATTCTCTGAGTACCAACAGGCAGCGCGAGAATCGCTGGCGATGCTGGGCTCAGCTTCAATCCACCGTCCCTTGAAAACGCCGAGCGCGTAGTAGTACGCTTCCTTCGGCTCGGCCATGATTGCGGGCTCGGCGGCTTGGAAGCGTGCCCTCAGAATCTGGGTCGCATAGGCCCGCCCGAACCGGGCGCTGGTGGTGATCTTTGCCTCGCACTCGGCCCAAGGGCCTTTGATGATGCGGCACGAATAGCTGAAGGCGTGCTTGGGGCTACCGATTATAGCAGATTCGCCCGCTGGAAACCGCCCGTTTAGGACGAAGTGGGCGTAGTCATTTGAGTACTTTGCGCTCGTGGCGATGGCGGGCTCCCCGAGTGGGAAGCCCCCCCCCACAACGTGCCTTGCGTACAGAAACGAATAGCGAGCACTCTGCGCGATAGTCAGCTCACGCTCGGGCGACCGGCCTCCGATGTTGGTGACTACGTGGAAGTACGCTGCCTTTGCGGCTTTGTCGGCTTTTATTGTCATGATGTTGCTCCCACTTTTTTGGAGAATGTGGTGGTTTCTGCTTGGACCTTGAGACGATGGTCGGTTCGCCAGCTTCAAATCGGCACCTGAGCACTAAATACGCGTAGTCGTACGCACCCTTTGAGTGCTGATCCACCCAGCCTCCGATATTGTTGAGCTCGTGGAATTGCACTGCCTGTGCGGCTTTGTCGGCTTTTGTTGTCATGACTTCCCTCCCGGCTTTGCTGGAGAATGCTGCGGCTTCGACGGAGTTTTGTCCGAATGTCGAAGGCTGTCGGCGACTGCCAAGGTGGCGGGCGTTAGGCGGGCGGCGAGCGAGAATGGCGATACAGCGTTGTTCGGCGGCACCAACGAAGCCCTGGCTGTCGCGGAATCTCTTGGAAATGAGCGCCTTGGTCTTTGCGTTACGAACGTTACTTGATCGAAAGCAGGATCAAGCGAACGAAATATCCCGAATTGTGTGGCATATTCACGTAGGGTTGGATTGCAGCCATAATCCCACGCGACAACTTCGAATTTCCAGCCCCTCTTGTGTGCGGCCATCAGTGTCGGAATAAAACCCTTGCCATCCCTAAAACCATTGCCGTCGCCAGTCACGAGCACGATTGTTCCTGGTGTGCTTTGAGAATTAAGGACGTCAATGATCTTGGCCTGAATTGCCGCGTCCACGGTCGTCTCGCATCCGTGTTCGTCGCGCTGATGAACGTCAACTTCTGCGCCGGCACTGCGGTAATGCTGCCAGAACTGATCGCGTCCCGGTGCGTTGGAGCCTGCGACATAGCAACGCCACGTATGGCGCCCGTTAGCGACAACATCAATAAGCCCCGCTGCGTTTATGCCGAACTGACCGGCGGTCTCATGTTGAAATCCTTCCATCGTTGGCCATATATAGTTCATGGCAGTAAAGAAGATGTTTGAGTCGTCAATAAAAATATAAACCATCGGATGACTCCTTCACTGTCTTTGGTCCACAGAGGTGTTGCTATGTAAGCAACCTCAGATTTGCGTTGGGGTAGGCACGTTTCCGGCGCCGCTCGATAATTAATCGAGGCGTCAGTTTTGCGCTGAGTGCGGGAATACAGACTCGTCCTGCCGGCATGCCTTGGGCAATTACGGAGGGATTCGTCAGCGTCCGCGCTGAGCGCAGATGGCAGTTGGGCTAAGGGTGCTGTCGCGCACGAAGCCTAAAAGCCATCTCTATGATTTCGGATGGTGCCACCCACTGACACTACGCAGAGTGCTTGAGGGTGGCTGGCTTTGCTCGACGCAAAGGGGCCGCGAAATCCGAGTCGCAGCAGTGAGGGGCTTATGCCGCAAACAAGTCGCAAAGGCAAGATTTTTTTGCTGGGTCGCAGAATTTTACTCAGGTGCCTCGGGCGAGATGCCACGAACACCGCGCCGGCCACTTCAGCGGCGCCTTACGTCTACCGGCACCCAACTGCACGAACACACCTTAGGGGCGTCGTCATTCGGAATCGTCGTCGGTGTCGACCAGCTGGCGCAGGTCTGGCGGGTGATCACCGCCATGATCGTCCTGGGTCTTCACCCCGAGGAACGCCAGCCAATCTTGCATGTAGGCAGGGTTTCCGACCCCCTGACCGTGGAATTTTCTCTTGAGCTTTTCAGGTGCCGTCCGCGCCTGTAGCTGAGGTGGCAATTCAAGGTTGAACCGCCTGATGTGGTCCTCAGGGAGCGCAAGCAAGTGGTAGGAGGCCTCGAGTTTTTTCGCCCCAGGCTCCCTGAGGTGGTAGCCACCAAACCAGCGGTCCAGAGGGGTCTTGCCTGGTTTCCCAAGCCATGGGGCAATTACCCAGCCGTCTCCGCGCATCTGATAATCATAAGGAGACGAAAACAGTATCACGCGGTCAACGGGATGTTCCTTCGCGATGAACGCCGCCATCCCCGCGCCCTGGGACTGACCGCTTACTGTGATCATTTTCCAGCGTGGGTGGTCGCCGTTGATATAGTCGGACCAGTGATGGTCAGGCTCGGTCCGGTCGAGATATCTGAGGAAACTCATGACGCGGGGGACGATGGACTGAGGGCCGTCATATAGACGGTGCCGCCGAACCTTCTCCGAGCAACCGGGGTCAGGGTCTCGCGGGCAGATGCTGATGATGGAGCTCTGATTTTCGTAGGGGACGGAGATGGCGCGGTAGCCATGGTCAACGGCAACTCGGAGCGGCTTCACATGTGCACCGACCGGGCCGGGCCGTTGATGGGTCTCGGTGCCATTCATCCATAGGAACAGTGGCGCGCCGCGTTGAGTGTCTCGCCGATACATCGCGAAGTTTAATCGGGGCGACGACGGCAGGTCAGGACTCGTTAAGCCAGGATCGATGCACTGGACTGTGATGCCTGCGGGCGGGCTCTGGCATGCCCCTGCGCCAGCTGTTTGAGAGCCAGCAATCATCGCGAGGGCAGTTGCCAGACACAGGACGGGCTTCATCTCCGACCCCCGCTCCATCATCGCTGCCGGGCGCCCGCACCCGGCCTTTCTACCGCGCCAGGATTTGCGCTAACAGTATTTCTGCGCCGATCCGCCGCCGTTCCCAGCATCATTCTCGACGGTTCGCTCAGCCTACACAGGTTCTGGGGGAGGTCAAGCGATGGTCATGGTAAGGAACCTCATCAATTTGAGACAATCCGATCGACCATCAAAGTAAGGATGTCCTGCACATGGTGACGCTCTCGCCGCCGCCGCCATTTCGGCGGACGGCTCGCGCGGGGTTAATCGATCATGCAGCGGCGTTGGTCACGCCTGAAGCGATAGCGTGAGATATATCGAGGCAGACTGACTGGCGGAGCCATTGCGGCCTATTCAATCACTCGCAGCTTCGTCTTCGGTTCAGTTCGGCGGAATGGCAGGATTGTCGCCGACATGCCCAGCAGACGGTCCAACACCGCTGGAGCAGTCTTGTCGTTCAGCGCCCTATAACGTCGCCGCAGATCAGCGAGGGCAGCATCGCGGCCGCCGGCTTCGAAAGTTCGCTTGATTGCGATTATATCAGCGTGGTCGACCATGAACATCGTTTGAGGTTCCTTCCGCGTCGCTGATGGTCGCAGCGTATCACAGGTGTGCGGATTGCCAACCCCCATGCTCCGGACAGTGGTCGAGTGGCGCCCGCCCATACCGGGCAGGCGCCGTTCCTGGATACCAAATTAGTGGATGATCTGAGCCACCTCGGTCCACCCAAGTTCTTCTGCGGCTGCCTTAAGAATCTTGAACCTTGTCCGAGCATTCTGAACAGAATATTGAATGGGTTCAATGCCACATGCGTGGCTCGCAGAGTTAACAATAAGCTCACAAAAATCGGTAAGGTCGCATATCGCCTCAGGGTCACCTAATGTGTAAAAATCCTGTATCGATAAGGCCGCTAATACTATGCCAGCCTTCCATCCATCCAAAGGAATATCTGCTGATATTGTTGGGAATATTATATTGCCAGTTACGTTCGGTACGGGGCAGCAATACTCACTTATGAAAAGTCCGCTGCTCCGCAGGGATTTGCCAGTTACGCTCACTATGCCCCAATCATGAGCCGGAATTTCATAAAATGGACCATCGATGTAAAAGGACTTATATACCTCAAGAGCGATTTGAGCAAGTTCAGTTTGGAATGAAATATAGTTGTCGGCATTGCCAAAAACCGGCATTGTTACTGGGCCAGACAGGAATGGTCTGTGAATAAATTTTATTGGCATATTCGCCTCCTAAATAATGAAATTATGCTACTATAATAGCAGGGCGATACTCAATGTTCAATATAGAACCATTTCAAGCAACGATGACAATTAGTATTGTGGGGGGAAGCCGGAAACCAGGGAGCTGGTCATGTGGCGGCCGCCCGGTTAGGGCGGCCGACTATCACCAAAAGTTTACTTCATTGACTTTACAACAGACTTTGCCTGTGGCGTGGAGGTGTGGTCGGCCGTAATCGGCTGAACTTGGGGGCCATTACCAACCGGCCGGCCTGTCTTTTTGCCTGGACGCTTCCTGCCCTCGGCGGCGGCCCTCAGCGCATCATCGAGCTCGCCCGCCGCTACAGCGGCTCGGACTTGTTCCAGGATCGGGACGAGGTTGGACGGGTCTCCTACAACGACGCTGGGCTTATTTGCCAGTAGAAGGGGGCGGCCAGCAAATCTTAGTTCAAGCAAAATGCCGCTGCTGGACTTCCACCAAAACTTGCGCAGGGGTCGCTCAGCGTTGATCCGATGCTTGAGGCCAGTCTCAGCATTCACCACTTTCTTGACGACGTTGCGGACGTAGTGCTGGCCCTGTAGCTCGGCCTGCGCGCCGGCAATCTGCTCGTCGAGCGCGACAATCATCTTCCGGCGCTGCGCCATCAGCGGCGTTGCAGATTCGGACTTTTTGCTGACCTCACTCAGGTTCAGGGAATCGAGTATGCTCATGTCAGTTCTCCATATGTTCGTCTGATGCAACGAGCCTATGGAGGCGCCACCATGGATCAACAGGAGATCGACCTGAAATCCGAAATATCTGAGGGCGCCGTCAGAACCGGGGATGGGGGATGGCGGGGTGCCGCTCATACCCCGCATTCTCACGCTGTGACCGCGTCGTGGTCGGTGGTTACCTTTACCCGACGGTTTGGCCCCTTCCTGATGCTCTCCTCCCTGAGGCTGGCCCAAAGGCGATTGGTCAGGCCGTCAATAATCTTTGCCCGACCAAAATTACCCGTAGCTTCATTCTCCGTATAATAGTCGTCAAGGCGAGCGTACAATCCCAACATCATATCGATTGCTGGCGGATGTCCGCTGGCCTTAATCCAGCTCATTATCCTGTCGCTACGCCCTAAATACTTCCGTGAAAAATCATTCTCTGATTTTACCTCTCCTAGTCCGCGCAATATCCTGTATGTCTCATATAGCAATTCGTTCATTATGCGTCTCCCTTAATCTTTCCCAAGCTGATATCAGTCAATTCCTGTTTTTTAGATTTTACACCAGCCTCAGCTTTGGACAGCTCAGCCCTCTTTTTCTGAATGCGCCCTGATTGAGTTTGCTGAGTAGCTCTTTTAATCGCTGAATCGTAGTTTTTTATAGCCGCTAACCCTAGGTCTTCAAAAATTTCATACATTCTCATCGCGAGCTCCTTATAGTGACTTGTATCTAATATTTATCATTCCATGATATTGCCAGAAAGGGTTTTAGGTCAATATCTGATTGATTCGCCTTGCTGAATACAAAATATTTCTGCGATCTTGTTGTAGTTTATCATGTAATAACCGCACGCGCCTCTTCTATTTCTAGCGCTGGGCGGCTCTCGGAATTTGATAAACTCCTCAATAATTTCCGTACCATTATAAATGAGCAGAACCGCATCGGATGTTGATTTGTCAATTACGACAAAGATGTCCCACAGAATCTCACTGCTGCCAACTTTATAAAAGAATGATGCTATTACATTTTTGTCCGCCGAGTATGTCTTGTGACAGGCATCAATAATTTGCTGAAGTGTTGCTATCTGAGTCGGGCCGCCCGCGTTTAGGTTGAGTTTTGAAATTCGACCAAGCTCAATTGATCCGTAATCCTTCTGGCACTTGCCGTAAAGCGTTTGATATATCCGATAGTGCGGTTTCCCGTTCACACCCCGCACCCTGGTTCGGCACTCCAATTTTATGCACGGCTTCGAATTTTTGCCCGAGTTAATGAAATACTGAAGTGTGATTTGATCTGGCAGTTTATCCTGAAACTGAACTATTTGATTCTCGCAATTTGGCTCTGAGGTGTCATCGGTAGTTTCGGCGCCTAATCCCGCTATCAGGTTCGATATCGCGGTTTCAAGCCGGGTGATGCGCTCGTTTTGCTCATCGATAGCGCGCCGCCATCCATCGCCCGCCACATCGACCCCATCCATTGTTTTTAGATCGATTGAAGATCGATCGCATTGTGTTCTGTCCATTGCTTTATCAGATGACGAGGGAAGCGACATGATATTGCTTTCAGTGGCGTCGCTACGGCGGTCGCTCAAAGGCGACGGCAAGGCGACGCCATTGTATTCATTGTATTCAATTGTTTTAATACAATGGCGTCGCCTTGTTGTCGCCTCGGCGCCGCCTACAATAATTTCTTCAATTTGCTCAGGAGAATAATGGGTTCCAAGGTCTCCCGAAAATTTACTGGATTGGGTGTTAGTCGTACCGCAATGTCTTGCCTGTATCTCGTCGAATATTCTTTTGTTATCTGGGGTCACGTTATATCTCCTAAGCTGGTTATAGAGCCGATTCAATACCGGCCGCAATGAGTCATGAATTATCAATTTGATTTTGAAGTCGCTCTATCTGTATCTCGTTTACATATCGATTGGTTATCCGAGCTAATACCCGCGCGTGGTCGAACGCTGTCATGCCCGTGGTATAGCCGCTATATGAGCCGCCAATCTCCGATACGGTTAGTGTACCGCCCTTGTATCCGAGGGACCGGTCAGGGTTACCGTAATTTGTATCTTCAAGTACCGCGGTAAAGACCCGCTCAACAAACTCTGTCCCCTGCTGACGGATAACGTAATGGATGTCATAGGATAAGCAGCCATCGTCAATGCTGATAACTCTAGTGCCCATGCTGCCTTCATATATAAAGCTGTTGGCCGGCCACGGCTTGACATCCGCAATCTCATCGACGAGTAGGGCAAAATACTCAAATACCATCCCGGCATCGATTCTGTTTATTTCCCTCTCATTCAGCTTTCTCATGTTTTTCTCCTCAAATCTATTTAGAAGTTATGCCGCTTGCTCGTTAATCTATTTATACTACCAGGCCAGTATTTATTCTTGTAGTGAAAAAATAATTTTTCTCTTAGTTGTACATTATCGTCGTGGCGCAGTTGGGGTGCCCCTGTATGGTATTGACGCAGACATTCCCCTCTCCAGCTACCATAGTAGCACCGCTTATGTATGAATATTGCTACCGCCAGATTGTCGTGTCGACTTATTTCTTGTTCAAGGCAGGAATATTATCTTCTAGCGCCATTTCACAGGGCTCGTCCCGGCTGCATGACTTTCACAACCCCGGCGCCATGGTCCGCCCGAGTCTGCGGCGAGGCATCGACTGGCATCACTGTCGCCGTTCAGGTAGTCAGGCGAGGTCAGTGCGCCGGATACAGGTGGTCGATCACCACGGCGGAAATGGGTCGTGGTAGCGCACCCGCTTCGTCGGTGCGTTGGTCAGCCCAGCGAGTATGTTCAGCTCATCACCGAGTTCCTGGAGGACCGCCATGCGATCCTGAGGACGAGCGTCGAACACGGTCTGAATCGCCCGCTTGTGCACCAGCAGTTGAGGCGGCACCATGGTGGGGGTCTCAGCATGGTAGTGTCCCAGCGCAACCACCATGCCTTCCATGTAGACCTGGAGGCTGTGGTTCATCAGGAATAGGTTGCCGTGGCTGGCTGCCTTGCCGTCAGCCTTGAGCCCGAGATGGCCCACCGTTATCTTCTTGGCAATCTCTGACCTAACGAAGAAATGCTGGGCGACTTGGATTGTCCGATCGCAGACGACCGGGTCTGGTGCCCTTACACCGCCCTTGAACACCTTCGCCCTCCAAATCTCATAGAGGGCATCCTCAAGGAGTCGGTCCGCCGGCATCCCAACCAAATCGGCGAACCTGCTAGACGAGAAAGTCCAATCGACGGTACCAAGTCTAAACCCAACCGGGATCGACCCCTTCGCGAACATAACAAATGGAGAAGCGGCATCCGCCGTTATAAGAAGGCGCTCATTCCCTGTCTCTGAGCGTAAGCAACTCTGGAGGGTCGAGTATGAGCAAATATTCTGAAGTTCTCCGGTCCCCAAAAAATGGAGGCGGTGGACATAGTCGTAGAAACCAAGACTTATATCCTCGACTACTCGCTCTATTGTTTGTTCGCCTCTTACTAAAAAGTTTCCGGCAAAGCAGATGCCGGGCAACCTGTATCTCCGCATCGCCGCTGACCATACCCTCGCTTCATCAATGCATCGTCCCTGGTACACGGCCCAGAGTTTTTTCGCCATGGCGCTATCTGGCTGACGGGTTAGAAAGTCAGTATTGTGAAGCGTATACCAAAGGCAGGTGTTGAACTTGGGCCCAAGATTATTCATGGCGCAGAGCTGGTCAAGAGTCAGGTGCGGCGTGCCAGGAATCAGGACCAACGGGTCGACACCACCGTTCGCTCTCAGGCGCTCGACATACTGGTCGATATATTTCTGGTCACTGTCCTCTGGCAGCACCAGCATCGCCAGTGGGAAGTCAAGGACAGGTGACCAGTCACAATTGCCAGCGAAGGATTCCAGGTTGGTCAGGTTAAACTGGCCCTTCCATGGCGTCTTGCCCTTCGGTGGTTTCTTGCCTGGGGACACTGGGACAATGTGGCCCTGGGCGACCTGGAAGCCGCCGCTGTCCGCGATAATCTCCGCGTCATGGCCGACGCGGTCGGTGACCATGTCCAGACGCTTTGAGCGTGCCTCTGAGCCCAGCGACGGCCCGGCGCTGTAGAGCCCAATACCGACGGAATACAGCGCGCTGGTCGACATCAGAAAATTTAGGTCGGTGATGGTAAGCCTGGGCGGCAATGTGCAGCCAGGATTTCTTAAGAACCCTGCATACGCGGACGTGTAGGCCGACGAGATTGCCGGAATAAACACGGCTGAATTCGCCGGATAAATGGATGGGTAGTGAACCATCGATACACCTCAAATTGGCTTGTGCATAATGCGAAAAGATTATGGTCTACACTCGACCTGGATTCGCGCTGCCGGAGATTCCGTTCGGCCCTTTGTCCATACATGCCGTTGGTTCTTAAGCCATCTAGTTATTATTTCGCTATGGTGTTCACTTTTTCCGAGCAGAACGTCGAGTTTTGGCCGCTTGCAGATCATTTGAATTCCATGATCGCATATCAGCAAAGCAACATCAACATCAGCAACCAAATTACCTGACCACTTATTTTTAATATTTAATAACTCCTTGAGCATTCTTACTAAATGCGTGGCGTTATACTCATGCCCCGTATCGCCGCAAGGAATTTCAATACTGTTACCCAAGCCCTTGCTAACCAGGATATCGGTGCTTTTGTACTCTTGTCCCCAAATTTTTAACCGGATAGTCAGCGCTTCATTTGCGACAAACAACTTAGCGATTATTCTCCAAATTTTACCAGAGGCTGGAATATTTTCTGGTGGCTCGCCCTGTCTCGAAAGGTATACAAGCGCCTCGTAAGCTAAGATAATTTTCTTAGCTATCGCAGCTGGCATTTTGGCCACCAAATCCCACTTCTGCTTTCGTATTTTTAGAGGAAGTTCATTTAATGATTTCTTACTTTTTGTGTCATCCGCAACGAGTGGAACGGCTTTTGCCCACGGTGTCACAACAAAGCTGGATGGGACAATGGATCGTGCGGGTGCTCCGTTGTTTTGGGGAGGGTCAATACCTATAGATACGGGTGTTCTACCTGCATCCATCGAACCCTTCACCAGTCGCTCGACATTTACTCTGGGTGCCTCCGGAGTGCGTCCCGCATCTGTTGGCGTCGTCTCCGTTTTAGGTTGCTGCCTGCCAGAGCCTCCCCCATCATCATCGGGCTCTGGGTCGTCGTCCCCGTCCCCGTCAGGATCAGAGTCATCACCGAGATTAGCCTTACTGAGCGCCGCGAGATCGGCGTAGTCAGCATCGTTGAGTAGTTTCTTGAGGTTCTCGTAATGAAACTGCCCCCCCTTGAACGGGCGAAGACCATCTTTCTTCAACCCCTTGCTTGCAGCTGATATACTGGTCGCCGTGCCGTCCATGTACCACTGCCTAATGACGCGAAGGACTTTAGCGTTGTGTTCACCCTCGGTCTCATTGACTACCGGATGATGTGGAGTGGGTGGCTCTTGATCCTTGGGCGGGGCGGGCGGCACTAAAGAAGCCGCGCCATCTACAGTGCTTTCCTCTTCGCCTCCACTGTTAGCGGGGTTGGCACCATCACCGCAGTTCGATTGATCCGACCGGATATCCGGCAATGGCTTGACCTGTCCAACAGAGCCACCAGCAGTTATCGGTACCGGTGGGGATGGCGGTGTGAGATTGCCCCCGTTGACGGGGAGATCGGCGTTCGATGGCGATTGAGGCTCGGCACTTTCGCTTGCCTCTGAAAATGGTTCGGTAGCCGGCGGCGTGCTCGACGATTCCGTCTCCAGGCAGTCGAAGCCTGCTATATTCGCTACCGATGCATCCACCCGGCACTCGATGATTACTTTGGTTGGATCGTGACCACGCTGCTTGAGCAGCATCTGAAGTTGGATGGCAAAATCTGAAAGGGAATCGACGCTAACTAACAAGATTTTCTGGGTTGTTTTCTTCGGGGCATCTAATGATGCAGCTGCAGCGTCGTCGCGCTGTTGGATCTCAATATCAGGCTGACGTCCATTTTTGTCAACCTCGACTTCCGCCAGGAAGCGCCTCAGCGGGGTTCCCTCAATCGGGGGCTCCAGACACGCCAGAACCCCAGGCGGAATAGCCAGCTGCTCAGAGAGCCGGCCGGAGACCATGTTCATGGCGGTTGATTGGGGCGATGGTGACGCCACGGCAGCAGTGTCGCCGGCGGCGCCATTACCCCTAGATTTCGTGGAGGACGAAACGGGGGGCGGTGGCTTGGGAACGTATTTGTCATGAAACGGATTCAAACCGCCGAGCTGCTGGACCTCCGCCTCAAATTCGTCAGCAGTCATTGGACGCTTCTCAGGATGCGGGACTCCTGCGTAAGCGATACAGAGTGCGTTGGTGTAACGGGTCCACTGAGACTTATGCTTATGCCGCCGAAGCGCCTGTTTAACAAACCCGTAAGGAGGCTTCTGACGGTTCATTTTATTAGTAGGCAAAGGTATTGCTGTAAGAGCGCGGCGAACGAGTGTGTCGTTGTTCCAGATAGGCTGAATAGATCTATAAATCTCAATAATTATTGCCTCTGTCTCTTTGGCCTTGACCTTCTGGTGGCGCTCGTCCGATTCAGCGATTGCGTCACCTCGTTCTGTAAGCTTAGCCATTGTTTTGGCGATGCTAAGGACGAGTGCCTCCTCGGCCGGCGTCGCTGGTGGGTTGGGAGCGTCACCGTTTCTTGGTTTGCGTGACTTACTCATCGGCGGTCTCCGCCGCGCCGATCTCCGCCCGTGGGCCAGCCATTGATTCATGGAAATTGGTGGCAAGCCGAGTGGGCGGAAAAAGTTGCGCGCGCAACTTTAATGGTCCTAACACATTGAAACTATGAGGGTGGTAATGAGCGCAGGAGCCAGAACCACGCAGTTGAGTGACGCTGGTAAGCAACTGGCTTCGGCCCAGGCAAAGCGGTTCGCCTAGTTGGCTGTTGCGGATCCACCGCGGAAGACCATCGAGATGGCGGCGGAATGCTGCAACTGTGACGGGCATCGTTGGCCGTCGGACGGGCTTCAAATCTGGTCTTGGATTCCACTCGCTGCGTCGAAGAACCGGAAAAGGTTGCGCGCCCGATTTTCTCGGTGCTAACTTATCGAAACTACGGTAGTGACAACATGTGCCGGCGCTTGGCATTGGAGTGCCACTGGTGTGCAACATGCTCAGGCATTGGACGCAGCACATATGCTTCAGGGCCGCTAAAATTGCGTAACCAACAGTGGACTTGGTGGTGGCCATCATCGCCTCCTAGCGAAGCGGGCGGCACGATGTGACACCCGCCCTGACTACGGCCGATTACCATTGAATTCACCATGAATGGGAAATATGCAGGTCTCAAATTTTGGTGGGTTAGTCTCAGATTTTGGTGGCACGGTAATTTTCATACTCTACAAGGTGCCCACTGAGGGTTGAGGTCGCCCATGTCCATTTTCACGACAGACCCGCGATGGACCAGGGACCATTCTGGACGGTATCATTTTGATGATACAGACGATGCGCATCTTTGTCCGTCCTGCAGTCTATTTAAATATCCGGATATATTTCTTGACATGTTCGAACAGGTAGCCGCCACCGTCAGATGGGCAAAACATACACCAACAAACTTAGATGTTTACCGCCTGAAAAATGAAATGGCTAATGTGCGGCGGAAGAGGTATTATTGTCATAGTACAACAACATATCGGGCCATTAAATCAAAGCGTGGCGCGGATGCCGTAATTATGAAAAGGTCACTAGAAAGTTGCAGCGATATCTGGAATCCTGAGCTCATAGTGGCGTGGGCCAGTAAGGGGTGCGAGATTCAGTTTGTGTGTCACAAGCCGTGGCAGCAACATTTGTCTGGCATATTATGTGACCGAGGAATGACTATGGAGCTATATGAATTTATAATCGATGGTTATTTGGCCGGTCAGAAACAGGAGTCTCTTATTGCGGAATCAAATATCCCTGCTAGTACATTCAAAAAACTTCTAAAGGAATACAGGGACATGACCGACGCCGACGGACACATCATAACGTGACAGAACCCCCTGAGAAATGTGCCATGAGTTATTCTTCAGCTCGCTCAGCACCCACGCTCGCGGAGACGGCTCTCAACTGTCTTAGCGTAGCCGAGAGCAAGCCCGGCGGCGACAGCGTTCCCCCGCTTTGCTTGTGCCGCAGCCAACGTCGTCGCCGCGAGTAGCTCGGCCCGCAGCTCGGAGATTTGACCAGCCTTGACGTCGACCTTATATATGGCGTTCAGCTCCGGGCTCAGGCTGATCTCAGCTTCGAATCTCGCGAGCGCGGCTTTTGCCCTGGGATGCCAGTGCCAGCCCACCACCGATGCCACCGCCGCGCCGACCAGGAACATCGTGCTGCCGCCGGGGATGCCTGTTGACGAGAACAACCCGATCCAGTCCAACAACATTGAGCTTGGCAACATCAGAATGGCGCCTTGAGACCACTCGACCATCTTGCGCAAATGCTGGTGCCTACGATATAGAGACATAATACACTCCACCTCCTGCTTAAAAATGATACTGGGGGCAGATTGAAGGTCAATTGCCAATTTGCGTGCCGCCTATGGTTTTGTAGCTACAAAACCTCCACCGCGGCTCTCATCAGGTCGTCATTTACTTCTATGTAACGCTGCGTTGTCGATAGGTTTTTGTGCCCGGCTAGGGTCATAATTACTTTTGCGCTGACCCCCGAGTGAGCCAGCTTCGTGATGAACCACCGCCGGCCAGAATGGCTGGTGGCTCCGTCGAGACCGGCGGCATCATAGAGGTCGCCCATCAGCTGGCAGAGGGTATTTGGACTGAACGCGGTGTGCTTCTGAGTCATCAGTAGCGGGCGAGCGGCCTTCAGGTCGGTCCCGAGCGTCGCCCGGTACCTCTCAAGCTCCTTCCGGAGCCGATCGGACACGAACACCACCCGAGCATGCCCGCCCTTGGTGATCTCGGACGATAGCCTGATCTGGCTCCTCACCGTCTTGCCGTCCGCCTCGAATGCGTCCCCGATTGTAAGAGCAGCGATTTCCCCCACCCTCATTCCGGCCTGATAACTCAGAATGTAGGCTATCCGATTTCTGGCAGCGTGCTTTGTCTGGGCAACCACAGCCAAGATACGCTTCTGCTCGTGATCTGTGAGAACTCTGGCTTGAGACATGTCGAACCTCATTATTTCCTACGCTCCACCACAAATTATTATGTTTCCAGATTGGGCAAAGGTCAAACGATGGATGAAGCCCAGTGTTTCTGCGGGTTTCCGCCAGAACCTCATATTTTCTGTATTTTATGAGGTTTTCCGGGCGACACTGATCTGGACGCATAAGGCAACGTGGAGAGAGACGCGGACGATCTTGCGCTCATGCCCGGACCGTCGGAATGTCGGCCCAGCGCGTGGTCCAAAATGGGGACAGCCGCTCACGGCGCATCCTCCATTCAGCAGCATGCTCGGCCAGCCCGAACGCGATACTGCGTCGCCCGAATCTGGAATTCAGCCGATCGACGGCCGCCATGAGTGCGTTGGATTTTCGGGTGTCGACGATGGTGAACAGGTCAGTCAAAACCCGGTCATCTCGGCACAGGTCGGTCAGCAGCACCCCAGCCTTCGCCCACTCGCATCCGGGCGGATATGACCTCGCACCCCGAGTGAGTGCAAGCGCTGTTCGGACTATGCGGGTCGAATCTGCAGTGGGAGGTGAAAGTCGAACTGAGCCCGTCAGAGCACCCTGGACAACGTCCTGACGGAATCTGTTTGTAAACGCAAACACCTGGAGGTGACCAGCGACCAGACCCTCGCCACGAAGTCGCTCGGCGGCAGTCTGGGCAAACTCACTCACCGCCGCCGCCACGGCCTCGATGTCCGGCGTCGCACCGCCAAACGATCTGGAGCAGGTGCATGATTGTCTTGGCTGTGGCTGGCATTCCAGCGTATAGGCGGGGCAGCCCTGAAGCTCGGCGACGGTTCGAGCCAGCACCACGCCGAACTCGCGCCGCACCCAGTGGTCCTCAAGCTCGGAAAGGTCATGAGCTGTCCTGATACCGAAACCCGTTAGTCGCTCAGCATATTTCCGCCCAACGCCCCAGACATCTCCAACTTCAACCCGCCGCAGCGCAGTCTCAATCAGGTCTGAGCGACCGGCCAGATCAACGACACCGCCTGCCTTCGTTGACTTCTTGGCGACACGATTGGCAAGCTTGGCGAGCGTCTTCGTACGGGCGATGCCAACGCAGACCGGGATGCCGGTCCACATGGTCACCTTCTGACGGATCGCCCGGCACAGCTCGGCGAGATCGCCAGGAATGCCGGTCAGATCAAGGAAGCACTCATCGATCGAATAGACCTCCTGGCCGGGCGCGCTTTCACCGAGAATGGCCATGACCCTGGCCGACATGTCGGCGTAGAGGGTATAGTTAGATGAGAGAACCGCCACGGCCTGCTTGTCGCAGAGCCGTTCGATCTTGAAGTAGGGCTCACCCATTGCAATGCCGAGCGCCTTGGCTTCGTTAGATCGAGCAACCACACATCCATCGTTATTGCTCAGGACGACGACGGGGATACCTCGGAGGTACGGGTTGAATGCCCGCTCGCAAGAGGCGTAAAAATTATTGCAGTCCACAAGAGCAAATACCGTCATCGATGGCAATGCTCCTTGAATGACCAACTCACGACGCCCCAGATGTCGGCACCCTGGTCAGGGTCCACTTGAATTTCGGGGCCTTCGCCATCAGATGTCAGCGACCATGCTTTTCCGACGCGGCGAATCCGCTTACAGGTAAATCCACCGTCGACGACTGCGACGACGACATCACCCTCCCTCGGGGTTATAGAGCGGTCGACTACAAGCAGATCACCATCGCCAATGCCTGCACTGATCATCGAGATGCCTGCGACCCGCATGAAGAAGGTGGCGGCCGGGCGGCGAACCACGAGCCCTACTAGGTCCAGATTGTCCTCCGTATGGTCGGCGGCAGGCGATGGGAACCCGGCTTCAACCTGCTGAACTGGTGGCGGCGTCATGAAGGGCATGGTGGTGTCCAGAAGGCGGCAGTACGTCACTAGAACATATCAGGAACTTTTGGCGGTTAAAATAGCCGAGATTTCCCGATGAGGTCGTCCGGAACGATGCCGCCTCGCAGTGGCTTGAAAGGCTCAGATACAACATAGAAAGGCTTGGCGAGAAAACACAGGGGCTTGGGAAAAATATATATGTATATCCTCACGTCACTTTAGTAAGATTCCTTTATAGAAAAAGCAGAACACACAAACAGGGAGACATTACATGGTATCATATTTTGTTATTGCTGGTAGCCCTCCATACATTAGCTTCAAGACAAAAGAGGAAGCAGAGAGCTACTTTGACTGGGCTACGGGTGGCGACGATGTCAAGATTACCCAATCGTCAATCGTTGAGGTTGACGATGGTGAAGTGCCCGTAGACCCAAGACTGACGGCGGCATTCAAGCAGTTGCGCGCCAAGGGTTATACGGCGCTCGAAAACCACTGGTGCTGTGCGTCGTGCGGATGGGCAGTGATTCCCGACGAAGAGGCTGACAAAGCCGTTTTCTACCATGCCCAGGACTTCGCCCGCTTTCTGATGACACGGACTGGCTACTTGGTGTGGGACGGCGACGGCGAGGAAATCTGTGCTACCCTTGTCGAGGCTGGCTTGCAGGTTCAATGGGATGGCTCGAAGGCTACCAGGATAAAGGTGATCTTATAGGCTCAATTCGCGTTAGG
>SESG01002438.1_pt1 | contig 17569 bp, 18 predicted proteins | sample 3171421 | NCBI WGS metagenome assembly SESG01 (sample SAMN10866946, study PRJNA518727) | freshwater metagenome | biome: subpolar coniferous forest; feature: holomictic lake; material: water; isolation source: holomictic Lake 227, 6 m and 8 m depth | place: Canada: near Kenora, Ontario | collected... | reverse complement strand
AGCACCATCTCCGTCGTATGGTCGATTAAATGAAACGCTATCTGCTTTTGTTTCGCGTTTTCCATCAGGGCCTTTATAGAGAGAAGCCCCTCCCCACTGGTTGTAAGCTTGCCAAGTCAAAACCGATGAGATAAAAGTGAGTTCATTATTTGAAGTTCCTCTAATCAACAATGGAACAAAAGTTGAGACATGACCTGGCGACTTTAATTTGATTAAATATTGACCTGGTGGCGTGGATTGAGTTGCAGTAAAACTCTTTCCAGATTTGATGGACATAATAAGTCGCGCACCTGAACCGTTGTAGTAACCGATTCGATAGATTGAAAGATCTGCCGATGCTGCACCAATTATTTTCAATTGTGCTCTTTGGCCACAGCCAATGCTGGTTTGATCAAAGTATCCTTCAACGCGACTCATGTTCTTGCGTCGAGAAAAATCGGCGCTGAATCGAAGCGGGATATCTGAATCCCAACCAGGAGTACCACCTTCGGCATTTTCGCGAGTGACCCACCCTGGCTTCCAGCTGCAATCTTGGGCCGATGTTGCTTCGGTAGGTAGCAAGAGCCCGGCAACTAATGCAGTAACCAGGGCTAGCTTCATGAGCCAACCATAGGCTCGTTTCAAATAGACAGCCCTGTGAGCGTGACTTACCCTTGCTACTTGCAAGTCATTCGCATCTAGAGGAGCCACTATGAACGTCACCGTAAAGCAGGTTGAGCGCACCCCGCTTCGCCAACTGCTGACCCGCGACGAGTGGCGCCGAATGGCAGCAATGTTTGGTTTCATTCTCTTTCTTCATGTAGCTGGCGCACTATTAATGTGGAAAGCAACTACTGGAAACTACGTATTAAGTGATGGATCGCTTTTTGGTTGGGGCACCGCCGCCCTTGCTTACACATTAGGTATGCGTCACGCATTTGATGCCGATCACATTAGTGCCATTGATAACACCACACGCAAGTTGATGTCTGAAGGAAAGCGCCCTTTGGCCGTTGGTTTCTTTTTCTCACTAGGACATTCATCTGTCGTTGCTGTTCTAGCGATTTTGCTTAACTTTGGAATTAAAGCCCTTGGTTCACAGCTTAAAGATGACAATTCTCAGTTGCACCATTACACCGGTCTCATCGGTACCACGGTCAGCGGAACTTTCCTTATGCTCATTGCAATTCTTAACTTAATGATTCTTGTTTCAATAGTCGGTGTATTTATTCAAATGCGTAAAGGCGCTTACAATGAAGAAGAGCTAGAAAAACATCTCAACTCTCGCGGCTTATTGATGCGCTTCTTTGGTCCAATTGCAAGACGCATCGATGCATCATGGAAGATGTATCCACTTGGAATTCTCTTTGGATTAGGTTTTGATACCGCAACTGAAATTGGTCTGCTTGTACTTGCCGGATCTTCGGTAATCGCAGGTCTGCCTTGGTGGGCGATTATTTCCTTACCATTGTTCTTTGCAGGTGGAATGAGTTTGCTCGACACTATCGATGGTTCATTCATGAACTTTGCTTATGGTTGGGCATTCTCCAAGCCGGTACGCAAAGTTTATTACAACATCATCATTACTGGTCTTTCAGTAGCCGTTGCATTATTTGTTGGTGGACTTGAGCTACTTCAAGTTTTTGCACGGCAGCTAAATCTCACTGGTGGTTTCTGGGATTATGCATTGGCATTTAATTTAAATAGCGCTGGATACTTCATTGTTGGCGCCTTTATAGTGGTGTGGACCGTTGCATTGTTGCTTTGGAAATACGGCAAAATTGAAGAGCGCTGGCATGACAAAGCACATGCAGCTCAATTATCTCGCGGTGAAGAAACCAACCACACGGCCGCTGGAATTGATTTAGGGCCAATTAAAGATGGATTTAAGATCGATTAAAGATTTTTATCCGCTGTTGTCCAATCGCTGCACCAAGCAACACAATGAGCGCACCTACAGGTTCATTCCACACAATTGATTCACCTAAGAAAATAATTCCAACGATTACGGCAACCACTGGAGTTACGTAAGTGACCGTGCTTGCGATTGCGCTGCCAGCAGCCTCCATGATTTTGAAGTTCCAGATATAGGCGAAACCACTTCCAAATACTCCCAGTGCAATCATCGCAAATACAGGACCTGGACGATATTCATCTTTTGCGATTCCATCCACTAAATAGAATGGCAGCAAAGTAAGAGCGCCAGTTGAAACTTGGGCCGCTGCAATCGCCTCTGGCTTTAATTTGCGCGGTAAAACAAATTTACGGGAGTATGGAAATGAGATTCCGTAGCATGCCACTGCAAGTAATAGTGCTACGACGGCGCTTGCAGGATTGGCTCCTAAACCTTTCCATGCGCCTAGAACAGTGAGTACTCCAAGGAATCCAAGTACTAAACCAAGTACTTGATAGTTTTTTGGCTTCTCTTCGCGAAAAGCAATCATGATTGCCAACAATGTCATCAGTGGGGTTACCGCATTAATAATTCCTGCCAAGATTGATGTAACTTTTGTTTCGGCAAAGGCAAAGAGAACACCTGGAATTACGTTGAGCAACAAAGCTACAACCCACAGATGCAGCCAGAGCTTTTTCTCTTTTGGAAGTTCGATGCCTTTAAACCGCGCCCAAAAAACCAAAGTCAATGCACCTAATGAAACACGGCCAAAAGCTACCCCGATAGGAGTTAAGAATTCGAGCCCTAACTTTATGAAGATAAAGGAACAGCCCCAGACAACGCCTAAGGCGATGTAGAGGCTGATCCAATTAGAGCTATTTTTATGGGTAACTGAGGCTGAATGCACCGAGTAATGATGACACAACCATCCAGATCCACCATATCCGCACGATATCGACGTGCCAGAAATTCTCTACGTAAAGGCCGAGGCGAGCACGGTTCCAGTTTCCAAGTGAGATGAAAACTGTAAGAAGTAAGTGCGCCATGTTAAGGAATGCAAACATATAGAAGCATGAAACATAAGCACCATCTGAGAAGGTAAATGGCACGGAAGAAATTGTGTTGTATTGATATGCAACTGCTGCAAGAGATGCAATGAAGGCAACCAATGAACCCAACTTCAACTGTGTTTGGTTTTGTGAACGTGCGCCTTTTAATCCATATATGTGGGCGAGCAGACCAAATGCTGCGATTGCAGTAACTGTCCAACCTGGACCAGCTGACAATGGTTCGATCGCTGGATGATCGGCAGTTGCTGCGGGTAGCCACATATTATTGACATTTTGGCCACGTAAGTAGAAAAAGACGAAGACCATACTGAGGGCAAATGCAATATCTGCAACAAGCAACAAAATCACGCCAAGGCGATTTCGACTTCCGACTACATCTGGATGTTCGTGGTGTGCATGTGTTTCGACGCTCATGGTTTTGCCTTTCCGTATCCGTATGCATCCGATGTAACTGTTGGAAGAACATCAAAGTTTTCTAGTGGAATTGGATAATCCACGCTCCATTCCAAAGTCTTTGCCTGCCATGGATTCTTGGGAGCCTTTACTCCGCTGCGAGCAGAAGAGATAACACCATGAAGAAGAATTAGGAATCCAATCATGATCGTGTAAGCACCAATAGTTGTTACCAAGTTAGCAGTGTTAAATGTTGGTGCATATGACTCAACTCGGCGAGGTTGACCAGCAAGACCCACCATAAACATGCCAATGAAAGCTACGTTAAAGCCGACTTGGATGAGCCAGAAAGCTATCCAGCTCAGCGTTTTATCAAACATACGCCCAGTCATCTTTGGGAACCAGTAGACAAGTGCAGCAACTGCGCCAGTTAAACCTGCACCCATGAGTGTGTAATGAAAATGCGCGGTTACATACATAGAACCATGTAAGAAAGCATCGGCAGGAACATCTGAAAGATAAATTCCAGTGACTCCACCAATCATGAAGTTCCATAGCAGTGCGAAGATTGACATCAGTGGCATCGTCATCCAAAGTCGACCACGCCATAGTGTTCCTATTAGAACTAAGAACAACATTCCTGTAGGAATAGAAATCAACTCTGTTGTCAACATAAATGGTGCGTTAAGTAGCGGCGCCCATCCTGAGATGTACATGTGGTGTGCCCAGACAAGTACTGAAAGTCCAGAGATACCGGCGATTCCCATAATTGCAATATTGAATGAAAATAGTGGACGCCGTGTAAAGACCGGAGCCATCTCCATTAATGCGGCTATCGCTGGAATCAAGATTACATAAACCTCTGGATGGCCCATGAGCCAGAATAAGTTTTCGTACAACCAGCCGCTTCCACCGCCTGCAGTGTTATAGAACGAAGTATCAAGAGCACGATCAAATGCTGACAAAACTTGTGACAAAAAGAAGACCGGAAATGCTGGCAATGCAAGAGCTACTGATGCCACGGTTCCGTAGATAAAGATTGGTGTGCGATTCCATGTCATTCCTTTTGCGCGCATCTTCACAACTGTTGTTGTGATATTTGCACCGGCAACCATTGTTGAAACGGCGAAGATACAGATGTACATGATGTAACCATCCATACCCAACGGTGCCTGGCCAGCTAGTGGGTTGTAAGCAGACCAACCAGTAGTAATTCCTCCGATGAACTGACCCCAAATAAGCGGAACCGCAGCTGCAACAATGAGCCAAAAACTCAGAGCATTTAACCGTGGAAAGGCCATATCTCGGGCACCGATCATGATTGGCATGATGAAGTTACCAAATGGTCCAGTAACCATAATGATCGTTCCAACAATCATCAAAATTCCATGGGTACCAACGACAGAGTTATAAGCCTGCGCATGTAGCCAACCACCTTCGGGTGTTCCAAGGTTTGTGCGAATCAACATCGCCAACCCACCACCCATGAAGAAAATTAAAATTGTAATGAAAAGATATTGAATACCTACAACTTTATGGTCGGTCGTGTATCTAAAGTAACGCTTTGGCCCCATATTTTCTCCGGCCAAAAACATATTTTCATCATGTCCTAAATCTTTTCCCATCAACCATCGGAATGGTCCAACGAGGGCACCAATACCGGTCATGAAACCGACAAACCAAGCGCACATTGAAAGCAATGTGATTTTATCTTCACGTGAAAATAGTCGAGCACCCTCAGCATCTTGTGGCAAGAACGCAAGTGAAAGTCGCCAAACAACTACGGCACTTATCACTCCGAGTGCAAGAGCTGTAAAGACATTGAGTTTCTCAATGATCGACTTTCCAGGTGCAGTTGATGTGTGTTGTGTAAGTGTTGTCATTATGCGCCTGCCTCCGTTGCTGCATTGGCACTTAGCCATGCGTCATAATCTGCCTGACTGACTACGTGAACTTTCGTCTGCATATATGCATGAAGTAATCCGCACAGTTCGGCGCATCGAACATCAAATACACCAATCTTGTCTGGAGTTACCGCAGTCTCGGTTGTATAACCAGGATTTGCATCCATTTTGATTCCCATTTGAACTACCCAGAATGAGTGCTTAACATCCACGCTAGTAATATGGAAAACAACTGGCTTGTTTACTGGAAGATAGAGATCTTCGCTGCGAGCGCCATTTGCATAGTCAAAGTTCCATACCCATTGTTGTCCAGTAACTTTGACTTGAATAGCTTGCGTATCAAGAATCGCCTCGTTATCGTGCTGTAAAACAACCAAGCCGCCGATTAAGGCAAACAGGGTCAAAGCCCCAGAAACAACTATCCATACCGCTGCCGTTCTTGGGGAGTTTCGAATCTGGTGATCGGCTTCTTCCGGCGGATTATCACCGTAGTGCCGTCCAGAAGTTAATACTGTTATGCACATTGCCGCCACTAAGCCAGCTACTGGCGAGGCAGCCCAAGTAAATATACGGATCAAAGAAATAATGTTGCTCATATTTTCAGAAGCTGGAGCAACAATGTTACGGACGTGGAATTCAACGCCGATAAAGCCAATTACCGCGGTGCAGATAATCCACAGTACAAAAGTTTTCTTCACATCATCTTTTTTCCACCATTGTGGAGTTTTAGGTGTCATTAGTTCAGTCATGGCGCGTTATCCCTTCACCGTAAAGTGGCCGGACATATAACCCATTGTTGACATCGCTGCACCGAACTTTGCAATCGTGCCGTCTCCACATGGGTACTCGCAGTTCCATACATATTCACCAGCACTGCCAGTAACAAATGTAAATACAGTGACGTTTGGCTTTGATGTGTATCCCTCGGCAGGCATATTTTCTTCTGCAACTGCCTGCATTGGAACGCTTACAAATAATTCATCTTGACCAACTGCAAGTCCATGAATAGTAAATGTATGACCTACTGCATCGGGAGAAATATGAGTCATACGGACTCCGTTAAGTGTTGCTGAACCATCAATAGTTCCGCGCACTCTGGCGAAGTAATCATTATTTAAACTTTCACCGCCGTCATAATTAGTAACAGTCATGGTGATTACTGAATGAGCCGGAACTTCAAAATTAGTTACGGGTCCATAAGAGACATAGCCAGGATGTGCGCCACCATCTTTTCCGTGACTGCCGGCCATGCTGTCTGGATATACAGAGATGTCTAGCGTTGCATGAGGCAAGGTTCCCTGTGGCGTATCCATGGATCCTGCTGGCGTGGCCGCCAAAACTCTTGAATCATTCTTGGCGTTTGCAACATATGATCCGACGCCGGCAATAACTGCCACACCTAAGATCACCGTTCCAAGCGCGCCAAATACCCGCTTATTCATCAATGCCCCTCCCGATAGGGAAATATGTAAACTCACATGCAATCCCTTTGAAACTGTGAGCCCGTTCACAGGAGGGTACGGCAGAGTTCCAGAATTTGGAAGTCTATTCGGGGGGGATTTCTCTTCTCCAACGCTGCCTTGAGGGTTAGCCTTCGCAATTATGGAGATGCACCATCATGAGGTTGGAATTTGGGGATCTTGGCAGTTGGCCCCAGAGATTCTGCTTCCACTTTTACTTCTTACATATCTATATGCGCGCCAACCTAAGAGCTCCGTTTCATCTGGGCAGCGCAACTTCTTTTTTGCCGGAATTTTTACTGCCTTAGCTGTGATCGTTACGCCCATCGGGGCGCGTGCCATGGACTACTTCACGTTACACATGATTCAGCACATTACTTTGATGATGATTACTGGCCCGCTGTTGGTTCTCGGAACTCCAAGTAACTTCCATCCAAAAAATAGAACCTTCCTTGCGGCAACCAATCCATTTTTTAGTTGGTTTGCCTATGCAACGCTCATGATTGGTGTGCATCTTCCAGTTCCTCATAAGTTCATTATGGAAAACCCGTGGGCTCACACCTACCTTGAAGTCGGCTTATATCTCCTGCTGCCCTATTTATTTTATTTCAACTTACTTGATCGAAATTTAGTTGGGAGACGCGTAACTCCAGCCCTCTCTGTCATCGCACTATTTCTGATGATGGTTCCAGAAACGTTGACCGGCTTCTTTATTTACACTGCCCCAGGTTCTTTGTACGACAACATGTATTCACTAAATGATCAACGCCAAGGTGGATCTTTCATGTGGGCCGGTGCAATGATTATCGATGCGATTTGGATGTCATTTGCTGTGTATCACTGGATTAAATCTGAAGAAAAGAAATCTCTTGAGATGGATGCTGAGTTAGCAGCTGAAAATGGCTAGCAATGAAGAGTTTGAAGCTCCTGAATGGGTTCGCAATGATTCAGAGACTCCTCCAATAACTGCTCAACAGAAACGAATCCTAAATATCTCACTCTTTGTTTTTGTTCCCTTTTGTTTATGGGCAGGCTGGTTCGAATTTGGTCGCGCACAAACCGGTAACTGGCGCGCGTGGGTCTACACATTTGAATGGCCATTCTTTGCTGGGGTTTCTTACTATTTATGGCGCAGGCTTTCGAAGGGCGATATTCCACGCATTCCGCGCCCGGATTTAAAGGCTTTAGCTGATGAAGCCGATGGTAAAGACAAGCAATAATTCACGGTAGAATTGCTCTGTTGATGCAACCGCATCAAAGAACTTCCCCCCAAGTGCTGCACCTGCAGCACTACTTGCGAGTCTTATCACGACCCTGACGGCCATTGCGAGCCGATCAAACCCGAGACGCGCTTGTCGTCTCGATTGGTATCTATTTTCTATGTCACTTACACCTCGTACTTCAGCGCCCGGAAAAGCCCGCCGCGCAGCATCAGTTGGAAAACCTAAGCGAGCGAAGAAAGCTGCATTTAAAGCAGCTGATCCAAAGGCCCGCCATACAACTGCACAAAAAAATGCACGCAAAGGCGTAGATGCCCTGCCTAAGTCAAGCAAGCCTGCATCAACTCGACGATATTCTGATGTTGATTCATCAACGCAATCTAAAAAAGAGGTTCGTTTAACTGATCGTTCAAAACTTAGCGCCAAGCGCTTTCAAGAAAAGACAGCTTCTCGACCACGCCCAATTGAAGCTCCTGAAGAGCGCGCTGCACGTATTGAACAATCACAACGACCTGAAAGCCGTGCAAAGAAATTTGTAACACAGCGCGATGATCGCACTAAGCGTTCTTTCGAAAGCAAGAAAGAGTTTGTAAAGCCAGAGAACAAAAAGCCTGAATATAAAAAGCCAGAGTTTAAAAAGAGTGAATACAAAACTTCAGATACTCGCCCAACTAATCGTCGTGATGCTGCAAAGGCAAAAGTTTCACGTATCGATGATGGTCGACCAAACTTTGTTCCACGCAAGGTCGAAAAATTTGATCCAACTCGTCCAAAGAAGCGCAGCGAAGCACCAGATACGCGTGCAGCAAACTTCCGTGCCGAGCGTCCAGTCCGTGATCGTCGCAATGATTCACCTGCCTATGCTCGTGATGATTTCAAGCATTCGTCAAAGACACATACAAATGCCGCAGTCGATTTCGGTGCAGATGACAACTACATCTCAGCAAATTTAGCTGATGCCAACTTGGTTGATGCATCTCCACTTACTGAAATCACAACTACTTTTAGTGATCTTGGAATTGCTACTCCCCTAGTAAATGCTCTTGCAAAGCAGGGAATCATGCATCCATTCCCTATCCAGATTGCAACATTGCCAGATGCTTTGGCTGGTCACGACATCTTGGGCCGTGGACAAACAGGATCAGGTAAAACTCTTGCATTTGGTTTAGCTCTACTTAATAACCTCAATGGCAAAGTCGCAAAACCACACAAGCCTCTTGCATTGGTATTAACGCCAACACGCGAACTTGCACAACAAATTGATGAAGTTTTAATGCCTCTTGCACGCTCAATTGGGCACGAATCAGTTGTAGTAGCCGGCGGAATGTCATACGCAAAGCAGATCACTGCCATGCGCCGTGGAACAGCAATTTTAGTTGCAACTCCAGGCCGTCTTATCGATCTTCTTAATAAGGGCGAAGTTCAACTTGATCAGTTACAAATCACAGTTCTTGATGAGGCCGATCAAATGGCTGACATGGGCTTCTTGCCAGTAGTAAAAGAGATCTTGGATCAAGCAAAGCTTGATGGACAGCGTCTGTTGTTCTCAGCAACTCTTGATCGCGGTGTTGATTCATTGGTTCGTCAATATTTGAAGAACCCAAAGACTCACTCATTACAAAATGACCGTGCATCTGTTTCAACAATGGAGCACTTCGTTCTTGTTATGAACCCAGGCGATAAAGACGACATTACAAATCAAATCGCTGCTCGTAACGGTAAAACAATTATGTTTGTTAAGACCCAACGCGGTGCAGATCGTTTAGCTGACAAGCTTGCTCATGCAGGAGTTGCAGTAGGCGCACTTCACGGTGGAAAGTCACAAGCAGTTCGTACTCGAACTCTTGCGCTCTTTAAGGAATCGGCTAACGCGGCTCTTGTTGCAACAGATGTTGCTGCACGTGGAATCCACGTTGATGGAATCTCATTAGTTGTTCACGTAGATGCACCAACTGATCACAAGGATTATCTACACCGCGCAGGCCGAACAGCTCGCGCAGGTGAAGCTGGAACTGTTGTAACGATTGCTACAACTAAGCAGCAAAAATCAATTGGTGGACTCACTTCTCGTGCCGGTGTTACTCCAAAGTTTGTTGGTGTTACTCCACTGAGCACTGAGCTCATGAAGATCACTGGTGCTCAAGAGCCTTCAGGAGTCCCATACATCGTGCCAATCGTTGAAAAGTCAGTACGAAGTGGCGGCAATAAGCGCCCTCGTCCTAACTCAAGTCAGCGTCGCCGCCGCCCTCATTAAGGTTTAACGCATAATCCCTGTATGACCTAAGGAGTAACGACCTGGCTGTGGCCAGATTGTTAATCCATGCGGTTCTTTGCCAACCTTTATTCGCTTAATGAAAGCGCCTTTTTCTATGTCAAAGACATAGACCTCGCTGTCATAACGACCGGTGACCCAGAAAAATTTTCCATCGGCCGAGATATTTCCCATGTCAGGGCTGCCGCTTCCAGGAATTACCCATTTGGCGATTAACTTGTTATCGCTAAAGCGCAAAACTGAAACTGAACCCTCTTCACGATTGGTAATCAACAACGTTTTAGCATCGCGCGTTACGTATAAACCATGGGTACCAAGTCCAGTTTTTAGAAAAGTAAATTTTCCAAAGTGGTCGGCGGGCATAATCCACACACCATTAGATGCCATATCAGCTATATAGAAAGTTTTTCCGTCGGGTGAAATCTTTACATCTTGTGGCATCGGGCGCATGCTATTTTTCTGTGGCAACAACGCTTTGCCAATTAGCTGCATCTTTGCGGTATCTAATTTTAAAATCATCCCGCTGAATTCACATGTTGCAATGAAAGTAGTTCCATCGGCGGTCCAGTCAGCATGATTAACTCCAGAACAAGGAACTTTGATAACTTTCTTAATCGCCATTGTGTGGGGGTCTCTAAAAACAATCTGTTTATCTGCTTCAGCCATGACGATTGCGTACTTACCGTTGGGTGTGAAATATAAGTTGTAAGGATCATGGACGTAAATAGGTTTTCCAGCAGTGGCTGTCATTGGGTCAATTGGAGTTAAATAATTGCCTTCATTGTTATTTACCCATAAGGTTTTTAAGTCCCATGATGGCACGACGTGCTGTGGAGCTTTGTGCACTTTGATTGTCTTAATAATTTTGTAAGTCTTGGGATCGATTATTGAAACTGTATTTGAGCGTAGGTTGGGTACATAAACCAGCTCAGGCATTTTTTTAACAACTTCGCTTAAGTTATTTGCTGCATCTGCTGCATAAATATTATTGGGATCTAGGACCGGAGGCATTCCTTCTAAGGAAGCGGCAAAAGCAGAGTAAGGAAAGAGCAAGCTCAATGCGAGGGTAAATGTTAGAAATTTACTTCTCATGCTTTTAAGAGCTCTGTAAGTGTTACCGGCGTAAAACCTTTAGCGTGAAGATTTTCTAGAAGTGTTGGCATCGCATCCAAAGTGACTTTATGACCAAGATGCATACTTATGATTGAGCCGTTTTTAACATTCTTCATGACATTGTTTATAACGCTTTTCTTGCTGGGATCTTGAAAGTCTTTGGAATCCACCTCATAAGAAATGCATTGCCCATATCCATACTTGACTGCAGCTGCACGGATAGTAGAAGTTGAAAACTGAGTTCCTGAAGGCCGAAACCAGGCACCATGATTGCCTATTAACTTTTTTAATTCCGCTGCGCACTGTGAAATCTCGGCATCCACTCTCTTTGCCGAGATTGTTTTCATCTGGGTGTGCGTCATTGTGTGATTACCCAAATCATGACCCTCATCGATTATTCGGGTTGCTATTGCCGGATCTGAAACTAACCACGTTCCAACAGCAAATATCGAAACTTTGGTGCCGGTTGATTTGAAGAGTTTCAGTAGTGGGTCAGCGAAATCTGGCGCACCAGCCCCATGAAAAGTTAGAGCAACCTTTGCGACATTGCGCGGGCCATGAGCGATGTCGGCTCCTGCAGCATTGGCTGCGGGAATATTGCCGATTTCAAAGGCTCCGGCGCCTAAAACTGCCGCCGCTTTCAATAAATTTCTGCGGGTGAGTGACATGCCTGCATCGTACTCCTCAAATATTTACTTATATGTAGGCTTTGCTCATGACAACGACTAATCCATTTGCACAGCGAAGCGAAATTGAATTTGAACTCCCACCATTTTCTCAGATTCGCGACGAACATTATCTTCCAGCTTTTTATGCCGGGTGTGAGCAACATTTGTCGGAGGTCCAAGCAATTCTTGATAACCCAGGACCAGCAACATTTGAAAATACAATCGTCGCTTTGGAAAAAAGTGGGCAGATGTTAATGCGCACATTATTGGTTTTCTTCAATAAATCCTCAAGTGATACAAGTGATGCAATAGATGCAATAGAAGAAGAAATGGCACCGAAATTAGCCGCACATCAAGATGCAGTTAATCTCAATCCTGCTCTCTTCGCCCGCATTAAGGCCTTGTACGACAACCGCGAATCAATTGGACTCAATGGTGAAGATTCTTGGCTACTCGAGCGTTACTTCAAAGATTTGATTCACGCGGGAGCGCATCTGACTGAATCAGAGCGAGATCGTTTGAAAGAACTCAATGAAGAGCTTTCCAAGCTTGAAACGGTTTTTTCCAAAAACCTCTTAGCCGATACAAATGATTTAGCCGTACTTGTCGAAACTATTGAAGAGTTAGATGGCTTGAGCGAAAATGAGATTGCATCTGCATCTGCCGCAGCCAAAGATCGTGGTCATGAAGGTAAGTGGTTAATCGGGATGGTTAACTTTTCTGGAAATCCCGTACTGGATTCACTTACTAACCGTGAGCTTCGTAAGAAAATTATGCAGGAATCGCTATTAAAAGGTAACCGTCCAAATGGCAATGACAACAAGCCAGTGCTTTTGCAGATGGTTAAATTACGTGCTGAGCGTGCCAAATTATTTGGCAAGGAAACTCATGCTGAGCACATAATTGCAGTACAGACTGCAGAAAATCCAGGCAATGTTCACGCAATGCTTCGAAAGATTGCACCTGCAGCTATTCGCAACGCAAAGGCTGAGGCCGAAGATCTTAAGAACTCTGCCGGATCTGAGATTGAAAGTTGGGACTGGGGTTTTTATACCGAGCAAGTTCGTCTAGAAAAATACAATATCGATACAACCAAGATGCGACCATATTTTGAACTTGAATCTGTCTTAAAAAATGGTGTTTTCTTTGCTGCAAACAAACTCTTTGGAATCACATTCAAAGAGCGCCCGGATCTAGTGACCTACCATCCTGAGGCAAGGGCTTTTGAAGTCAGCAATGAAGATGGTTCTAAAGTTGGGCTTTTTATTGGTGACTTCTATACACGCGATTCAAAGCGCGGCGGAGCGTGGATGAACAACTTGGTTGATCAAAACTTCCTTTTCAATCAACTTCCAGTTGTAGTAAATAACCTTAATATTCCAAAGCCACCTGCTGGAAAGCCCACACTTTTAACTTACGATGAAACCACAACTCTCTTCCATGAGTTCGGTCATGCCTTACACGGCCTACTTTCTCAAGTTAAGTATCCACGAGTTTCTGGAACAAGCGTTCAACGTGACTTTGTTGAATTTCCATCGCAAGTTAATGAGATGTGGATTTTGTGGCCAGAAGTCGTAGAAAACTATGCGCGTCATCATGAGACTGGAGAAAAACTTCCACAAGAGTGGATTGATAACTTAAAGGCAGCTTCAACTTTTAATGAAGGCCATGCAACTACAAGTTATTTGGCGGCAGCGATTCTTGATTTAGCGTGGCACTCGTTAACAGCCGAAGAAGCCGCGCTCGTACATGATGTTGAAGCATTTGAAGCGCAAGCGATTAAAGATTATGGTCTTGATTTCGCACCGGTTCCAACTCGTTATCGCTCAACATATTTCTCACACATCTTTGCTGGAGGGTATTCAGCAGGGTATTACGGCTATATCTGGTCAGAGGTTCTTGATGCCGACACCGTTGACTGGTTTAAAGAAAATGGTGGGCTGCTGCGTGAAAATGGCGAGCACTTCAAAAACACCTTACTTGGACGCGGTGGATCTATCGATTCAATGCAGATGTTCCGAAACTTTCGTGGGCGAGATTCAAAGATCGAGCCGCTGTTGAAGCGTCGCGGTCTGTTGTAACTCTTCATATTTAGTTGCAAGAGTTTTTACATCACCGCTTACGAGCAAACGCTTGTCACGTCCTAATTCGCCAAAGACAATGGTGAAATCGCGAGCGCGACAATTAAAAGCTTTTGCTAACTCTTTAACTACCGCTTCGTTTGCTTTGCCATCAACTGCAGGGGCTTGGACGGCAACTACTAATCGTGGAGGATCGCCAACAGTTCCACCAACTTTGTTACGTGAAGAGTTTGGGCGAACCCGGATTTCAATTAAAAGTTGATCTGACACTTAGCCAGCGGAGCCAGAACCTGACGGACCGGCCTTGCGTTGAACCTGTGGAGCTCCGCCACTGCGTTGTCCACCACGGATTTTTGTTCCAGATTCAGAATGTGTCTGAGTGCCTGGTGCGCCCGGCTTATTTTTCTTAGCTTCAAGGGCAGCAAGCATTCTTGCTTTCATGTCTTCATTCTTATCGGCCATGAGACAACCTTACCGCTTAACTAGAACTCTCTTTGTACTCGCGTAAACGTTCTAAAACTTCAGATTCACGGTAACGACGGTGTCCACCTAAAGTGCGAATTGCTGTTAACTTGCCAGCCTTTGCCCATCGCGTCACTGTTTTTGGATTTACGTGGAAACGTGCTGCCACCTCTTTAGGGGTAAGAAGGACTTCGGCATCAGGTAAACGAGTCATATTCATCCCCTCTTTGCCGAATTAGCCGTGTCCGAATTGCTACGTATTGTGGTGAAGTATCGCGATTTAGAGCGCTAGAAGCAATATGAAAAAGATGAATTAATTAGCTGATTCAAGGGCCTGCACACGGCGCCAACGTGACATGAGTCGCTCATAGCCTTGCCCGGCCATAAGACCATCGGATGCGGCCAAGCCAGAGAGTGAGTGCAATACGTCTTCGATCGAAGTATCGGCATGCAGGCCATCTTCATTGTTATCGCGTAAAGCTTTATCTAAATAAAGTGCAAGGCCGCCATAATCAAGTTCGACATATGATTTTGGATGAAACATTTCAAGCCAGCCAAGTAAGTTTTCTAAATCTTGCTCAACTGGACCTTCTCCAAATGCTGATACAACAGTTTGATGTGCAACTTCGGCCCGTGCCTTTGCATTAGCAATCGTTGCACGTGCTGTAGTAAATAAACCATTTTTGTTCTCGCCACGGTTTCGTTCCTCAGGCATAAAGAGAAGAAACCATCGTGGAGGAATAACCCAGGTTTCATTTAAAATATGCGGAACTTTATCTTCGAGTAAATCAACGCCGGCAGTAATTACTTCTTCCATCGCAGAAGAAACAAAATATGGAACAACTGTGCTTGGTAATGAATCTTTAAAGTTATCTAACGCTGCCCAACAACGTGTTGCCGTTGACCAAGGCGCAACATAGCGTTCGCCTTCAACATCAATAATGTGAACTCCATCAGGACGACCTGCTGGAGGTTCGGGAACAACGGTGCGTGCAAGTGCAAACTCTTCTTCGCGAATATAACTTTCATCGCTGATATCAATTGACTGCCACCGTAAACGATCGGCAGGTTCGAATGCAGAAAGTGGTTCGTAAACACGAAGTGAAGCGACGTACGGAGTTGGTCTCACGCCCGTGGAATGTAATTGCCTTCGGCAAAGGGATCATCGTCATCCCGATTACGAGAAGGTTCTACGTCTCCGTGAAGTTCTTTCGCAAGACGATCTAGATCCATATCTTGAGAGTTATATTTCAAATCACGTGCAACTTTGGTCTGTTTTGCTTTGGCTCGGCCGCGACCCATATGCGAGCTCCTTCACTGTTGCTTGTCCGTCAGAGGGGTAGGTTATCGCGCCTTGGTGCTTGGCTCCAAAGCAAGGGCAAATGAGCGGGTTTTAGCCTTGTGACGAAGGGCAAAATAGCCCATCACTTGCAGAAAGAGGCTCAGCGGCATGGTTGGGATTCGGAAGCGATGGTCGCCAATAGTCCCCATTGAAACCAGCCAAGAGATGAAAACTGGGGTAAATGTAGCAAAAGCGATATTGGCATAAATGCCTTTCATGGATCGCAACCAAAAGAAGCCGATAAACATCAACGAGATGCAGCCCAATACCCAAGCGAAGGAGATGACCTTGCCAAAGAGCGAGAAGATGAGATTCGTTCCTTGCTGACTTCCTTTTGCGATGCTATCAATTGGATCAATTTTTAACCAAGGATTGCGTGCCATTGTTCCGTTACCCAATGGGCCTGACCATGGAGACCAGAAGTAAAATCCTTTATTTAAAAATAGGTGGACTGCTTTTACGGGGTTCGCTAAGTACCACTTCAAAACACAAGTCACTATTTCGTTATCTGAAACAACAGCACCTACAGATTTGGGTTCACAAGGAACTTCCGGTCCTGTATGAGCATATCCCCCTGAAGTTTCATCTCCGGCACCAAGGCGCATCGTCACACCAAGATTTGTTGAAATGACCGCCTTCCCGATGGATTGCATATTCCGTTGAACTAATATCGCCGGCGCGATGGCCATGATTCCTACTACACCAACTATCACTGCAGTTTGTATTTTGCGATTGTTAAACATGAAGGCCCAAATAACTGCAAACACAAATGAAGTGAGCAACCAACGAGGTTGAACAAATGATGCTAAAGCTGAAAACACACCAACACCAACAATATAGAAACCAAACTTAGGATCATTATCCAATTGTTTTGATTTCACCAGGATTGCCACGATTATCAACATGCACGATGCAATCAAATTTTCATAGCCAACTACAAGTGAACTTAATGAAAGCGTTGGATTAAATGCAAGAGCAACTCCAATAAGAAAAATGTATGGACGTAATTTTGTATCTCGCAGCTGTTTTACAAAGTAAAAACTTGCAAAGGCGTAGAAAATACTTTGTATAATTGAAAGAACTGCAATTGCGTGTACAACAGAGATTTTGGCTATCAACCAAATTAAAATTGGATATCCCGCTGGCCAGTAAGAAAGCAGGCTCGCATCGGAAAAATATCCTTGCTTCAAAAGTCCGTCCACGCCACCTAAATAGCTCTCGCCATCGGCACCAAGCCATCCCCCGTTGGGGATATTTGCAACTGTAATTAGTTTTATGACAAAGGCTAAAAGAGGTATTGCAACTAAATAGATATCGTCTTTGTTGGTTACTTTCGACTTTTGTTGGCGCACTTTCTTGGATTTGCTTGCCATATGACCTTATCCCTTGTAGTCAGAAACCAAGTATGAACGTCGTGAATCATCTTTGCCAGAAGGCGCAACTTCACCAGCTATCCAGGCTTTCATTCCCCGAGCGGCCAAAGAGGCAAGGGCCAAATCCGCGGAATCAGCCGAGACGATTGCCGTCATACCAATGCCACAGTTCCAAGTGCGTTCCATATCTTCCTGAGGAACGCCGCCTACCTTTGAAAGAAACTCCATCTCAACTGGAACCGACCAAGTAGAGCGATCATAAATTGCAGTGAGGTGTTCTGGAATAACGCGTGCAGTATTTTCTGCGATTCCACCACCAGTGATATGTGAAAAACCAC
>SESG01025257.1_pt1 | contig 17581 bp, 16 predicted proteins | sample 3171421 | NCBI WGS metagenome assembly SESG01 (sample SAMN10866946, study PRJNA518727) | freshwater metagenome | biome: subpolar coniferous forest; feature: holomictic lake; material: water; isolation source: holomictic Lake 227, 6 m and 8 m depth | place: Canada: near Kenora, Ontario | collected... | reverse complement strand
GGTGGCACTTGCAGACACCTATTCATTCATCACGCATCACCCATGACATTCGAACCCCTGCTGTTCATCGAACTTGCCACGCTGGGCCTTTGCACCGGGTTTCTGGCCGGCCTGCTGGGCATTGGAGGCGGCATGGTCATGGTGCCCTTCATCACCATCATCCTGTCGGCACGCTCGGTCGGCCCCGATCTGGCGGTGAAGATGGCGATTGCGACGTCGATGGCCACCATCATCTTCACCTCCATCTCCAGCGTGCGCGCGCACCACAAGCGTGGTGCCGTGCGCTGGGAACTGGTCAAGGGCCTGGCCCCTGGCATTGTTCTGGGCGGGTTTGTCGCCAGCCTGGGGGTGTTTGCCGTCCTCAAGGGCTCTTCACTGGCCCTGTTTTTCGCCGTGTTCGTGGGCTTCTCTGCAACCCAGATGTTTCTGGACAAGAAGCCCGCTCCGACGCGACAAGTGCCCGGCACAGCGGGACTGTTGGGCGCCGGTGGCGTGATCGGATTCCTGTCAGGCCTGGTGGGCGCCGGTGGCGGGTTCATCAGCGTCCCCTTCATGGCCTGGTGCAACGTGGCGATTCACAACGCCGTAGCCACTTCCGCTGCACTGGGCTTGCCCATCGCGCTGGCCAACGTGGTCGGCTATGTGCTGGCAGGCCAAAGCGTGCAGAATCTGCCGCCGCATTCCTTCGGCTATATCTGGCTGCCGGCGCTGCTTGTGATTGCCTGTTGCAGCGTGCTGACGGCGCCGCTCGGTGCCAAGGCGGCACACAAGTTGCCAGTAAAACAACTCAAGCGGGTGTTCGCCAGCATCCTGTATCTGCTGGCCGCTTACATGCTCTACAAAGCGCTGGCCTGATGCATTGAAGGTGCGCAGCGCAGAAACACAAAAGCGGGCCCTAGGGCCCGCTTTTCTTGATCACTGGCGGAGCAGGGGGGATTCGAACCCCCGGAGGGTTTTACCCCTCGCACGCTTTCCAGGCGTGTGACTTAAACCACTCATCCACCGCTCCAGCATTCGCAATTTTAACTGAGGCAAGCCTCCATTTCCCTCACAGGCGTGCAACAGGCAAGAAAAAAGCCACCCGAAGGTGGCTTCTTCATGTTGCAGAGAACCGGATCAGTTCAATGCAGTCTTCTTGCCGCCCTTGTAGCTCGACAGGGTCATGGACGGATTCTTCATTTCGCCATTCGCTTCAAAGGCGATATTGGCCGTCACACCCTTGAAGTTGGTCTCGGCCATCTTGGGGATATACACCTTGGGGTCGGTCGAATTGGCGCGTTTCATGGCGTCAACCAGAACAAAGGTGGCGTCATAGGTGAACGGGCTGTAGATCTGGAACTGGCCAGGGTACTTGGCGTCGTACTTTGCCTTCCATGCCGTGCCGCCGGGCATCTTGGCGATCGATGCACCACCTTCAGCGCAGACCACACCGTCCAGGCTCTTGGCACCGGAAGCGATCTTGATGATTTCAGTGGTGCAGATGCCGTCACCGCCAAAGAACTTCACGTTCGACAGGTTCAACTGGTCCATCTGGCGCAGCATGGCACCGGCTTGTGCGTCCATGCCGCCGTAGAAAATGCCGTCCGGATTCTTGGATTTGATGGCAGTCAGAATGGCCATGAAATCGGTAGCCTTGTCTGTCGTGTACTGCTCGTCCACGATCTGGATGCCCTTTGTCAGTGCTGTCCGCTTGAACACTTCAGCCACGCCTTGACCGTAAGCCGTACGGTCGTCAATCACGGCAACCTTCTTGAGCTTGAGCGTGTCAGCAGCGTAAACAGCCAAGCCAGCGCCGAGCGCGTTGTCATTGGCGATGATGCGGTAAGTGGTCTTGTAGCCTGGCTTGGTCAGGTTGGGGTTGGTCGCAGCACCCGTCACGTGGGGAATGCCGCAATCGTTGTAAATCTTGGAAGCAGGGATCGTGGTACCCGAGTTCAGGTGACCGACCACACCAGCAACTTTGGCGTCGCACAGTTTTTGTGCAACAGCCGTGCCCTGTTTCGGATCAGCTGCATCATCTTCGGCCATCAGTTCGAACTTGATCTTCTTGCCACCGATCACCAGGTTTTGCGCATTGAGGTCTGCCACTGCCATTGCGGAGCCATTGGCATTGTCCTTGCCGTAGTGGGCCTGACCACCCGACATGGGCGCAACGTGACCAATCTTGACCACTTGCACGTCCTGCGCCATGGCCATGCCAGCGACTGCAGCAATTGCTGCAACTACGGTAATTTTCAATTTCATTTGCATAGACAACTCCAAGGTTAAAAAAAATTGTGAACCAATTGGTTCGACACCCAACACGATACCGCAATTTTCAGGCCACAAGCATAGGGAAGTCACCAATTTTTGGTTACGAAGCAAATTTATTTGGCTTCGTGGTGATCAATTTCAGATTCCATCGCGCTCGTCACCAACTGCCTGACCAAGGGCTCCAGTTCCTCCCGCAGACGCTGCACCAGCGCGGCGTCCACCCGCTGCAGCACAGCCTGCACCAGTTGCTCCACGTCCGGCTTCAGCGGTGCTGTCGGCAAGTTCAAACTGGCAGGATCAAGCACTTCGGTCAGCGTTGGCAGAAAGCGGGGCGGATTGCGCGCGGATGTATTCATCAGATCGATGTTTTCAATGTCAAATCGTGTCGCGTGATGGCATGACCACGCTCGGTGTAGTGTTTCCAGCGGGCGCGCGCAAAGCGGCGCTCATCATCATCGAGTCCGACCACTTCGATCACACGTTCAAAGCGCTCAAAGCCGTCAGGCACTGCCTGCCCCAGATTGATCAATACCTGCCAATGTGGAACCGATCCGATCGACGTTGCCAGAATCACGGGCGAAGCGGCCACAAGCGCGGCATCCGCATCAAGCAGGCAATGGGGTACAAAGTCGGTTGGCGAAAAAGTCCACAGATCCTCATCCAGTTGTGCCAGCGTGTCCGCCAAGCCGGTCACCACCACGCGCGCATTGCCGCTGACGGCCTTGCGCAGCAAACGGCAGCAATAGGCCAACCGGTCCGGTGCATTGAAATGAAACGCAACTTCAGTCACAGCGGTTCCAATGGCACTATTTCGCAGCCGTCAACAGATATTGCAGCAGCAGGGCCACGGGTCGACCGGTTGCGCCCTTGGCAGCGCCACTTTTCCAGGCTGTGCCTGCGATGTCGAGATGCGCCCAGGGAAATTTGGCCGCGAAACGCTGCAAAAACTTGGCTGCCGTGATGGCGCCGCCATGGCGTCCGGCGACATTGGCCACATCGGCGAAATGGGTCTTGAGTCCTTCCGCGTAATCATCGTCAAGCGGCATGCGCCAGCACAGATCGGTCGAGGTCTGACCAGCCAGTTGCAGCGCGGCCGCCAATTCGTCGTTATTCGAGAACAGGCCACTGCGCACACCACCCAGCGCAATCATGCAGGCGCCAGTGAGCGTGGCGATGTCCACCACCGCGCGCGGCTTGAAGCGTTCGGCATAGGTCAGGGCATCACACAACACCAGGCGCCCTTCGGCGTCGGTGTTGAGAATCTCAATCGTCTGCCCACTCATGCTGGTGACCACGTCACCCGGCTTGATGGCTCGGCCGCCCGACAGGTTCTCGCAGGCGGGAATCAGGCCAACGACATTGATGGCCGGTTGCAGATCGGCCAGAGCACGAAAAACACCGAGCACACTGGCCGCACCCGACATGTCGAACTTCATCTCGTCCATCTCGGGAGCCGGCTTGAGCGAGATGCCGCCGCTGTCAAAGGTAATGCCCTTGCCGACCAGAACCGTGGGCGCCTGTGTCTTTGCAGCGCCGCTGTAACGCAGCACGATGAACCGCAAGGGCTCGTCCGTTCCCTGCGCTACCGCCATGAAGGAGCCCATGGCCAGTTTCGCCACTTCTTTCGGCCCGAGCACCTCACACTGGATGTTGGGCAGTTTGGCCAAGGCTTTGGCCGCGCCAGCCAGCAACGTGGGTGTCGCATGGTTGGCCGGTCGGTTCGCCCACTCCTTGGCGTATTCGATACCGCTCACCGCCGCCACAGTCTGCGAAAAAGCGCTTTTGAGAATCGCCGCATCGGGCACGCCCAGCAGCACGCGCTGAATCGTCCTTGGCTCTGGTTTTGATTTGGTGCTGGTATAGACATAGCTGGCCTCGGCCAGCGCCATGATGACGCTGCGCAATGCGCCATCATCGGGCTGGGTGGCGAAGCAGATGCTGATTTTTTTTACCTGACTGGATTTGACTGCGGCCACGGCGGCCGCCACGCCTTGGCGCATCTCCCGCGCCGAGCCATCGCCGACGCTGGCCAGCACCACCCGCGTGCCACTGAAGCCGGCCGGGCGATGCAGCAGCAGCGACTTTCCGGCCTTGACCTCCAGATCACCAGCCTTGCGCACCTGGGCAATGAGGACGGACACAAGGTCTTTGCCGGGCTTGAAAGAAGCCTGCAGCAAGACAATCAGGGCATCGCACTTTTCAGTTGCCGCAGCGGCCAGGTCAAAAGACCTTAGTTCGAAGTTCATAATTCGTCTTTTCAATCAGTTGAGGATAATGCGGACCCAGCCAGTGCACGCTATCGCACTGCCCCGCAAATTTTAAGTTCAAGACAGGGTACGCGCCGCGGCGGACTGTCCCGCAAGACGTCGATGCTATTCCATTCTTCCATCCGCCATGAACTGGCACGCAGTTTTGGCGCCACGCTGGTGGTGCTGGTGACGGTTGTGTTGACGATGACGCTCATCCGCACACTGGGCCAAGCCTCGCGCGGCAGTTTCAACCCGTCCGACGTCACACTGGTCATGGGCTACACCGTGCTGGCCTACATGCCGACCATCCTGACCATGAGCCTGTTTATCTCCATTTTTGGTTCCTTGTCGCGCATGTACCGCGACAGTGAAATGGTGATCTGGTTTACCAGCGGGCGCGGTTTGTCGTCCTTTCTTCGGCCCCTGCTGCAATTTGCCTGGCCCGTGCTGCTGGTGATCATGGCGCTGGCCTTGCTGGTTCTGCCCTGGTCAAACCAGAAGATTGAGAACCTGAAGGAACAATATGAAAAACGCGGCGATATCGAACGCGTCGAGCCCGGGCAGTTTCAGGAATCGGCAGACGGCACCCGTGTGTTCTTTGTGGAAAAGAACGCCAGCAGCAAGCTCACCGGTGCCAACGTCTTCATCGCCACCACCGAGCACGGCATGGAAACCATCACGTCAGCCCGCAGCGGGCGCATCGAGCGCGATGCGCAAGACCGGATCCTGCTGCTGCGCAACGGCCAGCGCCTGGAAAATCCGCAGGGCAAAGGCGAACTCAAGATCAGTGAGTTTGAGGAATACCGGATCAAGGTCGGCACGGATATTCTGGGCAGCACCGATTTCATCCCGGTCAACACACTGCCGACACTTGAATTATTCAAAAATTTGACGCCCGGCAACCTGGCCGAGTTGTCATGGCGTTTCGGTCTGATTCTGGCGGCGTTCAATTTTGTCATCCTTGGTATTCCGGTTTCCAGCGTCAACCCGCGCATTGGCCGCAGCTTCAATCTGGTTTTTTCACTGTTTGCCTTTGTTCTTTACAACAACCTGCTGAACCTGGGGCAGAACTGGATTGCGAGCGGCCAGTTTGGATTCACCGGCTTCATGCTAAGCCTGCACGGCGGCGCCCTGGCGCTGGGCCTGGGCTGGCTGCTCAAGTCCCATAACAGCTGGCACTGGGGCTCCCTGCCAGGACGGCGTCTGGCGCCATCACGAAAGTCAGCGTCTTGAAAACCATTCGGCGCCTGATATTTGGCGAAGTGCTTTCGGCAGTGGGTTTTGTCACGCTGTCCTTTCTTTCACTCTTTTTCTTTTTCGATTTCGTGGAAGAAATCCAGTCGATCGGTCGTGCCGGAGCAAGCCAGTATCAAATTGTCCAGGCTCTGACCTTCGTCGCCCTGATGATTCCCAGCCACCTCTACGAGCTGCTCCCGATTGCTGTGCTGATTGGCACTATTTTTGTAATGGCGCGGCTTGCCCAGACCTCGCAGTACACCATTTTGCGCACCAGCGGGCTGGGCCCCTGGCGCGCACTCAAAGCCTTGCTCTGGCTCGGAACCGCTTTTGTGCTCCTGACCTTTGTGCTGGGTGATTACATTTCACCAGCCGCCGACCGCAGCGGTCAACTGCTCAAGGCACGTTACCAGGGTTTGATCACCGTCGGTCATACCGGCGCCTGGCTCAAGGAGAAACAGCAGTATTCGCAGTTCGCTGTCAACATCAACGCGTTGGAGTCAGATGGCAGCATGCGCGGCGTGCGCATCTTTGAGTTCGACAACCAGGGATTTCTGATCTCCATGATGCAGGCAGAAACTGCACTGAACAGCAAAAATGATGCATGGCAGCTGAAAGGGGTGCGTCGGACCGAGTTCCCGCCGCGCCAGTCGGACAGCCCCCAGATCGACCGCACGCGAGTCGATGAATTTCTCTGGCGCAACGAGATCAGTGCCGAAATGGTGTCGGCAGCGCTGCTCAAGCCCGAGCGCATGAGCACCTACGACCTGTTCCAGTACATCCGGCACCTGGACGCCAACCGCCAGAGTGCGCAGCGCTACGAGATCGAATTCTGGAAAAAGGTGTTCTACCCCCTGAGTTGCCTGGTCATGGTGGTGCTCGCCCTGCCCTTTGCCTATCTGCATTTCCGCTCGGGCGGGATTGCCGGCTACGTGTTTGGCGGTGTTATGGCGGGCATCAGCTTCTTTCTGCTCAACAACGTCTTTGGCTACATCGGCAATCTGCAGAATTGGCAACCCTGGTTGACAGCCGCGCTGCCCGGCATGATTTATCTGCTGCTGTCGCTGACCGCCTTTGTCTGGTTGGTGTTGCGCCGATGAGTCGGCCCGCAGCCCCGCAAGCCCCTGGCATGACACGCGCCATCATCCTGCTGGCCCATGGCTCGCGCGACCCGCTTTGGAAGAAGCCAATCGAGGCCGTGGCGGCGCAGATCAGCACCATGGCGCCGCAGACGCTGGTGCGCTGCGCCTATCTGGAGGCGACCACACCCGATCTGGCCAGCAGTGCCGCCGAACTGGCAGACCTGGGTGTACACACGATCAGCGTGATGCCGCTGTTCCTTGGCATGGGCAAGCACGCGCGCGAGGACTTGCCGCTGCTGTTTGCCGCCCTGCGTGAGCGCCACCCGCAGATTGCGTTTGACGTGAAACCGGCGCTCGGCGAGGAGCCGGGTGTGATCGAATTGATCGCCCGAATTGCGATGTCGTGACAGGATCCACGCTTTGGGTTATTCGCTTGAGGCATAATAAATTTCACTGTTAGCTGAAATTTGGCATGAACCTACATCAATTCCGTTTTGTCCAGGAAGCCGTCCGGCGCGACCTCAACCTGACCGAAGCCGCCAAAGCGCTTCACACCTCCCAACCGGGCGTCTCCAAAGCCATCATTGAACTTGAAGAAGAGCTGGGCATCGAGATCTTTGCGCGCCACGGCAAGCGCCTCAAACGCGTCACCGAGCCCGGGCAACTGGTACTCAAGAGCATTGAGCTGATCCTGCGCGAGATCGGCAACCTCAAACGCATCGGCGAGCAATACAGCGCCGAAGACAGCGGCACGCTGTCGATCGCCACCACCCACACGCAGGCGCGCTACGTGTTGCCAGCGCCTGTCGCCAAACTGCGCCTGACCTACCCCAAGATCAACGTCAGCCTGCACCAGGGCTCACCGGATCAGGTGGCGCGCATGCTGATCGACGAGGTGGCCGAGATCGGGATTGCCACCGAGTCGCTGACCGGTTACGCCGAACTCGTCACGCTGCCCTGCTATGAGTGGCAGCATGTGCTGGTGCTGCCGGTCGGTCACCCGCTGTGCCTGAAGGAACACATCACGCTGGAAGACATTGCACGCGAGCCGCTGATCACCTACCACCCGGCCTACACCGGGCGCACCAAGATCGACCATGCCTTCGCCACGCGCAAACTCGAGCCACGCATTGCACTGGAAGCCATCGATTCGGACGTCATCAAGACCTATGTGCGCCTGGGCTTGGGTATTGGCATCGCAGCCGAAATGTCAGTCACCGATGTGGTCGCCGATGGTGCCAAGAGCGATCTGGTGGTGCGCCCGGCCGGGCAGTTGTTCGGCCAGAACGTGACCCGCGTCGCCTTCAAGCGCGGCGCCTACCTGCGCAACTTCGTCTACAACTTCGCCGAATTACTCAGCGACCGCCTGAGCCGAAGCCTGGTCGAACGCGCCATGACCGGGCATGTCGACGATTTTGAGTTGTAAATTCATTGTGGGACAGACCGTAGCGAAGCGAAGCTCTGTCCCCAACACTTTAAGCTTGCGGGACAGACCGTAGCGAAGCTCTGTCCCCGTCAACGCGTGACGTAGCCCATGGTTTGCGGCAACCATAAAACAATCTGCGGGAATAGCGTCATGGCCAGCAGCAGCAAGAGCAGCATGGCGAGAAACGGCAGGCCTTCCTTGACCATCTCGCCAATCGGGATACCCGTCAGCGCCTTGATAACAAACAGCAGCATGCCAAAGGGTGGGGTGATGAGACCGATCATCATGTTCAGAACCACCAGCACGCCAAAATGAACCAGGTCAATCCCCAGCACCTTGGCCGCCGGCAACAGCATGGGCACAAACACCAGCAACAACACTGACACATCCAGAAAACATCCCAACACCAGGAACATCAGATTGACCAGCAGCAGAAAATTAATTTGAGAGAAATGCCGGTTTTCCACCCAGAGTGCCATGGCTTGCGGTATGCCTTCTGCCGTAAACGCATAGTTCAATACAAACGAGCCGGCCAGAATCAAGGTGACAACCGCGCTGCCGCGAGTGGATTCCATGACCACGCCCCAGAACGTGCGCCAGGTCAAGGCCCGGTACACCACAGCGGCCAGAATCAGGGCGTGCAGCGCCGCGACGGCGGCCGCTTCAGTCGGGGTAAACACCCCGGAGTAAATGCCGCCAAGCAGCACAATCGGCAATGACAGCGGCAAGGCACCGCGAAACAAAATCTTCGGCCACTCATGCATGGGAACCTTTTCTTCCCGTGGCATATTGCGTTTGACTGCAATAACCTGCACCACCACCATCATCAGGATCGCCATCAAAGCCCCGGGCAGCACGCCGCCCAGAAACAGGGCGCCCACTGAAGCGCCAGAAACCAGCGCATAAATCACCATGGGGATGGACGGCGGAATGATAGGGCCCAGGGTGGCGCTCGCCACCACCACGGCGCCGGCAAATCCTCTCGAGTATTCCGGTCGCTTGAGCATCTCGCGAATCGTCACCAGACCAGGGCCCGCGGCATCCGCGATGGCACTGCCGCTCATGCCCGAAAAAATCACGCTGACCAGAATATCAACCTGCGCCATGCCGCCGCGCATGCGCCCGACCAGGATGCGACAGAAGTCAAAAAGGCGGTCGCTGACGGTTCCGGCGTTCATCAGGTTCGCGGCAAAAATGAACAACGGTACTGCCAGCAGAACATAGCTGTTGTACATGCCGTTGCAGACCTGCTCCGCCACCAGACCCAAGTCCTGACGTTTGACCAGCAGATAGGCGATGCCTGAGACCAGCATGGACAGTCCAATGGGCGAGCGCAGCAACATGCCGGCCACCAGAACAGCAATGAGGACATAGATTCCGGTATTCATCGGGCTAACTTCAAAAGTTGTAATTTCACGTTGACTTAATCAGGTCGATCGGCATCCAGGCCGCGTCCGTTGATGGCGTTCCAGATCGCCCAGGAACTGCGCAGAACCAGGCCCGCCATAAGGACCACAAAAGGCAGGTACACCCACATCAATGACACGCTGAGCACCGGTGAGCTTTCGCGCCCCATGAAATGCACGTAGTCCCAACTGGCTGGCAAACCGACCAGCGCAAGGCCACCGATCATCAGGTTGCCGGTGATCTGCATGACCTGTCGCGTACGCTGGCCGACCATGTTCCAGATCAGGTCAAAGGCCACGTGTTCGCGGTCCGGCACCATCGCCACCGTGGCCCACAGAATGACCCAGATGTAGAGGATGACGGCCGCCTCGTCGGTCCATGGCAGCGGCTTGTTGAAGCCAAAACGCGCCGTGATCTGGGCAATGAAGACCAAAAACAGCGTCAGGAACAAGCCGCCGCCGAGCGCATCGGCGGCAAATTTGAGTCGCCTCTTCATCGTGACTGGAAGTGATTAGCGTGTGGCGTTGATGCGATCAACAATGCCCTTGGGCCATACTTTGGCGTACTCGGAATTCTGGTAAACCGCTTGCACCGTGTGGCGGAATGCGTCCAGATCAGGCGTGGTCACCTGCAGGCCTTCCTTCTTGAAGAAATCAATCAGTTGCGCCTCTTCCTTGATGCGGTTCTCATTGTTGTAAGTTGCAGCGGCATGTGCTGCGGCGGTCACCTTCTGTTTTTGAACTGCACTGAGGGCATTGAAGGTCTTGTTCGAAATGGCAATGAAGATGCCATCAACCAGGTGGCTGGTGAGCACGATCTGCTTTGTGACCTCATAAAACTTGGCCGCGCGAACCGATGGCAACGGGTTGTCCTGGCCGTCGATGGTGCCGGTCTTGAGGCCCAGATAAACTTCACCAAAAGCCAATGGGGTCGAAGTCGCACCCAGTGCATTACCCAGGAACAGCCATTCCTTGGACCCGGGCATGCGCAGTTTCACGCCCTTGAGGTCGGCCGGTGTCTTGACGTTGCGCACGTCGCGCAGATTGAGCTGGCGGGTTCCCAGGTAAACCGTCGCCAGCGGTGTGACCTCCATCTTCTCGGCGACCATCTTGAACAATTCGGCGCCGATCGGGCCGTTGAAGATTTTTTGCTGCTGATCCGGATCACGCACCATGTAGCCGGCCGTGAAGACCGAAAACTCGGGCACCAGTTTGGCGATGTCAAACGCAGAAATGCTGGAAAGCTCGAGATTGCCACGCGCCATGGCGGCCGGCTCGGTGCCTTGCTTGAAAAGCGATGCATTCAGGTTGATTTGCACGTCGAATTCACCGGGTGCCGTCTTCTCCAGCGTGTCCTTGAACACGGTCCACATCTTGGCGTGCCAGTCATCCGGCACTGCGGGTGTTGAAATCCGCAGCACCGTCTTGCTCTGTGCCAGCGCCGGCATACCGACGGCGCCCAGAGCCGCTGTTGCTCCCAACAAGGCCCGGCGGGAAATATTGTTGTTATTGAACATGCTTGTGTCTCCTTCGTGAAATGAAATTTACAAAATCAAATGGTATCGAGCAGCGATCCCAGGGCGCGATAAGCCTGACGCACAGCCTGTGCCTCGCTGTCATCCAGCGGACTCAGTGGTACCCGCATGTTAAGCCAGACGGCATCGCCGGTTTGTTCCGCCAGCATCTGCTTGTAAACCGCGACAAAAGGCATTTGGGGTTTGATGCTCAGCAGCGCCAGCAAGGACAGGATCAACTGGCTGTCGGCAGGGGTGACGGCATCAGGGGCCCGAATGACGCGTGCCATCAGGCGTGGCGCCACATTGGCCAGCCCATTGATGGAACCCGAGCCCCCGGCTTGCATGACCTGGGCGACGTGTTGTTCGGACCCCACCAGAACCGACAGTTCCGGAAACGCCTTGGCCATGGCCAGCGCGTGCGCCAGGTCACCCCCGCTGTCCTTGAGGCCGATCACCTGACCCGGATGGCGCCGCACCAGTTCGGCAATGGCAGTGTGTGAAAAGCCAAACGTGCTCATGGCCGGGAAGTGATACAGCAAGAGCTTGAGCTGGTCATCGTCAATTCCGTGCACCAGCCTCGAGACCGCATCAACCACACCCGCCTCGCGTGGCTGGTTGAAGTAGAACGGCGGCATGAACATCTGGCGGTGCACACCCAGGCTGGCGGCATGGCGGCCAAGCTCAATCGCATCACCCAGCGCCAACGCGGTCGTCGTGACGATGATCTGGCTGGCTTTAATGCCGCTGCCCAGCATGGCCTCGAGCAAGCCGGTGCGTTCTGCCACCGTGAAAGCAGTGCCTTCGCCCGTGGTCCCGAACAAGGTAACGCCATCGCAGCCGGCGGCCAGCATGCGCTTGGCGTGCTGGATGGCGCGGGTTGTGTCAAGCGCCTCATCAGGACCGATGGGCATCAGCAGCGCGGGCCAGAGGCCGTGGATATCTTGGTTCAAGCTTTTTTCCTTTTGTTTGGGGGGCGGGTTACGGCGATTTCACCGCGAATCTGTTCCAGTGGATCCTGCATCACGCGTCGACGCGCGCTGCTGATGTGTTCTTCCAGCAAGCGCGCCGCTTCAGCCCCGTTGCGCTGGCGCAGGGCCGCAATAAATTGCAGATGCTCCTGCACGGCCGGAATCAATCTCGACGCAGTGATGACACTGTGCTCCAGTTTGATCAGCCGCACGCGCAGACTGTTGACGCGGTAAATTTCGGAGAGAATTTCATTTTCAAGCGCATCGACCATGCGGTCATGCAGACCCCAGTCAATAGCCTGGGCTTGGTCCAGCAAATCGGCGTCGTGCGTCACATCGAACGGTGTGGCGCTGGCCCGCGCCAGGATGTCCTGATGCGCAGCCGCTATGGCCTCAAGTTCAGCGTCGCTCACCGAGTGCACAAAGCCCAGTATGGCCTCGCGCTCGATCATGCTGCGCACCTGAAAGGCATTGCGAATCAGACTGAGGTCCACGTGCACGATTTGCATGCCGCGCTGTGGCACCGTCTTGATCAGTCCAGCCGCTTCCAGGCGCGGAATCATTTCGCGCACGGCCCCCAGCGGCATGTCCAGCAGCGCCATCAATTCGCGCTGCGATATGAACTGGCCGCTGCGGATGTTGCCACTCAGAATATGCTGGGTGAAGCCATGGTAGGCGATGGCCCGCTGACTGCCCACTGGCGCATTGACAGCGGGATCTGATGCACTGGCAGAGACACTTTGTTGACGCACTAACATGTTAGCGATAATATCTCCAAACAAAAGCAGCTGTCAACTTGAACGACCCATCATGAACAATCAGGTTTTCCTCGGAATCGATGTCGGCTCGGCGAGCGTGCGGGCTGGCCTCTTTGATCGCAAGGGTCGGCGTTTGGCTTTTGCCGTGCGACCGATTGCCCAGTTCCATACTGGCAGTTTGCAAGTTGAGCAATCCTCCAGCGACATCTGGGCACAAACGTGCGCGGCAACGCAGGAGGCTTTGCGCATGGCTGATATCGATCCGAAGCGAATTGCTGCCATCGGCATCGATGCGACCTGCTCTCTGGTCATGGTGGGCCAGGATGCACAGCCGATCTCGGTTGCCGAGAGCGGCGACCCCACGCACGACATCATCATGTGGATGGATCACCGTGCCGGCGCCCAGGCGGCCCAGATCAATGCAAGCGGGGATCGGGCCCTGGCCTATGTGGGTGGCGAAGTCAGCGTCGAGATGGAGTTGCCCAAAGTGCTGTGGCTCAAGCAGCATTTCCCACAGCGCTACGCTGCAAGCTGGCGTTTTTTTGACCTGGCGGACTACCTGGTCTGGCGTGCCAGCGGCGCCGATATCGCGAGCGTATGCACGCTGACCTGCAAATGGAATTACCTCGCGCATGAGGAGCGCTTCAGCGAAAGCCTGCTCCAGGCGATTGACCTGCAGGACTTGGCGAGCAAGGTGCCGCCGCAGGTACTGCAATTGGGAACAGTCGCCGGCCAGCTTACCCCGCAAGCGGCAACTGAACTGGGCTTACCCGCCGGCATTGCGGTTGCCACAGGCATCATCGACGCCCATGCTGGTGGGCTGGCGCTGGTCAGCACCGCACCGCAGGGCAGTCTGGCCCTCATCAGTGGCACGTCCAACTGCCATATGGTTGTCAGCCCGGCGCCGGTCAATGTGCCGGGCATCTGGGGGCCGTATTTCGGTGCCATGTTGCCGGGCTACTGGCTTAATGAAGGCGGCCAGAGTGCGGCCGGCGCCCTGCTTGACTGGACTGTGCGCCAGAGCGATGCCTGGCCGCTGTTGGAGTCAACTGCCCAGGTCGAGGGACGCAATCTTTACGCGGTCCTCAACGACTGGCTGCAAGACCTGGAAGCGCGTGAGCCCTGGCCAACGCGCGACCTGCATGTGCTGGGTGATCACCATGGCAACCGCTCCCCCCGCGCCAACCCCGCAGCGCGCGGCGTCGTGCTGGGTCTGACGCTTGAGCAGGGCAAGGATGGACTGGCGCGGCTCTATCTGGCCACCTTGCAGGCACTGGCTTATGGGACGCGCCACATCATCGAACACATGAATGCGTCCGGTCACAGAATCGAGCGCATCGTGGCCTGCGGCGGCGGCACCAAGAACCCCTACTGGTTGCGTGAAAACGCCGACGCCACCGGCTGTGAGATTCATCTGGTTGACGAGGAAGACGCAGTCACGCTGGGTGCGAGTTTGCTCGGGGCCGTCGCGTGTGGCGCCTTTGCCTCCATGCCGCAGGCGGCTGCCAGCATGGTGCGGCCCGGCGCCAGCGTGTCGGCGCGGGTGCACACCAAAGCTTTTCACGATGCCAAGTACGCCATTTATTTGCAGCTTTATGACAACATGGAGCGCTGCCGCACTGCCATGCAGGCGTGGCACTGATCCCGACCCACCCACTGCCAATTCCAGCAAAAAGACAAGGACAAGCCATGCTGACGCTCAAACTCCCTTCCAGCCGACCGCTGCTCACAACCGCCGACAAGGAAGTCCTGCTGGTCACCAATGCCGACCTGCGCGAATCTGCCAACGTGGAGTGCTGGCCGGTGCAAAGCAAATTCGAAGTCAAGCTCGAGCAGGCTCTGGCCAGCCGCTTTGGCTACAAGCTCAAACGGGCGCATGGTTACAAAAACGACAAGGGCCACGGATTCATCAGCAGCCAGCGCGAGGGCAGCGACCTGTTTGCCGGTATTGACCCGGACGCACCGGTCATCGTCTTGCTGACGGCCTGGCAATACTCACACCATCTGGCCCCCAGCCTGGCCCGACACCGTGGACCGGTGCTGCTGCTGGCCAACTTCGACGGCACCTGGCCCGGCCTGGTGGGCATGCTGTGCATGGCCGGCACATTGACGGGCTTGGGAAAGTCCTATTCCCGACTGTGGTCGTCCGAGTTTGACGATGCCCTCTTCCATGAGGGGCTGTCGTCCTGGCTGAGCAGCGGCAAGATCACGCACGACACCTCTTACCTGCACCCGGTTCTGGCATCCCATCCATCGAGCAAGTCAGCTGCCTGGGCCATCGGGCAGCAGGTCGGCGATTACGTCTTGCGCCACAAGGAAATCATCGGCCTGTTCGACAGCTTTTGCATGGGCATGATCAATGGCGTTTTTCCGCAGAAAGCCCTGTGCGACATCGGCATGCCGCTGGAGAGCCTGTCGCAATCCGCATTGCTGGTCGAGATGGCCAAAGTGCCACTCTCGCTGCGAGAGGAATGCCTTGCCTGGTACCAGACCCGGGGCATGAAGTTTCAGTTTGGCAACGATCCGGCCAAGGAATTGACGCGCGAACAGGTCCTGGAACAGTGCGCCATGATGATTGCCATGGCGCGCTTCACCCAGCGCTTTGGCTTGACGGCTGTGGGCGTGCAATACCAGCAGGGGCTGGCGCAATCCTGCGCCGCCTCCGATTTTGCGGAAGGGGCCATCGGTTCCAGCGAGCGTTTCCCGATTCCCGACGAAGCGGGCAACATCATCCGCGCCGGCAAGGCCATTCCCTGCATCAACGAAGTCGACATGGGAACCGCCATCCCACAAACCATGCTCTGGCGCCTGCTTGATTCACTCGGCTTGCCGGCGGAAACAACCTTGCACGACATCCGCTGGGGCAGTGAGTTTGAGGGCGTGTTTTATTGGGATTTCGAGATCTCCGGATCGGTCCCGTTCGAGCACCTCAAGGGCGGCATTGCCGGTGCCACCGGTTACCGCCAACCCGCCATGTACTTCCCCAAGGGCGGTTCATCCATCCACGGTCAAGGCAAGGCTGGACGCCTGCTGTGGGCGCGTGCGCATTACGAAGGCACGCAGGTCTTCATGCACATCGGTACCGGACGTGCCGTTGAGTTGCCTGCCGCCGAGTTTGAGCGCCGCCGCCGCGCCACCACCTACGAGTGGCCGCTGCTCAACTGCACGCTGGATGGCGTTGGTCGCGACGACCTGATGGCCGGCCACCAGAGCAACCACATCACCATCGCCTACGTGGACGAAGACAAGTTGCCCGACATCCTGCGCGCCTTCGTGGCGCAGGCCTTGCGGCAGAACATCCAGGTTTCAGTGGCCGGAGACGCCTTCCTCATCCTGTAGGCCGCCATTGAACACGGCAAACCTGAGGACTCGCACGAGCCCTCCATCTGCCCTTGAATAGAATTCCAGCTTGTCTGCGCTCGCCCCAGCGCAGTCTGTCGCCAGGCAAAGCACGTGATTCCCGCTGCCGCGGCGCTGATTACCAATGGAACAAACATGAGCCTTGAACCTCGAACACCTACCCTGCAAACCAGACTGCCGGCTGTGGGAACCACCATCTTCACCGTGATGTCGACGCTCGCAGCCGAGAAGAATGCCGTCAATCTGGGCCAGGGCTTCCCCGATTTCAACTGCGACCCGGCCCTGGTTGACGCTGTCACACAGGCCATGCAAAAAGGCCTGAACCAATACCCGCCGATGACCGGTGTGCCGGTGCTGCGTGAAGCGATTGCCAGCAAAGTCGAGGCGCTGTACGGCCGGCGCTACAACGCCGCCAGCGAGATCACCATCACGGCAGGCGCGACGCAAGCCATCATCACGGCCATCCTGGCTGTCGTTCATCCGGGTGACGAGGTCATCGTGCTGGAGCCCTGCTACGACAGCTACGTGCCCAACATCGAACTGGCCGGCGGTGTGACGGTGCGCGTGCCTTTGACACCCGGCAGCTTCCGCCCTGACTTCGACAAAATCGCAGCCGCCATCACACCCAAAACCCGCGCCATCCTGATCAACTCGCCGCACAACCCGAGCGGCACGGTATGGACCGCGCAGGACATGCTGCGCCTGCAGGAAATCCTGGCACCGACCGACGTGCTCTTGATCAGCGACGAGGTCTACGAGCACATGGTGTTTGACGGCCAGCAGCACCAGAGCGCGGCCAGCTACCCCGGCCTGGCGGCGCGTGCCTTCATCGTTTCCAGCTTTGGCAAGACCTACCACGTGACCGGCTGGAAGGTCGGCTATGTGGCCGCACCGGCAGCGCTGAGCGCCGAGTTTCGCAAGGTGCACCAGTTCAACGTCTTCACCGTCAACACGCCGGTGCAACACGCGCTGGCTGCCTACATGGCGGATGCCAAACCCTATCTGGAACTGGCGGCCTTCTACCAGCGCAAGCGCGACCTGTTTCGCGCCGGACTTGCGCGCACCAAGTTCAAACTGCTGCCAGGCGAAGGCACCTACTTCCAGTGCGTTGACATCTCGGGTCTGGCAGTGCCCGAGCGCAATTTGCCGGAAGCGGAGTTCTGTCTCTGGTTGACGTCCGAAATTGGCGTGGCGGCGATCCCCTTGTCAGCTTTTTATGGCAATGGTTTCGACCAGCACGTGGTGCGTTTCTGCTTTGCCAAGAAGGACGAAACGCTCAACGCTGCGCTGCTGCGGTTGCAGGCACTTTGAATGTCATTCCGTTTC
>SESG01009433.1_pt1 | contig 17581 bp, 20 predicted proteins | sample 3171421 | NCBI WGS metagenome assembly SESG01 (sample SAMN10866946, study PRJNA518727) | freshwater metagenome | biome: subpolar coniferous forest; feature: holomictic lake; material: water; isolation source: holomictic Lake 227, 6 m and 8 m depth | place: Canada: near Kenora, Ontario | collected... | reverse complement strand
GAATGACTAAAGAGGAATGGATCGCCCACGACCGGAAAACCGCAGCCCGGAGGGAATCCATACGATGAATATTTCAAAACTTGTGAGCAGGGCAGTCAACAAGGAGTTGTTTTGTTAAAACTTCCAGCAAAGACCGCATTGACAAGGTGTTCATGGACAAGTTTTTATACAATAGGCCCAACAATACCGATTTGTCTCACATCGCCATTTTTCTCAATGATGTACAGCGTAAAAAGACTAAAAAAGAGCATGAGTATGGAATTTCAGCAACATTTCTTCCAGGAGACTTCAAGGCGTACTTCCACACATATTAAATTTTCAAAAGGCAGAAAAACTGAAATCGTAGAACAAACAGCTTGAAGCAGACTGGGCGAAAAAAAATGCTGTTCAGCCTTGTGTCGTTATTCGTTAACAAATTACCTGGAATTGCTATGGACACTTCATCGGTATTAAGCGCAATTGCAATTATTGTTTCTGTGGCTTCGGCATTGATTGCTTATAGTTTGCAAAAATCTGACAGTCAGCGATCAGCCAGAGAGCAGCTAAGCAAATCAGTAGCGGAGCTCATCAGTTTGAACTCCAAAAACTATCATATATGGTCAATTGCACCAGAACACAGAAACGCCTCCTACTATCAGGAAATAAGTTCGATTTCGCAAATCGCGGCATCAATGACTCGTCAAGCTGTTTTTTTGGTTGATTCCTTCCCTGATATGGTAACCGATGTTGATTGTGTTGCTATTGCCCAGGGACTGACACTTGTAGGAGATAATGCACTGGCAGACAGCTATATGCAACATGCGATATCGAAGTCCCCAAGCAAATTTTACAGAATTATCAATCTCAGAGGGTATGCCGATTTCCTTTTCAGGCAGGGAAGGCACGAGCCTGCCCGTGAAAAGTATCAGGAAGCAGTAAAAATATTTGATAATGATACTGATTTCAATAAAGCGACCAATGGCTATACCTGTCAGATGTGGATGAATAGTGAGTTTTATAGTGGCTTTGCGTCTGAATCGGAGTCGCATTACCAAAGAGCGCTTGGTATTTATAACAGCATTGCAAATCAAATGATGAAGACCTATAATATCAAGAGCCTCGAACAGGCAAGGGCTGCTTTCCAGCCTTTAGAACGTGCAAATCAATTCTGATAGCATAATAAAATGACTTTTTTTTCTATAGCTCTGTTTTGAGTTGCCAGTTATTTACGGCGTTAGAACAAACGAACAATGATTACTTTACTATGAGGGCATATAGATTAATTTTTGATCTTCTCATCGTGGTATCGACAACGTTGTTACTTGGCACTATTGCTTTTGATAAACTCTCTAATACTGATCATCAGTTATTGACGAATATCTTTTTGCAAGCAATGCATCTGTCTTTCTTGTTGGGGGCCGTATTGAATCTTTTTCACCAGTACAAGAGCAAACAATATTTTTGCACCCTGTTTACTGTGACACCATTATTCTTTTTTCTGGTAGCTCTTGGAGGACTATTTGTTGATGTTCGCTTCCCTGTTGTTCTGTTGCTGTTGTTCGATTTTTATTTGATATACTGGTTTTTCTATTTGTTTCTGCATGATCTTAATCCTTAAGCATTCCGTTTCGTGCGTTGTTACCAGTCGCTCCCGCAGATGTTGCAACCGCTCAAATTCCAGGTTAAATTATGGCGGCTTGAAAAATGAAATTATGCTTTGTTGAATTTCTTTTAATAAATTACGGTTCTTTTTCAAAAGCACAGGAGCATTTTAACGCAGCCAGGATTATCCGCTGTACTTAAAAAGTAATAAATGCTGACATAAGGAGGATTTGCTGTGAAAACTGATCAAAGTATGTCATCCAGTCACTCATCAGTATCGGCACTGTACTGCATCGTTTATGCCATGATTGTGGGCCTGTGTGTGATCGTTCTGTACTCTATGAGCGCTTACGGAATTGCACCATTCCTGGTGGCTGTAGGCGTTGGGTTCTTGATTTCTGGCGCATTTTCAATGGTAGGTGGTCTACTGGGCTTTTTGTTTGGCATTCCACGCGCGCTACAGGCGAGCGATACGTCAGGCGGTTCAAACTCAAAGACAGCTCAGAGCATTGGCACTACTCATAATCAGGCTGCTGCGTATCAAGCCAACACCAATCTTGAGCAGATCTCGGACTGGCTTACCAAGATTCTCGTAGGAGTTGGGCTCACACAACTGAATGTTCTGCCAGAAAAGCTGTTGGCACTCGCACGCTTTCTTGCGCCCGGATTCGGCAACGTTCCACACCCGGAGGTGATGGCGATATCCGTGGTACTGTACTTTACGATCTCAGGTTTCCTCTTTGGCTATCTTTGGACACGCTTACGCCTCGGAGAAGCTCTGCACGAGGCAGACGAGGCTGCCATGGGAGAAAAAATAATAGACGAACTTCAAAAACAAACATCTTTGGATGCGAAAGCGCTCAGCTTGTCGCAGCAGCAACTTAACCCGCGCTCTGATTCTCCAGCGGTTGTAATGGATACGCTTAGAGATGCGATCATGAAAGCATCTCCGGCGGTAAAAACAACAGTCTTTTACCAGGCATGGGACGTGAGGAGTAAGAACTGGCGAGACGATAAGCCAAGAATGGAGAGGACCATTCCGATCTTTCGCGCTCTCATTGACGGCGATGTTGACGGTAAATACCATGCAAATCACGGACAGTTGGGCTTTGCATTGAAGGACAAGTCGAATCCCGACTGGGTTGAAGCAGAAAAAGAGCTGACAAAAGCAATTGAGCTTCGCGGTGACTGGCGTACACAGGGTTGGTTGTACTACGAGTTTGCTCGAGCGATTTGCCGAATTCACCTGGAGGAAGAGATGCAAAAAGGCAAAGCGGGAGCCTCACCCAATCGCGAAAAGATTCTTGCCGATCTTCGATCGGTAGAGAGCAACGATGAACTGCGTCAGATGATTGAAGAAGAGCCTGCCGTACGTGACTGGATGGTCAGGAATCAGATCACCATGGATAGTCTCCATTGTTGAGTGAATGTGAAAATGCACTCAGATTTTTGCCTGTTCCGGCGGTTCAGGGGACGCGTCGTTCGGCGTCGTTAAGCTTTGCTGGCCTCGTGCCGGTGCGTCCCTCACCTCTTTTGTTATGTTTCCATAACCGATAGGAGCCAAATTCACCTCTGTTCCTGACTACGCCGCATCAATTTTCGCCAGCAGATCTTTCATCGGCTGATAGATGATGGGCAGAAAGTCGCTGTAGGCGAGCAGAACCAAACCTTTTTCGTCAACAAGTACATAGGCGCGTTGCGACATGCCGAGGAAGCCGAGGGCGTCGTAGGCCTTGGCGGTCGTTTTTTGGGTGTCGCTCAAAAGGGTGAAGGGGAGTTGATTGCGTTCGGCAAAGCTTTTATGGGAGGCCTGGCTGTCTGAACTGATACCAAGTACCACAATGCCGCGTTTGGTGAATTCGAGTACGTTGTTCCGGTAGTCGCATAACTGGGCGGTGCAGACCGGGGTGTCGTCACCGGGGTAGAAGATGATGAGTACTTTTTTTCCGGTAAAGTCGGAGAGTGAAACCTGCTTTCCCTCGGAGTCGGGCAGGGTAAAGGCCGGTGCTTTTGTCTGTTCTGCTATCATGGTCATTTCCTGTTTTGAAAGAGTGGTTACTTTTTTCCGCTATCGAAACGCAATATAATGATACTCTGATTCATCGACCCGTCCCATTTTTCCTTTTTGCGAGTGATCTTGCAGCGGCAGTGAGCCTCTTTAGCCTTATTAAAGAAGAAATTATGCGGCATTAGAGAAAAAAATGAAGGCGGTGCTCTTTTTATTTTTAATAAGATAAAAAAAGTCTTATTATCTTTTATTAAGATTTCGTGTTGTGAAAACAGTTCTTAATGCATATTTATGGTTTGTCACTCTGTTCCAGTACATGCGCTCTCTTCCGGTTTTTCTGTGCTCCTGAAGGCAGTAGTGGTGACCCCGGATGGTTTATTGGCTTGTTTTCTCATTATCAGTAATGATTTTACGCTATAATAACGAATTTTGAAAGTACTATGGCAGACATGAAAGTTTATTTTGATCACAATGCCACAACCCCGCTGCACCCTGAGGTGAAAAAGGAGATGATTGCGGCGATGGAGATGTTCGGCAATCCGTCAAGCATGCACGCTTATGGGCGTGAGGCAAGGGCAAATGTTGAGGATGCCCGCCGGAAAGTGGCCGATTTTATCGGCGCTGATGAGCGTGAAATTATTTTTGTCGGCAGTGGCTCGGAAGCCAATAATACGGTGCTTTCGCTTTTTGTCTGCGGTACCAGCCAGTGCATTGCCGGAAGCAAAATGCGCAGTACCATCATTACAACCAAAATCGAACATCCCTGTGTGCTTGAGACTTCCGAATGTCTTGCCCATCGTGGTGTGCGGGTAAAATATCTTGATGTTGACCAGTACGGTAAAATCCATCTTGACCAGCTTGCCGCTATGCTTGGCGATGATGTTGGTCTGGTCTCGGTCATGATGGCAAATAATGAAATAGGCACCTTGCAGGATATTGAGGCAATATCGAGAATGGTACACGCAAGCGGTGCGCTTATGCATACCGATGCGGTGCAGGCCATCGGGAAGGTTCCGGTCGATGTTCGGGAGCTTGGAGTCGATTTTCTTACGATTTCAGCCCACAAGATTTATGGCCCGAAAGGGGTTGGAGCGCTCTTTGTGAAAAAGGGTATTCCTTACTGCCCTCTGATCAGGGGAGGTCACCAGGAGCTTGGAAGGCGTGCGGGAACCGAAAACACGCTCGGTATTTTGGGTCTGGGAAGAGCGGTTGAAATGAGGAGGCTTGAAATGCCGGAAGAGGAGGAGCGGATGCTGCACCTGAAGCAGACACTCAGAAGGGGGATCGAGGAGCGGATTGATGATATTCATTTTAATGGCCATCCAACGGATTCTCTTGCAAGCACGCTTAACGTCTCGTTTACGGGAGTTGAAGGCGAGGCTATCTTGCTCTATCTGGACCTTGAAGGTATTGCGGTTTCAACGGGATCGGCCTGTGCTTCGGGTTCTTTGGATCCTTCGCATGTCCTTTTGGCAACGGGTGTTGATGCCGAGCTTGCTCACGGATCGATTCGGTTTAGTATGGGGCGCGAAAGTTCGATGCAGGAAGTGGAGTATGTACTTGATGTTTTACCACCAATAATTCAACGAATAAGAGACATGTCAACAGCTTATATAAAAGGAGGATTGCATGCTGCAAGCAGGTGAATGGGCATATAGTGAGACGCTGAAGGAACATTTCATGAACCCGAAAAATATTCTGCAGGGCGAGAATACCGATGATTTTGACGGAGTAGGTATGGAAGGTAACTTGCAGTGCGGCGACCAGATGATGGTGGTTATCAAGGTGGACAAGGAGAAGGATGTCATTACCGATTGTCAGTGGAAGACCTACGGTTGTGCCAGTGCCATTGCCAGCACGTCGGTTCTTTCTGAAATGGTGAAGGGCAGGACGCTCGATGCAGCGTTTCATATCTCTCCCAAGGAGGTTGCTTTGGAACTCGGAGGGCTGCCGGATCACAAGATTCATTGCTCGGTGCTTGGCGACAAGGCGTTGCGTGCGGCCATCAATAATTACTATACCCGCAACGGCAGGGAAGACAAGGTCAAGCAGGAGCAGTCGAAGGTGATTTGCCAGTGTATGAGCATTACTGATCATGATATCGAGGATGCCGTGCTGGAAGGCGCTCGCACCTATTTTGAATTGCAGGAGCGCACCAAGTGTGGTACGGTCTGTGGTCAGTGCAAGGATGAATCCGAGGCGCTGCTTGAAAAGTTCAAGCATATTCATTTCGGGGCTTGAGAGGGAGGAAAACCATGTTGGAGAAACAGCACGTATTATGATGAAAGGCAGTAGTAACACATTTTATATCTATACGTTCGGTTGCCAGATGAACCAGGCCGATTCCGCCATTATAACCGCTCTGTTGCAGCAGGCAGGGTACACTCCTGCCGAGAGTGATGAGTGTGCCGGAATTATTCTGCTCAATACCTGTGCAGTGCGCGAAAATGCGGTTGATCGTATTGAGCACTATCTCCAGCGCCTGCAGGGGATGAAAAAAAGGAACAGAGGGTTGATCATCGGGCTTGCCGGCTGTATTCCGCAGTATCAGAGGGAGGAGACGCTCTCCCTCTCTCCGGCTATTGATTTTCTTGCCGGTCCCGACAGCTATCGTACTCTTCCCTCGCTGATTGAGCAGGTCAGAGGCGGAGCAAAGCCGTCTGCGCTGGAGTTCAATGCTGCCGAAACATACGAAGGCATTGATGCGGTCAGAGGTGGCCTTATCAGTGCAATTGTTCCTGTTATGCGGGGATGCAATAACCGGTGCGCCTATTGCGTTGTGCCTTTTACCAGGGGCAGTGAACGGAGTCATCCATTTCGTTCGGTCATCAGTGACGTTCAAAAGCTTGTGGCGGCCGACTACAGGGAGATTACCCTGATTGGCCAGAATGTCAACTCCTACCATGATCCTGAACAGGGTATGAATTTTGCTGCACTGCTCGATGCCGTCAGCCGTGAAGCGCCCCGCGCAAGAGTGCGTTTTACCACGTCCCACCCGAAAGATATCTCCGCTGAGCTTGTGCGCATCATTGCCGATCGCCCGAACATCTGCAATCATATTCACCTTCCGGTACAGTCGGGTTCAACAGCAGTGCTCGGACGCATGAATCGCGGCCACACCATTGAGGAGTACCGCGAAAAAATTGCATTGATCCGCTCAATCATTCCGGATGTTTCACTCTCAACAGATATTATTGCGGGCTTCTGCGGGGAGGAGGAGGAGGATCACCAGGCCTCACTTGAGCTTCTGTCGAGTGTCCGGTTTGATTCTGCCTATATGTTTTTTTACTCAACCAGGCCAGGAACTCTTGCGGCACGGACTTTGGTGGATGATGTGGCGGAAGAGGAAAAAAAACGAAGGTTGCAGGAGATAATCGATTTGCAGAACAGCATTTCGGCTGAGCTTTTTCAACAGTCGATCGGTTCCGTTGTTGAAGTTCTTGCTGAATCCGAAAGCAAGCGCTCTGCGGAGCAGCTTATGGGGCGAACGGCTGGCAACCGGGCCGTGGTTTTCGATCGAACATGCCATCAGCCAGGCGATCTGGTGACGGTGCTTGTCACCGCAGCCACATCAGCAACCCTTACAGGCAGACCGGTGTAGCGCGAAAGGCAGTCAACAGCGAGGATGCTGCAACGGTTCTTTTTAGCGCCAGTCAAAAAGGTAAAAGGGTCTCCTCTTCTTCGGAGTTTTTTATCTTGTGCACTATTTGTAAATTGCGCTCTTTGAACCCCTATCATTTAACCGGCCCCCTTTGGGCTTCGGAGAGAAGTACAGCATGTCAATTCCCGCAACGTTTGGGTTTACCGATAAAGTAAGAGCACATCTTGAACTCCTCGATCCTGTTACCTGGATCAGCGTTTTTCCCTGCCTTGCCGGAGGCGTCATGGCTTCGGGTGCCATGCAGGGTACCTTGCACGATTACCTTTTGTTGCTGGCTATTTTTTTGATGTTTGGCCCCTTCGGTACCGGATTCAGCCAGTCAGTCAATGATTGCTTTGATCTCGAACTTGACCGGGTCAATGAGCCGACACGCCCTATTCCTTCCGGTCGTTTGAGTGAAAAAGAGGGGCTCTGGAACAGTATTATTTCGCTGTTGCTTGCCATAGGTTTTGGAGTGTTTCTCGGGGTACATATTGGTGGCGTTCGTGGATTGGTCATTGTTGCATCAATATTCGCCGCTCTTTTTGTCGCCTACATCTATTCGGCCCCGCCCCTGAAGCTGAAAAAAAATATTCTTACCTCGGCTCCGGCAGTTGGCTTTTCTTACGGTTTTGTCTCTTTTCTGTCGGCAAATGCCCTTTTTGGAGATATTCGTCCAGAGGCGATATGGCTTGCGAGTCTGAACTTTTTTATGGCCGTTGCCCTGATCATTCTCAATGATTTCAAGTCGGCGGAAGGTGACAAGGATGGCGGTCTCAAGTCATTGACGGTCATGATCGGTGCCAAAAATACCTTTCTGGTCTCCTTCGCGATTATTGATGTTGTTTTTGCCGTTCTTGCTTTGCTCTCCTTCAGTTGGGGTTTTATTATTCCGGCGGTTTTTGTCCTGATTGGACTTGCACTGAATCTGGTTCTTCAGGTACAGCTTTTGCGTGATCCGAAGGGGGGAATCTCATTTATGCAGGGTGCTGTTGATGATGGATTTGGTCATGTTCTCGGCAAGAGTGACGTTCAGGAACACAATACCTTTCTCCGGTTTCAGATCGCCAATAACTTTTTGTTTTTGATCAACAATCTTCTTGTTGCCGGGATGGTTGGATTGAAATATATCAACGTTAAGTAATTCCTTTTTACAGGAGCCTAACCCTAAATCACCATGGTGCTATGACGGAAACTCTGCCTTTTTTTTCGCTTCCAGTGGTATGGCATAACGCACTGGTTACTTTATTGACCTTTGTCTATGTGTTCAGCGTCCCCCCCCTGATGGATTATCTGGTGACCAACCACAAGCTGCCACGCGATATCAGCCGAAAAATTACCCATATATGCGCCGGTTCGGCCATTATGTTTCTTCCTCTCTATATCGGCGGCGACTGGTCTCATTTTCTCAATATCACCGTCTTTGCGGTTTGGACGGTTCTCCTTATCCAGAAAGGCCTTTTTGCGGCCGATGATGACCAGGCGGTGAAAACCATGACCCGTACCGGCAACAAACGGGAGCTGCTTAAAGGAACCCTCTATTTTGTCATTGTTGCCATGATTTGTGGAACCCTCTATTACAAACAGCCCGCCGGAGTAATGGCCATGGCCATGCTTGGATGGGGCGATGGTCTTGCACCGATCATTGGTACCCGGTACGGAAAGATAAAATACCATATACTCAGCGATAAAAGTGTTGAAGGGAGTCTGGCCTTTCTTGTCGGGAGCCTTTGTGCCGGACTCTTTTTTGTTCATCTTATTGTACCAGAATCGTTTGATGCCACAAAAATCGTCATTATCGCCCTTATTGCCACCGTTGTTGAAGGTGTCAGCCCCAAGGAGGTCGATAACCTGACGATCCCTGTTGCCGTTGTTGCTGCGTCATACCTTTTGTGAGATGAGCGCATGAACAGGGGTGAGAAGCAGGCCATTTTTTTTATCAGTGACCTTCATATTGGTCTGCAGGACGAAAAAAGCGAGTTGCTCAAGATGGAAAACCTTGAGCGGCTTTTTGCCATCATCAAGGCAGAGGGCCGTTCGCTCTATATGCTTGGCGATATCATGGATTATTGGATGGAGTTTCGCCACCTTATTCCAAAGGGGTTTACCCGTGTTCTTTGTCTTTTGGCGGATTTGGTGCGTCACAATATTGAGGTTGTCTATGTAGCGGGAAACCATGATTTTTATCTCGGGCGATATTTTGACGATGAGCTGGGCATAAAAACCCTCTATGGCATCAATGAATTGCTTTGTGATGGACGAAAATTTATTTTTGCTCATGGCGACGGCTTGGGGAAAGGGGACTATGGCTACAAGCTTTTTGCCCGCTTGGTGAGGAACCGCTTCAATCTTGCTCTTTTGTCGGGGTTTCATCCAGATCTGGCGATTGGACTTATGAAAATGCTTTCGCAGCTCAGTCGCAAGCATAAGCATGTCGATCGTGTTTTTGAAATCAATCGGCTGTTGCAAGTTGCCGAGTCATTGGCGGCTGAAAAGGATTTCGATTATTTTGTGTGTGGTCATAACCATGTCAAGGGTATCACGGAGCTATCCGGCGGCAGAAGCAGGTACGTCAATCTCGGGACATGGATCGACGGGACTTTGCCCTACGGAGTTTTTGATGATGGTATTTTTCAACTCAGGGAATTATAACGTTTAATCTCAAGAGGTAGTTGTTATGAGTGATGTCAACAAGGTGCTGAAACTCGGGCTTCCGAAAGGAAGCTTGCAGGATTCAACAATTGATCTTTTTGCCCAGGCAGGGTTTCATTTTTCGGTTCAGAGCCGTTCCTATTTTCCCTCCATAGATGACGATGAGCTTGAAGCCATTCTTATCAGGGCACAGGAGATGGCGCATTATGTAGAGCTGGGCGCTTTTGATGTAGGGCTGACCGGCAAGGACTGGATTATTGAAACGGATGCTGACGTTGTCGAAGTTGCTGATCTGGTCTATTCCAAAGCTTCCATGAGGCCGGTACGCTGGGTGCTTTGTGTGCCTGAAAACTCGTCGGTCATGTCGGTTAAAGACCTTGAAGGGAAGCACATTGCTACTGAAGTGGTTAATATTACCAAAAAATACCTTGCAAAAAACGGGGTCAATGCTCTGGTTGAGTTCAGTTGGGGAGCAACAGAAGTCAAGCCGCCCGACTTGGCAGATGCCATTGTGGAGGTGACTGAAACCGGCTCTTCGCTCAAGGCCAACAAGCTGCGGATTGTTGATACCATCCTTGAATCAAACACGAAACTGATAGCCAACAAAGATTCATGGAACGATCCCTGGAAACGGGAGAAGATTGAGAACATGGCCATGCTGCTGCTTGGAGCTATCAACGCCCAGGGCAAGGTTGGACTGAAAATGAATGCACCGAAATCGTCGCTCGATCAGATTATTGCCATTATTCCTGCCCTCCGGCAGCCGACCATATCGAGTCTTGCCGAGGATCAGTGGGTGGCGCTTGAAGTTATTGTTACCGAAAAAATAGTGCGCAAGCTGATTCCCGAGCTCAAACGGGCAGGCGCTGAGGGTATTTTTGAGTATAATATCAATAAGCTGATCGACTGAAAAGCTTCGTTTTAACCTTCAATATGCAGGCTGCCCCCGGAGGGCGGCCTTTTTTATCCTGCCCATGCTCTTTTTCTATCAGATAGCGGTACTGCTTTCGTTGCTCGTTTTTTTGGGGATTCTCTTGCGCAACCTTGTCGACCTGCCGGGTATGCCTGACCACTCCTCTCAAATTGGGCAGTTTGTATCGGTTCTTGTCCCGGCTCGCAATGAGGCGTTGAACATTGAGCGCTGTGTGCGATCACTTTTGCGGCAGGAGTACGCGTCATTCGAGATTGTGGTACTTGATGATGGTTCAACCGATGCGACCGGGGAGTTGTTGGCTCAGTTGCTTCTGGAGTCGTGCGGGAAGATGCGCGTCGTGCAGGGCGAATCGCTGCCCGATGGATGGCATGGCAAGGCCTGGGCATGTGCCCAGCTCAGGCGTCAGGCAAAGGGAGAGCTGCTGCTCTTTACCGATGCCGATACCTGGCATGAGCCTGATGCTCTTCGTCGAACGGTTGGTGCCATGAATGCGTCGGGCGCTGATATGCTCTCTCTGATGCCCCGTCAGGAGCTTGGGTCATTCTGGGAAAAGCTTGTGGTGCCTCTTATTCATGTTGTTCTGATGTGCTATCTGCCGCTTCGTCTGGTGCGCACAAGCCCAAACCCGGCGTTTTGTTTTGCCAACGGCCAGTATATTTTTTTCCGCAGGGAGTTTTATGATCGTATCAACGGCCATGCTTCTGTTTGCGCTGCCCTTGTTGAAGATGTCTGGCTCTGCAAGAATGTCAAAAAGGCAGGTGGACATGTTGTGGCCTTTAACGGAACGGACGTGGTCAGTTGCCGGATGTATCGCTCTTTCGGCGAAATATGGGACGGCTTTTCAAAAAACCTTTTTGCGGCTCTCGGTTACCATACGATGGGGCTTTTTGCGTTGATCATGCTGGTCATAGTCCTCTATCTTGCGCCATGCGCATTTTTTTGCTTCTCCGTGCTTGCCGGAGAGTTTTCGCTCCTGCTTTTTTGGCTTCCTTTGCTACAGATCACCATTGCACTGCTTTGCAGGTTCATTATTGCGGTTCTGTTTCGCCAGTCACTCCCAATGGTTTTTTTGCATCTGCTCTCCCAGATCGTGCTGCTTGCCATCGCCTGCAACTCATTCTATAGCATAAAATTTGGCAAAGGTGCCAGTTGGAAGGGGAGGAACTACAATTTTTCCTGATCGATACAGAGAATTCGCGGAAGGTGATAATTTTTTTTAAATTGCGTGCTCACGAGCAGCATCTCCATACGGGCGGGTCTGTGGCCGACAAAGAGCATCAATTCAAACAAACGTACTGTTTATGGGTTTCTTATCGAAAATTTTTGGAAAAAAGGAAGTGGTGTTGACGCTTCCAAAGGTAAATGAGGATGTCAACCTGATAAAAACGATGGAAGGTCATCTCGACCGGGTGCTCGGTGTGAAATTCAGCGCAGATGGCAAAAAACTTGTCAGTGGCAGTTTTGATGAAACGGTGATGCTGTGGGATGTGGAGACAGGTCAATGTCTGCATACCATGAAAGGTCATGATACCTGGGTTGAATGCGTTGATATCAGCCGTGATGGCAAATTGCTTGCAAGCGGAAGTACGGACAGTACGGTAAGAATTTGGGATGCAGCAACCGGCCAGTGCCGCCATCTTTGTAAAGGTCACGATACGGCTGTCCGCATGGTTGCCTTCAGCCCTGACGGCAACGTTGTCGCCAGTTGTTCACGTGATACGACAATCAGACTGTGGAGTGTTGAAACTGGAAAAGAACTTTCGAGGCTTCTTGGCCATAAATCCTATATTGAGTGTCTTGCCTGGAGCCATAATGGGAAACTCATTGCAAGCTGCGGTGAGGAGCCGGTCATTAAACTATGGGATGTTGAGAGCGGTAAAAATATTGCCAACTGCAAAACAAACGACCGCCTTTCCCATGCGTTGGCTTTCAGTCCTGACGACCGTTTTATTGCTTTTTGCGGGCGTGATGCCCTGGTAAAGATTCTTGAGGTCGCAACCGGAGAAATTACGAAGGTGTTTGAAGGTCATCAGGATGCTGTGCGCAGCGTCTGTTTTACTCCCGATGGCACAAAGCTTGTCAGTGCGGCCAATGATGAAACGGTCAGGTTATGGGATGCCGGTTCCGGCAAAGAGTTGCATCTCTATCGGGGTCATGTGCTTGAAGTGCAGTCGGTTGATGTCTCTCCGGATGGAAAGGTAATAGCCAGCGGAAGCGATGACCGCAAGATCAAATTGTGGGGAATAAAGTAGGAGGGTTGCGTTATTGCTTTTTTTGCATAGGGGAGCTTTTTGGGGAGCTTCCAGCTTTTTTTTTGTCAATAATAAAAAAGTAGCGTAAACTTCAGAACTTTCTTTTTGATTTAGCTTAAAGTGAGTAAATTAATCACACGAAAAATTAATTCGTTTTTGAGCGCCTCATGTCGAGGTTTGCTCATTGTAACGCCAAATTTAACTGGCAAAAATAAAAAGAGGTAGATATGGGTACTCAGGTTGAAGGAACTGTCAAATGGTTCAACGAAGAAAAAGGTTACGGTTTTATTGAGCAGAAAGGCGGAAAGGATGTGTTTGTGCATCACAGTGCTATTAATGGCACCGGGCGCAAAACTCTTGTTGAAGGCCAGAAGGTCATGATGGAAGTAACCCAGGGAGCAAAAGGCCTTCAGGCTGAAGATGTAACTCCTCTTTAAACTATTTTCCAGTCACAGTGGTTTTTTCAGGCAACAAAGGATGCATTCTATGCGTCCTTTGTTGTTTTTTGTCGTGCAACGGAATCGCTTTCAGGTGCTCAGATGGTTACAAGCGAGCGGTGAGGGGCACGAAGAGCATGAGGGGTAGCGGCGACAAGCATGTGGTTGTTGTCGAAGTGTGCCTTCATGATGTTGATACAGGCAAGAAAGTTGTTCATTTTCGCAGGTGCAATTGCTCCGGCGTTGGATGAACCGAGTGCTGCAAGCGGATTCATCGGTTTTCCGTTGTGGATGATGCGGAAGTCGAGGTGTGGTCCGGTCGAACGGCCAGTCGAACCCACATAGCCGATGATCTCTCCCTGATGGATTCTTCTGCTGTATCCAGTGTTCAGCGCATAATTGCTTAAATGGAGGTATTGGCTGTAATAATGGTCGGGGTGTTCAAGTGTCACCATATTGCCGGCCATTCCATTTCTGCCTCTGAAAACAAGTTTTCCGTCAGCCGTGGCGCGTACAGGGGTTCCTGAACTTGCGGCCATATCAACACCACCATGGAAGTGCCTTGTTCTGGTAATGGGATGCATCCTGTAACCAAAACCGCTTGAAATGCGTGAAAAATTGCACGGTGTTGTAAAGTGCGTGGAGTTATTTATCGCATTGCCATGGTCATCAAAATAACCAGCTTTACCCTTTTCGTCGGTATACAGATATGCGGTGATGGTACGGTTTGGGAGCGATAATTCAACAGCACGGATTTTTCCAATACCGATAAATTCATTCATGAACCATTTTTCTTCGTAAAGAATCTTGTATTTTGTTACGCGGGTGATGTCGTTTCTGAAATTGATTCTTGAGGAAAAGAGGGTTGTTATTTCGTCCATGAGTTTGGGACGTGCAGCCGATTTGAGGGAATTCGAAAGGCTTCGGTTTACAGTCCCATCAAGGGATACAACTCTTGTACTGTAGTTCTTGATTTCGCTCAGCACGACGAGTTTGCCTGTCCCTCTCTTTTTTTCAATATGGATTGTGGTTGTCTGATCCGCAAAATAAGAGAAGCGTTGCAGGCTGCCGTCGCTGTTTTTTGTTATTGCATAGCTGCGGCCTGGCCAAACGTTTCGGGGCGAAAATTTCCCTTTGAGCTCTTTTTTTATTCGGAGGATCTCTTTTGGAGTAAAACCTTTTTGTGCAAGAAGAGAGGAGAGCGATTCACCCTGTTTTATTTTTTTCCTTGTAACAGTCAGATGCGGTTTGATTGTCTGCGGACTCTTTTCTATGGTGACGTAGTCGTTATCACTGGTAAAGCCGAGCTCGTCGTTATAGCTTTCCGTGTCAGGGTGTATAAGCGTGAGGGTGAAAAAAACAAGAACAAGTGTTCCGGTAATAAATGGCAACAAGAGCGACAGGGTGATTTTTTGTTTCAGCAACTTTATCTGGCTGAAAAGCAGTTCGAAAATCGTTATCAGAGCTTTCATAAATGTTCATTCCGTGTTCGTGGTCAAGCACCGTGTTGTGCCCTTTTCTGGGTTGGAATGTAGCATTATGTTTTTATTATAGGAATTAAGTTACGTTTCGAATACGAAGGCAACGATATTTTAATTTATAATGGCTTTAAATACAGGATACTAATGTCCGATGAACCGGAGCTGATTCAAGGCATTCATATTTATTGTGACCGCTGGTGTGAGCGTTGTGCCTATACCTCGCGCTGCCTCCAGTTTCGTCTTGAAGCCGAAGAACGGGGTGCGGGTGATGCCTTGCAGAATTTTGACGCATTAAATTTGCAGTTCTGGCAAGAGATGGGTGTTGCGCTGGTGCAGGCAATGCGACTTATCCGGGAAATTGCGGCACGGGAGGGTATTGAAGCTGATGATTTACAAGGGGAAACAGCGTTCTCTGAACTCTCCGGGAGCTTCCAGCACGATGCTCGTGAACATTCCTGTGCGATCGCCGCCCTTGTCTATGCTGGTATGGTGAACGAATGGTTTTCGACTGCCGATGAACTTATTGACACCGATGAGTCCTTGCTGACTCATCCCCCGCATGTTCTTGAGGAGTCTATCCAGGTTATCCGGCACTACCACTATTTCATTTATCCGAAAATTGTTCGAGCGCTCGAAGGTCGTCTCAGCCGAATGGCTGCTTCAGGCAGTGACTTCGAGGCCGACTGCTCTGGTACGGCCAAAGTTGTTTTGATAGCCATTGATCGATCGCTTGCGGCCTGGAGCTTGCTGTACGGCGAGTATCCTGCCCAGGAAGATCAAACGCTCTCCATTTTGCTTCATCTTGATCGTCTGCGCCGTTCAGTTGAAGTTGTTTTTCCTGACGCGAGAACCTTTATCCGTCAGGGGTTTGATGCCCCGCATCCCTGACATTTTTGCAAGATCAACAACCATTACCGAGAAAATCATGCTGAAGACCAATGAACACTATCTTGTAGAGTTTCTGCTGCAATGCCAGCCGGGACAACCGAAAACCAGGGGTAACTGGGAGGTTGACCATCAAGGGACGCCCTTTCTTTTGCCATCAATCGGTGGAATTACCCTGAACGTCCAGGTTGGTGATTCGGCATTTGGTTGGCAAGGTGACCATATTGAGCCGGGAGTAAGTTGCACGGCTGATACACAAAAACCCTACGAGCATCCAAATGTTGCTGTGCAGATTTACTCTTGCGCAGGCAACATGGCAACTGTTGTAACCGGGGAGGCAAAAGGTGCCACGGGGCGTGTGATCGGTCATCATGGAGGATCGGAGCATGTCATTGTCGATTTTGAGCGCGATGTCAAAGAAAAGCTGCTCTATACCGATACCATTATCATTCGTGGCAAAGGGCAGGGGATGAAGCTCACCGATTACCCGGAGATAACGCTTTTCAACCTTGACCCAGCCCTTCTTGCGGCTATGAAAATCCGTGAACTTGAGGGCGGAGTGCTTGAAGTGCCGGTGACTACAATTATTCCTGCTTTTTGCATGGGTTCAGGCATCGGTTCCGCCCATGTTGCCAAAGGTGATTATGATATCATGACCAGCGATCTTGAAACCATCAAAGAGTATGGAATCGACAAGATTCGTCTGGGCGATTTTGTGGCTCTGCAGGATCATGACAATCGTTACGGCAGAGCGTACCGTAAAGGGGCTGTTACGATCGGTATTGTTGTGCATGCCAACTGCCTTGAAGCTGGTCATGGACCTGGAGTTACCACGCTGATGACCGCCGCCACATCACTTATCAGTCCTGTAATTGATCCTGAAGCCAATATTGCTGATTTGCTCGGAATCGGAACGATGATAGCGCAACGGACGACTGATTAATTGAAAGAAAATCGTGCATGGAACGTACTACCTCGTAGGGGAAGAAGTGTGTTCGTGTCAGTTGTTCACGATCGACTGGTACACAATCAGAGGGAAAAAGAGCATGACGACCGGGGTTATCGTATGATGGGTGCCTGGTGGAGTGATCTGTGGTTCAGCCATTTGTGCCCTGAAAAGGTGTGGCTCCATTTATCAAGCAGGGTGCTCTGGCTGCCCGTGAACCAGGAACTCATTTTATCTTGTTGTAGAGTATAGTTTTATTTCATCTCTCTTCTGCTCTTCGACGGGGTATTTATGGGGGTTGAACTAAAATCAGGGTTTGTATATTCAGTTCAGGAGTACTATAATCAGTTTCTTGTTTGTACCGTTCTGGTGCATTTTTTTGAAAAAACGATAAAAATGATACTTATATAATGCCTACAACAAAGAATGAAGAACCGACATTGACGCACAACGGTAAAACGTATAACGTTTCAGAACTGCCTGAAGCAGCACAGAAACAGTTGATGAACGTCAAGATTGCTGAGAGTGAAATCAGGCGTTTGCAAATGCAGTTGGCGATTGCCCAGACTGCTCATAATGCTTATCAGCAAGCATTGATAGAAGTTCTTCCCGCAGAGTGAAGATCTCTCCATAGTGAACAGAGTTATCAGTAGCCGCCAGGAGCTGTTTTTGGCAGTTGCAGGTGTGCTACTGGATAGGTGCGTGTGAAAGAAGTGGTTGTTTTATTTTTGAAACAGATGGTGAACGATTATGCATTGCAAGGAT
>SESG01005168.1_pt1 | contig 17604 bp, 9 predicted proteins | sample 3171421 | NCBI WGS metagenome assembly SESG01 (sample SAMN10866946, study PRJNA518727) | freshwater metagenome | biome: subpolar coniferous forest; feature: holomictic lake; material: water; isolation source: holomictic Lake 227, 6 m and 8 m depth | place: Canada: near Kenora, Ontario | collected... | reverse complement strand
CCGGATTTGCTGGGTAAGCTCACCCCGAGAAGAAAACAGTCCTGCGCCCGAACAAGGTCACCCTCAGGGCTGCTCTAAAGTCGGTCCGGGCCATTCCAAACCCGAGACCCGAAGACCGAAAGAAACCCGACGGCCGAAGTCCGAATTAATAGCCGCCCCGGCGGAGCAGCAGCCAATCGAATCAGGCCATTCTCGGAATTCGGATTTCGGCCTGCTTTCGGGTTTCGGCCTTCGGTCTTCGGATTTCAGGGCGGCAGAACAGGATCTTCCCTCAACTGGCCGGATTTTAGAGCCGCCCGCGGTCACCCTCCCGGCAACGGGAACAGCGCGGTTCTTGCGCCTGCGGAAATAGGCGAATGTCGAATTATGGGCGAGGCGGCTTGCCGCCCCGCCCTTATTGCGTGATGCTGGTAAGATGGAAATGAGCTGGAGAGCGAAGGCCCGAAACGTTGGTTTCACGTTGATCGAACTGCTCGTCGTGATCGCCATCATTGCTATTCTCGCCGCGATGCTCCTGCCATCCCTTTCCACAGCCAAAAGCAAAGGCCAGGGCCTCTATTGCATGAACAACTTGCGCCAGATGATGCTGGGCTGGCGCCTGTATGGTGACGATTCCAGTGACGGCCTGCCGGGTAACCAGTGGGGATCGCTGCCCAACTGGGTGGCGGGCGTCCTGGATTTCACCGCGAACAACCGGGACAACACCAACACCGTTTACCTGGTCGATGGTCGTTACGCCCAGCTCGGACCCTACATCAAAAACCCCGCCGCCTACCACTGCCCGGGCGACAACTCCACCGCCCAAATCCTCGGAGTCGAACTTCCCCGGGTGCGCAGTATTTCAATGAACGGGTACCTCGGCTCTCCCAACAGCCTCGACGAACTGGATGGCAAAGTTGACCAGGCCTACCGTTCCGGCGGCAAGTCCTGCAACATCCCCGCCAAGTTCAGCCAATTCCTCCGGCCTGGCCCGGCCATGACCTGGGTGTTCCTGGACGAACACCAGGGAACCCTCAACGACGGGTTCTTCCGCGTGATCATGGAGGACACCGGCGCCCAGGCGCACATGGGCGATCTACCCGGCTATTACCACAACCGCGCGAACGGCTGGGCGTTTGTGGACGGCCACTCGGAAATCCACCGCTGGCGCGATCCCCGCACGATGGTGCCGTGGCAACGCAATAAGCCAATCCCGTTCGACGTGCCCTCGCCCAATAATCCGGACATTGCCTGGATGCAGCAGCGCACGACTTCCTACACCACGCCTTGAAATTTCCCCCGGCGGGAGCATCATGGCACCCGCAGGCGGCGGAGCACGCTCGGAATCGGGACCGAGTACGTGTCCCGCACCGGGGCTAAGAAAAACACCGTATGAAGACATCCGCATTGCTCGGTCTTTTGTTGTGCGCCAGTGAGTTGGCGGCCGAACCGTATGGCGACGGTCGCGAAGCGACCCCGGCGGTCGTCAACCCCGCAATCCGCTCAGCGCTGCGGCAGACGATCAGCCTGGACGGCGCGTGGGACTTCGCCACCGACCCGAAGCAGGAGGGGGATCAACAAAAGTGGTTCGCCCCAGCCATGGCGCTGCCCGGTCACCTCCATATCCAAGTGCCCGGCTGCTGGGAAGCCCAGGGTGTCGGCGGCCCGGGCAACAGCGTCTCCGTTACTCCGGAACAGCAGACCCTCCCGCTGCGCGGCGCCTACGTCGGCACCGCCTGGTACCGCAATGAATTGACCCTGCCCGCGGGTTTTGCCGGCAAAGAACTCTGGCTGAAAGTCGGCGGTGTCCATGCCCAAGGCTGGTTCTGGGTCAACGGCACCTACCTGCATCATGACGCCAGTTACTGCGGCGCGTATAAATACAACATCACCGACCTTATCGGTGCGGACCGAAAGGTGGTGGTCGCCATGAAGGTCCGGAACGATCTGCCCAGCGGCAAGGGCTTGTTCGGCTGGCTGCATCGCTTCGGCGGGCCCTACCGCAGCGTGGAAATCGACGCCACGCCCGCCCGTTTCGTTGACGACGCCTACGTGGAGGGCAACTTGGACAGGAAATGCGCGACGGCCCATGTCAAACTCCGCTCAACTGCCTCAACGCCCTCCGAGGTCGAACTGGAAGCAACGGTTTCCACTCTGGACGGCCAGCAGGCGGGTTACGCTTCCTCGAAGTTCATGCTCACCGCAGGCCAGGCGCAGGACCTCGCCCTCGAAATCGGCTTGAGCCCATTCAATCCCTGGTCGTCCGAACATCCGAACCTCTACCGAGCCGACATTGTGCTCAAGGCGGAGGGCAAACCGATCGATGGCTGGGTGGAACGATTCGGCGTGCGCCAATGGGAAGTGCGCGGCGGCAGTTTCTACCTGAACAATAGTAAATACTTCGTGCGCGGATTCGGTGACGACTGGGTTTATCCGCTGACGATTTGCTCACCCGCTTCCCGGGACTATCACCGCCAGCATCTCCAACTCGCCAAGGCTTATGGCTTCGACTACGTCCGCCATCATACACATTGTGAATTGCCGGAGTTCTTCGACGCGGCCGACGAGATGGGCATCATGGTGCAGCCGGAACTTCCCTACTACGGATCAATCCCTTCAGCGGGCGATCAGAGCTGGTTCCGGCCCAAGGAGGACCTGGCCGAGTTGATTACCCACTATCGGCGGCACGTCTCGTTATCAACCTATTGCACTGGAAACGAAGGCCATCTCGGTTCGCCTATGGACAAGGAAATATACCAGTTGGGCAAGCGCCTTGACCCTACTCGCCTGTTTCAACACCAGGATGGCGGCCGCAGCACCCCGGAGAATTCGGACTTCCGCACCGGCCCTTCGGATCTGTGGGAGCCGGGGGGCATGGATGATTCGCGCCCTTTCTTCGCCCATGAGTATCTCAACCTGGCGGTCAGCCATGACCCGCGCCTGGCGCCCAAATACACCGGCGCTCAGCTTCCCCCGGCGCCGCTCGAACCATTCCAGGCCGAACTGGCCAAGGTTGGCCTGCCGCTCCGATGGGGTTACGCCTGTCTCGATGCCGGGCATCAACTGCAGCGGATATACCAGAAACGCGGCCTGGAGAGCGCGCGGCTCGACCCGGTTTGCGACGGCTACATTTATTGGACAATGATGGACGTCGGCTTCTCCGGCGACCAGGGTTTGTTGACCCAGTTCTGGGACGCAAAAGCAAGCACGCCGGAGTACTTTCGCCAGTTCAACGGCCCCACTGCCATCCTGGCAAAGACGCTGCCTGCGGAGCGGATTCTGGCCGAAGGAGCGGACCTTAAGGTCGATTGGTGGATTTCGCCATTTGATTGGACACCGGTCCGAGATAGTGTCCTGGCCTGGAAGCTTACCGCCGCTGGGCGGGAGCTGCTTTCGGGACGCTTGACCGCAATCAGTGCGAACGCCGGCGAGGTCAAGTCCCTTGGCCAGAGCCTTCTTAAAATACCGGCATTGGCCAGGCCGGTGAAGGCGGAGTTGGTGGCGGAACTTGAGGGCACGAGCGTCAAGAACTCCTGGGAGGTCTGGCTGTTTCCGCACATGCAACCTCGTGCCGACGCTGGCAAAGGGCTCGCCGCTCCGGAGAAGATTTTGGCGTCAATAGCCGGCCGCTACCCGGGGGTCGCCCGGTCTGGAACTCCGGAAGCCGCGAATGCCAGTGTCGTCCTTGCCAACTATCTCGACGGAGCAGCGGTAAACGCTCTGGAACAGGGCAAGCGTGTGTTGCTTCTGAGACTCGCCGGCCAAAACCCGGGAGTCGGCCTTGGTTGGTGGGCCCCCGGCCCCCAGACCGGCACGGCGGTGGCCCGGCATCCCGCCTTTGGCGATTTCCCTCACGATGGCTATCTCAACGAACTGTTCTTCCGGCTGATTGGCAACGCCGTGCCCCTTCGCGATGGGGGCTACGAGCAAGTCGAACCTCTCCTCGTCGGTCATGGTAACCTTGGTTATCTGCTCCATGTGTTCGAGGCGAAAGCCGGTCACGGCAAGCTCCTAGCCTCCGGCCTGAACCTGCTCTCCGGCACCCCCGAGGCCGACTACCTGCTGGACCAGTTCATCCAATACGTCCGCTCGGACCGCTTTGACCCGACCGGCACGCTGGACTTGGCCCGTGAGAAAGCCCGTGTGGAAGCATTCGCCAAGCTGCACCAGAGTCTCAACGGCTGGTCGCGCACCATCGAAACCCGACACACGGTCTCCTATCCCTCGTTTTTGGGCCCCATGAATATGTCCGTCGTCCGGCTCGGCGGTCCACAGAACCTATTGCGGTGGCACACGACGGCACTACCGGACGACTTACAGGGCAAGGAGCGCTACACATTCAAGTGGCTCGTCGGCATGGGTTACCTGAGCCAGCCGTCGGGCAAATTCAGGCTGCGGCTGCACGACCGGCCGCTGGTCGAGTTTGAGGTGGTCGAGAAGACGGCCAAGTGGAAGAGCCCGGATGGGACCGTGGAGTTGGAGTATGAGGTGCGGCAGGCTAACACCGAGGACACCTCGGGAATCATGCGCCTAACTCTTCCATCCAACCTTCTTCATCCAGGACAAGAAGCGGAATTGCAGGTCATCCCCGAACAAAATGGGAGCCTGCGCTGGTTCTCGGTATATGAAGCCGAGTAAGATCACCACAGCGTGAATGCCCCCAGATCCATCAGCAGTGCTGGAGCACTTGGACAAGGTCGCCCTCTTGCATGAGCTTCCCAAGCGCCCGAATTGTAAGCGGCAATGCATCACGAGCCATTGCCCGGAAACGTAGAAGGATATGACTATGATGCCAAATCTCCGTCGCACCAACCCACCACGGCCGACGGCCTCCCCTTCCGCCGCTTCCTTCGAAAAGCCCAATTCTCCCAGCCCGGTGCTCCCCGGCGCGCGCCCGGCGCTGGTGCTCCTGCTGCTGATCAACCTATTCAACTACATCGACCGCCAGGTGCTGGCGGCCGTGGTGCCAAATCTTAAACAAGCATTCTTCGGCGCAAACGGGACCATCCACAGTGGGGCGCTGGATTCCATGCTCGCCTGGTGTCAGCAACACCTGGGGTTCAAGCCGGAAAACGCGCTCATCGGCGTGCTGTCCATGGCGTTCATGGTGACTTACATGATCGGAGCGCCGGTGTTTGGACGACTGGCGGAACGGCGCTCGCGCTGGATGCTCATTGGCGTGGGGGTGGTTCTGTGGAGCCTGGCCAGCGGCGGGTCCGGACTGGCGGCCACCTTTGGCATGCTGCTGCTCACGCGGTGCTTCGTCGGCATCGGCGAAGCGGCCTATGGGCCGGTGGCTCCCACGGTAATCTCCGATTTCTATCCGGTGAAAGTTCGCGGGCAGGTGCTGGCGTGGTTTTACATGGCCATTCCGGTCGGCAGCGCGCTCGGCTATGTCATCGGCGAATCAGTCGCCAAGTCCGGCCTTGGCGCCTGGGGTGAGAGCTTCCTCGGGCTGAAAGCGGAAAGCTGGCGCTGGGCCTTCTATTTGGTGGTGCCGCCGGGAATTCTCCTGGGCCTTTGGAGCTTCTTCATGCGCGAACCGCCGCGCGGCCAGGCCGATTTGGCACAACCCGTGGACGCCGCGCGCCCCCGTTCGCGCGACTACCTTATCCTGCTGCGGACGCCGTCCTACGTGCTTTGCACGCTGGGCATGGCGGCGATGACGTTCGCGATCGGCGGCATCGCGTTCTGGATGCCCTACTATCTGGAGCAACGCCTCGCTGGGAGCGGCTCCCCCACGACCACCTTCGGCGTGATCACCGTCCTGGCTGGGTTGACGGCGACGCTGCTGGGCGGATGGACGGGTGACAAGCTGCGCGCCCGTTTCCCCGGCTCCTATTTCCTGGTTTCGGGCCTAGCCATGCTCGCCGGCTTCCCGCTGTTCCTCGCCGTGTTGATAGCGCCTTTTCCCTGGGTGTGGGTTCTGATTTTCTTTGCCTGCTTTTGCCTGTTTTTCAGCACCGGCCCGACCAACACCGTGCTTGCAAACGTCACGCACCCGGCCATGCGCGCGACCGGCTTCGCGTTAAACATCTTTACCATCCACGCGCTGGGCGATGTCATTTCGCCGGTCATCGTCGGCATTCTCAGCGATCGCTACAACATCGACGTCGCTTTCCTGGCCGTGGGGTTGATGTTCCTCGTGGCCGGCGTGCTGTGGCTGTGCGGCGCGCGCTACCTGGAACGCGACACCAGGCTGGCCACCACAAAGCTCTAATTTAGCGGGCTGTTGTTGCCACTCCTGCTCATGGTTTACCCCGTTTTGCGTTGGGTACGTTCCGGGGAGGAGCAACGGCGGGGGAGGTGTCGTCTGGTTGCAATTTCGGTGGTATGCCGCCGGTTTGGGTCATCGCGTAAAGATAGATGTTCACACCCATCTGCAGCGCCTTAATCTTCTGTGTTCGGCCGAAAAAGCTCTCACCGCCGTCGCTCCAGGCGCAGTGCAGGTCGGACGGCGACAGCAGCACCACAAGCCGCCCTTTGTGGGTGATACCGTGCAAGCCGTGCGGTGCGCCCTGCATGTGCGGCAAGCCGTTCTTGAAATGATGGAAACAGTTGAAAACTGGATGGTCGTTTGGCAGCCGCTCCAGTTTCGCGTCCGGGAAGATCTTCGGCAACTCCGTATCCGCCATTTGCCGGAAGAACAGGTCCTGCCGACCGAACCCGTTGGCTTCATAGACGCAGTCCTCGGCGAAAAGAAATCCGCCGCGCAACAGATACTCGCGCAAGTTGGCTCGGTCCGTATCGGAGAGTTGCGGCGTCGTGTTCGCGTGCATGAAGAGAAAGGGATACGGCGTCATCGTTTCCAGCCGCGCCACGTCGGAGATATTCCATCGCCGGATCACATTGGCCGTGGTTTGGTCGCGGATGGCCGTGATCAGGTTGAGGTCGGCGTCAGGGTACACCGCCCAGTCGTCCGGATCGTAGCCGCGGCAGAAGAACTTCAGGCGCGACCACGAGCTGGACGGGCCGCGTGGCGGGCTCGGCGCCCACGCGGGCAGACCGCCCATACCTAGTAAAGCCGCCCCGCCCGCCGTGAGCAGCCGGATGAAGTCCTGTCGGGAGATGTGGGTCCTTGGTTTCATAACAAACGGAATACGCGGCGTGTGATCAGTTCCGTCGCAAACGCGCCGAGCAGGAGCGCCAGCGCCCAGGGCGAATGCCAAAGCGCGTGCGTCTGCCGCGTCTCCAGCCCCGGACGCGATTCCTGCGCTGCCGGGCGAAATACGCGCGCGCTGCTCTCGATCACCGCGCCGCCCGTGGCTTCGGCCAGCCGCCGCAGTCCGGCTTCGTCGGTGGGCAGGCGCAGGTGCTCCAGGCTGCCCGTGGTCCGCTCCGCCACGGCGGCCGTCGCCCGCGCGGTTTCGCCGGAGACTTTCGTGGCCCGCACTTCCCAGCGCCCTTTCACGTCCGGCGTGAACGTCCCTTGCCAGCCGGCGGCATCGGCTTTCTCGCTCAACGGCGAGAGCGTCAGCCGCGTGGTCGTGCCGGAGGGAGAAACACTCGTCGCCTGGGGAGCGCCGCTGCCGGGCGGCGCGCTCACCTGGAAGTTCAACGGCTGCTTCACCGCCGTGTCCTCGCTGGTGATCAGCAGTTGCAGCCCTTCCTTGGGTGGCAGGGCTGCGAGTGACAGCATGAACTGTTGCCAGAAGATTTCCGAGGTCCGCTCGGTGCTGGGCAGGGACAGCTTCCAGCGCCAGAGCGGATCGGTGTTGAGCACGGCGGAATGGCCGTTGCCGAAGGCCTGCCGCGCCACCAGGATGCACGGCTGACCGTCCACCGTCGAGCGGTCGCGTGGATGCACAGCCACAATCTCCGCGCCAGCCTTGGCCCGGGCGACTTTGGCGTAGGTACAGAAGCGCGGCGCGTTCGGGCCGGGTTGAAACAATTTCGCCCCCTGGCCTTCCGCCGCCTGGAACGGCACGAGCGGGCCCAGCTCCGGCGCGTCTTCGTTCGCCGCGATGCCCTGCATGGTTTGGCGGAATCGCGCCGCGCGGGTATCGACCCCGGCCGGCGCGGAAGGCGGCTCGAACACTACGGGGAGCATTTGCTCGATGGCCGTTCCGGAGAACTCTCGCGTGGCCTCCGTCTCCGGCGAGATGAACAATACGCTGCCGCCGCCGCGCACGTATTCGATCAACGCCGCTTGTTGTCCCGGAGTAAGTTGATGCGCGAACACGTTGGCCAGGATCACCACGTGGAAGCCCTTCAACTTTGCCGCCTCCTCCGGCAAGTCTGGCAGCGACGGCTGGTCGTCCGGGCCGAGCGAAACGGTCACGTTCAACGCCGGATTCAGGATCGCGGTGATGCGGAAGCCGGGATCACTCTCCAGTGCGTCGCGCAAGGTGCGATAACCCCATTGCAGCGCCCCCTGGTAATAGAGCACTTCCACGGTTTCAAGATTCACAATCCGCGAGCTGCTCCCCGCGATTTGCTGGTCGGGTCCGCTGCCCGCGCGGATTTCCAGCGGCATCGCGCCCGGTTCACCCGCCGTCACCTGCGCCGACCACGGGATCAGGTTCAAGCCCGGATGCACCGGCAGCCGCGCCGATTCGAGCAGACGGTCGCCACCCCACAACTCCACCGGCACGGGTTGGTCGAGGTCGGTGGTCCACTCGACCAATGCGCTCACCGTGAACCGGGTTTGCCGGGCCACCTGCCCCGGAATCTTCACCTCCCGCAACCGCAGCTTACGCCCCGCACGCAAGCGGTTGTGTCCTGGGACGAAATACAATGGCACGCCCCGCTGCTGGGCCTGGCTGGCCACCGAATCCGTTGCCTCGCCCGACGTGTCCAGCCCGTCGGTCAGGCACACGATGGCGTCGGGGCTCTGTTCGACCGCGCGCCCCAAGGCTCCCACCAGCCGTGTCTCCGCGCCGTTGATCGCGGATTCCGTTGCCGAGCGAAAATCCCTGGCCGGTCTCACCTCGCCGGCGAACTGGAAATACTCGACGCGCGCGAAGGTCTCATGCGCCTCCGCCTCGTGCGGTTGCCAGAGCCGCGCGGCACTGGCCAGGCGCGTCACGCCGCGATTGTCCGGCTGGCTCATGCTGTCCGAACGATCCACCAGCACCGCCAGGCGGCGCTCCTTCTCGGACGGAAGCGTCTTTTTGACCAGGACCGGGTTGGCCAGGGCGAACAGCACGGCGAGAAACACAAGCCCGCGCAATGCCGTCAGCGTCCAGCGCGTTCCGCGCGGCAACTCGCGCAAGGTGCGGCGATACGTGTGCTGCACCAGCCACACGCCCACCAGGGCGGCAACGGCCAGCACTGCCGCCGCGGTCATCGGCCAGGCCTGCAGCCCGCCGCCGAACTGCCATTCAAACGATTCCATCACGGCTTTGCCTGGGTGCGTTTGGTGGCTTCGGCGCGCGACACCGTTTCGAAATACTCCGCCACGGCCGGGCGATACGCGACGGGCGCCAGGGCGAGTTCCTGTTCCGTCAGGACGTGATCACGCCGGACCTCGACGAGGTCGCTCCGCAACCAACTGATCATTTCGTCCAGAGGCGGCAGCACGACCTTGGCGTAGTCACTCAACTCGGCTGCGGACGAGGCGCCAATGCCGCCAGACTCAACCGCCACGGCGAGCTTGCCGGTCAACTCCGTGCCGTGCCCGCCCGAGGGTGATTCCAGCAGTGCTTCGCGAATGTCCTGCGCCGCATTCGCCGCCAGGGATTGCGCGCCTGGCGTTGCCGGCTGGCCTTCCTTCCCCTTGCCGCCACTATTGCCCCTGGCCTCGGATGAGTTCTCATTCGCAGAAGGCTGCGCGTTTGCTTTGGCCTGCGCGGCTGCCGATTGCTGTCCCTGGCCGGGCTGGGTGTTGCGGCCAGGTGTCTGGCCTGGCGTGGAATCGCCGGCCACACGCTGCAAATTGGTCCGGGCGCGTTCCAGCTTGTGGACGAGCCGCGTGAGTTCGCCCCGTGATAGCGATTCGGGATTCCGCAACTGGGCGGCGCGTTGCGCAAGCTGGCTCAATTCCTTTGCGGCCTGCTCCCCCGCGGCAGCGTCGCCGGGTTGCTGTCCGGCGCGGGCCAGTGATCCCTGAAGCGTGTTGCCGGTCATCGCCTGGGACAGTTCGGACAATGCTGCCGCCAATTTCCGCGAGTCGCTGCCGCGCAGCTTTTCCGCGTCGGACGCGAGTTGCCGGCCTATCTCGCGGACTTTCCCCGCCGCGCCCTGGCACGCCATCCGGCCGGCGGCAAAATTCATCTCGGGCAACTGCCGCATGGTGGCTGCCGCGCCGGCCAGTTCGCGCAGCGCCGCCGCAAGCTGGTTCTTCACGTATTGGCCGTCACCCTCGCGCAGCGCCTCGGCCGTCGCGCGCAATTCGACCGCCGCCGTCGCCGCCGGTTCACGCGCACCGACCGCGTCGCCCTGCGCCAGTTGCTCGTGTGCCTGGCCGGCCAGCGCATGACCTTTCGTCAAATGCTCCAGCGCCTTGGGCTCGATGGGTTCGTCGTCGATCAGCGCGCCGATGCGTTTCTCGATCTCCGCCTGCCGTTGCTCCGCCGTACCGCCGATGTGATCGGGGTTATCCGGTTCGGGAGCGGGCACGGAGATGTCGCCGGGCTTGGCCGCTTCGACGAGCTGCCCGGCGAGCTTGGATTGTTCCTTCGCCAGTTCCGAGGCCTTCACCGCCGGCGTCTTCGGACGGCGCTTGAGTTCGATCTTCTTGTTTTCAGCGAATGGGTCAGCGGCTTTGGGCTCGAGCGTGTTGGCGCTCAGGGAAATGGTTTGCTTCAAGTAGCGTTCCACCTCCGTGAAATAGCCCAGCGCCTGGCCCTGCGAGGCGATGGCGGTCTGATTGTTCCTGGATTGAATCTGTTGCGCCGCCGTCTCGACGAGCGGACGCGCTTTCTTTACCAGCGCCAGGATTTCCGGCGGGTAATTGTTAGTGGTCATCAACTGCAGCACTTCGTCCGTCTTGTCGGACAACTGCCCTTGCTCGCCCGCCACACGCGCGTTTTCGCTGACCCAGGTCTCGGTGTCATGCCCGATCTCGGCCTGGGCGAGCGCGAAGTTCTCCTTCATCAGTCGCAACTGCGCGGCCTTGAGCGCGGTGACGTAGTTGAAGCATTTGCTGGGTTTGTCGCCGCCCTGGCAGATAAATGTGTCTTCGCGCAGCGGCTTGACCTGGATGAACTGCACGGGGGAAGCCGTGCGCGCCAGCAAGCGGCTCTCGCGGCGCTGCGCGTGGAGGTGATACGAAACGATATCAAACGGCTGGACCGCGAGTTGGTCGAGCAACAGGGAGGTCTTGACCGGGTGATCGCCCGGAGTCTCCAGCTCGGGCAGGCCCAGTGGCTGCGTGAGGCGCTTGACCCCATTGACCTGCGCTTCGAGCGTCACCTCGCGCAACCCACCGGTAGAGCGTGCCTGCGCCTCCAGCGGCACTTCCTCGATCGCCGTGGCCTTGGTCTCGGAATCGGGCGACTGCCATTCGAGGCTCGCTTCGGCGCGGGCTTCGGCCTCCTTCTGCTTCCGCGCCTCGGTTCCACCCTCCGCGCCGGCCGGCTTGTCCTTTTTCACTACCGGCGACCAGCAGACGAACGTCGCTACATGCGCCGCCATCAGGAGCAAGACCGCGGCGCCCAGGATCGGTACCCAGTGGTGTCGCGATGAGGCCTTTGTCCGCTGCAAAAACGCCTCTGTCTCGGCCCGTTGGGCGCGGGCCAATGGGCTATCGTCAGCCTGCTCGGCCACGGCGGTTTCGAGGCGGTTCATCGTGGTAAACTCGGAGTCGAGTTCAGCGGCGCTGCGCACCAGGTTCTGTCGCTGCCGCCGCCACCACGCGAATGCCGCGAGGCACCCTGTCGCGATGAGTCCGGCGATCCAGCCCGCACGCAGGCCATCCCACTGGGCAACCGGTTGGCGCGACGGATGCGCGAGCCAGAGGCCCAGCAACGTTACGGCCAATCCCGCCGCCGCGGCCGCCAGCGGCAAAGCCCGGCGGCGAAAGCGATATTGCCCGCGCACCAGCCGATCCGTTTGTGTGGTTGTTTTCATGGGAGTCTATGGAGTTACGCGGTGGTGCGGTTGGCCACCGCCAGTTCGGCGAGCAGCACCAGCGCGACGAGCGCCAGCGCCCACCACCAGAGCCGCTGCTGGTCTTCCGACAACCTCGCGTTGAGTGACGCGGCCGGGGCGGCTGCGGACGCCGGGACGAGTTCCTTCGACGACAACGCGGCAAGCTGTTCGGGTTTCGGCCACGGCGTCAGATCGGATTCCTCGGGCTGGATGTTGACGGCGAATACCTGCCGCGTTTCGCCGGAGACGAATTCATACAGCCCCGGCGTCTCGACGCGCAATGCCCCGCCGACGGCCAGGTCTGGCTGCGGAAAAGGGGCATCGAGGGCTCGCCAAACGCCCGATTCGGCGAGCAGCGGAATGGTGTCGCCCACGCGCCAACTGGAGCGGCCCGGGGCAAACGCGCCGAGCCAGCGCGCGGCCTGATGCACGAACGGGACGAACGTCGGATGCGCCGGCCAGTTCATCGCCGCGCGTTGCGCCGGAAAGCCCGCGAGCAGCAGCCGATGCCCGTCGTCATTCCACTCGGCGAGCGCGCATTTGCCATCGGGCCAGTTCGCCACGGGGCGGAGCATGGTGCCGGCGAGGTCACCGCCCTGGTGGAATTCGAGTTCGAGCAGCGGCATCAAGCTCTGACCGGAAAAGGCCGCTAGCGCGGGATGCTCGGCCTCCCAATCGCGCAAATGCCACGGGTCGGTGGGGGCGCGGCGCGGTGTGACCTGCATGCCCCGGCGTTTGAGCCAGGCGTTTTGCTCGGGCGAACCATCAGCAAACAGCCATAATGCTCCACCATTGTCGAAAAAGCGGTCCAGCCGCCCCAGGTGCGGCTCGCGGAATGCCGCCGGACCGCGCAGCACCACCACGGCGTTTGCCGGCCACGGCCCTTCCGGCAATAACCCAGGGTTGATGGCAGTGTCGCCCAGCCGCCGGGTCGAACGCAGCGCGTGCGCCAGAACATCCACGTCGCCGGTTGCATCCAGCAATACGGCGTTGGCCAGCGGGCGCGGCGTGGGGATCCACGCCGTGTCGTCGGCGGGAAGATCGTCCCCGTCGAGCGACACCCGCAGGCCAGCAACGTTGGTGGGCCAGGCGAATGGGAGCGTGACGTGGTTTTCGCCGAGCTTGAGCGAAAGCGCCTTCTCCGCCAGCAGGCGGCCGTCAGGGGTGTGGACCCGCACCTGGCGTTGATCGCTTTCCGGGTGGAACTGGCGCACGACCAGCTCAACACCGTCCTGCAGGCTGGAGGAGGTCTGGAGCGAGACGAGTGCCGCCTGTCGCGGTGGCACGGCCGCCGGCGGCATTTGCCGGAGCACAACCCCTGCCGGCAGCGGGTGGGATAAATCCGCCGCCGCCCAGCCTATCCGCTGATCGTCCGCGAGCCAGAGCACGGTGCGTTCGGTGGCGGTTTGCGCCGCGAGAAATTCCCCGGCGACCCGGAGTGAAGCGGCATAACGCGTGGCGGCGAAGCCTGGTTGCGCCTCGGTGACGCCACGTCGCACCGCCGCGAGATCATCCGTGAGCGGCACGATCCAGGTGGGCGAAGGCTGCATTCGCAGCACGGCCGCGCGGTCGCCCGGGCGCAGTTCGGCCAGTTGTTCGAGCGCCCAGCGCTGATGCGAGGTCCAGCGCCCCGTGGCCTGCATGCTCATGGAATTGTCCAACGCCACCACCATCACCCGGGAGCGTTCGGCATTGAGGTCGGGGAAAAACGGCCGCGCGAACGCCGCCGCGAGCAGCAAGATGGCCAGGCAGCGCAACAATAACGTCAGCCACCGGAGCAGTTGCTGCCGTCGCGTGTCGCGTTGGGCCGTGGCTCCGAGAAACCGCAACGAGGGAAAGCGCACCGGGGTCCGCTGGCGGCGGCGCAGGAAGTGCAGCACCACGGGCAGCGCGATCAGTGTCGCGCCGGCCAGAAATCCTGGAGCGAGCCAGTTCATGCTGAACAGCGCCGTCGTACCACGAAAGACACGAAATACCGGAGAGTTCTGGCCGACAATGCCATCACCTGGCAGGTGGGGAGCATTCCCGGTGTAAGCTGTCCAACATTCGTGTGTTGCGTGTGTTTCGTGGTTCCAACTGCGGCTTTTAGGTTCACAGGCACCTTTCCCGCCGGGCAATGTATTCGGCGAGCGCGGCGAGCGGGGCACGATCCGTGCGGAGCTGCTCGTAATCACCGCCGGCTTGACGGAAGATCTCCGCCAGTTCGACGCAGTGCTGGCCGAAACGTTGCCGGTATCCGGACCGCGCCGCCGCGGCGTTGAGCGACAATTCCACGCCGTCCTCCATGTCCACAAAAAGGCCGGTGGTTTCCAGGTCGAAATCCAGTTCCACGGGATCAAGCACGTGCATGCCGAGCACTTCGTGATGGTCATACCGCAACCGGTTCAACGCCGCGCGTAAGGGTTCGATATCCTCGTAGAAATCGCCCAGGATGACCACCAGCGACCGCGGGGGTAACACCTCGGCCAGCGAGGCCAGCGCGGCCGGCAGGCACGTGACGCCCCCGGGCCGTAGCGCTTCAAGCCGTCCGATGAATGACTTCCAATGGGTCGCCGAGGTGCGCGCGGTGAGAAAATCCTCCAGCTCCGTTCGTGCGATGCCCAGCCCGAAGCCGTCACCCTGCCGCCGCGCCAGCGAGCCGAGCGCCGCCGCCACGAGCCGCGCGAACTCTATCTTTCGCAACAATCCGGGTCGCGACACGAAATCCATGGACGCGCTCGGGTCCACGATCATAAACACGCGGAGTTGGGCTTCCTCCTCGTATTCGCGGACGTGCAGGCGGTCGGTTCGCGCGTAGAGCCGCCAGTCCACGTGCCGGGGTTCGTCGCCCAGGTGGTAGTCGCGGTATTCGGCGAACTCGACCGATGCCCCTTTCTTCGGGCTGCGATGGCGGCCGGCGAGGAAACCACCCACAAGATAGCGGACCTGCAGCGTGAGCGAAGGCAGCTCCGCCAGCAGCTTGAGGTCGAGCGGCGGTAACGTATCGAGGCGTGCCCGGCTGACGCCGCCGGACATGCGCGGCAGCGACGCGAAGCGCCGCGCCAGTGGCGGCGGGATGCGCGGCGGGATGCGCGGCGAGATGCGTGGTGGAATGCGCGGCCGGATCTTCACGTGAAGGTCATTGGTCACCGCGCCTGTTCGAGCAAGCGGTCAATGAGCGTCTCGGGCGTTTGATGATCGGCTTCGGCGCGGTAGTTGGTGATGAGCCGATGGCGCAGGACCAGTTTCGCGGCCAGGCGGATGTCTTCCTTGGCCACGTTGAAGCGCCCGTCGAGCGTAGCGAACACCTTGCCGGCCAGGGCGAGATACTGCGACGCGCGCGGCCCTGCCCCCCACTGCACGTAGCGGCGGACGAACTCCGGCGCGGAAGCGCTGCCCGGGCGCGTGGCCTGCACGAGGGCCACGGCGTATTCCGCCACCGACGGGGCGACCGGCACGCGGCGCACCGCGCGCTGCAGCGCCAGCATGTCCTCGCCGCGCCAGATCTTCCGCAACGCCACCGGGTCTTCGCCCGTCGTTTCAAGCAGAATTCTCACTTCCTCGGGCGCATTCGGATAATCCACGCGCAGGTTAAACATGAACCGGTCCAGTTGCGCTTCCGGCAGCGGATACGTGCCCTCCTGCTCGATGGGATTCTGTGTCGCCATCACGAAGAAGGGCGCCGGCAGATCGTAGCTGCGGCCGGCCACCGTCACGCGGCGTTCCTGCATGGCTTCGAGCAGCGCGGCCTGGGTCTTGGGCGGGGTCCGGTTGATCTCATCGGCCAGGATCAGGCTGGCGAACACCGGCCCGCGCACGAACCGGAACTGGCGGCGGCCATCCTCGGTTTCCTCGATGATTTCCGTGCCCGTGATGTCACACGGCATCAGGTCGGGCGTGAACTGGATGCGCTGGAACGGCAGATCGAGGATTTCGGCGAGGCTGCGAACGAGCAGCGTCTTGGCGAGGCCGGGCACGCCGATCATGAGCACATGCCCCTGCACGGCGAGCGCCACGAACAGGTCGCGAATGATCTGGTCCTGTCCGATGATGCGTTTGCCCAGTTCTTCGGCCAGCCGGGCATAACGCTGCGGAACACTCCGGAGCAAGTCTACGTCGGCGTCCGTGGCGCGGGCGGTTTCCGCAACGACAATGGTTGGTGTGCCGGTCGTCATGGGTTGGGCGAGGGTGGTGTTCATGGATTCTTGTTTGTGACTGCGTTGGTGTTTTGCGGGGCGGAAGGCAGAGCGCTGGGAATCCGTTTAACCCCAAATGGCGCGTCGAGAATCTTTCCGCTGGCGGGGTCGGTGAGCTGGGCATGTTCCGACTGCGCCATGCTGGAATTCAGGTATCCCGCATCCACCGCCGCCGCTGCGCGAGCGGCGATTTCAGCGAAGGGCGCCTTGGGGTCACGCCCCAGTTCTTTCACCCAGGCGGACAAAAAGCGAGGCTGATCCGGCTCGCCCTCGGCTTGCGTGGCCGACAGAACGCTGCGCTGTGGATTCTGCAACACGGGCAAAAACCCACCCGAGTCGCCCGTGCCGATGAACACAAATTGCCTTCCGGGAATGGCATCCAGCGCGCCCTTCAGATCGGCGGCGGTCAACCGCACCCCGCTGACTTGGAAGGCCGGCCCGCCGCCTTGAGCCCGGGCGGAATGGCCGAGCAGCACCAGCCAGAATTCGTCCCGCACCGAGCCGGCTAAGTCATGCAGCCGCTGCAAAATCTGATCGCGCGTCACCTTGCCGGAAAGAACCTCCACATGATCCCCGAACATGCCGCGCTGAATCAGCAGGCGGCGGGTTTCCTGGGCGAGCGTGGCCACCTGTTCCGGCGCATCGGCTGGAGTCAGTCCCACGACGATGAGCGCCGCGGGCCCCGGAGTAATCGCCACTTTGGTGGCCAGTTGCAGCCGCGGCTCGGGCTGGCGGAATCGCGTGATGGCCAGGGTCGTCACCGCGCCCGCCACCAACGCCACCAGGCCGAGACTGAAGGCGAGCTTCAGCTTCAACCATCCCATCAACTTGAGCACCCCTTGCGCGATGGCTTGGGCCGAAGGCGTCCCTGACGTTCCCTTGGCCGCCGCGACTGCGGCCGCGGTCACGCCGGCCGGGGCCGCCTGCACCGAATTGGTCGCCACCGCACCGGCGATGACCGCCACAGTCAACGTCAAGCCGCGCCGCGTGAAGCTGGCGCGCAGTTTTTCCAAGCCGCGCGCCACGCGCTTTTGCGCCGCGCGCTCCTCCAGGCCCAACGCTCCCGCCACTTCTCGCAGGCTTTTGTTCTCGAAAAAGCGCAACAGCAGTGCGTCCCGATCCTTCTCCCGCAGCTCGGCCATCGCCTCGTCCAAAAAGGGCGCGAGTTGCTCCCAGGCCGGGCCGGTTTCGGATTGGTCCGCGATTGCATTCATATAGACCTCCTGTTCGCGGCATTGGCGGCGGCTGTCGCGCTTGATTGCGTCCGCCGCCGCGAACTGCGTGGTGCGATACAGCCATCCGGTCAGAACCGTCTTCGGGCCCAATGTCCCCGCCTTGCGCGCGAGGAGGATGAACACCGCTTGCGTGACGTCATCCGCCACATGCGGATCGCGCACCTGCCGCATCGCCGCCGAAT
>SESG01017985.1_pt1 | contig 17629 bp, 17 predicted proteins | sample 3171421 | NCBI WGS metagenome assembly SESG01 (sample SAMN10866946, study PRJNA518727) | freshwater metagenome | biome: subpolar coniferous forest; feature: holomictic lake; material: water; isolation source: holomictic Lake 227, 6 m and 8 m depth | place: Canada: near Kenora, Ontario | collected... | reverse complement strand
ACCTTCACCGAAGTACTTCGAACGCGGTAGTGCTCACTACGTCGCCTACGCGTTTGCTGGGTAGACTGCAGATCCATGTCTGCATACGCAGCCCACCCGACTGGAGGCCCGAATTGACAAAGCCTGTTGCCCTCATCACAAACGCGCTGACCTTCGCCGGCCCTCCTGCGGTCGATTCCCTTTTGAAGGCGGGGTTTCAAGTGGTCGTACACGATGTCGCGTTCGTCTCTTCGGAGGCGCGAGCGCACTACCAAAGCGCCCATCCGCAGGTGCGGGTACTGGCGGCGCAGACGCCGGTGGAAATTGTCGAAACCACCTGGGCTGTGCACAATCGCCTGGACGTAGTGGTCAGCAATGATTCGTATCGACCCATCCACGGATCTGTCGAGGGCGCCGCGATCGAAGACCTTCAATCCACGCTGGAGCGTCTGGTCGTGTTTCCGTTTGGACTTGCACGCGCTGCGATTCCGCGCCTGAAAACGCAAGCAAAAGCGCGCATTGTTTTCATATCCTCCAATCGCAATCGGCTGCCCCTGCGCGGCGGCTCCATTCCGGACATCGCAAGGGCCGGCGCCAACGCCCTTGTCAAGTCACTCAGCATCGAACTCGCGCCGCACGGCATCCCTGTGAATGCAATCGCGCCGAATTACCTGTACAGCGAAACCTACTATCCGAAAGCGCGCTTCGTGGATAACGCGGCCGGACGGGCCTACATAGAACAGACGGTGCCTGCGGGACGTCTGGCCGACCCGGAAGAAATCGGGGAACTCATTCACTATCTGGCAACCATGAAGGGAAGCTTCATGACCGGCTCAATCATTGATTTCTCCGGTGGCTGGCCGGTTGCCATGCCAGCACCCGGCTGAGCCACTCAGCCCATGCTGCCGGCCTGCGTGGCTAGCTCATTCGTTCTTTTGCTCGAACGCAGTCAAATCGACCTGGCTTAGCGACCACGGTTCATGCCCGGCAACAATATCTTCAACCTCGTCGCCGAACTGCGAGGCCACGTAGGCCCGCATGAACCACGTTAATGGAAAGTGGATGATCATGTTGGCAACAGGCCATTCAGGGCCAAACCAACCGAGCAGGATGTCTTCGATCACAAACCATTCATTGGCAATAATCGGGCCTGCATGAGACCAGTTTGCAGCCGGGTGATAGGTATCGGGATGCCAACTGCCAGTGTCCGGATCGTGTTGCACTCCGGGCGCTGGTGGCTCTGCCATGAGTTTGAGTCCGGCCGACTTGGCGATCCAAAAATCCAGAAGAGTTCCTTCAAGTATCTTGACGTTCACATCAACTCCTCGGTTCTAATTGAAAAAAGTCGACCAAGTGTAGCGGCGGCCTGCTTATCTTGCATGCGCCACCCGAATGTCGACGACCCTGCCTGGCCCGTGACACACCAGGCAGGTCTCGGTCGAAGCCAGCGCAAGCGCACGTGTTGCATAGATCGAACCACCGCTAGAACGCATGTGCGCTACTGCAAGCTTACTGTCATGACAGGCAAAGCAAACCGCAGTCGTCGGTGAATTAACCAGGGTAGTGGCGGCGGCGGCAACGCTTGCACCGGTGCCCGCATTGAAACTGAAGCCAGCACCATAGTCGGTCACATTGTCTGCCGTCACATACGGAGAAATCGAGAATGTGGCGAGCGAACCGGGAACAGTGCCATTGAATTTTCCGGTGGCAACAGTCCGATAAAGGCGCGTGTCGGCCGCAACCGCAGCAGCCGATGCCGTGGCGCTGAAGTCGTAGGTACCCGGCAAGTGACAGGTCTCGCACTTGCTCAGAACGCCGGGGTAGCCAACATCCGCAAAGGATTCGCTGGTGGACGCGGCGTGCCAGGTAAAGGGCACGTCGCGCTTGGCGGCCGCGTGTATCGCATGGACGAAGGAAGTTGAGTCCGCCGACCAGCCACTGCTCGCCCGGTTCGGGTTGTGACACCACGAGCAGGTCGTGCCGTCGTTGCGCTGACCGGCATGGAAGGACTCGGTTGTGAAGGCACCGAGTTCTTCGTGACAGGCGTTGCAACGCTTGTCGTCAACGATGGCTCGGCGCGCGCTGTAACCCGTTGCAACCTTTTGCAGATCGGGCGCAATGACGATCAAGCCACCGGTATTGTTCGGCATGCCCGCCGTCAACCCCGTATTGGTCGCCGCCGCCACGGCAAATCGATTCTGCCGGGTCGGATCAGAGAGCGATTTGTCGACCAGATTGATCTGCGTCAGCGGCATGGTGGTCTGCAGCCCGTAGGTATAGCCGATGCCACCGGTCAGCATGACGGCGCTATCGGGAACGGTGACGCCGGTCAGGGTGGCCGTGTAGTAGCCGCCCGCATCCGGGCCGGTCAGCGTGCCTTTGGCCGCGCCCGTGGCGCTGCCATTCCAGATGCTTCTGAGATAAGCAGAAGCAGAGGCGTTGAAGTCAGCCGGTGCGGTGATGCCGTCCTGTGGAACTGCAAAAACAAAGTAGGCGCTGGGCGAGCCCATGAAGTTATCCCACATCTCGGTCTTGCCGCTGGCGCTGAAGGTGTTGAACGGCACAGCGACACCATTCTGGAGCATCTTGAACACGATGACCGGTTGCTTGCTGGCATTGCGCGAGGCGCTGAGAATGTCGTAGCTCACCTTGATCGCACCAGCCGGAAGATTGGCTGTGTTCGAAGCAATCCACGCGGCGTTGGTGTTGTTATTGGTCCCGCCAGTGACAAGAATGTTGGCCGGATTTGGCGGCGTAATTGGCAGGTGATAAGCCGTCTGGATCGAGACCGCGTCGTGGCACAAGGCGCACTTTGCGTCGTCCGTCTGAATGCCGCCGATATGGCCGCTGGCGCTCGGGATGGTGCCATCAATCCTGGCCTGATTCGCGGCGGCGTTGGTCACCCCTTTGCCGGTCGCAAAGTCAATGCCGTCATGGCAGGCGCCACAGGCGAGCCGACTCGGTACATTCTTGAAGTTAGTGGCCTGCGGAGCGACCTTGGGTGCCGTGTTGTCGTGGCACTTGCTGCAGTTGCGGATGTCTTGCGGGAACTTGGTTTCATTGAGCAAAACGTTGGCAAAGTTATACCCCTGCTTGACCAGAAGGTCACCCTTGTGGATGCGATGGATCAAGACCGGAAAGTCGCCGATGGTGACGCCATCGGCAACGTAGGTAAGACCCGCTGGAAAGACGTTGTTTGTTGAAGTGACGCGAGCCTGCCCATACTTGCGCTGGTCGGTGTGGCACACCACGCAAAAACGCGGGTCATACCGGCTGCCGCCATGAAAAGCCGCGCTCTCCGTTCCGGGAATGCCGCCAAGCTTGCCGTGACATTCATTGCAGCTGAGTTGATCGACGATCAGGCGCTGCCCCGGGTCTGACACCGCCAGTGCTTTGCCGCTTGCCGGGATGAAGTCAAAAATAGCATTGTTCGGTTTGGTCAAGGGCACGGCCAGCGCGACCTGCACCTCATCTGCGGTATTGGTTCCGGTGCCCGGCACGTTGCCGGAGATCGACAAAGCCAATCGGTGAATGGCGTTCGGATCGAAGCTCAGGTCCCCCAGATCGGAGGCGACGTTGAGCCCCGTGAGTTTGAAGCCGGCCACTTGCGTCTTGACCTGGGTGATGTCACGGTAAAAAGTGTATTTGTACGAGCCATCGCCGTTGTCCACCAGCGTGCCTTGGCTGTCGGTCGAGGGGCGAGTCGCTGTCGCCGCGGTCGTTGCCGTCGGCACGGTGGTCACAACATAACTGACCCAGCGGCTCGGACCGCCGCTAATGCCGGGTACCAAGGCACTCGGGCCTGGCACCAGCTTCGCCAGGGAAAATGCGAGATTCTGGTAGCGCGCAACGCTGGCCGTTGCCGCTTTCGTCGCCAATCCCAAACCGACGATGGGCGTGCCACTGCCATCGGCCACCTTGAAGCTGACCACCGGTGCACCGGCAATGGAGACAGCGGTGATCGTGGCATTGAAAGCGGTTGCCGCATATTCGTCGGGCGTCAGACTGGCGAGCTTGACCACCGCGACCGCATTCGTTCCTGGCACCCCCGCAGGCCCGGCCGGACCCGTGGCCCCGGCAGGACCGATGGCGCCATCCGAACCACCGCAGCCAGCCAGCACAAAAATCATCTGGGCCACGGCCCCGATACGCAGCAGCTTGAAATTCATCTTCTTCTCCTTTTATTTGCTCAGAAAACCAGTGGGTACAGATCAATTTGCCAATTGAAAAGCCGGTCCGATGTTGCATGGCATGCCAGTGCTTCAGTCAGCGTGCCTGGCGTCCAGACTCCAGGCCCCGGCACCGAAAGCGGCCAACATGCAAAGACCGCCGGCGATCGCCATGTTCTTGAAAAACATGATGTGCTGCAGGCCAGCCTGATCGACCGGAACGGCCCAGAACTTGTGGAAGAAAAAACCGGTAAGCACGGTGAAGACCGCCATGCCAAGGGCCACACGTCGGGTCTGAAATCCGGCCAGCAAGGCCAGCGAACCGCCCACCTCCAACACAATGGCCTGCGCGGCACCCAGCTCTGGCCAGGGCAAGCCGGCAGCCTGGATGTAGCGAGCGGTACCGGAGAACCCCGCAAGCTTATTGATGCCTTCTGGCAGGAACAGGAGCGCCATCAGGATGCGCGCTGCCAGCGACAGGGGACTTTGGAAATGCATCAACATGTCATGTTCTCTGACAGGCACAGCCTAGCCGGCATGACTGCGCTCATAGGCCGCGATTGCCTTTTTGAGATCAGAGAATTCCTCGCAGGGAAAGAAGCACAGTTTGTCAAGCGCTGCCAGATGCTCCTTGGCCTTGGCCAGGTTTTCCACCATCAGGTAAGCCTCGCCCATGTATTCATGGGCACCCCGGTGCTGCGGATCGATACGCAAGGCCTGCTCGTAATGAAGGAACACCGTCTTCATATCCGGGTTTGCGCCTTTGCGAAGGGAATAGGCATAGAGATTGTGGTAGTCGGCGTTTTGTGCGTTGCTGTCCAGTGCCGTCTTGAGAACCGTTTGTGCAGCGGGCCAGTCCTTCTTGGCGATCGCCGCATTGGCACGCTCAACGACCGGATCGACCTTCACGCTGTCACCGCCACCGCCGCCACCGCCACCACCGGCGGCATGCGCGGCAGATAGGGTGAACAACAATGCAGTGGAAAGAACGAATGGGTAAAGCTTCATGATGAACCTCGAGAAATAGTGACGTGGACTGAATTCACACGCATGAAACCGTTATGACGTGACGGTGAGCAAAAGTCGTCGTGCTGGTCACGGTGACACTGGCACCCGCCTTGAGCGCCGCCAGTTCTGTCACGCTGAATGTCACGGTGTGCGCGTGGTCGGCCGTGCCGGTGATGTCGTAGCTCATGGGCGTCGTTGAGTTGAGGTCGGACAGTTGGATGATCAACACATGACCATGGTTGAAGTCAAACTGCGCGCCACAGCTGCTTGCGCCCGGGATGGTCGGTGGCGTGGTCGCAGGCGGCGTCGCTGTCGGTGGCGTGGTCGCAGGCGGCGTCGCTGCCGGTGGCGTGGTCGCAGGCGGCGTCGTTGCCGGTGGCGTGGTCGCGGGTGGCGTGGTCGCAGGTGGCGTTGCTTCAGGTGGCGTTGCTGCAGGCGGCGTTGCTCCCAAAGCGGCGGCTGCATCCGCCAGGCTGGTGTCGCCACCACCGCCGCAGCCAGGCAGCACGATCAACATGACCATGCCCAGAGCGGGTTCAAAAAAGTTTCGACGTGAAAGCTTGGTCTGCATGCTGACTCCTTTTGTTAACGGGACAGAAATGGTTTGCGCGTGTTGAGCACATCAGAGTTGTTGGTACACCAGGGTGGCCAGGGCAATCAACTTGTCGCGATTGACTTCGCCCGTGAGCGCATAACCAAAGCCCTGGTCGGCCCAGTAAAAGCTGGAGGTCGGACCATCGGCCTGGTAGCTGAATCGGGTCTCGTCCTGCGTCACTTTTTCGGACTTTGGATCAATCGCACCCAGGTACAAAGTGATGCGCTGGCCTTGCTCGTTTTGAAACATGAACTGCGCTCTCGCTCCAAGCTCACCCGGCAGCAAACGACCGCCGACCAGTTCAAAGCCCTGTGCGGAAAGCGTGGGTACCTTGAGCGGTTTGCCCAGGCGCTTGGACAGCCACTGCACCAAATGGTCCTGTTCCGAAGCGGCGACTTCCACCGGGTGGCGCTTCTCAGGCAGATAGACGGCATGTGCAAGACTCGCCTGGCGCACGAACTCGTGCTGTGAGAGCCCCTTGGCCGCTAGCGTTGAGGGTGCCTGATGGCCTGCCAACTGGCTGTGTGAAGTCCAGCCCACACCAAAAGCCAGTGCGACACCAGCGGCAATGCCGGCCCGCTGCCAACTGCGGTTCATGTTTTGTTGCAAGGCAGAAATGCGCCCGACCGTGTAGCGCAACGATGCTGGAATCGGTTCGTGCAAAACACTTCGGTGCAAGGCATTGAGTCCGGCCCGTTGCTTGATCCAGGCCCGCAGCGTCTCAGCGGCCTGTGGATCTTTCAAGGCCAGCGCAGCAAGCGCCTGCCGCTGGGCTTCGGACGGGTCCTGATCCACCAGCGCATGCATTTCGTCTTGATTCATGGCGTTTGTCATTTCATTCGCCTCAGGACAGGTTCGAAATTCTGTGCCGCACCCGCCACCGGCCTTTCCTTCGGTTCGTCCAGCAGTTCGCGCATGCGAGCTCGGGCGCGTGACAGGCGCGACATGACCGTGCCAACCGGTACGCCGATGACCTTGGCAACTTCTTCGTATGACATCTCCTCCATGGTCACCAGGAGCATCACAACGCGCTGGTCTTCGGGCAACCTCAGCAAGCAACGCTGCAGGTCGATAGCAAAACTGGCGGACGCATCCGGCGCGCGCAATTCATGCGCAACATCGTCCACGTCAACGGTGGGCACCAGCCGGGCGCGGGTGAGACTCTGGCGCACCTGGCTGATGAACAGGTTGTGCATCAGCGTGAACAGCCAGGCGCGCAAATCGGTTCCTGCCAACCACAATCGCCATCTGGAGCAAGCGCGCTCCAGCGTGTCCTGAACCAGATCATCGGCAGCCCAGACGTCACCGGTCAGTGCGCGCGCATAGCGCCGCAAACCAGGGATATGGGCAACGATGGGCTGCTGATTCATGCCAGTCCTGCGGTGACGCGGTCTTTTCGAATCAAGACCGGGCAACTTGCCAAATCTTGTTGACGCCATCACCGGTCGTATCGCCGGGTTTGCTGTCCTTGACCCAGAAGTACAAAGGCTTGCCTTTGATCGCCCACTGTTTCTGGCCATCGTCACGGGTGACGATGCTGAACTCGCCGGCCGCCTGGTCTGCCTCGCTGGCCATCAAGGGCGGCCAGTTGGCAGCGCAGGGCCCATTGCACATGGACTTGCCCGCAACGTCCTTGTCAAAGGTGTACAGCGTCATTCCATTGGGGCCGGTCAAAATGCCGTCAGCGACTTTGGCGGGCGAATCGGCCAGGGCGGCCGAAGCACCCAGCACAAGGGTGCAACAGCACAGGCTGAGCGCTGTATTGCGTGCGAGATTCGAGAGTGAAGTTTTCATGAGGGCTCCAGGTTTGTTTCGCACCAAGTGGTGTGTACAGAGATGAACGTCGGGAAACCATGATTTATTCCATCGATCCGGAATTTGCCGTGCGTCCGCTTGCAGCGACGATGAACACAGCATCGCAATGGCACTCTATCGGCCCTGCCTGCAAGCCGCAGCAGGGCTTTTGTGTATATGGCAGGTCGGCAAATACTGAGAACAGGTTTTTGCGCAGCGCGAGTGGAACTTGTTGAATGCAGCCGCTCTCCTTGACAAGCGCTGCGTGAAGTTTCACGTTTCGCTTTCATTCAAAAACCAGGAGCACCCCATGAAACATGAAATTCAAATGCTGGCATCCATTGCCGTCACTGCCTTTGGCGTCGCAGCGGCGCATGCCCAGGCGCCTCTGAGCGACAAGAATGTGTCAATGAAAATGGCACAGATGATCATCGATGGCGCGGTAGCAGATTGCAGCAAGACTGGCTACGCCGTAACCGTCGTCGTGGTCGACAATGCCGGCATCGTTCGCGCTTCGCTGCGCGGTGACGGCACCAGTCCGCATACCATGGAATTTGCCCGCAAGAAGGCCTATACGGCACGAACCCGCAACCAGACTTCACTGGAATTCAAGGCCGCGACGGACCTGCCTGCCAACGCCTATTTGCTCCAGATTCCGGACGTGGTGGCGGTCGGTGGCGGCGTCCCGATCAAGGCGGGTGGCAGCACCATCGGCGCCGTGGGGGTGTCGGGCGCACCCGGCGGTGACAAGGATGAAGTCTGCGCCTTCGCCGGTATTGCCAGGGTAGCCGAGCAGCTGAAATAGCGCCGAGCCAGCGACCGCTGTCGCCGTCATTTCTTGCGCCGGGTGGTGTGACTTTGATCAGCACACCATCCGTGTTGGAGCAACTTTCAGTGGCGCTCAATAGCGATGGCTGATCCCCATCGTCAGCGACCACGGCGCTGCTAATTGCCCGGAGCCGGGAAGCGACGGATCGGAATTGACAAACTGTTTCAACGCGACCTGGAGCAAGCCATACAGTTGCGTGTCGCGCGCCAAGCCATAACTCAGACCCGGACTCAGGTTCACGGAATACCCACCCGAAGCCGGATTGGCATTGCTGCCGGTGTCACGCTCCCGATGCTGTGCGTTGAATTGCAACAAGGCGGTCAGCGACGGCGTGAGCGCGTAATGCGCACCCAGGTCGATGCTTAGTTCCGACCCGGGTCGGAAATCGTCACGCACAGCGATAGCGCTCTGCAGTTGCGCACTCACGAACCAGGACCAGTCGCTGCCTGGGTGACTGTAGAAACCGTAGACGCCCAGTATGGCGTCGGTGCTGCCGCTGCCCGGCTGCGAGGCGCGGTCCAGTGGGTGCGGGTTGGTCGGACTGACCGGATCGCCGGTCGGGTCCGCCGGCGTCATCACCTGGTCGGTGGCGCCAGTGGGCAACTTCAGCCCGACACGCAGACCACCTCCGCCAAAGTGCGCGTCCTCCAAATCAAACCGGTATCGCCCGACCACCCGTACATCGCCCAGTGCTGTGAATTTCGCTTGCTGTGTGAACGCCCCAACCACGGACGAGTCAAAAGTGTGCGAATGATCGCGCATCAGCAGCGGCGCACCCAGCGCAATACGCCAGCGCGGATTGAGGCTGTATTCGACGTCGAAATTGAGCACCTGGTTGGTCGTGCTCAAGTCCTCGATCTCCTCGTCGCTGCCACTGGGCGCTTGCGGCGAAATACTTGAGGCGCCGGCGCGAAGCCGGTCGGCCCTGGCGTAGGAATAGCGCAGGTCGATGCGCAGCCCATCGGCCGTCGAATACCCCTGCGTATCCCAATTCGTATTGACTGAGCAAAAAGCTGAACCACAGGACGCACTGGCATCGCAGGCCATGATCACGATCGCAGCTGGCAGGAGGTATTTGTTCATCATGGTGTGTCAAAAATATTTGGGTGCATGCAGCCAACCTGGGCGGCTTAATTCGATGCCTCGACCGCCTGTGCGGCGATGTGAGCAGTGTCATGGCTGTGTGCATGTTCTGCCTTGCCTGCGCCCGTTGCCTGCCTGTCCACGGCCAGCGCAGTGATCTGAATGGTTTCGCGCTTTCGGTCACGGCCCTCGACGATGATCGAGATCGGGATACTGTCGCCTTGCCTGATCTGCTGCTTCAACCCACTCAGCATCACCATGTAGCCATCGGGTCTGAGCGCGACTGCCTGACCGGCCGGCAGTTCGATGAGCGGGACCGATTGCATTGTCATGCGGTAGTTCTTCATCACCATCTGGTGAATCTCGACCTGCGTGGCGACCGGCGACTCGGCCTTGACAAGGCGCGCGTCGCCAGTGGAGGTGAGTTGCATAAAGGCCACCGTCGACTTCTGGAACGAGGTGGTGGGGCGCACCCAGGGGTCTGACACGCCGACGGCTGCCAGCGCAGGTCCACCCAGAGCGATACAGAGAAGTGCGGGAAGTGCAGCGCAGCGCATAGTGGTACCTTTCGAAAAGTTGGCGAACGTCAACGCCTCGCGGAGCCACGCAAGGCGGTTGGCGGCTATGCAAACTTTAGATTTGGACGCGCTTCAACACAGCGGGGTAAAACCCGATTTTTCCGGTCGTATCAACCCTAATATCGCTGCCAGGCGCTGCGCACCTGAAGCAACAGCAAGTCAGTCAAATTGACGCGTACCTGCAAAGCTCACTTGAGGCCGAGCTTTTCCTGCACAAACTTCCCGATCAGCAGGACCGTTGGATAAACCACTTCGTGCTCCATTCTTTCGTGCGCCCGAAGGGAATAACCAAACTCAATGACCTCCCGGTTGTTTTCCTTGTACCCAATCGTCATCAGCGCACGAATGGCAGCGCCAATCGATTCGTGCTGGGCATTGAATGTGTCATGCCAGGCCTTGAAGCCATAAACCAGGGGCAAGACCTCGGCCATATCGGGCCGCACTCTGCCTACCGCGAGATCCGGCAACAAAGCGAAAACCGGGAACACAAATTTTTCCTCGTACTCAAAATGAGGCAGACAGATGCTCGCAACCAATTTTGCGGCTTCGCCGATGAAGCCGCCCATCGTCGATGTTCGAACCAATTCGGCGCGCGCATCGTCGTGACCCAAACGCAATCCCTCCGGCGTCTTGAATCTGCCGGGCAGCGGATAGTTTGAAATCATCTGATCACCTCTTCAAAGTTATATTGGCAAGACTGCGGCTACAAGCCCGCATCGATTTGACGGACACCTTGTCTTTAAGCATTTCCCGTGCCCGCGAGAATTTGCAAAAACAAGCTCTTTCCCCTCAAAAAAATGCGTTCAACCAGAATGGGTTGGGGCTTTTGCTTGAACAGGGGGGATATGCCCCCCCATAAGCGTGAACCACGATGAGCATGCGCAACCGTGCGCGTGTCGGTGTGAAGACAGAAGCGGGTTTCACCCCATTTATTGGCCTTGTGATGGCAGCGCGGAATAAACAGGCGGCGCACCTCGTTTACTCCAGTGCCGTCATGACACTTTCGATTCATTGGTTCACGATGACGCAACCAATACCGCACACAGCGGGTCGGCAGTGGCGTGTTTTTCGGCTTGTTCCACCACTGTTCAGGAGATACTCGTTATGAATTGCAAACGCAAACTCGGTGCTTTGGCACTGCTAGCAGGAATCAGCATGGCGCCGGCCATGGCAGCAAGCAATCTGCTGGTGTTCGACCACGGCATCGGCGTCATCCCGGTCTCCAGCGGCCCAGGTCCGGGCAGCAGCGCCGAAACGGTGAACCGCAACATCGTGCGCGGCGTGCAGCCACCCGGCAACATCTGGGTGATCCGTGAATTGAGAGCCAGCGTCAAGGATGACGCCCGCATCCGCGTGGACGGCCGCGGTCTGCTGCTGGGCGGCGGCAACAACATCGGCGGCACCGCCAACCAAAGCGTGATGGCGACACTGATTTGCGACGCCAGCGCCCCCTTCACCCAGTACAACAGCAACCCCACCGGCGTGCCACTGGATGCCAATGGCGACTTCCGCATCGATGACACGCTCAGCCCGGCGCCGCCAGCCGATTGCGCCAGCCCGGTACTCCTGATACGCAACCTGGGTGGCGCCTGGTTCGCGGCTGGCATTGTGGCGCACGCCAACTGAGCTAGACCTGCGTTCTGGCAGACCTCAACAGCTGCCGCATCTCTCGAAAAAAAGGGCTCCCGATGGAGCCCTTTTTGCAGGGTGACTGCCAGCCCGGTGCTATTGCAGGGCCAGCGAGATCGCGCTGATTTGCGCTGGCGTGAGCATGATCAGCGTGCCGTTGGTCGCATTGAAGCGCGTGCGCATCGACGCAATGCCGGCGATGCCGCTGGTGATGGAACCAACCGAGGCGCCCTTGTGCTCCGACGTTGCCAACGGACCATGGCAGCCGCTGCAGAACTGCGTATAGAGCGCGGCGCCATCAATTGCCGCCGCCGTCGTGCTGGCCGACATCGGTGCCGACGCCAGACTCTCGCCGGTACCGTTCACCGCGGTGACGACATAGAAGAAGGTGCTGCCACTGGCCAGTCCGGTCTGCGTCAACGGACTTGTGACACCGGTGAATTTTGTACCCGTTGCCACGCTGACCGCCGACGTTGTGCCCCGATAGAGGTTGTAGGAAGTCGCCGTCGCCGCTGCACTCCAGGACACAGTGACCTGGCCAGCACCGCCGACGGCTGTCAAGCCCTGCGGTGCTGCCGGTACCGTCGCCACCGGCGCGCTGGTCGTCGCTGTCACCTGCGTCGAAGCCGCACTCTGGCCAACGCTGTTGCCGGCCGTGACCACATAAAAGTACGCTGTACTGGCGGCAAGCCCGGTGTGCACAAACGGGCTGCTGACGCCCGAGATCACGGTTCCGGTCGTTGTCAGAACACCGCTGGTCGTTGACCAATAGACGTTGTAGAAGGTCGCCCCTGCGACAGCCGGCCAGCTCAGCGTCACCTGTCCATTCCCTGCGGCGGCACTGACAGTCGGTGGCGCGGTCGGTGCCGTTGCCGGTGGCGTGGCCGGCAGCGTGGTCGCCGCAACCTGCGTTGAAGCCGGGCTCTCGCCAGCGCTGTTGACGGCCGTGACGATGTAGAAGTAGTTCGTCGCATCGCTCAAACCGGTCTGAACCGAGGGGCTGGTGACACCACTGATCTTCGTGCCATTGGTGGTTGTGACACCGCTGCTGGTTGACCAGTACAGGTTGTACGAGGTGGCGCCGCTCACGCTGGCCCAGCTCACGCTCACCTGCTGGCTGCCGCCAGTGGCGCGAACGTCAACCGGTGCCAGCGTGATGCTCGCAACCGGTGGCGTGGCCGTCGTGCTGGCCACGACGGTCGCCGAAAAACTGCCCTTGAGTTTGTTGTTCATGGCGCGCAGGCGCAACTGGTAACTGGTGCTGGGCGCCAGTCCGGTGATGACCAAAGGACTGCTCACATTCCTGAGTCGGGTCGCATGCTCATCGCTGTCATCGCCTTGCTGTTGCGCGGCAGAGGCGCTTTGGTAATAGACCTCATACGAAGTCGCACCGGGCACCGGATCCCAGGACAAAGTCAGTTGCCCGGCACCGCCCGTGGCTGTCACGCCGCTGGGAGCCACCGGGCGCGAACCCGGTCGTGGCAAGTCATCATCGTTGTCGCTGAAGCGCCCATTCTGCAAGTCCGCCACGGCGGCCGTGAAGATCACGGCACCGCTGCTGATGTTGGTCACCGTGATCGTGCCATTGGTCAGGGTGATGGTGACGTTGTCGAAGACACCGTCCAGACCGGTGTGGTCGGCGCTGAAGGTACCGGTGACAGGATTCGCGCCGTCGGTACCGAAGGCTTCGAGCAAGCGCGCGAGCTTTGACTGCAGCGTGGCCACCGAAGCAGGCAGCGCCGCCGTGACTTTTGCGACCGCACTGGCATCCGCCTTGTCGAAGACAAGCGCCGGATCACTGACGCCGGCGGCACTGGCCAGCGCCACCGTCGACAGCGGGTTGATATTGGCCCTACCCGCCTTCTCGGCAAACGAGAACATCGTGATCACCTTGCCATCAACGTTTCCGCTGGCCTTGAGGACAAAAGGCGCGGTCATGCCGGACACATCGATCGCGAATGAGCCGTCACTGGCAATGATGCTTGACTTGTCGCGACGCTGTGCCGACGAGTCCCGCAGGATAACTTGACCAGCCAGCGGCGCGCCAGTGGCGGCCACCCCGCTGACCAGCAGTGGCGCAGACGGGCCGCTGCTGAACGAATCAGTTCCGCCACCGCACGCAATCAGCACCGATCCGATCAAGAACAACCCGAGCACCGCGCCGATGAGGCGATCCGTTGCTCCCCATCTTTGCGCCTTGATGACTTGTTCCGAATCCCCCGGCGCGTGCAGTCCGGGCTCTGAACCTTGATTCCAACATTTCATTTGAATTACCTCACAGTTAATAACGATTGACACCCAGTTGCCAACACCCTTCACGGCTTGTCAGCCGCCACAAAGGTCGCGCGGCTTCAGTCCCGACCGGAGTGCAGATCATGTCTGTTTGTGCGCGCACGAGTTGTTTGCTTTTGTATCTGATTGCATCATTGCGTGAGGGTCAAACCAGACGCCAGCTCAGCCTGTTTCCCCAATGAAATCAGCGAAAAATCTATCCGTGATGGGTCCCGGTTGGCGCTACCAGTGCGGGTTATTCCCATCGATTTACGGGGCACTCTGCGTAGATCGGAATACAGGGTATGACGTACTGACGCCTTTACGGTGTCTGTTTAAAGTCCAAACCAGATCGGCAACACCGCTCGCGCGCTGGCACAAGGTGTCAGCGCCAGCGACAACCCAACAGGAACTTTGTGAAAACGCAATTGCACTCCATCCACCAGCGCCATCAGATCAAGGCGGCAGGATTTACCCTGCTCGAACTGCTGGTGGTGATGGTCATCATCGGACTGCTGGCAGGTTATGTCGGCCCGAAGTACTTCGCCCAGGTCGGCAAGTCGCAGATCAAGGCGGCACGCGCACAGATCGACGCACTGGAAAAATCGCTCGATCAATACCGTCTCGATACCGGGCACTATCCGGTGGCCGAGCAGGGCCTGGCCGCGCTCATCACGCGACCCGCCAACGAGCCCAAATGGGACGGCCCCTATCTGGCCAAGCGTGTGCCGGTCGATCCCTGGGGCAACGCCTATGTCTATCGGGTGCCCGGCGAGCACGGCGACTTCGATCTGATGTCGCTGGGCAAGGATGGTCAGCCCGGCGGCAGCGACGAAGCAGCCGACATTGTCAATTGGTAGAGCGGCCGTACACGACATGAAATACGAGCTCAAGGTCATGCGCGCCTCCGACAACCTGGCCGCACTAACGCTGGACGCGATTGACGAACAGGATGCCCGCACTCAGGCCTGCGCCCAGGGCTTCTCGGTGCTCAGCATCAAGGCGCAGCATGCCTGGCAAGCACCCGCGCGTCTGCGCCGCAGCCCTTTCTCACTGATGCTGTTCAGCCAGGAACTGCTCGCGCTCATGAATGCCGGTTTGCCGGTGGTTGAGAGCATCGCAACACTGGCCGAGAAAGAAACGCGAGCGGAAGTCAAGGCGCTGTTGCAGCAGGTCGTCTCGCATCTCTATGAGGGTCGCTCGCTGTCCCATGCGCTGCAGGCGCTGCCCTCAGCGTTCCCCATGCTGTTTGTGTCCACCGTGCGCGCCAGCGAGAAGACCGGCGACCTTGCTGAAGCGTTGGCACGCTATATCGCCTACCAGGCTCAGCTCGACGTGGTGCGAAAAAAAGTGGTTAGCGCCTCCATCTACCCGCTGTTGCTGATTGGCGCGGGTGGGTTGGTCACAACCTTCCTGATGGTCTATGTGGTGCCGCGCTTCAGCCGCATCTACGAAGACATCGGAACCAATCTGCCGCTGCTCTCACGCCTGCTGCTGCGCTGGGGAAAACTGTTGCAGGCCAACGGTGCTTCGGTGCTGCTCGCCATGCTGCTGGCCGCGGCGGCCACCTTTTACCTGCTCTCGCGGCCCGCCACACGCAATTGGTTGATGCAGCGTCTGTGGCAGTTGCCGGCTGCTGGCGAACGCATGCGGGTCTACCAACTGGCGCGTTTTTATCGCACGCTGGGGATGCTGCTGCGCGGCGGAACACCGATCGGCGCCGCGCTGAAGATGGTGTCCGACCTGCTGCAAACGGATTTGCGAGTGCAGTTGCAGGGAGCTGCTGGAAAGATCAACGAAGGGCGCTCGATTTCCCACGCCATGCAGACGCATCGCCTGACGACGCCGGTCTCCCTGCGCATGCTGGAAGTAGGCGAGCGCACCGGCGAGATGGGCGAGATGATGGAACGCATTGCCAGCTTCTATGACGAGGAAATGGCGCGCTGGGTGGAGTGGTTCACGCGTCTGTTCGAGCCACTGTTGATGGCTGCGATTGGCCTGGTGATTGGCTTCATCGTGGTTCTCATGTACTTGCCGATCTTCGAATTGGCCGGGAGTTTGCAATGAACATGCGTGACAGCACCGTAGAACAATTTTCAGTAACGCTGGCACCGGCTACAACCATCGATTTGACGCAGGTCCGCGCGGCGCGGGCTCTGGCGGCTGCCAGCAACCGGCGCGTGATCGAGGTGCTGGAGGAGAGCTGCGGCCTGGATGCCGAAACCTTTACCCGGTGCCTGGCCGACCTGCTGGGTTACGACGCGTTGACGATGACACAACTGCACGCGCTGGAGGCGGCGTTTGACAAGCTGCCCTTCGCGCAGGCGCTGGAGCGCCACTGCACCCTGTTCCGGGATAGCGATGGCCATTTGCTGCTGGCCATGGGAGACCCGCTGGACCGTGATCTCCATACCTGGGCACAAGCGCGTATTGATGCCGATTTCGTCGTCTGTGTGGTGCACCACGCCGACCTGAGCGCCTATCTCAGCCGTTTTGAGGAAACCCTGCGCGCAGTCGACAGTGCGCTGCCGGATGCGACCAAGGCCGCCAAGGGTGCAGCGCGAACCGAAGAACTCTCATTCAAGTCGATCCGCGAAGACACGAGCCAGATTGTCAAGCTCGTGCATTCAACGCTGTACGACGCCTTCAGACTGGAGGCCAGCGACATCCATGTCGAGAGCAATGCCGCCGGCCTGGCAATCAAGTACCGGGTCGATGGCGTGCTGACCACGGCAGTCGCGCTCGCTGGTGCTGAGGTTGCCGAGCAGGTGATGTCGCGCATCAAGGTGATGTCCGAGCTCGATATTTCGGAGCGCCGCGTGCCACAGGACGGTCGCTTCAAAATCGGCGTGCACGGCCGCGAGGTGGACTGCCGGGTCTCGGTCATGCCCAGCATCTTCGGCGAGGACGCCGTGATCCGCATTCTTGACAAGCAAACGCTGAGCGACCAGATCAAGGGCCTGCGCCTGGACTACCTTGGCTTCGATGAGCGCGACGTGGCCGATGTGCGCCGCCTTTCCAGCGAGCCCTACGGCATGCTGCTCGTCACCGGACCCACCGGCAGCGGCAAGACCACAACGCTCTACGCCGCCATCAGCGAGATCAACCACGGACAGGACAAGATCATCACGATTGAAGATCCGGTCGAGTACCAGTTGCCCGGCGTGCTGCAGATCCCGGTCAACGAAAAGAAGGGGCTCACCTTCGCCCGGGGTCTGCGCTCCATCCTGCGCCACGACCCCGACAAGATCATGGTCGGCGAGATCCGCGACGCCGAAACGGCGCAGATCGCCGTGCAGTCGGCCCTCACCGGGCACCTGGTCTTCACCACCGTGCACGCCAACAATGTGTTCGACGTGATCGGCCGTTTCGTGCACATGGGCGTTGATCCCTATATGTTCGTATCGGCACTGAACGGCGTCGTGGCGCAGCGTCTGGTGCGCGTCAACTGCACGCACTGCTCGGAGCCCGAGCAACCCGCGCCCCAACTGCTGCTTGATTCCGGGCTCAGCCTGGCGCAGGCCGAGGGCTTTGCCTTCAGCCACGGACGCGGCTGCGGACATTGCCGCGGCACCGGTTTCAAGGGCCGGCGCGCCATCGGCGAAGTGCTGCGCCTGAACGACGAAATTCGCGAACTGATCGTGGCACGCGAGCCGATCCGGCGCATTCGGGAAGCAGCCATCCGGGGCGGCAC
>SESG01036134.1_pt1 | contig 17636 bp, 10 predicted proteins | sample 3171421 | NCBI WGS metagenome assembly SESG01 (sample SAMN10866946, study PRJNA518727) | freshwater metagenome | biome: subpolar coniferous forest; feature: holomictic lake; material: water; isolation source: holomictic Lake 227, 6 m and 8 m depth | place: Canada: near Kenora, Ontario | collected... | reverse complement strand
TTGTAAAGTTCTTCTGCGCTCTGAGGGAACATATTCGATTCCTTCCACCACCCAGATCTACCTTGGCTACATACAAAAAAGTTAAGCCCGGCCTCTTCTTCGGCTCCGATTGGGATTAAGTCTATGTATTTTTTGAAAAAATCAAGACACCGTTTATAGATCTGGGCGTACACACTATCATGTATTCTGCCTTGAACCTCTTCCCCAAAGGTGCTCTCCCTGTAAGAAAAATCTTCAGAACCGCAGTTTGGACACGCCTCGCCTTCGCGGTAGTAAACATTTCTACAACGGCTACAGGTTAATCTACCACACCAAGTGTTCATCAATGAGTCAAGATAGCCTTGGGTGAATTTCTCAAGGCGTTCTGGTGGTACTCTGTCTTTGTTCCAAGGCCCCGCCTGCGCCTGTCTCTGCTGGGTCGGCCAGTCGATGTTCTTTCCCCAATGCAGGAAACAATCAAACATCTCCAGATCTTCTTCCGGATCCCAACCGCAGAACTCCATAAGATCTTTAAGTTCTTTGTCTTTTGCCCCGCGCTTCTTCCATTCCAACAACAAACGAAACATCGGTCCGTCGGTTTCCTCGTTGAAACCCCAGTAACTAAAGGCGACTTTGAGTGTTTTCTTATCATTCCCCGAAGAGGCATTCCAAGGACCACTTTGGGCGGTGCGCCCTTTTTTGACCAGCAACAGGCGTACGAACTCGTGATTAAAAACGCCAACAGTGTCGCCTTTTTCATTCTCGACCTGGAAAACGATCTCTGGAGTCGCGGGGTCGGGATTGATCTCCGTCACTGTCGCGAGGCCGCCTGGCCAGTCGCCAATCTTCTTAGTTATGACTTGGCGCCCGATTAAGTGTCCCCCTAAGAAATCGACGAGAGAGCCAGCGAAATGTAGTTCACCCGGTGGTTCCGGCTTCCGATAATCCTTCATCCATGGGCCGCCTTGGGCGTTCCGGCGTTCAACCTCAGTCATTCCGCTTGTTCTATCACACGACGGACAAAAAGCGCCCTCCTCATCGTGGGGACATTCTCCACAGACTCCACTCCAGCCACACTTTGAACACCGCATTGGCTGGTCGGGTTGCAAACAAGCGGGGCTTTCTACGCTTGGTTTTGTCTCTTTTTGTAGCGCGACCGCCCATTCAATTGCGGAGTCCGGTATGCCCTTACTGCGATATAAAATACGCCCAGTTCCTTTTTCAAGAATGAAAGCCGTACCAGGCTTACCTTGCCAATCCCTTAAACTCTCACGCATTTTGGCCGCCTTAAGAAGGCCACCGTCAGCGCCGCGTAAAGATCCGTCTGTGAACCCTGAATGGCCTGTAGGCCCCCACCCAACATACAGACACGCCTTCTGTCCTTTTGTGTCTTTATTCCATTGACCGGATTGAGCATGGCGATTTGAGAGGCGCGCTGACCGCGTATTATCAAGGTGTTCTAAAATCTCAGCGGCCGGCGCGCGGTAATGACGGTTCCCATAGGTCACGGTGCACTTATGGTTGGGATCAAGGTCTTCTAGGTGGGTACGAATATATCGGTACGCTTCAGGGGTTTTACCTTCCAAGATTCCATCATCAACAACCCGCACCCAGCCGCGAGCCAAAAGGTCGTCGCCGGCGTAGTGTGTTCCGCTCTTGTCGGCTTCACCTTCTTGCCCTTTGTAAAACTTATTCATTAACCGACTGGCGTGGGTATCGTGTTCCTCGCCTTCGCCGGTTCTAAAGGTCGACCCACTAGAGTTCACCCACCCGCGGAAGCCGGCGGTGCGTTTGCTTGCGGTATACTCCCAGTGCGTCAACTGCTTGAGCGCGGCCTTGACTAATCCTTCAGTGTCTAGTTCGGGTTGTTTCCGGTGGATCGCTTCGACCAGCGCCTGACAGGTGCGCTTTTGATACTTCAAGGCGCACAAGGCGGATACGGCGTCATCTACTTCGGGGTTATGAACAGCGACTTCTTCCTTCTTGGGTGGTTCCTTTTTGGGTGACTCCTCTCTAGGTGTCTCCTCAGCCGGGGACGGCGATGGAGTAGTGAGGGGGTTTTTGTGCCACTCATCCCAATAACCGTGGAACGGTGCTGATTTCTTCGGGGAGCGGCGGTGTTTATGTAGTTGGATTGGCGCACGATAAAGACTTGGTTCTCTTGGAGGTGCTTGCACCGGTTCGGCATCGGGTTGCGCAAACTTCCGCGACCAGTAAGACTGCACCTTATCTGCCATACTTTTGACAATATCGGCGGGAGCGTGAACCACAATCAACGCAGGATCGGACTGGTCGATCACGATATCCTGTTGGATGTGGATCTTGTCATCCTCGACATTAACACGCGCGTAGCCTGGTTCAAAATTCTCAAGCAGGAGTTCAATTAACCGGGGTGTCCATTCCTTGTTCGTCTCGAGTTCGAGTTTGTGTTCATCGCCAGCCCGTACGATCCGGACGGCCATCCGCTTGCCGGCGTGGCGACCGTGCGATGCTTCCATCGCTTCCGCTTCGGTGGCGTCGTAATCGCGATACATCTCGCGCTTATCAGCACAGCGCTCATATTGTGCCGTGTGATGAAGTTCGTGTAACAATACTTCTGGTAGCCGGCCTGGGGGAATCATACCTGGGACATATTCAACCCCATACCCGACACACATTGCCGGCGGTCGCATTCCCCAGTACCGCCTCATAACCTCAAGGTGCGGGACGGTAATCCCGTTGCTTTCGGCAATCCTAACCCGCTCTGGGCTGGCAACCCCGGCGCGCCGTGCAATCTCAAGTTCTTGCTCGTTCAGGGGACGGCCGGCGGCGATAATCCGCGCTTCCTGTTGATTGTCCCACTCCACTGCCGCTTCGACATCTTGTTCTGTATAAGTTTGACCGAGTTGGGCGGTATGCGGAGATGCTGAATCGCTTTCAGTAAGTTCGGCTGGTTGTTGTAAGAACGCCTGCCAATCTTCTTCAGTCGGTAGGCGCCCGTGTTCCATATGGAACATCGACTCCCATTCGCCACGGTCTTCATCAGGGGAAACCTTTGGAACTACACCTTTGGCCTCCAGATGTTGCAACATCATCTGCGCGACCCGAAACCGTCCGCGGTTTGAGAGGGTAGGGCTCATCTACCTCCTTTATTCAGCGGCTAATTCAGGATGGCAAGACGGGCAAGAAGGTAGGACTTGGTCGGAGAATTTCCCCGCCAGCTTGGTGTGGGCGAGCGCAAACGGCGCCGGCCGGTTCCCGTTGTTGGTTCGACGGCAGTTATAGGAAACCTTCGTTCCATCCGGCCAAGTATCTCCGAGTTCGTGGCCGTACGACCAAAGTTTTTGACCATCAGTCTTCAGGGGTTCATCTTTGTTTTTGCCGTTGAACACATCTGCCTTGCCTTCCTTCCAATTCTTCACAATCCGCCCTTGGCCGGAATCGTAAAGGTTCTTTGCGTAGGGGCTCTCGTCCTCAGCGAGTGGCACATTTGTGCGCGCGACCTCATCGCCTTTATGGCAAGACGGACAGACAACCCGCACGAAGTCAGCCACAGAGCGCGCATCAAGGCAATGCTTTTTTGTGAATTGATTTTTCGAGCAACTAAACACAACCTTTTTGCCATCGGGAGATGTCGTGCCGATCTTGTGTCCGTAAGAGAATAAGTCTTTACCGTTGGTGCGGAGACGGAAGTCAGGCAGTGTCTTCTTCGGTTCCCACTTATCAGTTTCTTTGTTCTTAAGCCATTGACTGCCGGCGCCTTTTCCACCAGATCCTTCGGCGGCTTGGCTGTTCTTCCAGGCTGTAATCACGGCATAATCTTGGGTCGAAGTGGCGATGCGTTGCTTTAGTTCGGCCTCAGTACGGCGTTGCTCGCTAATAGGTGTAATCATTATTCTAACTCCGGATGGCACGACGGGCAGATCTCACGGACCTGATCTGCGGCCGCAGCGGCCGCCCAGCAGTGCGATTTTGTTGTGTTTGACCATTTGCACGAATAAGCCACCTTTGCTCCGTCTGGCCAGGTCTCGCCAATGCGGTGGCCATAAGAATACAAATTTTTACCGTCAGTACGCAGGCGATAATCGACAAGGGTCTCGTATTGACGGATTGAAGGCTTGCCTTCTCCTCCGCTCCCTTTCATCTCAACTCCGGCTTTCCAGGCGTCAATTACCCGCTCGTCAATCTTTGAGATACCTTCACGCTTCTCTTGGAATCCCCAGATATTCTGACCGGCCGGGGTCTGCTCGTATTTGTAGATGTTCCAATTCTTTTTGTGTTTCTCTCTCGCATACCGCGTGAGGCTCGCCTCAACTCCGATTGATGTTCCCGGCATCGACGGCAAGCGAAGTAATAAAGGTTGTACTTCCTCGATCATTCCCGGAGTGACCGCAGAATTACCGAGCCCTTTGAAATCATTGCAGTGAATACACATAAACGGTTTATTGTTCTTCTGAATAATGTAGATGTATCCACTTCTTGAGTAATTATTAAAATATGAAGAGGTGTGAGTATAGCCAATACACCAGTTACTTTCATATCCCAGAGCCTTGGCGTTAGAGAGTTCTTTGGCGTCGTTCCAGGTGGTAACCCGCCATAATTTGTAATTAGCGGCCGCCCTTCCAGACCCAGGCTTGGTGTACTCAGCAATCAAGTCACGCCCGTGGATCTCTTGGCGCTGAACCCGCTCAACACCCTCAATCTCTAGTCCGGCGTTCTCTCTGACAATCTCAGCAAGGGCATCGTAAGACGGAATCTTACCGATATCGCGCTCACCAATGAAACTCTTCTTAACGGCTTGTTTACGGAACAACTCGAGAGTCGCCTTGACAACCTGCGCATCCTCTTTCCAGTTGATCTCTGGATTTTTTACGGCCTGCTGGAGGAGCCAGTGGGAGTATTTCTTGGTGGGCGTCGGGTCAATATCTAAGATAATTTTGATGGTCGCCGGGTTAACTGATGGGTATGCCTTTTGCAAAACCATAGAGTAAGGCAATTGCCGCTTCTGGGTTGAGCGGAGAATGTTCTGTAGTTCCTCAACCGTCGACTGTGGCTTCTTCTTTAACTCACTGAGCAAGCGCCCTTGTATGGCGGGATCCGTCTGCGACTTCGCAAACTCGATCACTTCTGGTAGTACACCGGCCTGACTTAACCCCGTAAGGAGTTCCTCAAGCGTGGCGGCCGTGAGTAGGCGCCCTGTCCGCTGGCCCTGGAGTTGTTCCCAGCGCTTGGCCGTCAATGCGCCATCTGGCTTGCCGTCGAAGTTAGGATACCCGTGAGACAACTTCCAGTCGGCGCCGTATTCGTGGAAGAACTGCATCAATTCGGGAACATAGTTGTCGGACGGCGGACACTGATTACCAACACCACGAACCTGCATTACGGTCGGTTGATCAACATTAACCGGAACGCCGTGCCCCCGCTTGAGAGCAACCTCGATGTCAACGACGGGTTTACCGGTCTTCTTGTCGATCATTGAATACAACTCAATATCGCCGCGCGCCTGAGAATCCGAATAGGGGACATGCAACACCTGAAGACAGTGGTTCATATCTACCCCTTCACGCTGGATAACAGCCGGGTCGGCTGGTAGTTTCAAAACAGCAAAGTTTTCACCTTCCCACACTTTCCATTGATTCTTGGTCTCCAAGGGGATCTCGGGTGGTGGCTCCTTATCGGCTGACCAATGAAATTCGTGGCGATCGAGGCTGTCGCGCTCTGGATTGGCGGCGCGCTTGAGTAACTCTTGGTCACTAAGTTGGTCTGGCTCCCACCTCTGCCGTGGTTGAGATGGAGTCTCGTAAGATGGAAAATCTTGCTCTCCGAAGTCGATATCGCCGTGTAAAAACGCCTCAGCATCCACAACGCTTGGCTCGTGTCCTTCTTTGTGTTTGAACGCCTGCGCCCATTGCCGGTAGCCTTCTAAAAAATCTTCCCATGCGCGTTCATCACTCGGGTCACCAGCACCCATATACTCGAAGTAATCGCGCAGATCGGACTCACTTACGGATTGTGCGCGAGGCTGAAACCTCCGAAAGTCCTCCTCTAAAGGATCTGCGCTCTCGGCTGTTCGTGGGCATAATGCCGCCGCGAGCCGTGCTTTCAGGTCGCTTTCTGTTTTCCGTAGTTCAAGGATTGTGCTCATTCTTCAGTGTTACTAAATAAAGTAGCCATCGACTGCTTCGCCTGCTCGGGACTCCGAACAGCCTGGTCGAGCAGATTGTGAAGTTGCTGGGGAGGCAGGGTGGCGAGTTTGTGAAGCAATAGTTGCGGCTGAAGGCCATTAGGGATGACGGCCAGGAGTTTCCTCCACAACTCAGGTCCGACATTGATCTGGCTCGGCTCTAAATCCATCTTGTCGGATTCCTGTTGAATCGCCTGGTCTTCTTGGGGAGTCGTCTTGTTGAACTGATGCCGCCCAAGTAAATCGCAGACGCCCTTACAGAGTTCTTGGCAAAGGATTGGGAAGATGGCACCAACGGCCTCTACGCACCATTTCTGGCCGCCATTTGCTCCTGGGCGCATAACAACCTGTTCCATCCCTGTAGCGGCCGCGCTGAGTCCGCTTTCATCGTCCCACGGCGTCTCAGGGTCCACGCTGCCCTCGCCTAGTCGTGCTATTAAACGATCTGCCGGGATATGCCAAACTTCTGCGGTCAATCGTACTGCCAGTTGTTCAAGTTGCTGGTGGTGACGGCTTTCGATTCGACCGATCTGCATAAAAACAGTCCCGGGGTTAGACCGCGGTAACCGCGCTGCGCGCCCTTCCAGGTGAGCCTTAGATCCTTGCTGTAGTGCAACACCGTGTCTTCCAAGGATTGGGTGCTGGGAATACGGATGGTCGGCCGGTATGTTTTGCCAGAAACTATCAGGAGTTTGATATCCTCCGCCTTCTCCGAAGTAAGTAAGGCAGGCGCCGGTCGCAAATTGGCTGTAAAGCGTTACAAGTTGAGGGTCAATCTGATTAAGTTCAGCGGCCGCCAGGTGATGAATCGACAACATTGCGTGAACTGCGGCCCCCTGTGAGAGCGTGTTAAGCGTCAGCCGTTTATTGACTTCTTGCTTTCTGCGGGGGTCGACACCCTGGGCAGAGATATAGCGCGCTTCCTCGCGCAGGAGTTGCCCGATTTTCTGAAGATTGATATTTGTATTGATCACTTCTCACCGTGTGTTCTACGCGCCTTTGGTGGCGCAGCGGGACCCGGCTTTGGATCCCAAATCGGCCGATCAGTGTCGGGTTTACCCGGGGATGGCTTGGTTGATGGCTTGGTTGTCGGCCTTGTTACCGGCGGTGCGGCCGGCGCCGCTTGTGCGCGATAGACACCACGATTTGATAATTTAATCATAGCCGTAACTCCCATTTGTTCTGATTCGACAGACTGGGCTTCCGCCCATTCCTTTTGCTTCCCTTGACTAAAGAAAGTGCCATTCGACCAGAAGCCCGTATCAACAACCTCAGAAGATTCTTCCGGTTGCGAGATTAGGTCGATGTACAACGATGCGTGAGGAACATCAGTCTTCGTACAAACATAGACCGATCCGTCCTTGAGCAACAAGGCGGTTGGTAGTTTGTTGTGTTTTTGGGTCTGGCTATCCACACCGACCATTTGAGTCGGGTTGATCGCCTTAGGTTTTAAGAATTGACCCAGGGCGACCGTGCGTAGCGCACCTGCGATCGAGCGTGATTCTGGTGTTTCGGGTGTAACCTTCTTAAGGGCGGGATATGTCCCAATGATTTCGTTCCGAAGTGGTAGCGGTGTCACTCGATTCTTTAACATTGCAGTAGCAATTTGTTGCATACGCCCCCGACTTCCTCCGACTCCATTCATTTCCCGTCTCCAGAGCGTCGCTAACGCCTGTGGAGTCACATTAGGAGCCACTGCAATATGCTCTGAATAACCCGCCGTGTTCGCCAGCGCGAGCCAAACCGCCGGAGGCACGGCTGTGTTTAAGTATAATGCGTTAAACACATCCGTTTCCACAGCGTCTTCAAAAAGACTCTTAAGAACCCCTTCATCGTGCGAGTGACGGGCGAGATTTATTTTGGTCCCTAAAGATGGGTTTTCTAAGAATTCACGCTGTATTGTAACCGGAAGGTCTTCCCTTGTAGTAATGGCGTCAACTAAATCTACAGCCTCGCGCCGGTTGTTCTGGTGCCGCATTGCGGCATATTCAGCAATCTGCGCGATGTTCTGTGTTTGACCAATTAAGGAAATAACAACCTCATCCCATTGCTCTTCAATCGCTTTTGTGGTCGCAGCCGCGATCGACTCGGGTGTCAATTTACCAGATGTAATCGCCGCCGTTACGGTCTTCTTGTCGTTAGATTTAATCAACCCATTGACCGCGGCAACAGATGCGTGTGGATGATGCGCGGCCGCTTGTTTGGCCGCTTCATCGGGATGGCTGGTTATTAGCCAGTTAATTGCTTCGGCTGGTGTTTGGGGGTTATGAGCCGCCAAAACAACAACTCCGATTTTAACATCACGCACCATCTGTCCTAGGGTGTCAGACGGAGTCGCTGTGTTATCCGCCACAAACTCCCGAGTTAAGGGGTTAGGGTCTGAGGCTAGAGCCCGTAATACAAGTGGATCTCTACTTCCCGTGGCGGCCTTTAACCGCTGTGCTGACGGCAAGAAGTAGACGGGGTTTTCGCTGGCAATCTGTTGCACTTGTTTAACTGCCGCGGTAGCCAGCGGTCCTGCATTTGGATGGCGACTGATCGCCTTAAGGTCGGTAGAGAGACGAATGTGATGCGCCAACTCAGCGAGCGTCTCGTCAGACAGGTTCGGGTTCTGTGCCAACAACGCGGCCTTCTGTTCGTTGTTGATCCTTGTTTTCTCTCCGGATACTTCAAAATTATGACCAAGGATCGCGCGCGCAGTGCCATCGCTACAGGTTTTAAGTAAGTCCTTAATCTCTGTTGTTTTTAGTGTTTTAACCGGTGCCGCCATAAACTCGTGGTGCTGTAAGCCATCAAGAAGCGCTTGACCTTGAGGGGTGACACTAAGAGCGCCCATAACACCGTCCGAATCTTTGGTGTTATTAAACTCATGGATTTCGTTGTAATTCGCCAGTCCGCGTATTGGCTCTAGGGCTGATTCGGGTAATTGTTCGCCATTCGTAATCATCCGGATCCAATCAGCATACTGCCGGGCAGTCAACTTAACAGCCCCCATCCAAAGTTGCGCCAACCGCGTCGAGAGCCGCGCGCGACGGAGATCCGGAGCAACCGGAATAACCACCCATTCATTCGTATTCTGAGGCGGCTTGTCGCCCAACCAGAATCGGGGTGCCTCAGTGAACAAGTTCTTCATCGACTTATCACTAGCCGCTTTGTTACTTGTCGAGGGTAAGCCAATTTCTTTCGCCTTAAGATCAACCGCAACCCGGCTGGCTTGATTAAGCAACACATCGCGCCAACCTCCCAAGGCCGCTTCGATTGCCGCTCGCTGTGGAGCAAAGGCTATCAAAGGATTAGGTGTGTTGGTTTCTTCATTGTTCTCTTTAGTGGACATCGCCCCAAGGTCTTCCATTAGAGGGCTTCTGACTTCTGTCACGCTCAATCGTTTAGTCTTTTTATTCCAATAGCCACCAATCCAACCAAGCGGCTTCCCGTTGCCAGGAACAAATCCAATCTCTGCGCCAGCGCTCTTAAAGAGATTTGGTTGGAATTGGTTGGCCACATCTTTGACATAAACCAACGCCGCCCACGGCGTTTCGCCAATTAGGTTGACAGTTTTATCTTCGATCTCCGGAAGTTGTCGCGCACCGGAGTGACTATCAACCTGCTCTGCGACGGGAATCTTGCCGCCAACCTTAACTAAGGCTGTGTGCGCAAAACCATCCATTCCCTGTGCCTTCAGTGCCTCGTCTGTGACCTCACTGTGGTCGTCGATATATCCAATCTGCTCTTTCACCATCGCAATGCCGTTGGCGTCTTTATTACGAGCAAGGAACTTCAATGCTTGTCGTAATTGTTCCTTTGGTGTGGCAGGGTTCTGGGCGATTTGAGTGGCAAGAATATCACCATAGGTCAGCGTAATCTTAGCCATCGCTTCAGGGCTAGTGTTCCAAGAGGTCGCAATGGCACGGGCGATTTCTGTGGCGTTTTCAGGAAGGATTGTCTTGGCCTCCTCTGCTCTCAGTAAGATTGTAGTCAGAAAGTTGATCGTATTTGTACGAATATTCGGCTTCTTCAGGGCAGAAAGCGGATCAGCCCAGGCCGCTTCTTTTTCAACGCTCTCTGGGACACTTGGGTTACCGGCAATTCCCGCAACAACAGGGCTACCTTGTTTGTTGTTTTTATATTTCGGCCAGATCGCCTGCCAGTCTTCCGGCGTGAAATCGGTACGCTGTGCAATCCGCTCGTTAACCTCATCGACCGTGCCGGTCGCTAGTAATTCTTTCGCTTTCCCTACAGGAAGAATGCCGGAAATTAAAACCTTAAACTCTCTGTCTTTGGTTTTATCGAAAACATTGAGAACAGCCTCATCGCTCGCTTTACCTGATAGTAACGCCGCCTTAGCAATCTCCGACTTAGGATCACTAAGTAGGATGGTAATCGCCTCTGGTGAGATCGCTTTGTTGTTAACAACCTCTTCTCGAACATCTGGGTCTTTATCTCCGGCTAAAAACAATAGAACGCCGGCGTTGACCGTCTGTTTGGCTACCGTTGAGCGGACTAAGTCGTTTTGAGATTTTGAGGCAGGAATCTCAATAGAGGCAGAGAGCGGGTTTGAAAGGCAACCTATTTGAACCTGAGGGTCTTTATCGGTAATGAGTTTTTGGAGAAGGTCGAGTTTCTTTGTTTGCTCTGCAACCCTCGTCCGAACGGAGGCAAACTCGCTTTTTGCGAGAACTGGCTCTACCTCTTCGGCTTGCGGATTATCTAGCGCCGCCAGTAATGGTTTCTCAACTTTTGCGAGTTCCGTAACGGCCTGTTTTAATTGCTCAACATCAGTCAGCGAGCGCAATACTGGTTCCTGCTGTTTCGGAGTCTTGAATAGCCAGGGCTTCTGAATTAACGCAGGTTGAACCTCGGCCATTGCCTGGTCAGAAAGTTTCCCTTTGTTGGGGTGATCTTGGATTCGTCCCCGCAAATAATCAGAAACACGGGGGTGTTTCAACATTAAAGCCAGCGTACGGTCTTTGATGTTATCATTGTTGGATAACTGAAGAAGATCATCAAACCCAACATTGTTCGATGCGAGAAGATGGTACGCAGTGTAATCAGACACACATCTCATTGTCCGATTGCGTTCGAGGGCTGGTTGTTTCGAGAGCCGTTCTGCGGCCTCATTGTGATGTACAAAGGAACCAACAAACGCGCGCCCTTCAGGTGTTGCGCCAACTAACTCTTTGACTTGATTACGGTTGTCGTGCGGGGCTCCCGTAATATTGGTCTGCGCGGCCGCCTGCTGGATCTGCGCGCCATTGGGGAGCGTAAGGAGCGCCTGTAGGATGTTCTCGCCGAGTTTGGCGCCGTTGTCATACCACGCCCTAAATTCTGCCTGTTGACGGGCGTCAAGCGTGATGGGGCCGAAGTGGGTTTGGGCAGTACGACGCGGCAGTGTTGTCTGCTTTTCAATCTCGGGTTTTCTGTCTAAACGAACAACGGGTGCCCCGCACCTTGGGCAATTCGTTGTATCTGAACCCAATCCAAATTTGCCCTGACAAAGTTTATTCGTGCACTTGAGATTAACAACCTCCCATGCTGCACGATTACTCAACTTCGTTGTAGTTTTATGAAGTGCCATTGTCGCCTCAATAGGCTCCATCGCCTACTTTAGGCGACCTAGCCTTGGATTCTCCGAAAGATCCTTGTACCCCTGCGCAATCTGTCGCAGGCGGTCGATCCGCTGTTTTCGTTTCGTTTCATCTTTAATTTTCTTCGCCTTCTCGTATTCGTCGATAATCCAGTCGGCTGAAATCTCCGGCTCGGCGTCAATCTGGCCTTGTGGGATCAAATACTTCTCGTCACCCATCTCGGCCGGGGGCGCGTTCAACCGCTTCGGCTTTGTAGGAGCCGCAACTCCACCTTGTTCGGCTTCTTGATCGGCAAGCCCAACTCCGCCTTCCATCATCTCATTACTTCCAAGTTCACCAGTAATACCCTGCCACATCTCATTCCAGTCTTCCGGTGAGATTCCGCGTTGATGATTGTTCTGCTCGGCGACCCGCCGGGCATCTTGTGTGGCCAGCTCAGCCGGAATACCTGCGCGCGCAAGGCTCTTGGCGACTTCTAACCAATGGAGCATAACTTGCTCTGGTACGGCGGCGGAGAGTTTCCGCGCTTCGCGTGTCTCTGTCATCCCAAGCATTTTCTTGAGGTTCTCAACAACTCCGTCAGCGAGGCTTTGACCGCCAACCCTCTCATCTTCGATGATCTCTTTAAGGACTTCTGGAATTCTGGAGAGTTCAGCCTTTTCAATCGCCTTCGCAACTAACTCGTACTGCCTCTTCCAGAGATGATGCTGCGGCGACCAATTACTTCCAAGGTCGGCCGAGTTGACAATACCAGCTTGAGCAGAGTCACCAATCGGCGTCACCTTAGGGTTGCCTGGTAAACCACGAACCGCTTGTTGAATCTTCGCTTTCAGTTCTTGTCCCTTGCGCGATAGTTCTGTAAATTTAACCGAGAAACTCGACAGGTCTCCCTTGAGATCAGCTTGCGCTGCGCGGTTTGACAGGCTGATTCCGTGGCGTTTAGGAGGGGAACCCAGGATGTTAGAGACCGTCTCTGTTGTGTTATCGGCCACGCAGTCACCTAGAGCATCGACTGTTTTAGTCGCGACATCAATTAGATCCTCAGTCGGTAAATCAACGCCGTACACGGAGTTGGAGACCACATTAATTGCTTGTTGGAGCGCGTGGAGATCGTTAATGATTTGGTCGCGGCGACCGCCGGCCGGCGCTGGGGTGGCTGGCTGACTACCATCTGGTGCAGGGATTGGGTTGTTGGGGTCGGTGGATCCGGTCGGATCGTTAATCTCAACCTGGGTTGAGGCGGGGCTTCCACCAACCGGTGGAACGGTAATCTTGCGCTGTCCGAGACGGGCAGAGAGAGAAACCTCTTGCTCTTCAAGAGAGGTCTTCGCTTTTCGATTGGAGAGGTTAGTGGCCATTTGAGCCTTTATCCTCCTCCATTACTCTGCCATCTTGCGCGCGAGTTCTGCGCCGATGTGCTCCAAGTCGGTAATCTCACCCGACTCAATCTGCGAAGCAACGACATCTCTAATTGGTAGCGTCGCTCCACCCGATTGATGTATCTCATCAAGCGCATTCAACAAGGCTTCACGGCTTGTGCCAGGGGCTTCGCTTTCGCCGCCGGCTTCTTCGCCTTCAGCCATTCCACCACAGAGTTGACGGGTCGCCGCGGCGATGCGTTGCTCGTCGGCAGAGCCGTTCTCCTCGGCTTTATCAGCGCAATCTGGGCACATTCCATCCCAGCCGTCACCGGCTTCGGGATAGCGCTTACCGCACTTGCGGCACTTAGGTTCTTTGGCGCCGGCCGTCTTGATCGGAGGAGTCGAGTCTTGCTGGACAACGATCGCGGGTTTGCCTTTGTCGTCGGTCTTCACGGTCTGTTTGACACCCGGCTGGGTCTTGATCTGTTGTTCGACAGGACCAAGTGGCGTTGAGGACAATGGGGTCTGCGCAATGTGCTTGGCGACCTCGGAGTGACTGAAGCCTTGCTTTAAGAGGTCGCGACCTTCCGATATACAACGGACAACGAGTGCCGATGCTTTACGGATAGCCGGCGCCGCCAGAGAGGCCGAGCGTTCGCCGCTCATCTGCGCCTTGGCGACACGGTAGCAGGTCTCGGCGTCACCAGCGGTCTTGCAAACAGCCTTTGAGTAACCGCGGAGGTCGTTATTGAGGCGTTGATCGAGCGCGGCGGTAGCAGTGCGTTTCGTGAACGCCGCCTTCCGTTTGGCTTCGGCAACCGCCTTACCTAGACGCTGGATGGCGAGATCTTGTCCGAGATGACTACGAACTGCCGCAACGATCCGGCCGGTAACATCTTCCTGGGCGGCTTCCCGCTTCTCATCAGCCGTCATTTTGTATGGTTCGTTGAGATTTTCCTGCTCAGACTCGCCAATGTCGATGCCGAGTGCTGACAAATACCGGGCGATTTCTTTGCGTTGCGGTTCTGATAGCCCTGTCTTTTCGGCCTGACGAATAACACCCTTGTACGCATCCTTGGGGTTGTTGCCATAGAGACCGCTGACCATCGCCTGGTACACACGCTCACACCAGTACATCGGTTGCAACGGGCTACCGACCGTCTTGGAACGCTCGAGCGACGGTGTCATTGTGACATCTAGCCGCGCTTTCTTGGGAATGATCTCGTCGAACCCAACAGCGCGTGGCTGACGGTCGCTCTGATTCTGAACAACGGCGGTTGCAAGGTCGCTCACGAGTTGGGCTGTCGTCTTGTTTGGGCTAGGCATTGTGATTTCTCCTCGTCGTGATCGTTATTTGGAACTGGCCAAGTGTGCGTCAACTTCCGCCTCACTCCAGCCGTCCGCTAGAAGGGCTTCCCGCTTGCTTGGAGCCACGGAGTCTTCTTTCTTCTTCGCTACGCGCTTGAATGCTGTCATCGGCACTTCTTCAGCACTGTTGAAGGTAAAGGAAGGACTTGGCTCTTGCGCTGCCGTGCGGCCACTGTCGAATGGCAGAGTTAGCAAACTGCGACTGGCCGCGCGCTCACCGACCTCGGTGACTGGGCTTGGTAACTCGGCGTCCAATTGCTGGTCGTCGGCGAGACTGCGGGATGTTTCCTCGTCGGCCTCTGTCATATCATTGAAAGCCTTCACGGCGTCGCGGGCATCGCGGAAGTCTTCACCGATATCGCCACTACTGGTCTCAGTAAACTCTTCCTCGGCCTGAATCAGCCTTCCGAACCGCTCTTCAACTGGGCCACCATCTTTAGACGCTGGTGCATTTACGGCTGGCGGAAACTTATCAGACTGCCACCGCTTGTGACCATCGGCGACACCTCTGTCTTCCTTGAATTTGTCGAGATCCGCTAGATTTTTGTCGGTTTGCTTCAGTTTCTTGGTCATCTCCTTTGGATCGCCAGTCTCAAACGCACTGATCGTTTTACTCATCCAGGAGTAACGGGCGATGAGGGCGACGATAAACTTGTCAGCCCGACTGAAGAAGTTCGTGAGAAATGTCATAATTGACTCGTACTTCGGGTTCCGCTTTGTCTTAACCTCGAGAGTCACAAGGTTCCCGTCGCTGGTTTGCAGCACACGAGCCTTTGCTTTTTCGAGTTCCTCTTGGAGTTCTCTCGCATACTGCTCAAGTGTTTCCTTTTTGCCAGTCTCAAGGCTTTTGATTGTTTCCTCAGTATGACCCTGGTCTTTGAGAGTGCGCTTACGGGACGACTCCATTGCCTTATCGACGGCCGCGCTGATGTCGTCGAGTTGCTTGACGATCTTATCTTTCTTGGCTTTCAAAGCCTCCAGTCCCTTACTGGCGCGAGGAGCGTCTTCAAACTGGGCGGTCCGCTTCATCCCACTGGCTTCTGGTGCCGAAAACTCACCGCGGCTGGCTTTGCGCGCCATCTCGGCTGTCTTCTGTTCGTTGTCGATGTACAATCGGCCTTCAGCAACACGAACACTCACTGGGACGCTCGTTTCGCCCTTTTCCTGGCCGTTCGAGTACGGCAAAAGGATGGAATACCGCATCGTGTAACCATTGTCGGTATTAGCAACCGTGACTTCGTGTTTAACTTGGCAGGCGCCGATCCGCCAATCCCTAGCTTTGGCGCGAATGATTGCGGCACCTTTGGCGGCCGCATTACTTGATACGACATCCGGCTGGAGGGTTGACCGCAGGCCGGTCGATGTATCCTGGGCGCCGAACGCGCGACGGATTGAGGTTGGGTGCCAAATCATCCCTTTGAGTTTCTGGGCGAGGGTCGTCCGTTGTGCGTCGAGGGCGTTGTGGGCTTTCAGATTGTGTTGGATGCTCATAGTCGTTTGATCTCCGTTACTTCTTGCTTTGGTCTTCCTTGATTTTCTTCTCAATACCCTTTGGGAGACCCTTAGGGCATTTGGCTGAGCGCTTACAGACACACTTGCCATCCACGCACTTACAGACCGTGCAGGCCTTTTGAGCTTTGCGTGATTCCTTGGCGCGGCATTCAGCGAGGTGTTCAGAAACAAGGCGATCGCGATCCGTCGCGTGGCGCTTGAGAGTGTTGCCTTCCCTCCACCAGACTTGGCCGCCGGCGTCTTCGTACACACCTTTGCCAATGTGTTTCAGGCCGGCGACGACCTTACGCGCGGTGGCAAAGGGCATTGTGTCGGTAATCTTCGGAGCGGTGGAAGCAGTGCGCTTCGTGGAGGATTCAAGCGCCTGGTCGGCGGCGATACTGCCGGCCGCTTGGCGAATAAAGTCGGGTACTTGATCGGCGCGGATTATAGTCCCACGCCCGAGACTGCGTTCAGTTTTGCTCATAATTTTATCATTGCTCCTATCAAACCATCGGCGTTCGTGTCGCAGAGCGAAAATCCCGCTCTATGCCGTTACTGAAGAAAAGTGGTTGTCAACAAGTTCGCCCTCAATCAATCACCATAACCGTCTTTAGAGATGTGAAGGAATTATTAATATTGGGATTGACAGATAATTAACCTTGTGCAATAGTCACCGCATTAAACTATGAAAACACCAAAGACCTCAGCGCGGAAACGGGTGGCGCGTTCGCTCCGTGCCGTGGATATGCAGCGAGAGACAACCTACGCCTGCGCAACCCACGCCAAAATGGAAATCAACGAGGCGCAAACGCGATACATGGCGGACAACAACGGCGGAGCAATCGCCTGTATCGAGTCTGCAATCCTATGGCTCAAGACGGCAAAAAAGAAGTTGCATATCAAACCAAAGGACGGCGTATGATAATCAAAGGTGACTGGGAAACACGACGGATTGATGAATGGATCAGCCTTCCTGACAACAACTGGACGAAGTGGACTCCAGAAAGCGTTCCATTTGGTCTGGGACATTTTGGAATCACAGCGCCAAATACAGTACAGATATTAACACAGCAACAAGGGAATCGGGTGTTCTTTCGCGCACTGGACGACACGAACACTATCCTGCAATCAGGAGTCCAGCCGTTATGAAGGACAATCTGTTCGAGGCTTCATCTAACATCCTCTTCTTTGATGTCGAGACCACCGGCAAGGCCGATATGCGCCGCGCCGCGTCGGTCGCCCAGCAGCCGCGGATTGTCGAGTTGGGCGCTTTACTTACAACATCGACCGGTACCGAGATCGAATCTTTCAATTGCATCCTCCAGATGGATGGCATCAGAATTCCCAAGGAAGCCACCGACATCCACGGTATTACCGACGAGATCGCGGCCGCAAAAGGCGTACCGCGCCGGCAGGCAATGTCGAAACTCGCCGCGTTGTCACGCAATGCAGGTCTTGTCGTGGGGTACAACATCGACTTCGATAGTTTTCTTGTCGAGATCGAAGTTCATCACTTAGGGAGAGGGTTCGCCCCAGTTTGTCTGCCGACCTTCTGCGCGATGCGCGCCTCCACGCCGATTTGTAAGATCCCGAGCCCGTACTACGAAGGGCAGTTCAAGTGGCCGAAACTCGAGGAAGCCTACCGGATCATCTGCAAAAAAGAACTTTCCAATGCTCACTCCGCTC
>SESG01001966.1_pt1 | contig 17645 bp, 20 predicted proteins | sample 3171421 | NCBI WGS metagenome assembly SESG01 (sample SAMN10866946, study PRJNA518727) | freshwater metagenome | biome: subpolar coniferous forest; feature: holomictic lake; material: water; isolation source: holomictic Lake 227, 6 m and 8 m depth | place: Canada: near Kenora, Ontario | collected... | reverse complement strand
GCCGCGCCATGTTGAACTGGCCGCCGATCTCGGTGGCCGCGTCGAAGAGGTCCACCGCGTGCCCCCGCTCCGCGAGCAGCGTCGCACAGGCGAGCCCCGCCGGACCGGCCCCCACCACCGCCACCTTCTTCGGCGCGGCGGTGGGTCCCCAGGTCAGCTCGGTCTCGTGGCAGGCGCGCGGGTTCACGAGGCAGCTGCAGGTCTTCCGGGAGAAGATGAAGTCGAGGCAGGCCTGGTTGCAGGCGATGCAGGTGTTGATCTCGTCGGCGCGTCCCGCGGCGGCCTTGGCCACGAGCTCCGGGTCGGCGAGGAAGGGGCGGGCCATCGACACCATGTCGGCCGAGCCCTCGGCCAGGATCCCCTCCGCCACCTCGGGGGTGTTGATCCGGTTGGTCGTGCAGACCGGGATCCCGACCTGGCCGCGCAGCTTGCGCGTCACCCAGGCGAAGGCGCCTCGCGGCACCGAGGTGGCGATGGTGGGCACCCGCGCCTCGTGCCAGCCGATGCCGGTGTTCAGGATCGTCACCCCGGCGGCCTCGAGCGCGCGGGCCTGCCGGACCGTCTCCTCCCAGCTGCTCCCGTCCGGGACGAGGTCCAGCAGGGAGAGGCGGAAGACGATGATGAAGTCGCGCCCCACCGCCTCGCGCAGCCGGGTGACGATCTCCACCGGGAAGCGCATCCGGGCCTCGGCGCTCCCGCCCCAGGCGTCGGTGCGACGGTTCGTGCGCGGGGCCAGGAACTCGTTGATGAGGTACCCCTCCGACCCCATCACCTCGACGCCGTCGTAGCCCGCCTCGCGGGCCAGCGTGCCGCAGCGGACGAAGGCCCGGATCTGCCGCTCCACGCCCCGGGCGGATAGTTCACGCGGAGTGAATGGGTTGATGGGCGACTTGAGGCGGGAGGGGGCCACCGAGAGCGGGTGGTAGCCGTAGCGGCCGCCGTGCAGGATCTGGAGGGCGATCCTGCCCCCCTCCGCGTGGACGGCGTCGGTGATGGGCCGGTGGGCCCGCGCCGCCGACCGGCTGGCGAGGCGGGAGCCGAAGGGGGCGAGCCAGCCCTCCACGTTGGGGGCGAACCCGCCGGTCACGATGAGCCCCGCCCCGCCGCGGGCCCGCTCGGCGAAGTAGGGCGCCAGACGCGGGAGGTCGCGGGCACGGTCCTCGAGACCGGTGTGCATCGAGCCCATGAGGACGCGGTTCCGGAGCCGGGTGAATCCCAGGTCGAGCGGCGCGAGGAGGTGGGGGTAGGGGTTCGGGGGCATGGCCGACCTTCCTAGCGCGCCGGGCCGACCCTGGCTAGACTCGCGACCCATGCGAACCCGTGGCCCGCTGCTCGCCGCCCTCCTGCTCGCCGCGCCGGTCCTCGCCGGCGCCGCCGGGCCGGCCTGGATCTCCGACGACTGGCCCCGGGCCCTCGCGGAGGCCAAGGCCCGCCAGGTGCCGGTCTTCGTGGACGCCTGGGCCCCCTGGTGAAAGACGTGCAACTTCATGCGCGCCACGGTCCTGCGTGACCCGGCGCTCGTGAAGATGGCCGGGCGGTTCGTCTGGCTCGAGATCGACACGGAGCAGGAAGCCAACGCGGGATTCCTCGAGAAGTTCCCCATCGAGGTCTGGCCCACGTTCCTGGTGGTGGACCCCGTCACGGAGCGGCCCGTTCTGAAGTGGCTCGGCACGGCCACGGCCGCCGACCTGTCGCGCCTGCTCGCCGACGGGGAGCGGGCCGTGAAGGGGGGCGTCGGCGAGAGTGCCGATGCGCTGCTCGCCCGGGCCGACCGGGAGAACGGCGCCGGGCATGGCGCCGATGCGATCGTCCTGTGGGAGAAGGCGCTCGTCGCGGGAGGGGCCGGCTGGCCGCGCCGCGCCCGCACCATCGAGTCGCTCGTCATCGGGCTCCAGTCGGACGGGAAGCCCCGTCGCTGCGCCGAGGTGGCGCTGGCCGAGGCGCCGGGCATGGCGCGGGGACAGTCGTTCGCCAACGTGGTCTCCCTGGGGCTCTCCTGCGCCAACGGCTCCGAGGAGCCCTGGGCCCCGCCCGTCGCCGCGAAGCTCGAACCTCTCGCCGTCGAGGCGGTGAAGCGGACCGACGTCCTGGCCGACGACCGGGCCGGCCTCCACGACGCGCTCGTCACCGCGCGGGAGAAGGCCGGCGACGCGGCGGGCGCGAAGGCCCGCGCCGAGGAGGAATGGGCCTTCCTCGTCGCCGAGCGGGCGAAGGGCACGACGCCCGAGGCCCGCACGATGCTCGATTCCTGGATCGTGGGCACCGCCATGGATCTCCACGATCCGGCCCGCGCCGTGCCGCTGTTGCTCGAGTCGGAGAAGGCCACCCCGAAGGACTACAACCCGCCCTACCGGCTGGCGGCGCTCTACCTCGAACTGAAGCGGACCGACGACGCGCTGGCGGCGAGCAACCGGGCGCTCCCGCTCGCCTACGGGCCGCGCAAGATGCGCGTGCTGGCCCAGCGGGCCACCATCCTCGAGGCGAAGGGGGACGTGGCCGGAGCCCGCAAGGCTCTCCAGGACGCCATCGCCCACGGGAAGAAGCTGCCCCCGTCGCAGCAGAACCCGCGCCTCGTTCAGCGGCTCGAGGCGCGGCTCGCGAAGCTCTAGAAAGCCCAGCCCACCTGGCCCACCGCCGACTGGGCGCCGAAGGGGGCCCACTCGACGAGCAGGTCGATCCCGAGCGGCAGGTTGGCCGAGAGGCCGAAGGCCACCTGCCAGTGGGCGACGTCGGTGCCGGTGGTGGAGGCGCCGCCCAGCGACCAGAAGACCGGCCCGCCGAACACCTTGGCCCCGACGTAGGGCGCCACGATCCCGGCGATCGACTTGCCGGCGGCGACCGAGAGCCCCGCGTCGAGGGAGGTGAGCGGTGCCTTCTGCCCCCCCGGCCCGGTGGTGTTCACCCCGGAGGCGGCCAGGCTGCCGGAGAGCGCCAGGAAGGGCCAAGGTCCGCTCCCGTCGAGCGGGATCCATGTGGCGGCGAACCGTGCCAGCCAGCCCGGATCCATCACGTACTCGACGCCTCCCACCGAGAGACCGCCCCCGATGACGGCCCCGGCGCCGGCCGTGACCGTCCAGGCGCTTCCCAGCCGCCGCGTGAGGGAGACCGCCACGCTGCGCTGGTAGAACGGGGCGCTCACGTCCCCGAACCGGAGTTCCGACGAGAGCCAGCCGTAGGCGGCCGCCACGCGCCAGCTCGGTGCGGCTGCGGTCGATACGCCCGGGGCGCCACCGTCGTCCGCGTCGCAGAGACTCCTCGCCATCGCCGTGGGACCCACGGGCGCCGACACGCCTCAACCGCAGGCGTAGGAGGGGAGCATCAGGGTGAAGACCACCGCCGCCGCGCCGACGAGCGACGCGACCCGAACCGCGGAGAGGGGCATGGTCACTTCACCAGGATCTGGGCCTTGATGAGGTCGGCCACCAGCTGGACCTGCAGCGACTGGGCGGCGCTCTGCGCGTCCTGGACGTTGAAGGTGTTGGAGTTGCCGCTCCAGATGAGCGCCTCGGGATTGGTCTTCGTGGAGTAGACGTTGGTCTCGGCGAGCACGTTGGTCTGCTCGCTCATGTAGCCGGGCGAGTAGACGGCGCCGTAGCCGTACCCGTAGTACCCGTACCAGCCGCCGTAGTAGGGCGCGGGCGGGACGTAGGCCACGCTGGGGGGCACGTACTCCTCGACCGTCTTCTTGGTGAGGCGCTGCACGATCACGAGGTCGACCTTGTTGTCGGTCACGTACTTCTGGACCAGCTCCTTGTCGAGCTGCGCCTGGCCGCCCGGTCCGGGCGGGAAGGCGCCGGAGGAGGTGGCGGCATCGAAGCCCTTGGCCCGGAGCTCCTGCGCGAGGCCGTTCTCGAACTGGACCCGGTACATGGGGTTGGGCATCACCCCGATGACGAAGACCCGGTTCACCGGCTGTGCGCGGTAGTTCGGGTCGCGCCAGACCTGGACCAGCGTCGTGCTCGTGCAGGACGGGAGGATCGCCAGGGCGAGGGCGGGGACCGCGGCGCGGAGGAGCATCTTCATGGAGGAACCTTTCTCGAACCCGACGGACGACCCGAAGGGAGGTGGAAACCTGGGAGGGATCCTAATCGGGAAGGCTACGGGGCGCGACAGCGGATGAGGTTCACCTCGAGGGGTCCGTTCCAGAGACGGTGGGACCATTCGGGGCGCATCCCCAGATTGCGCTCCAGGAGCGGATTGCCGGAGAGCACGAGCACGCTCCACCCGTGGAAGCGCCGGAAGGTCTCGCCGAGACCGCGGTAGAAACCGGCCAGCTGCAGCGGCTGGCCGCCGATCCGCTCCCCGTAGGGTGGGTTGGTGCAGATGGTCCCGCCCTCGCCGAAGGGCTCGGCCGCGCGCGCCTCGGCGACCGTGAGCTCCAGATCGGCCTCGACCCCCGCCGCCCGCGCGTTCCGCTGCGCCGCGTCGATGGCCTCCGCGGAGCGGTCGCTCGCCCGGATGGGCGCCGGAGCCCGCGGCAGCACCGCGACCCGGGCCTCCTCCTTCATCCGGTCCCACGCCGACTGCCACTCGCCGCGGTAGCGCGGCCAGCGCTGGAAGCCGAAGGCACGCCGGAGACCGGGGGCCATCCGGCGGGCGGCCAGCGCCTGCTCGATGGCGAGCGTCCCGGAGCCGCAGAGCAGGTCGAGGAAGGGACGGTCGTGGGCCGCCTCGCCGAGCGCCAGCATCGACGCCGCCAGCGTCTCCTTCAGCGGGGCCTCCTGCACCGAGGTCCGGTACCCGCGCCGGTAGAGCGGGGTGCCGGAGAGATCGAGCGAGAGCTCGGCCTGGCCGCGGGCGAGGTGGAGCACGATGCGAACGTCGGGGTCCTTCACGTCCACGTCGGGGCGCCCGCCCAGCGCGTCGCGGAGCGAGTCCACCACCCCGTCCTTCACCTTGAGCGCCACGAAGCCGGTGTGGGTGAGCCCCGGGGCGGTCCCGGTGGCGTCCACCGCCAGCGTGGTCTTCACCGTCAGCCACTCGGTCCAGTCGACGGTGCGGACGCCGGCGTAGAGCGCCGCCGCGTCGGGGCAGGGGAAGGCGGCGAGCGGCGCCAGGATCCGCATGGCGGTCCGGGACCAGAGGCAGGCCCGCATCCCGTCGTCCACCCGTCCCTCGAAGGTGACCGCGCCGCGTGCCCCGCGCAGGTGGCGCATGCCGAGGGCCGCGAGCTCGCCGCGCACGGCGCCCTCGGTGCCCCGCGCGCAGGTGGCGACGAGCTTCATGGCGGCCATGCTACCGCCGAATCCTCCGCCCCGGAGGTTCATGCCGGGAGAGGATCACATTTCACGACACACCCGAACGGGTACATTTCTCCCCGCGGCGCAGCGGTGTCACCTCAACTTCCTGGATCCGACGCAGGACCGTCACCGCACCGCGCGTTAAGACTGGACCGTGCCCAACGTCCTCGTGGTCGACGACGAGCGAGACCTCGTCTCCCTCCTCGACTTCAACCTCCGCCAGTCCGGGTTCGAGACCACCCTCGCCTACGCCGGGGAGGAGGCGCTCTCGGCGGCGCGGCGCCGGCCGCCCGACCTCGTGCTCCTCGATCTCATGCTCCCCGACATGCCCGGCACGGAGGTGTGCCGGCAGCTGAAGAGCGATCCCAGGACGAAGCGGGTCCCGGTCATCGTCCTCACCGCGCGGGGCGAGGAGCTCGACCGGGTGGTGGGGTTCGAGCTGGGGGCCGACGACTACGTGGTGAAGCCCTTCAGCGTGCGCGAACTCATACTCAGAGTGAAAGCGGTGCTGCGGCGCGCCGGGCAGCAGCGGTCCGAGAAGCCGGTGACCGAGCTCGGACCGATCCGGATCGACACCGACGCACACCGGGCCTGGGTGCGCGGCGAGCTGCTCGATCTCACTCCGCTCGAGTTCCGCCTTCTCCACACGCTCGTCCAGCGCGCCGGGCGGGTACAGTCCCGCGAGCGGCTGCTCTCGGACGTCTGGGAGATGTCGAGCGAGCTCGAGACCCGGACGGTGGACACCCACGTGAAGCGGCTCCGCGAGAAGCTGGGTACGGCCCGCGACCTGCTCGAGACCGTCCGCGGGGTCGGCTACCGGCTGCTCGACCCGGCCGACGGGGTCTGAGGCATGGCGGTCTTCCGCGACCCGGTCCAGGCGGCCATCCGGGCCCTCGAGGCGGAGCTGGAGGGCGGCAAGCGCGCCGACCTGCCTCCCGCGATCGATCGCTTCGCCTCCCTGCTCCTCCAGCGGGAGGAGCGGCAGCGGGTTCTCGAGAAAGCCCAGCCGGAGCGGGAGCTGCTCGGCGCCATGCCCGCCGCGGCGGGGCTCGTGGCGGCCGACGGGCGGATCCGCGCCTCCAACATCGCGCTCGACCGCCTCGCCCCCGGGGGACGGGCCATCGGGCTCACCCTGCTCGAGATCACACGCAACGGCGAGCTGGCCGAGGCGGCGCGCCGGGCGCTGGAGGGCTCCCCGAAGCAGCTCGAGATCCCGCTCTCCCAGCGGACCTGGATCGCCGACCTGGTCCCCATGCTCCGGGGCGAGGTGCTGGCGCTCCTGCGCGACGTGTCCGACGCGCGCAGGGCGGAGGCCACCCGGCGCGACTTCGTCGCCAACGCCAGCCACGAGCTGCGCACGCCCGTGTCGGCCATCTCGGGCGCCGCGGAGACGCTCCTCTCCGGAGTCATGGAAGATCCCGGGCAGGCCCGGACCTTCGTCGAGATGATCGCGCGGAACGCCGAGCGGCTGGGGAGGCTCACCAACGATCTCCTCGACCTCTCCCGCATCGAGTCGCGCCAGTGGCCGGTGAAGCTCGAGCCGGTGCAGGTGGAGGAGGTGGCCCGCCGGGCCGTGGAGATCGTGTCCCACCCGGCGCGCCGGAAGCGGATCGAGCTCCTGGTCGAGGTACCGACGAACACCGTCGTGCTCGCGGACGCGCGCGCGCTCGAGCAGGTGCTCGTCAACCTGCTCGACAACGCCGTGAAGTACACGCCCGAGGGGGGCAGGGCCCGGGTGACGGCGGCCTCCCGCGAAGACCGGGTCGAGGTCGCGGTCTCCGACACCGGACCGGGCATCGAACGCCACCATCTGCCGCGCCTCTTCGAGCGATTCTACCGGGTCGACCACGGGCGCTCCCGGGACTCGGGGGGCACCGGTCTCGGCCTCGCCATCGTGAAGCACCTCGTGCAGATCCAGTCCGGAGACATCTCGGTGGACACGGGCTCGGAAGGGACCACCTTCCGGGTCCGCCTGCCCCGACCGGCGATCGCCGGTCGCTGAAACGCCAGACGATCCGGGGGCCTGCCGCAGCGCTGCAACCGACGCGGTCCCGTCACGGATTCTTCACGACCGGCGGGCCCCTGGCCGCGTAGATCGTTCCCCGCAGCAACTCCGGTGAACCCGCGACGAAGACAGCGGGGGAGATCCTGCAGCCGGCGGTCGCCCGCCTTGTCGATTTGCCGGCTGCGGGGCTCCGTTTCGCAGCCCGAGTCCCCGCAGGAACCTTGGCAACCTTTTCCAGGCCGTCACGTGCCCGTCACCGTCGGAAACTAGATCTGACGCGTCCAGCCAGCGAACGAAACGAAGTCGAAAGGGAGACACGCCCATGATGAAGACCGTCCTCGCCGCACTGCTCACCCTGGCGGGCGCCACCGCGCTCGCGGCCGACCCGATCCTCGTTACCGGCGCCGGCGCCACCTTCCCTTACCCGCTCTACTCGAAGTGGTTCTCCGACTACAACAAGCTCCACCCGGACATCCGCTTCAACTACCAGTCGATCGGGTCGGGTGGCGGCATCCAGCAGTTCACCAACGGAACGGTCGACTTCGGCGCCAGCGACGCCCCGATGACCGTGGAGGAGCAGGCCAAGGCCGCCGACGCGGTGCACATCCCGACGGTCCTCGGCGCCGTGGTGGTCACGTACAACGCGCCCATCCAGGGGCTCCGGCTCACCCCGGCGGTCCTCGCCGACGTCTTCCTCGGCAAGATCACCAAGTGGAACGACGCGAAGCTCGCCGCCGTGAACCCCGGCCTGAGCCTCCCCGACGCCACCATCGCGGTGGTCCGCCGCTCCGACGGGTCGGGCACGACCTACGTCTTCACCGACTACCTCTCCAAGATCTCCCCCGAGTGGAAGGCCAAGGCCGGCACGGGCAAGAGCGTCTCCTGGCCGGTGGGTCTGGGCGGCAAGGGCAACGAGGGCGTCACCGGCCTCGTGAAGCAGACGCCGGGCTCCATCGGATACGTCGAGCTCGCCTATGCGAACCAGAACAAGCTTCCCACGGCTCTCCTCCAGAACAAGGATGGCAACTTCGTGGCGCCGTCGATCGCCGCCACCTCGGCCGCCGCCGCCGGCGTGTCCATGCCGGCCGACTACAAGGTCTCGGTGACCGACGCTTCCGGCAAGGACGCCTGGCCCATCGCCTCCTTCACGTACCTCCTCATCCACCAGGATGCGAAGGACAAGGCGAAGGGCGAGGCCCTCGTGAACTTCCTCCGCTGGGCCATCCACGACGGCCAGGCCGTTGCCGCTCCGCTGGAGTACGCGCCGCTCCCCGCCGCAGTCGTGAAGATGCTCGAGAAGACCATCCAGGGCCTCACGGTCCAGGGCAAGCCGGTTGCCGCAGCGAAGTGACATCGGACGTTCCATGGCCATCCCCGTCCAGGCGCGATCCGGAAACGTCGGCGACCGCACCTGGGCGTGGGTGACCGCGATCTTCGGCGGGTTGCTCCTCGTCGTCGCGGGGCTCATCCTCCTCGAGCTGGGGCGCGTCGCCGCCCCGGCCTGGAGTCACATCGGGATCGTGAAGTTCCTCTTCTCCAGCGACTGGGATCCGGTCCAGGAGAAGTTCGGCGCGCTGCCGTTCATCTACGGGACGCTGGTCACGAGCGCGGTGGCCCTGGCCATCGCGTTGCCGGTCTCGGTGGGGCTGGCGCTCTTCCTCTCCGAGATGGGGCCCCGATCGCTCCGGACCCCGGTGGCCTACGCCATCGAGGTGCTGGCCGCCATCCCCAGCGTGATCTACGGACTCTGGGGGCTCTTCGTCATGGTCCCCTGGCTCCGGAGCCCGGTCGAGCCCTTCCTCGCGAAGACCCTCGGCTTCCTCCCGTTCTTCCAGGGCCCCCCCATCGGCCTGGGGTACCTGGCCGCCGGGGTCATCCTGGCGCTCATGATCCTGCCCACCGTCGCGTCCGTCACCATCGAGGTCCTGAAGACGGTACCCCCGGCCCTCAAGGAAGGGGCGCTGGCTCTGGGCGCCACCCGGTGGGAATCGATCCGCATCGCCGTGCTGCCCTACGCCCGGCCCGGGATCATCGGCGCATCGCTGCTCGGCCTGGGGCGCGCGCTGGGCGAGACGATGGCCGTCACCATGGTGATCGGCAACTCGCCCGAGATCCACGCCTCGCTCTTCGCTCCCGGCTACACGCTGCCCGCCGTCATCGCCAACGAGTTCGCGGAGGCGACCGGCGACGTGCACGTGGGGGCGCTCGCCGCGCTCGGTCTCGTGCTCTTCGGCATCACCCTGATCCTGAACGCCATCGCCCGGATCCTCGTCGAGGCGGTGGCCCGCGGCCCCAGGGGGGCCCGGGCATGAACCGGCTTCGCTGGCGGAAGGGCGTGAACGCCTTCTGGACGATGATGAGCGGCGCGGCCGTGCTCGCTGCGGTGCTGCCGCTCGCCTCGCTCCTCTGGCTCGTCATCTCCCACGGCGCGCCCGGGCTCACGCCCGGCTTCTTCACGAGCCTTCCCACCCCGGTCGGCGAGCCCGGCGGCGGTGTGGGGAACGCCATCGTCGGGACCTTCTTCATGGTGGGCATCGCGAGCCTCCTCGCGCTCCCCGTCGGGATCGGCGCCGGGATCTTCCTGGCGGAGAAGGGGGACGGAAAGCTCGGAAGCGTTGTCCGGTTCACATCGGAGGTGCTCTCCGGCGTGCCCTCGATCGTGATCGGGATCGTGGCCTACGGGCTCGTGGTGGCGCGCATGAAGCACTTCTCCGCCCTGGCGGGCGGTGTGGCGCTGGCCCTCCTCATGGTCCCGTCCCTGGCCCGCTCCACCGAGGAGTTCATCCGGCTCGTCCCTTCCGCGCTCCGGGAGGCCTCCCTGGCGCTCGGCGTGCCCGCCTGGAAGACGAGTCTCCGGGTGATCCTCCGGACCGCGATGGGCGGCATCGTCACGGCCGTGCTGCTCGCCGTCGCGCGCGCCGCGGGGGAGACCGCGCCGCTCCTCTTCACCGCGCTGAACAACCAGTACTGGAACACCGACCCCTTGCAGCCCACCGCGTCACTCACCGTGCAGATCTACAACTACGCCATCAGTCCCTACGAGGACTGGCACCAGAAGGCCTGGACGGCGGCGCTCGTGCTGCTCCTCCTCGTCGGCCTGCTGAACTTCGCTGCCCGGTTCCTCTCGCGGAACCGTCTGCAGGGTGCGCCCCGATGAACGCCTTCCAGGAGACCACCGTGGTGATTCCCCCCTCTCGCCGCATGCTCGACCTCCAGGCGAAGCCCGTGGCGCCGGCGCTCCGGACGCCCGCTTCGGCCCAGGAGCCGCCCAAGCTCCAGGTCGAGAAGCTCGACGCCTGGTACGGAAAGACCCACGCGCTCCACGGGGTGAACCTCGTGGTCCCGCCTCGCTCGGTGATGGCGGCCATCGGCCCGTCCGGCTGCGGCAAGTCCACCTTCCTCCGCTGCCTGAACCGGATGCACGAGCTCATCCCCGGGGCGCGTGCCGAGGGGACGTTGCTCCTCGACGGGCAGAACCTGCTCGGGCGCGACGTCGATCCGGTCAGTCTGCGCCGCCGCGTCGGCATGGTCTTCCAGCGCCCCAACCCGTTCCCCACCCTGTCGATCCGGGACAACGTGGCCGCCGGCCTGAAGCTGAACGGCATCGGCGGCAACCACGACGAGATCGTGGAGCGGACGCTGCGCCAGTCGGCCCTCTGGGACGAGGTGAAGGACCGGCTCGCTGCGAGCGCCCTGTCCCTCTCCGGCGGGCAGCAGCAGCGGCTCTGCATCGCCCGGGCGCTGGCGGTCGAGCCGGAGGTCCTGCTCATGGACGAGCCGGCCAGCGCCCTCGACCCCATCGCCACCGCCAAGATCGAAGACCTGATCCACGAGCTGAAATCGCGGTACACGATCCTCATCGTGACCCACAACATGCAGCAGGCCGCGCGCGTGTCGGATCAGACCGCCTTCTTCTACATGGGCGACCTCATCGAGGTCGGTCCAACCGAGAAGATCTTCACCAACCCCTCGGAGAAGCGGACCGAGGACTACGTCACCGGAAAGTTCGGTTAGGCCATGGCCCCGGAAACGCACACCGACAAGGTCTACGAGGCGGAGCTGGCCCGGCTCCGGGAGCGGCTCCTCGAGATGGGCGGGCTGGTGGAGGCGGCCATCGCAGCGGCCGTGCGCGCCATCATGGAGCGGGACACCCCGCTCGCGGAGAAGGTCATCTCCAGCGACCGGGAGGTGAACCGGGCCGAGGTGGAGATCGACGACATGTGCCGGCGACTGCTCGCGCTCCGGCAGCCCGCGGCCAGCGATCTGCGGTTCATCACCACCGCGCTCAAGATCGTCACCGACCTGGAGCGCATGGGCGACCTGGCCGTGAACGTGGCGGAGCGGGCCATCGACCTGACCCAGTCGGCGCCGCTCCGGCCATTCCACGACCTCACCGAGCTCGCCGATCTCTCGGCCTCCCAGCTCGGCAAGGCACTCGATGCGTTCGTCGAGCGGAACGTCGAGAAGGCGGAAGAGGTCATCCACGGCGACGACCTCCTCGACGCCATCTACCACCGGCTCTTCGGCGACCTCCTCACCTACATGATGGAGGACTCCCGGGTCGTCCGCCGGGGGACGAACACGATGTTCGCCGCCAAGCAGCTGGAGCGCTTCGGGGACCACGCCACCAACGTGGCCGAGATGGTGGTGTACATGGTGCGGGGCACCGACGTGCGCCACCCGCACAGCCGCGGTGCAGACCCGGCTCCGGTTCACGACGCGTAGGCCTGCGGTCCGGCTCCGGGAATTCACCCCCGCGCCGTCACCGCGTCACCGCTCCCCCGTGCACGGCCGTGCTCTTCCGCGTCGCCCGGAGCACCAACGCCAACGTGGTCCTGTACGAAGCGCGCCTGCGGAACGGTGGGACGCTCGACGAGGACGAACCCGTACACCCGGTATGGGTGATGCTCGCCGAGGACGGACGCCGGGAAGAGCTGAACTTCCTGGAGCGCGCCATGGCCTACGGCGTCGACGTGCGCGAGCGGATCGTGCCCTCGGGGTGACGTCGACACTTCGTCACCTCGATGCCCCAGCAACTCCACGCAGGGCCGCCAGGATGCTCCTCGAGGAGACCGGAGCGATGACGAGCCACGACCTCTACGCCATCTACGCGAGCGCCTACGCCGAGTGGTCCCACTTCGAGAGCGGGAAGCCGCCGCAGTCCCTGGCCGGGCTGGGGGGGCGGCTGCGCCGGCTCCTCTCGATCGAGCGGGCCATCGAGGAGCTGGGCCGACACGACGCCACCGATGGGCGGCCGATGCGGAGCCGCCACGAGTTCGAGGGTGCGCTGCGCCAAGGGCGACAGGTGCTGACCGGCCTGGGCGTGGCACTGGAAGCCGGGACCTGAACAACGGGTAGGGGAGGTGCACGTGGGTGCGATCCTGTTCGCGGTGGCGGGGCTGGGAGTGGTCCTCTCGCTGGTTCAGTTCCTCGTCCTTCGTCATCACCTCCGCCCACGCGAGGCCGGGTCGTTCCCTCGACCGCCCATCTCGGTCCTGAAGCCCCTCTGCGGGGTCGATGACGACCTCGAGGCGAACCTCACGTCCTTCGCCGATCTGCCCTATCCCGCCTACGAGGTCCTGCTCGGCGTCCGGGATCGCTCCGACGCGGCCTGGCCCCTGGCCCACGCGGCCTCCCGCCGCTGGCCTGGCCGGTTTCGACTGGTCCTGCAGCGCGGGGAGCCTGGGCTCAACCCCAAGGTGAACCAGCTCGTGGGGCTGGCGGCCGCCGCGCGTCACGATGTGCTCCTCGTCAGCGACTCGAACGTGCGCGCCCCGGAGGGCTACCTGGACGACGTGGCCCGCCACCTGGCCGACCCCGGCGTGGGGCTCGTCACGCACCCGGTCAGCGGCACCGGGGAGCGGTCGCTCGGGTCGGCGCTCGAGAACCTCCAGGCGGCTGCGGCCGTGGGTCCGGCCACGGTGGCCGCCCAGCGGCTGGCCGGGCGGGACGTGGTGGTGGGGAAGTCGATGGCGTTCCGTCGCCGGGACCTGGTGGCGCTCGGCGGGTTCGAGGCGGTGCGCAACTTCCTGGCGGAGGACTTTGTACTCGGAGTGAATATCGGCCGGAAGCTGGGCATGCGGGTGGCCATCGGAGCGGTCGCGGTCCCCGGCGTGAGCGAGCGTCGGACGGTGAGCGGCTTCCTCGCCCGCTACGGACGCTGGTGCGTCATGCAGCGCAAGATCGCCGGCACCCCCGTCGCCGCCGCCCAGGCGCTCCTCTACCCGCTCCCCTTCGCGCTGGCCGGCCTGGCGTTCGCGCCGTGCGAGGCCACGATCGCGGCCACCCTGGGTGTCTGGCTCGCCAAGGCTCTCCTCGACGGAGCGACCGCACGGGCGATGAGAGGGCACGGCTTCGGCCTCCCGATCCTCTGGCTCTCCCCCCTCAAGGATCTCCTTTTCCTGTTCGCCCTCGTCCGGGCCCTCGGGGAAAATACCGTGCAGTGGCGAGGGAATCGGCTCCAGGTCTGCGCCGGGTCGAGGCTCCGGCGCATCCCCGAGCCGGCCGCGCCCGGCGCCCTCGCCCTCGGTCGCTGACCCGAATGGGGGAGGCCCAACGTGCCGTCCCGCCGGGGTGGCCGTCGCGTTAGATCGAAGCCATCCCTGTGGAGGTCGGCATGCGTTGCAAGCGGGAACGGCTCTTCGACTGCAGCTGCGGCAACCCCGGCCACGAGTTGCACCTCAGCATCCGCGCCTGGACCCCGGCCGAGGCGGCCAGCGCGATGGAGGATGCGCTCACGGTGGCGGGGGTTCCCCGGTCCGGCGAGATCACGGTGCGGGACGCCCGGCACCGCGTGGTCCTGCGCGTGATGCCCCCGAGGTTCCCCGAGGCCGGGGTCTCCGGAGCGGCCTGAACCCGGGTAGTCCCCTCCCGGCCGACGCCCGAAGTCGCTCCCCGTTCGTTTCGGAGGCGCCACGAGAGCCCAGGTATCCTGGGGTCACCCATGGTGAGATCCGAGGGCAAGCCGAGGACGCTGGTGCATCTCTCCGACCTCCACGTCGGGCGCGACGCCGCGACCGACGAGGCCGCGCGAGCGCTCTCCCGGATGCTCGTCGAGGCGCGCGTGGATCAGGTCCTGCTCACCGGGGACGTCACCCACCGCGGGCTGGCGACCGAGCTGGCCCGCTACGAGTCGATCTTCGCCCCGCTGCTGGAGGCCGGGCGGCTCGTGGCCGTCCCCGGCAACCACGACCGGATGGGCGACGACGCCGGTCGGGCCCTGATGCGCGGGGGGCGGGTGGCCGTCACGACGGCGCCCGGCCTGCACGTGGTCCGGGTGGACTCCACCGCCCCGCACAACCGGTCGCTCATCGACGGGCACGGCGAGCTCTCCATCCGCGACGTCGCCGACGTGCGCATGGCCCTCTCCGAGGCACCCCGGGGCGCCCTGACGGTGGTGATGCTGCACCACCACGTCCTGCCGCTGCCGGTCGAGGACCTGGCGGAGAGGCTCGCCACGCTGGTCGGGCTTCCCTGCGCCGACGAGCTCCCGCTGGGGGAGGACCTGCTGGGCGAGATCCACGGAAGGTGCAAGCTGGTCCTGCACGGTCACCGCCACGTACCCGCGGAGTTCCAGGTCGCGCTCCGGGGCGAGATGCCCATGCGGATCCTGAACGCCGGCAGCTCCACCATCCTGGGTCGGGCGAGGCTCCTCGCCCATGTCGACGGCAGCCTCGCCTGGGAGGGCTGGCTCGCGACCCACACCGTCGCGCCGCGCTCCTGGGCCCCCGCTGCCCGGTTCCGAGCAGGCGTGCGAGCGGCGGTGGCCGTAGCTTGAGTCCCGACCTCCTGGACAAGCACCCGGAACCGATACCGTAAGTGATCGTTGACATCGGTGGTGCCTCGCCTATCTTGCCCCCTCACATCCCCATTTCGTGAGGGCATCAATGAAGAAGCTCGACCACCGGAAGCTCTACCGGCTGCCCTGGAGCGTCACCGACAACGTCATCTCCTGGCTCGAGCCGACCAAGGAGTGCAACATCTACTGCGACGGCTGCTACTCGGCGAACGCCAAGGGCAGCCACAAGTCGCTCGCGCAGGTGCGCTCCGACCTCGACGTCTTCGAGAAGTTCCGCCAGACCGACGCGGTGTCGGTCGCGGGCGGCGATCCGCTCGTGCACCCCGAGATCGTCGAGGTGATCAGGATGATCGCCTCGCGGGGCCTCAAGCCGGTGGTGAACACGAACGGCCACGGCCTGACGCCCTCCCTGCTCCGCGACCTGAAGGCGGCCGGCCTGGCAGGCTTCACCTTCCACGTGGACAGTCTCCAGATCCGCCCAGGGTGGAAGGGTGCCACCGAGATCGAGCTGAACGAGCTTCGCCAGGAGTACGCCGACCGGGTTGCCGAGGTGGGCGGAATCTCCTGCGCCTTCAACTCCACCATCTACGAGAAGACGCTCCCCTTCGCCCCCGACATCCTCGACTGGGCGAAGCGCAACGCCGACAAGGTGCACGTCGTCGTCTTCATCCTCTTCCGCGCGGCGATGCAGGAGAGGTTCGACCACTTCGTCGCCGAGGAGAAGGTGCAGGTGAAGAACCTCACCTACACGCGCGCCGCGCCGCAGCGCACCGACATCGACGCGCAGGAGATCGTGGATGTCCTGCGCCGCCGCTTCCCCGAGTTCGAGCCCGCCGCCTACCTGAACGGCACCGAGCAACCCGATTCCTTCAAGTGGCTCATGACGCTCCTCGTGGGGGACAAGGAGCGCTTCTACGGAAGCGCCGGCCCGAAGTTCGCCGAGCTCTCCCAGGTCTGGAACCACCTCGTGAAGGGGCGCTACCTGGGCTACGTCCCGCCCTCCGTCCACGCCAGCGGTCGGAGCCTGCTCGCCCTCGCCGCCATCGATCCCCGCCTCCGGAAGACCGCGGCCGCGTGGGCGAAGGCGGTGGCGCGGAATCCGTTCCGCGCGGCCCGCCCGCTCCATCTCCAGTCGGTCATGATCATCCAGCCGGTCGACATCCTGGCCGACGGGCGCCAGTCGATGTGCGACTCCTGCCCGGACATGACGGTGCACGAGGGAGAGCTCGTCTGGTCGTGCCGGCTCGAGGAGCGGCTCAAGTACGGCGAGCTGATGCGGCTGCGTCCGGCGGCTGCGCGCCCCGAGACCGAGGACGTGACGAGCTAGCGGTTCACTGCCCCCCGGTCGGCCGGACTACCGTGGCGGAGCGATCGAGACGGTCCGCTGCCCGCCGAAGGCGAGCGGGGCGCCGGCGGCCTTGGTGCCGTTCCAGAGCACCTCGCGCGCGGTGAGCTTCTTCCCGACGGTGTCGATGGTGACGAGCATGAAGGAGAGCTTGCTCTCGTCGCCGATGCCGTCCGGCGCGTCGACGCCGGACACGGTGCCCTTCATGGGCGAGTCGACCCGGAAGGTAGGGAGGGCGACGTCGGCGTCCGGGCCGGTGTAGTCGTAGAACTCGCTCGAGTTCGTGTTGCCGTGGAAGTAGGCGACCACGTTCTTGTGGGCCTTCAGGAACGCGACCAGGGAGCGCTGCTCCACCAGGTTGGCGGTCGCCGTGTTCACGGGGGAATCGGCGAAGACGTCGGCGAGCAGGTTCTCGAACTTGAGCGTCCAGTCGTAGGTGCTGGACGTCGTGAGCGTGCTCGTGAAGTGCTTCGACTCGCTGGGCGGCTCATCGTGGGTGAAGACGATGACCGGGGTCGCCGCGGCCACCGAGGCGAGGTCGGTCGCGAGCCAGGTACGGGCCGCGCTGTCGGGCCACATGTTGAGGAACACGAAGTGGATGCCGTGCAGGTCGCGGGAGTAGAGGACCTTCTTCGTCCTGTAGTCGTACGTGGCGCTGGTGACGGGCACGGAAGGCTTCATGAACCGGTTGAACATCTCGACGAGCACGGTCGGATCGGTGGCGGGGCTGAGCGTCTTCGTGAAGCCGATGGCGTTCGAGACGTCGTGGTTTCCCGGCACGAGGAACCAGGGGGTCGGCAGCCCGTCGGGGTCGCGGAGCGTGATGCCGTCGAGGTAGTCGGCCTTGAACTGGCCCCAGGACGTGGCCGCGCTCTGGCAGTAGGTCGTGCCCGAGATGAGCTGGGACCGGTTGGAGACGTCCCCCGTCTGGACGGCGAAGTCGATCGGGCCCACCAGCGCCCCGGGGTGGGCGTCATCCGTGGCGGGCAGGGTGGCGGTCGAGATGGCGTTGATCTGTGCCACCAGCGCCCGGTTCACCAGCTGAGCGTCCACCGTGGCGGCCCCGCGGAAGGAGGGGCGGGTGATGCCGTAGTGGGCGTCGGAGGTGTAGACGAACTGGACGTCGCTCGGATCCGGCGTGCTGGAGCCGCCGCAGGCGGCGACGAAGGCCACGACGACGGATGCCAGGGTGATGCGAAGGGTTCGGGTCATGGAGTCCTCTGGAAGGCGCTCTCGCCTCACCCGTTCCGGTGCCGC
>SESG01031935.1_pt1 | contig 17667 bp, 19 predicted proteins | sample 3171421 | NCBI WGS metagenome assembly SESG01 (sample SAMN10866946, study PRJNA518727) | freshwater metagenome | biome: subpolar coniferous forest; feature: holomictic lake; material: water; isolation source: holomictic Lake 227, 6 m and 8 m depth | place: Canada: near Kenora, Ontario | collected... | reverse complement strand
CAGGTTTATAGGAATCCTCTAGCATTAGAATTATACAGGCGGCTCTTGTAATATTGGTTTTTATAGGCATGATGGGAGTAGTATCCACAGAAGGCGTAAGCTATCCGAAAGATTATTTACGTTTTGAAGGTTATGTTGATTATTATAAGAACACAATAGACATGATAGGGATTATATCTAACAACTATGACGGTTACATAAGCGCGATAGAAAACGTAATGCAGCAAAATAACAATATTAGAGATTCGGCGGCACATGTTGAAAATGATGTTCTTTATATCGACATCTTAGCCTACGACAGCGGAAGAGATATGGGTCGAGATTTGACCACATTAGCCTTCGCTGGATTCGTGCAAGCAGTTAAACAGACGGACGTAAATGCTTTAGTATTTACGCGAGTGGGTGACTACGATAACTCGATCTGCACTTTCCATGCAAACAAAGTATTGGCTCAGGATGCCTTGATTAATCAAAATAACTCAACCCAAACAGCATTAGATATTGAAAAATTTTCCGACACGTCCCAGTGCAAAGCGCGGGCAACAATGACAACAGGCAATTACATAGGGAATACACAAACAAGAGTGTATCACAATCCGTCATGTTTATGGGCGCAAATGATTCTGCCCGAAAATCTTATTGGGTTCTCTAGTTCTGGAGAAGCCGTTTCAAATGGATATCGGCCATGTGAAAAATGCAATCCACCCACGTCTTAGCCGGCGTAATAGGTGGCTTGACTGCACTGGCCGGAGTGTGGATTGCCCAGAAAAACGAAGCCCGCAAAGCACGAAGAGATGAACGTAAAAAGGCTTATTTAGAGATTATAGATCTCGTAACAAAAGCAGCTAAAACAGGTGATGCAGATTCAGAAGCACTTTCCCACTGTATGATCCAAATGCAGCTACTTGGAAGCAAAAGTATTCTGATAAAAATGGCATCTATAACCCAGGAAATGCTAACAGAAAAAGATATAGCAAAACGTATGAAGACATTCGGCAAATTCGTTGAAGAGATAGTCCCTCTGATGCGCAAAGATATCCTTTTAGACAAAGATGATTTGCTTTCGGATAGCCAAAAAGCAGAGGCAAAGCAGTACTTGCAGAAAATTGGGAAGAATTAGCATAGCAAGGCCGAGAATTCTAGAACAGGAAGCTGGATGAAGTGGAGCTATTTTCCTATCCAGAATTCTGCAGGCCACAGCCTATTTTCTTTAGAGCCCGCATCGTCTTTCCCTGCAGCTTCAAAGCGATTCTGTATCATCTCATCCACCTCCGAGAGCCTAACCCTGAAGACCTCCGCCAGGATCTCCTTGGCCGTCTGGAGCTGCATAGCCTTTGGATTGCAATACACCACCGCCCTCTTTTGTGGCCTGATTAGCTGCTCAATTACTCCTGCCATAGTATGCCTATCATACGTGTAATGATAAGTACTTTCGCAGGAAAACAATATCAATAAACCATTTTTACATAATATAAAGTATGAATAAGATACAAAAGAGAGAATGATATTGAAGCAGGCCCTCGTCTATACTCTCTGAAGTCTCGATTGCCGAAAACATCAAGAAGCTGAAGGATAAGGGAGAACTTGAATAGGAGTCGCGATGTTTGCGCTACAGCTATCACGCACCGCCCAAAAGGCCTTAGATAAACTTCCGTCTAACGCTACAGAGAAGATCTTCATCCATCTGGAAGAGATCAAGAGAGACCCTTACCGACCTCGCCCACTTGCGGATATTGTACCTGTCGGAGGTAGTGACACTCATTATAGGCTGAGAGTCGGAAAGATCCGAGTTGAATATGAAGTGTTAAATTCAGTAAACACTATAAAAATATCTAAAATATTTCAAAAGAAAAGAAAATCGGATTACAGATAAAGCGATATACTAACGAAGGAGATGATTATCCAATGGCAGCTAGAAGCAAAGTCATAGTAGCGAGTGAGGATCCATTTAACGAGTTTGCAGCCCTTGATGAAGATGATGAATCAACTGCAGAAGAAATTCATGCACTCATCGAACGCGAAAAAGACGATTTCATCAGCCTTGAAGAATATGCCAAGCGGCGCGGCATAAGTCTTTGAGATCATGCACGCAATAGATATCCTTACCGACGAAGAGTATGCCGATGCTGAATACAGGCGTTTCCTCAGAGAGAAGGACAAGTATGTAGATTTTGATGAGTTTTGCCGCCAAGAAGGAATTTAGAAGGCGGATTTACTATTTTCATAAATCAAAGGGATTATTTTTCTGTAATGCCCCAGGATCAACGATCTCCTTGGCCGATGGATTACCGGACACGGCAACCGTTCGCTTGAAGGCTGTGGGATAGCTGACTAAAGCAAAGATTCTAGTTGTAGGATAATTGGCCGGTACGATATAGATAATTTTGCCTATTCGTCCAGAGCCATAGCTCGTTGGCAAAGGGACAATCTGACTTAATTTGCCTCTGGAAAAAAGATGCGAAAAAATGGGAGCTAGGACCTACTCGAAGTCCTCGCCGCCCATTCCGCCAGGCATTCCGCCCGCGCCGCCCATTCCGCCCGGTCCGCCGGACTTGGAGGCGATGACATCATCGATTCTCAGAATCATGATGGCGGCCTCGGCTGCCGAGTTGATGGCCTGGGTTTTAACCCTGAGCGGCTCGACAACTCCCAGCTTCAGCATGTCCACGGGCTTACCGGTGTCCATGTCCAGACCGGCGCTCTTCATGCCCTTCTCATGCTGGCTTCTTAGTGCAACCAGGGAATCGATCTGGTCTAAGCCGGCATTCTCTGCCAGGGTCTTGGGTATGACCTCCATGGCATTGGCAAAGGCCTCGATGGCCAGCTGCTCGCGTCCACCCACTGTGGAAGCATAAGCTCGGAGCCTCAGAGCCAGCTCTACCTCAGGTGCGCCGCCGCCGGCAACAAGGAGCTTGTCCTGTACAGCCACGCCAACAACGCGAAGTGCGTCCTCCATGGCCCGGTCCAGCTCATCGACCACGTGTTCAGTTCCGCCCCGCAGAATGATGGATACTGACTTGGGGTTCTTGCAATCTTCCACAAAGGTCATCTTCTCATCAGAGACCTTCCTCTCCTCTACCAGACCTGCCTTGCCCAGGTCTTCCTTGGAGATCTCGTGGATGCTGGTGACGACCCTGCCGCCTGTGGCACGTGCCAGCTTCTCCATGTCACTCTTCTTAATCCTGCGCACGGTGTAGATACCGGCCTTGGCCAGGAAATGCTGGGCCAGATCATCGATGCCCTTCTGGACGAACAGTACATTGGCGCCAGTGGCAGCGATCCTATCGACCATGCCCTTGAGCATGTTCTCCTCTTGATCCAGAAAAGCCTGCAGCTGATCCGGGGAGGTGATCTGAATCTTGGCATCAACCTCTGTCTTCTCGATCTCCACAGCAGCATTCAGGAGAGCGATCCTGGCATCGGCGACGGACTTGGGCATATTGGGGTGAAGCCGGTCCTTGTCGATGACCACTCCGCTTACCAGCATGGAGTCGGTGATTCCGCCCCCGACCTTCTTCTCCACGGTGATGTTGTCGGTGTCGACAGTCCCATCCTCGTCCACTACCGACTGGACAGCTTGAACCGCCATGGCAGCCAGCTCATCGCGAGCCGATTGAGAGCCCTTGCCGGTCATGGCAGTGACGGCGATCTTCCTGAGAAGATCTTCATCTTTTGCTGAGACCTTTATGGCTAAGCCTTTGAGAATCTCCATTGACTTGTCTGCCGCAGCTCTGTAGCCTGCCGCAATTACAGTAGGATGAATCTCTTGCTCCAGCAGTTCTTCGGCTTGCTTAAGCAATTCTCCGGCCAGCACAACGGCTGTGGTCGTGCCATCCCCGACTTCCTGGTCCTGGGTCTTGGCAATCTCCACCATCATCTTGGCGGCGGGATGCTCGATATCCATCTCTTTAAGAATGGTGACGCCATCATTGGTGATCACAACGTCGCCCATGGTGTCTACCAGCATTTTGTCCATGCCCTTGGGGCCGAGAGTGGTCCTAACTGCGCCGGCAACGGCCTTGGCTGCCATGATGTTCGATCTCTGTGCGTCTCTTCCAGCAGTCCTCTGACTGCCTTCCCTAAGAATGTAAATAGGTGTGCCACTACCGAATTGTCCAGCCATTAATTAACCTCAACAAATACTAATTTAACAGCTGGATGTTGTTTGAACTTCTATATAAAGCCTATTCAAACAGCATCACTTCCACCGTCTCTCCCTCCTCTATCCCCTCCCGTTCCTCGGCCACCAGCACGAAGCCGTCTGCTCTAGCCACGGAGCTGAGGATGCCTGCCCCTGATATCATGATGGGCTCGGCCTCGCCATCCTTGAGGGCCACTCTGACCATACTCAAATAGCCTGGTCGCGAGGGGATCTTTCTTGCCAGCCTTGCCAAGACTTTCGGTTGAAGGTCAGAGCGGTGCGCCATCTTTTGCAGGGCCGGCCGCACGAAAAGATAGAGATCAGAGAGCGCTGCCACTGGATAGCCGGGCAGGCAGACCACGATCTTGCCGGCCACGACACCAAAGGCGGTAGGCTTTCCCGGCTGCAGGCGCACTCCGTGCACAAAAAGCTCGCCCATCTCTTCCAGTACGCGCGGCGCATAGTCCTTCTCACCCACGGAGGTTCCGCCGATTATTATGATCATATCCGCATCTATGTTATTTGAGATGGCCTCGCGAATGAGTTCTTCATCATCGGGTACAATCTCTCTTTTCTCGGCCAGAGCTCCCCATTTTTCTGCATAAAGCCGGGCCATGAGCCCGTTGATCTCGTATGCTTCGCCAGAGGCAAGAGCGCGCGCGCCGATGGCCACCAATTCTCCTCCCGTGGGGATGATGACCACCTTCGGCTTTTCATAAACTCGCACCTCGTCAATTCCCAGCGCCGACAGCATTGCCACATCCGGGGGCCGAAGGGTGTGGCCCTCGGAAAAAACCGCTTCGCCAACGCTGATGTCCTCGCCAATGCGAGATACATTCTTGTAGGCGTAGAGCTGCGTCGTGATCTCCAAATTCGTGTCACGCTTCCTGGTATCCTCCAGCATCACCACGGCATCATAACTCCCTGGAACGGGCATGCCGGTGCGTACGGGCCGGAAATTATCCAGAAAAACGGGAGCATTGGGCTTTGCGCCCCTTGTGTCCAGGGATCGCACGGCAAAGCCGTCCATGGCGGCCCGGTCAAAGCCCGGCAGGTTCACGGGAGAGGAGATGTCCTGTGACAAAACCCGACCTGTTGCCTGCACGCTTTGCAGGAGCTCGGTCCGTTCTAAGGGCAAGCAGCGAAGGAGAAGCATCTCTTTTGCCGCTGCTGCCCCGCGAAAACGTTTAAACATGCAAATATTGTGTCAGCCCTTTCCTGGATATATGCTTTTGTATATATTCTGTATATCGTGTGAAAGCTTCATATAATGTAAAGAGGGAGAGGAGGGCAGATACTGAAGATATCGTGAAGAATCATGACGGTGGATGGATGATTTAATGGACGCTGTTGTATGGCTGGAAGAAGTAGGAAAGAATGATCTTTCCGTAGTGGGCGGCAAGGGTGCAAGCCTGGGTGAGATGATAAATATCGGCGTTCCCGTACCTGGCGGATTTGCGGTCACGGCTCAAGCTTTCCGGGATTTCATCAACCGGGCGGGCATCGCCAAGAAGCTTTTCGAGGCCCTCAAAGTCGATGTGAATCAAGAGTCTGAGCTGCACCGGGCCGAGGAGACGGCCAAGAAGCTCATCATGGATGCAAAGGTGCCCGATGACATCGAAAAGGCCATAAAATCCCGCTATGAGGAGCTATGCAAGCGCGAGGGCGAGCAGGTCTTCGTGGCCGTGCGGTCCAGCGCCACAGCCGAGGATCTGCCCGATGCCAGTTTCGCAGGCCAGCAGGAGACATTCCTCAACATGCGCGGAGCCGAGGATGTCTTCAACGCCGTTCGCAAGTGCTGGGCATCTCTATATGGGGCACGCGCCATCTTCTACCGGGTGGAGCAGGGCTTCGAGCATGATAAGGTCAACCTCTCCGCCATTGTGCAAAAAATGGTGGACTCCGAAAAGTCGGGTGTCATGTTCAGCTCAGATCCCTCCACAGGCGAAGCACTGGTGGTCTTAGAAGGCGCCTGGGGCCTGGGTGAATCCGTAGTTAGCGGCAGCGTCTCTCCCGATAACTTCGTTGTGGACAGAAAGACCAAGAACATCCTAAGCAAGTACATCGCCACCAAGGAGATCATGATTATCAGGGATCCTAAGACCCAGAAGACGGTCACGATCAAGGTCCCGGATGAGAAGAAAGAGGCCATCGTTCTCACAGACAACGAGGCAATTGAACTCGCCAAATATGCCGAGATCCTGGAGAAGCACTACGGCATTCCCCAGGATATCGAGTGGGGCATAGAGAAGGACAAGATCTACATCCTCCAGTCCCGCCCCATCACCACCATCAATAACGCCAGAAAGGTAGAGCCTGCGCTCGCCGCCAGCGGCAAGGTTCTGTTAACGGGCCTTGGAGCCGCACCGGGTGGAGCCACAGGCATTGTACGACTGATTGCCAGCGGCAGAGAGCTGGATAAGGTCAAGCCGGGAGACATCATGGTCACCAAGATGACCATGCCGGACATGGTTCCGGGCATGAGGCGTGCCGGAGCTATTGTCACCGACGAAGGAGGCATGGCCTGCCACGCAGCCATCGTGAGCCGCGAGCTGGGCTGCCCGGCTGTGGTGGGAACTAAGAAAGCCACAACGATCCTGAAAGAAGGCATGGAGATCACAGTAGATGGCAGCAAGGGCATTGTTTACGAAGGTCGCTTGGCCCTGGCAGCGTCTGCCAAGCCGGCGTCCGCAGCTAGCGGGGGGGGTGTGGTCTTTACTAAACCCATTACAGCAACAGAGATCAAGGTCAATGTCAGCGAGCCGGACAGAGCGGAGGCAGCAGCGGCCACAATGGCTGATGGCGTGGGCCTTTTAAGAATCGAGCACATGATCCTGGGCCAGGGCAAGACACCCAACTGGTACATCAAGAACGGCAAGACCGAGGAGTACATCAACGAGTTGGTCAAGGGCATCAAAGTGGTGGCCGATGCCTTCTACCCCAAACCGGTGTGGGTTCGCACCCTGGATGCGCCCACAGACGAGTTCCGGGCCATGGAAGGCGGCGAGGGCGAACCTCACGAGCACAATCCCATGCTCGGCTGGCGCGGCATTCGGCGCGACCTGACAGAGACGGATCACTTCCGCCTGGAGATAAGGGCTTTTAAGAAGCTGCATGAAATGGGCCTTACCAACGTGGGCATCATGCTGCCCATGGTACAGCACGTTCGCGAGTTTCAGAAGGCCAAGGCCATCATGGTTGATGAAGACTTAGACCTGGAGAAGATCGATGTAGGCATCATGGTGGAGACGCCCGGCGCCGCGCTCACCATTGAAGACTTCATTGAGGACGGAATCGACTTTGTCTCATTCGGCACCAATGATCTGACTCAGTACACCCTGGCGGTAGACCGCAACAACGAGAACGTGGCAGAACTGTATTCTGAACTGCATCCCGCCATCCTCAAGCTCATCGAGTACGTGGTGGAGCGCTGTAATGTTGCAGGAGTCAAGACCTCCATCTGCGGCCAGGCCGGATCGTACCCGGAGATGGCCAAGAGGCTGGTTGAGATCGGCATTACCAGCATATCGGCCAATATCGATGCCGTGGCCACGGTCCGGGAGACAGTGGCCAGATCTGAGAAGATCCTTATGCTCAATGCCCTGAGAAACAGGAAATAAGCTAAAAGGAAATGGGGACAAAATAAATGAGAGACAAAGCTCTTCCCGAAGATGAGGTAATGCGCATCCTGGCGGAAACGAGAGCGCGTGACTACAGTTATGATCGCTTCTTATCCACTATGTGCACCCTGCCCCACCCAATTGCGGTAAGGGCTCACAACATGTTCCTGGAGACTAACCTTGGCGACCCGGGATTGTTTCCGGGCGTCTCTGAACTGGAGGAGCGCGTCGTTCAGATGCTGGGCGAGATGCTGGGCTGTCCGGACGCCTCGGGATATGTTTCCACGGGCGGCACGGAGTCCAACATTCAGGCCATCCGGGCGGCCAGGAATGAGGCGGGCAGAAAAGACGGCAATATTGTCGTTCCCGCCTCGGCACACTTCTCTTTCGACAAGATCGGAGATCTTCTCTGTCTGGAAGTAAGAAAGGCAAAGCTTGATGAGAATCTCAAGGTTGACTTATCATCGGTCGAGTCTCTGCTGGACGAGAGAACCGTAGCCCTGGTGGGCATAGCCGGGACAACCGAGTTCGGCCAGGTGGACCCCATTGAGCAGTTGGCCAAAATGGCCGTGGAGCGGGGCATTCACCTGCATGTGGATGCTGCCTTTGGCGGCTTTGTCCTGCCCTTCCTGGATAGAAAATTTTCCTGGGATTTTTCGGTGCCGGGCGTATCTTCCATTACCATCGATCCGCATAAGATGGGCATGAGCACCATTCCTGCCGGCGGCCTGCTCTTCCGCGGGCAAGAGTGCTTGAGTGCCCTGGAGACGGAGACCCATTATCTTACCCGAGCCAGACAGGCATCTCTAACCGGCACGAGAAGCGGAGCTGCAGCCGCGGCCACTTACGCCGTGATGATGCATCTGGGCCGGGAAGGCTTCAAGGAAATCGTTGACTACTGCATGAATCTGACCCATCATCTGGTAAAAGGCGCAAGAGAAATTGGAATCGAGCCGGCGATCGAGCCCATCATGAATGTGGTGGCATTAATGGTTCCCTCTCCAGCACAAGTACGCGAGGAGCTGATGAAGCGAGGCTGGCATGTCTCCATGACCCGCGAGCCCAACAGAGCCCTGCGGCTGATCCTGATGAAGCATATGACACGAGAGAACATTGATCTGTTTCTGGATGATTTGAAGATCATCCTGACCACATGATTATAATAAAATCAAACAAATATTTGGTCGGGTTCTGAGAACCTTCGACCTCATTTGTCCTGAATCAGGTAAATTCAAACTTTATGACCAATGGCAAAACGTCTCATTACCTTATCGATCTGGATCTTGACTGCGTCTCCTACTTTGGTATCGGCCACGAAGATCACAAAACCTTCCAATCGGGCAATGCCGTCGCCTTCCCTGGCAATGTCCTCAATATTAACATCGTACTCTTTTCCGACCTCTACAGGGGCAGGAGTGCCCATGGAGGATCGATCTGCATCGTAATTTGCCAAAACACATCACCGTCCTTAGAAAAGCAATCAAATTTTATGGCCGATGGCGAAGCGCCTCATTACCTTATCGATCTGGATCTTGACTGCGTCGCCTACTTTGGTATCAGCTACGAAGATCACAAAACCTTCTACTCGGGCAATGCCGTCGCCTTCCCGGGCAATGTCCTCAATATTGACCTCGTACTCTTTTCCAACTTCTATTGGTGCAGTTGGATCGGACCCTCCATTGGAAGATCCTTCCTGGCCTCTGAACAAATCTTCACCATCCTTTGCGATAAGCCACAAAATGCTTTTCGCGATCAGCTCCCTCGTTATACGACTATTAAATCCTTTTGCTCCATCATGATAATCCATTTGCTCCCCGAAGGCCAATTTATTTCTGCTAGGATGTCGCTCTTCTGTATATGGACTACCTGGATAGATACAGGGAAATCGTGCCGGATTATGATGCCTTCCAGGCTATTCAATGCCTGCCACTCTACAACTCCGCACGCATCAATACACTGAAGATAAAGAGGGAAAAGCTCCTGGAAAGGCTGGAAGAAGAGGGCGTGCTCTTTCAGAGCTTCCCCTGGTATCCTCTGGGCCTGAAGCTGGACATAGAGAGCCCCGGCAAGCTGCTGGAAAACCTCCAGGGGTTCATTCACATCCAGGAGGAGCTGTCCATGGTCCCACCCCTGGTGCTCGACCCACAGCCCGGTGAAAGCATCCTGGACCTGTGTGCCTCTCCCGGCAGCAAGACCACCCAGATCTCGCAGATGATGGATAATCGGGGCCTGGTAATCGCCAATGAGCCCTCCTTAGCCCGAGTCTCCCCTCTGCGCTCGAACTGCGAACGACTGGGGGTTATCAACGTCGCCATCACCCGCTATGACGGTCGCAATTTTCCCCGTGGCCCCTTCGACAGGGTCCTGGTAGACGCCCCCTGCTCCAGCGAGGGCCGGGAAAGAAGAGGGCCGGGGGTCTTATCCAGATGCAGCCCTGAAAGATCACTGGATTTGGGGGTACTGCAGATCGGCCTTCTAAAAAACGCCCTGCGCCTGACCAAGCCAGGTGGGGTCGTGGTATACTCCACCTGTACCTATGCCCCGGAAGAAAACGAGTTGGTGGTGCAGGAGGCACTGGGTGAAGCGGAGGAGTACCGGCTGGAGAAGGTCTACATTCCCGGCCTTTTGGAATGTCCGGGAATAACAGAGTGGAACGGCAAAAGACTAAACGATGAATTAGCGTGCACCGCCCGCTACTACCCCCATATCAACGACACGGGAGGTTTTTATGTCGCCAAGATCATCAAGAATTAGGAACATATTCGAGCCGCTGGACCTGTCTATCATAGCGAAGCTGTGGCAAGACCGGTTCGGCATTCCTGAAAACGCATTTGAGGGCTGCAAATTTTTCCGGAAAGCTAGAAGCATCTGGGTCATTAGCGATGTCGATCTTCCCCGGCTAAGCTACGAGACCATTGGAATGCGCATCATGAGCTGCAAAGACCGCCCCTGGAAGCCTACCACCTCTGCACTACAGATCTATGGCCGATATGCCGCCAAAAACCTTATTCATCTGAACCGGGAAGAGGCCATGATCTTTCTGGAAGGAGGCAGCCAGGTTTTCGAATCGGACTGTGAGCCCGGCTATGTGGTGGTATTTTATAGAGGGGATGTGCTTGGGTGCGGTCTGTACTCACATGGCAAGCTTGTTTCCCAGATTCCCAAAGAACGAAGAATGGCAAGCACGGTCGAGAGCGAGGCCTGCCCGGATTGAGAGCGGCCCGAATGTGAGGATTGGGGGAGCGTGAAAATCCTGATGATCTCAGACGTCTCGGTGATTGAGGAAAACGTTTCATCTCTTGAAGAGCCATATTCCGATCAAGAATATTGTAATCAAGACGCGCTGAAGCGGCTCTGGTCAGAGCCCATACGCCTCTTTCTCTTGTCCAATGCACTACGCCAGAAGAGCTGCCAGGATGACGTCTCTTTTGTCATAAACCGAAATATCAACTTCACCAATGAATGCACAGGCACCTGCCGGTTCTGCTCTTTCAAGCATGGTATTATCTATTTCCTCACGTCGGAACAGATTTTAGAGCGCACCGGCGAAGCAGAGCGATTGGGTGCAACGGAGATCTGCTTGCAAGGGGGGCTTGCCCCAGAAATGATGCTTGAGGATTACTGCAGGATCCTGGAGCTCATACACCGCGACTTTCCCAGGATGCATCTGCATGCCTACTCGCCTATGGAGGTGCTGCACATGTCCCGAAATTCTCATGTTGAGGTGAAAGAGGCCCTGCGGGAGTTAAAGAGAAGCGGTCTAGGCTCCATGCCAGGCACGGCGGCCGAGATTCTTGTCGACTCAGTACGCCAGAAGATATGCCCGGATAAGTTGAAGACAGAAGAGTGGCGGCAGATAATCATGGCGGCGCATTTGCAGGGAATTCCCACCACTTCGACCATGCTCTTTGGCCATGTGGAGAGCTTGGAAGATCGCCTGCGGCACTTGCAGATCTTAAAAGAGATTCAATTGGAAACAGGAGGTTTTACAGAGATGGTTCTGCTCCCCTTTATTCCTGATAATAATATGCTCGGCAAGATTGCCAAAGGTGCCGATCTCTTAGATCGTCTGAAGATGCATGCTCTGGCCAGGGTTGCTCTTTATCCCAACATCACCAACATCCAGGCGAGCTGGACCAAATTGGGCCGCCAGGCCGCTGCTGCGGCTTTGGATTGGGGGGCCAACGACCTGGGAGGAACGCTCATGGATGAAGGAATCGCCCGCAATTCCCGGGAGAAACCCAGTATCTTTGCGGCGGAGCTGATAGAGCTGATAGAAGGGCGGGGAAAGAGAGCGGTGCAGAGAACTACCCTTTACGAAAGAGTATGATCCGCAGATCTGTACGACTGGTTTTGATTTATTAATCTGACACAAAACTGCGACGATAAGCTTTACATATTTTGACGATACATTTCCTGCTGGTGGAGATCATTAGAAAAATAATAGTAATCTTGTTAATCGCTTTGCAGGTTTTCGTCATCCCCTGGTCGGTGGCATCGGCCAGGGATGTTACCGTCTCGGGATCATCAACCGTGATGCCTCTGGCCGAGGTTGCGGCAGAGCAATTCAATGTGCTACAGAAGGACTATGTGGTGACGGTCTCTGCCGGGGGGACCGGTGCCGGAATTCTGGGCATTGCCGAGCGCAAGAATGACATAGCTATGGCTTCTCGTGAGGTAACCGAGGACGAAAGGCAGAGATTTGGCGACAATTTTGAGGAGTTCTTGGTCGGGCTGGACGGCATCAGCCTGGCGGTGAGCGATGATGTATACCTGGCGGGAGTGACGGGCCTCTCCCGACAGCAGGTAAAAGATATCTATTCTGGAAACATCACCAACTGGAAGGAGCTTGGCGGCCCGGATGCAGAAATTTACGTGATATCCCGAGAGGAGGGTTCCGGAACCCGCGATAGCTTCAATGAGGTAGTCCTGGGCAGCATAGATGCCGAGACGCCGGGCGTTGATACCGTGGCCTTTGGCGGGGCCGAGGTCAAGACGGCCATATCGGGAAGCGATAAGGCGATAGGCTATCTGGGTTTCAACTATTTGGGGGGCGACGTTGCAGGTATAGCCTTTAACGGAGTCGCACCGAGCTACGATAACATAAAATTGGATCTCTATGAGTTGCACCGGCATCTCTACTTCTACACCTTCGGAAAGCCTACGGACGGTGCACAAGCATTCATAGATTTCGTGCAAGGGCGCGAGGGCCAGAAGATGGCAGCGGAAGAGGGTTTTATACCAGTTTGATCCTTTTGCCGATTCTAGGACACCTCACGTCCGGTCTGACATCAACCTTACATAATAGTATGGCAAATCATATCTTGATGAGAGCCGAAAGCATGCTATTGATATTGTTGCTGTTTTTTATCCTGGCGGGAGCGTCCAGTGAAGCCAGAGAGGTGACGGTTGCAGTCTCGGGGTCCAGCACGGTCATGCCCATGGCAGAGCTCGCTGCCGAGGAGTTCAATATGATGCAGGACAACTACACCGTGAACGTAAAATCAGGAGGTAGCGGCGTAGGCATCGTGGACGTAGCCGAGGGCAGATCGGATATTGCCATGAGCTCCCGAGAGATTAAACTGGAAGAGCGGCAGAGATATGAGACGCCAACAGTACGTTTTATCGAGCAGTCGGTGGGATTCGATGCCATATGTCTGGTAGTAAGTTCAGATGTGTATGATTCCGGAGTAACAACACTAACCAAAGATGAAGTTAAACAGATTTATGCCGGAGACATAACCAACTGGGAAGAGCTGGGCGGGCCGAACACGGAAATATTTGCCATTGGCAGAAGGGCGGGCTCAGGAACTAGAGACACCTTTAATGAGATCATAATGGGAAGCCGGGAGGCGGAGACTCCTGCGGTATCTTATGATGCCGGGGAGAGTTCTGAGGTCAAATTCAGTACGCAACGCAGCGACAACGCCATCGGCTATATGGGATACAGCTTCGTCATGACGGGAGACACTAAGGTGATCTCTTTGGACGGCATCCAGCCCTCGATTGAGAGCATAAAAAGTGGCGCCTATCCGCTGGCCAGAAAGCTTTTCTTTGTCACTTTGGGTGAGCCCTCGCCCGGTGCCAAAACCTTCATAGATTATATCCTGAGCCCTGAAGGTCAGAAGATAGCTGTGGAGAACGGGTTCATACCGATCTAAGATAGGCGCGATTCATTTTTTTATATCGATTATTATAATTAACAAATCTACGAATACGATCACCACAAAGGCACAAAGAAGCCCTTTCAGCCAGGCCCATCCAGTAGCCGCAGGTAGTACACCACAGCCACCACCAGCGGCACAAACCCGGCCAGGAGAGCCCAGTAGGCCCGCTTTAGATTGCGGTGCTTGTAGCCCACAAGCTCCCGGTAGAGCTGCTCGGCTAGCTCTGGCGAGCTTAAGTTCGTCTCGTAGTTCTTCGGCGTGAAAACACGCACGGCAAAGAAGAGGCAGACCAGCCACAGGACGATGGGGCTGACAAAGAGCAGGATGCGAAGATCCGCCTCTGTACCCTGCACGGCCATGACTTTGCTTAGGTCGCTGAAGGATATGGCTGCGAAATAAATGCCCTCTACCAGGGTCACGGCTGCGATGAGCTGCTTGGCCGCCTCTTCCAGCGAGGCGACGGACTCACGGACGGCGGTGCGGGCCGTCTCCAGCCAGAACTCATCCAGCTCGGTGACGGGCTCGCCCATGGCGTCCGGTGCGCCTGCATTTTCTGGCATGAATTGAAGTTCCTCCCTAGATCTCCCTTGTTACGATTTTCTTTAGCAGCTTTGTCACATAGAACTTGTTCCTGGTGCCACAGGATGGGCATCGCTCCACAAAGGATACGGCACCACCATCCTCCTTCTTGGCCAGCTTGCCGTCCGCCAGCAGATGAGGGCGCTCATCCCACTGAAATATCCCGCTCGGGGCTGTGCATTTCTCATTGCAGCATTTGATTTTAAGCATGATCGATCTCCCGTCTCACTGGTTTTGCTCTAGTCTTTGCCCGACCTCTCCGGCAAGTTTTGCATAAGGGCTCCCCAGTTCCTGGAAAGCCGCCTCCGCCAGACGAATCAGGCGCAAGGCTTCCCTCACATTCCCATTTTTCTCTTCTAGCAACGCAATCTGCGTCTGAGAGTATGCAATGCCGCTTTTATCATCCAGTTTCTGGGAGATTTCCAGGCTTTTTTGGAACAGCCCTCGTGCCTTATCAATTTTTTTTTCAAGACAGCCTAGAATGCCCAGCTCGTAAAGTAAAGTCGAAATATCATTCTTGTCGTCCAACTCCTGAGCGATTTCAAGGCTCTGTTGGAATAGTCGTCCTGCCTCATTGTAGTCGCAACTAGCTTCGGCCAGGATGCCCAGATCGCCCAGCAGTTTCGAAACACAGCTCTTATCTTCCAGCTCTCTGGCGATTTTAAGGCTCTCTTGGAATAGTCGTCCTGCTTCATCGTAGTCTCTACTATCCCTTGCCAGGATGCCCAGCCAGTGCAAAGATTTTGAAACAACTCCGTTATCCCTTCGCTCCGTGGCGATTTCCAGGCTATTTTGGAACAGCCGAAGAGCTTCTTCATAATGACTCTTGCGATAAGCCAAAATGCCTTCCTCAAGCCGCAGTTTTGAAACATTGCTATTATCCCCCAGTTCTTTTGAGATCTCTTCGCTCTGTTTGAACAGCTTCTTTGCTTCAATGTAGTTGCCCTGTTTTGAGGCAATAATTCCTAGGTTGTGAATACACCTTGCCTTCTCATTTCTGTTTTCTAGCACTTCAGCAGCATCAATCGCTTGATTTAAGCGCAGTCTGTACTCGTTCCAGTAACCTCTGGTGTCGAGATAACTGTTCAGAGCGTAGATGTACTGCAAAACCATAAAGGATGCGACCTTGATTGCCTCAGAGGATGATTTCTGCTGCCCTGCAGCCCAGTCCATTCCGGCCAGAATATTCTCTCGTTCACACTCTAGTATTTTGAAATTATTGCTATGATGTCGGGCATATTCCAGGAAATACTTTGCAGCTCTGGGTCGAAGCTTGACCAAGAGACCTTCTCCGACCTTTCCGACGGCATACTGTCGCATTAACGGATGCAGAAGATAGCGATAAATCATAACCTCATTTCCTAACTCATCTTGAGCTATTATCTCAACCCGATCCAGGAATGATCTCCTTTCCAATTCGCCCAGATCGTTCTGCCAGTCTGACCGGCCTTCTTGATCTTCCTCAATGCAAATGCTACAGATCGCATTTTCCGTCATAGAGCCGTGGAATACCGCTAGGCGGCTAAAGAGCTCTCTCTGCCCTTCCGTCAGGCTTCTGAATGAGACATCAAAGCGCTCCGATACCTCCTGGGGAGGATTTCGTCTCAGCTCGTCTCTAATGCTGGATAGGCTTCTGCGAGCCATGAGCGCCGCAATCAGCTTGATGGCCAGGGGATGGCCCTGCATGAAGCGCACTATCTCGTTCAGGCTCTCCAAATCCACAGGACTCAGATGCTCTCCCCACCTGGGCGAGCGGCGGCGGGCTTCTGTGATAAGCAGCCGGTCTGCTTCCTCCTGCTCCATCTCTGGCACCCGAATCTCCCGGCCCCCGCAGGGCAGGCTTTCCCTTGTGGTCACCAGGGCGACGCTGGGCTGGGGGATGCCCTCCAGGAAGCGCCAAAGACTTTGATCCTGTATGCTTTCAGCGTTATCCACTACCAGCAGGCTGGCGGTATCGTAATTCCTGAGATAGCCTAAAACCTGGTCTCGCTTCGCATCGAGGGGAAGCGTGCGGAGCTGTGGTCCAAAGACGTTATCAAAAGCGTTAAGCATCTCCTCCAGGCCCAGGCGCTCCATTTCGGCAGCGCTCCTCCAGAAGATGCCTCCAGGATATCGCCAGGCCAGTCGTCGGGCCGCCTCGGCGGCGAGCACTGTCTTGCCGATGCCTCCCTGGCCGGTGAGGACGACCAGCTTCTCGCCAGATTGCAACGCGTCCATGGTTTGAGAGAGGAGCCCCTTGCGCCCCCGCGGCGGATCGCCCCGCATGCAGTCGCCCACGAACTCGTGCTCGGGTAGGCCAAAGAGGCGCTCGGCCTCGAAGCTGGCCCTCCCGGTGACTTTGGTCGATAGAATCCTGGCATCCTTTCCCGGCCCCTCCAGCACAGGGATCTGTTCGCTGCCGTTCTCCAACCGCTTCAGAGCCGGCAGGGCATTCTCGAAGGCCTTTTCGATAGTCTTGCCCGATCCCAGGCCGGCGTAAAAGGGCTCGGCCAGCGCCATGGTCGCCTTTAATGGGACGGACTCATTCATCCCCAGGACGGCAGGAACGCCCTTGGCCAGCAGTACATTCTGGAGACTGGTTTCGCCTCCTTTGGCCGACTCGCAGGCGCTCAGGAAAACAAGCTTCACAGGCTGCGGCGCACTCATGACGATCTCCGCCAGCTCCTCCGCAGCCAGGGCGTCCCGTTTGCCATCCTCCTTCTCGAAGGCGAAGTAGCCCTTCGCCACCTCGTCCTCCAGCAGAGCCGTGCAACGATCGCATTTCTTTTCCTGTGGCGAGTGGAGAGCACCGCAGTTGGGGCAGCGACGCCCCAGGGCTCCGTGGCCGTCGAAATGGACGATGTCGTAGCCGTTCAAGATCTCGCTGCGCAGGCCCTCGACCGTGGGCGGGCGGAGCATCTTCAGGAAGGCAGGGGCCTGTACCCGTCTCAGGCCATTCTGCAAGGCCCACTGGTCGGCCAGGTTGGGCAAATCGGGCAGGTCCAGGGGCCGGGAGACAATCACCAGAACGCGAAAGCCCTGGGAGGAGGAAGCATCTTGCGGCATATCAGGGCTGAGTACGGCTACTATCACTAATCAATATGTCGATCTTCCGGCAAAAAGAGGGCCATTTGAGTCCGACTGAGAATACAAATAGAATTTGCCCTTTGCTGGAGGGCAA
>SESG01007002.1_pt1 | contig 17675 bp, 24 predicted proteins | sample 3171421 | NCBI WGS metagenome assembly SESG01 (sample SAMN10866946, study PRJNA518727) | freshwater metagenome | biome: subpolar coniferous forest; feature: holomictic lake; material: water; isolation source: holomictic Lake 227, 6 m and 8 m depth | place: Canada: near Kenora, Ontario | collected... | reverse complement strand
ATGAAAGAAATTATGAAAATCAATCTACGTAAAGCCAATGCATTGCAACTGAGTATCCAGGACACAATCAAAGGCATCAAATTTGACACTGAAGTCAAGATCAACGAATTCCAGGTCGCAGAAGATGAGATTGCTCGCATACGCAACGATTTTGCTGCCAAGCAAGAACGTCATCGCGGATTGCTCAATAGCCTGTACGATATCCGCAAGGCAGTGAGCCAGGCCAACAGTGCCCAAGGTGTGGATGTCAAGTTAGCCGACGTGGCCTTGATGGACAAAAAGATCCAGTATCTTACCGATCTAGCTGGCAAGACTGTGCGCGACAGCGCAGAGGTTGTGGCTGGTAAGATGGAAAAATTGCGTAATCGCAAGGACGACACTCGCAGTTTGTACTACGGACATGATGCCACAGTAGACACTTCTATCTTCACTCAAGAAGATATTGCAGGGTTCCGTACTGCTGTGAGTATGGGCAAGAAAGCCAAACAGAAGTTGCAAGACGAATTGTTGGAAATCAACGTTCGCACTGAGATTAATCTCAGTGCTGATGTGGTTACTGTGTTGACTGCAGAAGGTCTATTGTAATTATTAACAGGTTTTTAGGGAGTTAGCCTCCTGTACAGAATGTCGTTTTGCTAACTTTAAATATCAAAGGCTTCACGCACTCGTTGATCGGAAAAGTATGTGCCCTAATTTTTACCCTGTGCCAAGTCTGTAAAGAATGTTCATTGCACGAGTTCTCAATCTGTTAGAGAACTCGGTTTCGGACAACACACCCTTTGCTAGATTGCACTTGCGACAAGTCACTTGTAGATTGTCATAAGTGGTTTCTCCACCTTTTGATTCAGGGATAACATGATCCATATGGATCTCAGCTGCTGATAGATCCTCATCACAGTAAACGCAGTACACGCCATCGCGTTCAATGATTCTACGTCGAAGATTTAATGGTATACGTTGTTTTAGCATGACAAATATTTATTAGTCAACAGGTCACGTATTTGAATATATAGTAACATAAGCGGGCATGGTGCTAGTGGTAACACATAACTTTGCCAAAGTTAAGTTACGAGTTCGATTCTCGTTGCCCGCTCCAACGCAGCGGCGAAGTTACATTTGCCAGTATGAGTCACAAGGTACCGCGGTAAATCCTTGGGCAGGCAACAGTACAACAATGCAATGTAACAGGAAGTAGTGATCTACTCGCCGGGACCGGCCTCAAAACGAATCCCACCAATTTAGGAAGATGATGCAGCGGGGATGGTCCTGCGACTGGCCTTGAAAACCAGGTTCTCAGAAATGGGATGGGGTTCGACTCCTCCGTCTTCCGCCAGACAACACGGCCCTGCCCTCTGTGTAACTGCCACTCTCAGAAGTTGTTACATACGGCAGAGTTTTTCTTTAATAAATAAAAAATGTCAACATATAATGTTATTCTTTTTACTGATGTAATTGAAAATGTCAATGATGTAATTGAAAAGCAGTTAGTATGTCCTCCTGGAATTGGCCCATACAAATTAGCAAATACTCTTCGGAAAAGTGGATACTCATGTTTAGTGGTAAACCATACTTCAAAATTTACAGTTGATGAAATTTATAAATTATTAGATACAACTGTAAGTGATAAAACTTACTTGATAGGGTTTAGTACAACATTCTATAATGTGTTTAACTCTAATAAAAAAGTTGAATTTTTTGAGCAAAATTTTAATCTGTTTCCCCAGGGTTCTGAGTTTGATGATCAAATTTTTTGTCACATCAAACAACTAAACAACAAGATAAAGATAGTCGTTGGCGGGGCAACAGTTAATGCGGATTTAAAATGCAAGTATGCTGATTTTTTGGTATTGGGATATGCAGAAGCAAACATAGTAAATTTAGTTGATCATGTCAAAGACGGGGTTACATTAAAAGATAGTTATAGAAATATCAATAACAACAAAATTATTATTAAGAATACATTGGCCGAAGGATATGAATTTACCACTGATTCAATGACTTGGTTGCCCGAGGACGTGGTCAATCACACCATATTGCCTATTGAAATTGGTAGAGGATGCATATTTAGTTGTGCTTTTTGTTCTTTCCCAATGAATGGAAAGCAAAAGTTAGATTTTGTCAAGGAATCAGAAATAATAGCAGACGAGTTATTGTATAATTTTAATAATTATGGTATAACTCAGTATTATATAGTAGACGACACCTTCAATGATTCAGTTGATAAATTAAAACAAATACGAGAAGTTATAACAAAATTACCATTCAAGTTGAAATTTTGGTGTTATGCCAGATTAGATTTGATATGTACGCACCCTGAAACACTACATATATTGTATGACATTGGAATAAGATCAATGTTTTTTGGAATTGAAACACTTGATAGAAAGTCTGGGTTGGCCATAGGCAAGGGATACAATAGAGAAAAACAAATAGCAATGATATCGCACATTAAAGAAACTTATCCAGAAATTCACATTCGTGGAAGTTTTATCGTTGGTACTCCTTACGAATCTGAAGAATCTATTAGACGTACATTGGACGCATTAATTTCGCATGAAATAAAACTAGACTCGGCTACGATAAAAAATTTGGTGATAGCCAAAACACAAAATGAATGGGCATTTAATAGTAAAATTGGTAAAGATTATAAAAAATTTGGATACCGAGAAGTACCCGGTAAACATCCTCTTTTTATGTCGTGGGAAAATGATGAACTTGATTCAGCCAAGGCTCAAGAACTTTGTAAAATGTTTCAGACGAATTACAGAGAGATAAAAAATCCTAATCATTGGACTTATCATATGAGACATATAAATCCAATTTTGTTCTCTTCAAAATATAAAAAAAGATTTTTTGAACTCATTGGGATAAAATAAAAATTTTGGCCCGGGCTCTCTGACCATATAACAAATTTTTAAAAAGTAAAATATAAATGAAAGTTAAATTGATATTAGTATCACTGGCATTGTTATGCTCATCCGCCTATGCAGAATTACCTAAAACAATAATGGTTTATTCGTCAGCACTATCCGGAGCAAAAACAGATTCGTGTAGATTAGTTATGGATGTGTATGCACGACAGCATAACGCAAATGTTGTTTGGATAATTAAGCCGGGAGCAGAAGGACATATTGCATTACAAGCGGCATCACAAGATTCTAATTTTTCAGTAGTTTGTGGCGGACCGGCAGACCTAGTATTTAATAACGCAAAATTTCCAGGCAACGAAACCACATATTCTGATCTTACTGCGGTAGCTACATTGTTTGTGGGTCCATTGAGTTTTTATACAGGTGATAAGAATCCTTATGTAGATTTGCCTAAATTCTTAGAAGCAAAAAAACTGATTAATGTCGGCCATCATAGTCCTGTTAGTAAAGTGATTGCAGAACAAGTCTTTAAAAACTATCCCAATTTGGATGTTAATTGGATTTTATATAAAGCAGCATTAGATTCTTTCTCACAATTAAAAGACGGAAGTCTTGATATATACTTGTCAAGTGGAAGTTTTGAAGAACATGTCAGAGGCGGACAATTAAAAAGTTTAGGATTTGTTAACGGCGATAAAACAATTATGGGGCCGGATCTATCAAAACAATTCCCAGTAGCAGCATCTCTACCTAATTCAATTTGTCTGATTGCATTTAAATCAAAAACAAATATGGCTGATCTAATAGAATTTAATCATAGATTGCAGCCTATTATTACTAATGTAGAAGTAGTAGAGAAGGCAAGAAAAATGGCACAGTTTCCATTACCCGGAACAATTCAACAAGGCAATTTATACTACGAATCATTTAGAAATTTTATTAAAAAGTAAAATAACTTACATTGATGTCAACATTTAGCCTGGGCTCTTAGTTCAACGGATAGAATCCGAGTCTTCGAAACTCAAGATGCAAGTTCGATTCTTGCAGGGCCCACCAACAATGACAACGGAAGATCTTGACTGTACAGTTTCCATAGTGTGGAGTAATACTCGTAAGATTTCAAATGTGAATATATTTCTTGTGGCACGTCTAAGGTTGTAGGAAAAGGTTTTTCCATCAACAGTGGAATATTGTATACTGTACTGTCAAGATTGGTAAACAACACATTTTCAATGGTTGCATAATAAAACATGTCTGAACCGTCATTGTAGGGTATTTGAAAATTAAAATTCAGAGGATCTATCCAATGACGATCTAGTATTTTTTTAACGTAAGCACGTTTGAACAACCCAGCACCGCCAAAGTCTGACCACTCTCTTACTCTCATTGTGAGTGTTGGCACTTCGGATTTGATACCATTGTTAATCAATCCAGGCGACCAATTGTTAATGCGTACCAGTTGTACACATTCCCAATTCTCGGGTAACTGGTCTACAAATTCTTGCCAAGTAAAACTCCAATGATCGATGCTCTCAAAACTCATGTCGTCATCGCAAAATATTGCACATTCTTCATTGGTAGTGTCGTACCAATTTCTCATTGCAGTCAAGTAACTGATAACTGTACCCGGATGACTGAATCCTCGAAATATTTCAGTTTCCTCGTCCATCACTTGGGGCCACGTGATATTGACCATGTGTTGAAATGTAGTGTATCTATGATTCAACCATACCATGTAACGTATACCATATCTAACCAACTGCTCATTCATGAACTCCATTCGGGCTACGTTCTCGTATAGGGTAATATAATTTACAGTGGGGAAGTTAGCTACTTTAGACATAATGTACATATATTTATTTCACCGTACATCAGATTTTTAAATCTCTGCGTAGTTCAATGGATAGAACGAGTCTCTCCTAAAGATTAAATATCAGTTCAATTCTGGTCGCAGAGACCACGCTCCTATAGTATAATGGCAATACACGTCCTTGGTAAGGACGAGCTACAAGTTCGATTCTTGTTAGGAGCACCACTAAATATGTCAAAGGAAACACACATGAAAAAAGTTCTAGTTGGGTTGTTGATGGTATCCAGTCTTGCAGTAGCACAGGAAGTTTATGTGGTTTCTGCACAACCTAGATTTGTAACTGTACAGCAATCACAATGCCACACGCAAGAATTTATTCGAGACAGTCGCTCAGGATCCAGCACTGCAATTGGAGCAGTAGCAGGCGGTTTGCTTGGTAGCACACTAGGAGGCAATCGTAACGATCAGCTGGCTGGTACTGTAGTAGGTGCCTTGGTCGGGGGTGCCATTGGTAGCGAAGTTGGCAGAGAACCTGCTCGTATTGAACAAAGACAAGTTTGCCAATATGTACCTGTTACTGTGCAACAAGGTGAGATTGTGACATTCAGTTATCGCGGTAGAGTGTTTACACAGGCATTCTCAAATTGATATGATAGTACAACTAGCAAACAAAATTGGTCAAGCACATGGACGATTCTTCATGTGGCTTGGAAAGAAAGCAGAAACAAATCCCTGGTGGGCTGTGGCCCTAACTGTATGGGCATTGTACGAAATTGGTGAACACATAGCAGGTCCTGTGATGGCTGTGTTGTATGCCACCGGTCATATATCATTTAACTAAGGAGAAAGTTATGCCAAGTCCACGTAGAGCAAGTCAAATCCTCAAAGGTAAAAAACCACCAAAACCCAAGACCATGAAAGCCATGGCCAAACGTGTGGTCCGAAAGAAAAAGTAATGAGCAAACTCGTATTAGCAATGGGCGACCATTGCGTAAGTGATTTTATCAAGAATGATAGTGACGGTCTAGGTCGTAAAAAATACAGTCTAGACTTATACCAAGATGATCAATTTGGAGCTGTGCGCCTGCATGGCGTTGCACCAGCAAATACCATGTGGGGTCAATATTGGTATCGCAGCGGTATCAATGCCAGCATGACTAAAGAATTGCAAGGCATTGTTGCAGAAGTAACTTCAAGGGTCAATACCAAACCTGGTGATATCTGGCTGGACATTGCATGCAATGACGGTACACTATTGGCGAGCGTGCCCGATAACATGATTAAACTTGGTATCGACCCGGCCGACGATAGCTTTCGTAACGAAAGCACTCGAGTTGCACATGAAGTTGTTCAAGAATATTTCAGCTATGATGCATGGCAGAAAACAGGGTATGGGCATGCTAAGGCCAAAGTCATTACCTGCATTGCAATGTTCTATGACTTGGATGACCCAGTTCCATTCATACAAGATTTGTACCGAGTGCTAGACGACAATGGAACGCTGGTATTGCAGATGAGCTATACCCCATTGATGGTGAAGCAATTGGCATTTGATAACATCTGCCACGAACACGTTTACTACTATGATCTAAAGAGCATCACTAGACTGTTTGCTGAGAATGGATTTGTAGTTGTTGACTGCGGCCTCAATGACACCAACGGAGGCAGCTTCAGAGTATATCTCCAGAAGGATGTGGCCGAAGTTTCTAGCTTTGCTACAGCACCCTTGCGTGACGTATGCAACTTCAGAGTCAACAGCATTCTTGCATATGAAAGAGTAGAGAACGATATTACCGATCCAGAAACATGGAAATTGTTCGGCGACAGACTTGCTGTGCTAAAAGAACAAGTTGTTTCGTTTGTTCATCAAGCGGTGAAACAAGGCAAAACAGTTTATGGGTATGGTGCAAGTACCAAGGGCAATACACTGCTACAATACTTTGGGCTAGATCATAATTATATCACTGCCATTGCGGAACGTAGTCCATACAAATTTGGCATGAAGACCATTGGTACAAACATTCCAATCATCAGTGAAGAAGAAATGCGTGTGGCCAAGCCAGACTACATGTTGGTATTGCCTTGGCACTTTATCAATGAGTTTGAACAGCGTGAACAAGATTACTTGAAATCCGGTGGTACATTCATTGTTCCTTGTCCTGCATTTAGATTAGTCACTGGATAATATGTATAATCTTATTACATCTGTTGGAAGATTGCGTAACATTTCAATTATAAAAAATCACATCGAGCCATTTGATGTCAAGTGGCATGTGATTACCGATGAGAATCTTGGATTCAGTTTGAAATTTACCGAACCGTGGATAGCAAGTTATGTGTGCCCAAATGATCAAAACAATCATGGAGAATTTTGGGCAAGATGTCATGCTACATTGAATTGGTTTATTGATACCCAAGAAATTCATGATGACGAGATGTATTGCTTTATGAATGATGATGATGGCTATGAGCCCAACTTCTTTGCTGACGTCACTGATGTTATTTCTAAAGCAAAGTCTACTTACAATGTTGATGTTGATGTGATTGCTGTCAGTATGAAAAGAGGTCATGCTACTCCTAGCGACGCAGGTCCAGGTAGGACTCATGATATTACTACCCTTGTTGCACATCCGGACAACATGAGAATTGGTGGAGTTGGGCTTGAACAGATTATAATCCGGGGCAGGATATTAAAAAATTATAGACTGGTTATGCATGTGTGTGGTGACGGTATGTTTATTGAGCAAATTGCACAAGAGAATACGGTTACATATGCACCTGATATATACGCATTATTCAATTACTTTGAGCCCGGAAGGTGGAATAAAGAATGAAGAACATTGCGCTGGTTAGTGGAGCGGTTCAAAATTGTGGCATATACTATTGGGGAACCAATGTATATGACATCCTGAAACACAGTACCAAATATTCATTCTATTTTGTAACTGCATCCAGTCATACTGAGTTCTTAGAAAAGACTGCAAATATGGATGCAATCATCTATAATTGGCACTCTACCACTATGCCTTGGTGTACAACAGAAGTATTCCAGACCACAGCAAAGCCGCAATTCTTAATTCACGGGCACACAGCAAATTCTGAAATGATCGACTTTGATGGCATAGATGCGTTTATCACTGTGGATCCAACTCGAGATTATAATTTACAAAACTTTCATTCTGGCTGTAGACCTATCGTATACTATGAGGACATGGTGTACAATGAACCTCAGGGTGCAATAAAGATAGGTACCAGCGGCATAGGGCACGACGGTAAAAATATAGAGACCATGCTATACTTTATCAATAGACAATTTGATGACCCGGTCATATTCAATATACATTGGAGTGTTGGTGCGTTCACTGGTGCCGGGCATGACATGTTAGAATCCAAACTAAATGGCTTACGGGCGTTGGCCAAACAGAATGTCACCTTGCAGTTTACATTAGAACAGTTGTCCGAATATGACAACATAAAGTGGTTGAATTCCAATGACATTAATTTGTATATCTATCCCAACTACGACTGTCATGGGGTAAGTGCTAGTATAGATAAAGCACTGGCAGCAAAAAAGCCCATTGGAGTAAACAACAGTAATTTTTTTAGACACATCATCTCAGATGAGATCAACATAGAAAAGACTCCAATTAAAACCATAATCAACAATGGTATAACGCCATTGACAAAATATTATGACATGTGGAATCCCGAAACATTCTTAGAACAGTACGAAGGTATGTTAGATAGAATGTATAAATAAGAGTTATGATGGTATGAAGTAGATTGAAAAGGATTCAAGACGCGGGTTCGAATCCCGCCAGGTCCACCATAAGCATATTGCGGTGTGTATTCGAAAGACCGATCACCTTGGCGTTTCGATGTTCTCGCAAGTGATTTTACAATATGCTTTTGATGGGCCTGCTCCGGTAATCGATTGGGTCAAGAGTAATGAAATGGACTGTCCGGCAATGTAGAAGCCGTTAGGATTGTGGTAACTTTAGTCGCTATGCCCATAGCATAGAAAGACGGAGCACAGTTGGAGACACAAAAAACGTAAATGCAAACGACGAACTGTTCGCCTTAGCTGCCTAAACTCAGCTTAGGGTAGTTATACCTCGTAACAGAAAATAACAGAAGCCCGCTTCGGCGGGCTTTCTTTTGACTTGTGTCAACGTAATGATAGACTGTGGCGTTATATATGTATGCAAGATAAAAATCAACTCGACTACGGCAAAACGAAAAAGGATAAAACCGAACCGTTTCAAGAACAGTATTTGCCTACCAGTTACGATTGGAGATTATCCAATTGTGATGAAAGGCGTAGTGGTCCATGTCGTCGAGTTGACGATGTCAAACATAAATTTCATTAACTCTAAAGGAAACTTCAAATGAAAATCATCACTACTGTCATCGCTACTTTGGTAGCAACCGCTGCTTTCGCCACTGAGCCTGCCAAGACTGTTACACCTGCTGTTCCAGCACCTGCTGCTAGTGTTGCTGTTCCTGCTAAATGTGATCCTGCTAAAGACAAAACCTGCAAGGTAGAGGCCAAGGCAACGCCTGTCAAAAGTCAAGCACCTGCTGCCAAGGTCGAAGCAAAAACAGCTGAGCCTACAAAGAAGTAATCTATCTAATTTAGATGATGACGATGATGATGGATATGATGACATTGATTTTCATGTTGCATATCGTCGTCCAAGTCTAATACCATGTGATGTTGATTGTGATCACGATCAAGATGAATTGTCAGATTATGTGTTAGTTAGACTAGCAGTAGCCCGAGCAAAAGCCCTAGATCGTTATCGCACATTATATGGTTAAAAGCCCACCGAAGTGGGCTTTGTCTTGACTACATCTTGATCTTGCTATATACTACAATCATGGGCAAGCAAACTGAATACTTTGAACGCATTGGATACCAACCCAAATACTGGATAGGTGACCGTGTGTTTGGACACTGGAACAAGATTCCATTTGTAGGCACTGTGGGCAACGACACAGTGATTGACAACACCGGACCCAGGATCTCCATCCACTTGGATCTTCCAATCAAGTATGAAGGTGTGATCCGCAACATCATCATAGTCAAGCACAAGGATATCTCCAAACTGAAGGAGTTTTAACTTGACTTTGTGTGCAGTTTATCGTATACTATAGATACCAACAACTTCTAGGAAAAAACATGGCAAGAATCACCAGCCAAGACGCAGTAGCAATGATCGGAAACCGTTACGACATGGTACTGATTGCATCACGTCGAGCACGAGAACTAGCACGTGGAGACATGCCCAAAGTAACCAAAGTGTCCGGGCATGCAGTCACAGCATTGCGCGAAATTGAACAAGGTTTTGTGGATCGCAGCTGGCTTTACAAACCACAAGATATTGTGAGCAAAAGCCATCATAGGAAATATTGAAGTACACGGTGTTTGTGAAAAAAGATAAATATCTTTATGAGCACCAATCAATTACGCCAGTATCTTGACCTCTTAAATGAGGCAGAATTCGATTACAGCGAGCCAGTAAAAAATGCGCCTGCTGACTTTACACCCACGCATTTTCACAAAAATAATCTAGGCGGAACAATTCCGTTAATGCAAACGCCAGATGGTAATTTTTGGTGGCGAACCACTGGACGTGACGGACAAACTATACAGCCCTGGCAAGGTGACACCACCAATCGTTCTAGATTTGGAACGGCCAGCGTAGATGGTGTGTTTAAAAATGGAACCCCGGTTGAGTTTCCTCCTGATATGACCTGGAAAGATTATGCTGCTACTGTATCAAAATCTCCAGAAAAAGCCAAAGAAATCCCTTATATAAATCCCGACAAATTAGTTGCTCCAAACGACAATGTAGCATTACCAAGTGCAGGCAGCACATTCAGCAATGATCAAGCCTTGGCCAATTTAGCTGCAAAGATTAAAAATACTAAAGCTGTTGCCCAGGATCTTGCTCCCAATGGAAGTAATACTGATTCGCCAGAAGGTCTTGAACTTCTACGACAGATTAAATCCACTGCTGCAGAACTTGATAAATTGTCTGATACTGATATAACAGAAAAAGCTGTGGGTTTGCACGAGAAACTTTTATCTCTACTACAACAGCTGGTTATTCTGCCACTAGACGCTGTTTCGGATATCTCGAGACAACAGGCCTTAGACATAACTAAGTCAACACTGGTCAAACTACAAGATCGGATAAAATACGCAAAAGCAAAAGAAGCTGCATCAGATGCACCGACCAGCAGTGGCGCTACACCATCAACTGGTGGCGGTGGTTCTAGGTGGGCCTATGTTCCTGGAGATGGCTCTACAACCCCACTTTCTCAACAGGGCGGCGGTGGTAAACAAAGTGGCGGTGGCGCTACACCAAATGGCGGTGCAGAAGATGGCACAGGGCAGCGTTGTGCAGTATGTGGCACTCCTAAAATAAATCATGGTAATCTTGCCCATCAGTTTCAGCAAGGTGGTGATACTAGACCTGAGCCTGTGCCACAAGGCGGTAGCGGAGGTGGTGCTGACGTTTCTCGTATCAAACAACTACAACGTGATCTAATAGCAGCAGGTGCCAAGAATCTAGGAACCACTGGTCCCAATCATGACGGCATAGATGGCAATATAGGCTCAAGAACTAGGGAAGCTATGCAAAAGTATCCTGACGTTGCAGCCAAGTATGCAGATCTTGATGCGAGTCAAGGGTCAACACCTGCTGTAGATACTAGCAAATTGACCTCTGCACTGGATGCCATTGAAACAATCATCAAGAAGTACAAAGGCAAGATCAAAGTCTCAGAAAGTAAGATTTACGAAGTAAAACGTAAAACAAATAGGACACCACCTTCATTTACCCAAGATGAACTAGATAGGATGACTGCTCGTCCATCAGCAGCAGCGCCAGCAGCAGCGCCAGCAGCAGCGCCAGCAGCAGCGCCAGCAGCAGCGCCAGCAGCAGCACCAGCAGCAGCAAATCCTAATGAATCCCCAGAACAAAAACGCATACGTTTACAAAAGTCTGCACAAGCAGGTATAGATTCTAGTCGTGCCTCATCAACCAAGCCAGCGCAACCTTCTTCCATATACGATAAATTCAACAAGCCTAGCGGTGCTCCGATAGGACCTGCAAAGGCCGTTGAATTAAAGCCATCAGGGTGGGCATCTAAAATTGGGCAAAAGATCATGTCTAAGTTGCCTGGGTTGGGTGCGAGAACAGCAGCCAAAGCAGGGGTTACAGCAGCATCGGGACCTCTTGCTCCACTGGTAGGCCTTGCAGCAACAGCATACACTATCTGGGATATAGGTAGCATGTTGTATGATGCATACAAAGATTCTGACAATCTTGAAGGTATGAATGATGCAGATCAAGCTGTGGTCAAACAAAATCTTGCAGTGGTCAACAGTTTTATGAAAGATCCTAAAATTGCAAATGCCTTACCTCCAGATATACAAAATCGGATAGCGATTGTCTTTAAAGATTTGCACGATCTAGCTGTGGACACAGGATATGATGCACCAGCTGCAACACCAACTGCACCAGCTGCAACACCAACTGCACCAGCTGCAACACCAACTGCACCAGCTGCACCATCTTCCGGCCCTGGGCAGACTTCTACACCTGCTGCCACAAACAAAGTACCGCCACCTACCCTCAAGGCCACAGTGGACAAACTTGATGCACTATTAAAGAAAAGTAATTTTGAAAGTCGTGAACCCAGAACACTCAGTGAACAACTGGCACGTGATCGTGATATAGTAAACGAAGGACTTGGCTCTGCTGCGTTTCAACATGTGATTAAGCCAGTTGCAAAATGGGGGATAAAAACTTTTGTAAAACCAACTGCTACTGTTGCTGGATATGGTGCTCTTGGGTATGGTGGATACAAGGGTTATGAAGCATGGAAAGAGTTAACGGCACCAAAAACCATGGACGCAGCAGACCAAGCTGAATTTGACCGCTTGGTAGACGAAATTAACAAGCTGTTACCCGACCAGGCTGCACATGATGCACTATCGCCTGATGACAAAAAGAAAATAGATCAAATATTAGATAGAGCTATAGCAGCAAAAAACCACGCAGCAGGAATCAAATGATCAAACCCAACGCAAATTACAGAATGCCCAAAAGCATTAAACGTCAACTAGCAGTTATCGTGAATCCGCAATATCGCGGTGAGATCCGCAGACTCATGATCCAAGCTGATCTTGCTGGTCGTATTGCTGCTCCTAGAAAAAAGTCATCTGAAGATTAATACCAAATAAATAAAGTTGCAGCGCCAACAACAGTTGACGCCGGATCATCAACGACGCTTGACATAATGATGTTTTTACTGTGATGTTATTACAGAACGCCGACCGTGAGTAGAGTTCTTCTACTAGCATTTAATCAATATTTTTAAACATATGATATCAACTCCTGGAATATCGTTGCCTCCTCATTGGATAGTAGGGGACAAAATTTTTTATAATCAAATGGCTGCTTGGAAAGAAATAACCAAAAGCAAAAGAGAATTTAGATATTACTTCTATGAAAAAGAATACGATTGTCATGATTTTGCAAAAGAACCCAAAGAATCATGGGATGATCTAGTTTATGCCAGATGTGTGCAACTTCGACAAAAATATAGAAACTTAAAATTGTTTTATAGTGCCGGTCGGGACAGTCATCATATCATAAGATCTTTTATAAAGTATAATATTCCAATTGATGAGTTAATACTAGTACATCAAATATCAAATTATGTCAGGCATCATGAACATGTGCAATGGATAGAGCCCATGGCCAAACAATATCTTAAACATAATCCTAATGCAAAAATTTCTACTATAGTTCTTGACAAGGAAAAATATGAACGTTTCTATTCCGACGGGTTCACTGATCAAGAATCAATGACTTTTCAATGTGGATTATTTGCTCCTACAAAATATGATTGGTTGGCTCTGAATTTCAATGGATTAAATGATAGCAGTAGTGGATTTATCATTGGTACTGATAAACCAAGATTACTCTGGGACAATGGCAACATTTATACTGCGGTATTAGACAAAAATCATGAAATAAATCATGACACAAATAACATTCTTGAGCATTTTTATTATGCACCCGATTTGCCTGAATTGCATATCAAACAATGTCATCAACTGATTAGATATATTGAACAACATTATCCCAATGCTGACGAAGAGTTTATAGGCAGTGAATCTGTTAACAGTACATTCCAGGATTCAAAGAGTGATTATTATGATGAAATGTGTATTGCATGTGGTAGGGGGCCAGCATTTAATGTCAATTTAAGAATACAAAATGGTAAAAACAAATGGTCAGGCGGGCATCATAAATCCTGGATTGAATTAGGAAATATGGCCAAGGAACAAGGATGGAAAAGTATAGATTATTATGAAGAAATGATGAAGTGGTGGATTACCAATTTACCCGAAGCATTTCATTTTGAAGATCCTAGACAAGGAGCTACCAAAGGTATTTGGGGGAAAAGATATTTTATAAAGAAGTTTACTCCAGTATCTGCGCAAAAAGAACATCAAATAATTACAACAGACCCAGGCGAAATTCAACTTAAAACCCCACATTTTTTGTTGTAAAAAAACAACAAAAATTCAGATTTGTATTAGGTAAAAACGGTTGACCGCTATTGCAAGATCGGCTATAATATACACATACACAGCAAAAAGGAATAGTTATGCAAGAAAGTACCCTGGATACTAAATCGGCGCCAAATGCATTCTTTGCAGCTCGGGATGCTCGCATGCGTAACTATGCACAAGGCAGCAGCTACAGTGCAGCAGAAAAATTGCGGGCAGAACGCATGAAGCTGGGACTTGAACTGGTGTATGCTGCTGATGAAATTCACATCAATTATCGTGGCAAATTCATTGCTGTGAAGCTGTCAAATGCCCGTGTACGCGATCGAGCCAGTGTAAATGCCCTAGAAGCTGCATACGCCGTGGAGGGTATTGTGAAACGTGTGAGTGCGCAAGGTACAATTTATCGTATTCCCCGCGCAGTTTGAGGTTGACCGGTATTGCAAGATCGGCTATAATAGTCACATAAGCAGCAATAAACAGGAGTAGTTTATGAAAGTTCAAGAACTCATCGAGCAACTGCAAAGCATGAATCCTGATGCAGAAGTTCACTTTTCTTATAGCTATGGCGACCACTGGCGTACCCGAGTGGCTCCCTCTGTTGATCAAGTATTCGAAGGCGTGGTCAAACACAGTGAATACCACGGCACAGACAAGCTGATGGACGAAGATGACATGTACGAAGATGAAGGCGACTACAAAGATACTCGCCGCGTGGTAGTAATTGGTTGACCGGTATTGTCCGAAATGTTATAATACACACATAAACAACAAAGGAACTAGAAACTATGTCAAAGCATCATTTAGTAATTATCGCAAACTTTGCCCGGGACAATGGCTTGTCACTTACAGAAACTATAGAGTATATCGGCAACAATTACGACGAGCTCCCAAACGAGCTTACTAATGCGTATGAGGACACATACGCGGAACTTATGCAGTTTGTAGAAACCCAAACAGCCTAAGGGTTATTACTATCACACTCGAAGACAGCAACAAATAGGAGTAAAAAATGGGTACACGTAGTCGAATTGGTGTTATGCATGGTGACAAGTGCAAATCAGTTTATTGTCATTGGGACGGTTATCTGTCGCATAATGGCGCTATCCTGCAAGAGCACTATGACAGTGCCAAGGCCAACCATCTTGTGGCCATGGGCAATATCAGTTCTCTGGGCGAACACATCGGTGAAGCACATCCCTTCAGCAAGTTCGACATCAACAAAGATGATCCTGACTTTGACAAACTCGTTGCCCTGCATGAACTGGCAGAAGACAATGGTTGGACCACTTTCTACATGCGAGATCGCGGCGAGACAGAGCAAGAGTTCGAAGTGAGCCAAAGCTTCGATGAGTTCCTGGAACTGGTAAACAACTGCGGTGCTGAATACTTCTACATCATGCGAGATGGCATCTGGTACTGCGGCAGCCTGTATGCTGTGGAAGGTATGATTCCTAACACTTTGTACGTTCTCAGCGAGCAGTTGGCTAAAGAAACTGCTTGACCTGAAATTCAAGATCGCTTACAATTAACTTATCAACAACAGAAAGGTATCTACCATGTCAGAATCACGTACAGTCACTTCGCGCCAGGCGCATAAATCTCTGCTTAAAGCATTCAAAGTCAAGCGTCCTTTGTTCCTGTGGGGTCCCCCTGGAATTGGCAAGAGCGAACTGGTTGAAGGCATTACTCGTGACCTCAACGGTTACATGATCGATCTGCGTTTGGGTCAGATGGAACCCACTGATATTCGCGGTATTCCTTTCTACAACAAAGAAATTGGCAAGATGGATTGGGCGCCTCCTGTGGAACTGCCCGATGAAGAACTGGCCAGCCAGTATCCTATCGTGGTACTTTTCTTGGACGAGCTGAACAGTGCCGCAGCCTCAGTTCAAGCCGCTGCATACCAGCTGATTTTGAATCGTCGCATTGGCAAATATAAACTGCCTGACAATGTTGTTATGGTAGCAGCAGGTAACCGCGAAAGCGACAAGGGTGTGACGTATCGTATGCCCACTCCGCTGGCAAATCGTTTCATCCACCAAGAAATGAAAGTGGACTTTGCGTCTTGGCAAGAATGGGCTGTGACTAACAATATCCACAAGGACGTGGTTGGTTACTTGAGCTTTGCCAAGCAAGACCTGTACGACTTTGATGCCAAGAGCTCGAGCCGTGCATTCGCTACTCCACGTAGCTGGACTTTTGTGAGTGAGCTGTTGAACGATGCAGATGGTGATGACGATACCTTTACCAACTTGGTAGCAGGTACTGTTGGTGAAGGCTTGGCAGTGAAGTTTATGGCACACCGCAAGGTTGCTGGACGCATGCCCGACCCAGCTGACATCTTAAGCGGCAAGGTTAAAGACTTGAACGTGAAAGAGATCAGTGCCATGTACAGCCTGGTTATCTCCATGTGCTACGAGCTGAAGGCTGCTGTTGAGACCAAAATGGAAGAAAAGAAGTTCCACGAAATGGCTGACAACTTCCTCAGTTACATGATGCGTAACTTTGAAACTGAGTTGACTGTGATGGGTTCGCGTATTGCGTTGACCACTTACAACTTGCCGTTCAAGCCTACCAAGCTCAAGCACTTTGATGAGTTCCACAGCAAATTTGGTAAGTACGTGCTACAAGCCCAGGGCTAAAATAGGAATGGGGACTACGGTCCCCATACTTCTTTATGAGATACGAAATAGTTGAATTAGATCGTCGCCATAGTTACCACAAAATTTACAAATACTCAATTGAGTTCAGTAAAGAATCTTGGAAAAGCACTGGCGCATTGGATTTTGATCGAGCTCGACGTTGGTTTAACGAAAGTTTTGGATGGAGTCAAGAAGTAGACGTACAACAAAAGATGGCAGGGCAGGCAAGTAAAACTCACCAAGCTGATGGTATAAATTTTCATTGGGCATTTACAACTCAATATCGAAATTATCGAATCTATGTAAGTTCTGATAAAGAATTGGCTTGGTTTCAATTAGCACATATACGTGAAACATGACTACCCGAATCATTGTAAAAAAGAATCTAATAATATTTGAAAATGAAAAACTTTGGACTCCTATACGAAATAAAATCGTTGCCCAACATGGACTGCTATATCTAATATCAACGGTAACCAAACGAGAATTAGGATTTACCACGCGGCAACATCAACAATGGATTACTATTGATAAAAATAATCGAGGGGATGATATTGTTCCTCGTGGATATTTACAAAATCAAATACATTTAGATTTCCACGATGCAGCCGCATTAACTTGGTTTCAACTTAAATATTTGTAGAATTCTGGTTGACCGGTATCAGCTGAACTGCTATAATATACACATAAACAGAAAGGACCCGTATGCGACAATCTGATGTACTATACGCTCGTGCTCGTGGCACCACAGCTAA
>SESG01018814.1_pt1 | contig 17681 bp, 4 predicted proteins | sample 3171421 | NCBI WGS metagenome assembly SESG01 (sample SAMN10866946, study PRJNA518727) | freshwater metagenome | biome: subpolar coniferous forest; feature: holomictic lake; material: water; isolation source: holomictic Lake 227, 6 m and 8 m depth | place: Canada: near Kenora, Ontario | collected... | reverse complement strand
CGCTAAAACGCGATGAACCAATAATTTAAATCAAAAATGGAACAAGCAATTTATCGTTCGGCCACAATCCATTGATACAGCCAACCAGATCGCCTGCTGGGGGCAAGGTGAAATTCATCAGGCTTATCTCCGTTCTGTGCCTTGTCGTCACGGCGCAGGTGCCCACCCCCTCCTGGGGACTTGCAGCGCCCATCAACGACAAATTTGGGACAACCTTAGCCCCCAGCATCGCCTCGGATGGTCTTGGCAATGCCGTTGCTGTCTGGCCTCTAAAACGACGGCACGGCCTGGAGTATTTTCTCGAATCGTTTTGATGTCGGAACTGGCTGGGGGATGGCCACCCTCTTGGAAACCGAGATTGCTGGCGAGGCATTTGGAACGCCACACATCATCGTGGATCGCCGAGGCAATGCCCACGCCATTTGGGAGCAGTACATGATCCCAGGCATCCGAACAGATATCTGGGCCAATGAATTTAGATAACCCGGGCAAATCCGCATCATCGGAACCTGTTTGCAACGGCCACCAGCCGTTTCCCGAGGCTGGGCAGGATGATGTTCTTCAGCAGGCTCTCGTCGCTGGGTCGGGTCGCGGGCTTGAGCTGGGGCGAGCCGGAGCCCCGCGAGGCGCGGCGATAGGTGGAGTGCGCTGCACCGGGGGAGGGGATTCCGTCGGGGATGGATGGAGCCGAGCCCTCAGCCACGACTCCGCCGGGACCACGCGTTGAAGCCCGCATGCTTCCGATGCGGGAAGTGGCGGTTGCCAGCGGAAGGGCCAGGCGCCAGCGACGCCATGCGCTGCCTCGACTGCTCATGAGATGGCCTCCCAGGGGCTCGCCAGGCGCTGCGCCCTGGAAGAAGTCTCTGGGCATTCCCAGGCGCCGCAAGGCGTGGGCTCCCGTGAGGGACCTCGGCCTCCCCCTGATCCGGGGCGGCCTCCCCTGCGCGTCCCCTATTGCGAGAACGCCTTCACGCCCTTCAGCTCGATGTAGCTGCTGGAGGCTTGGGTGCCATCGTTCTGGGCGCGGATCTTGATGTAGCGGCTCGTGAAGGGCGTCAGGGTGAAGGTGGTCGGGGAGGTGATGACGGTGCCGCCGTTGGTGCTCAGGCCGATGGCACCGCCGCCCTTCAGCACCCAGCCCGCGTCCGTGTTGGCGGGCGGCGTGGCCCCGGTGCTGGCGTGGCTGTAGAAATAGGCGTGAGTGGTCTTCCCGTCGGAATACATCTGGAACACCACGAACCGGGCCAGGGTGCGCACCGCCTGCATGTCCACCACCAGCTCGCCGGCGGAGGTGCCCGGCGTGGCGTTGTACCAGGTGCTGCCCTCCCCTGAGGCTGTGAACCAGCTGGTGGCGTCGTCCAGGTAGGAGCCGTGCTCATAGATCGCCTGGGGGGCCTGCCAGCTGCCGGTCCAGGTCTCTAGGAGCGAGGTGTAGTTGGTGGCGCCGTTGATGCCGCTGATGGAGGCGACGAAGGCCCGCCGGTTGGTGGGATCGCTGGTGGGGGCGCCCCGCAGCCAGTTCTGGAGGCCGGGGGTGAAGCTGACCTGGGCGCCGTAGGCCGTGCCGGCGGCGTTGGTGGCGTAGGCCCGCAGGTAGTAGGTGGTGCCGGCGGTCAGGCCCGTGAGCGTGCTGGTGAACGTGCCTGAGGTGGCGTTCTCGGCAGTCTTGCTGTTGGCGGTCGTGGGATTCGGAGAGGTGCTCCAGCACACGCCGCTGGCGGTGATGGGGTTCAGGCCCGCAGCACTGATGGTGCCGCCGGAGGTGGCGCCCGTGGCGGACACGCCGGAGATGGCGGTGGTGCTGAGGGTGGGCAGGGAGACCGGGATGGTGATGATGATCTGGCCGTGGCCGGTGTTGGTGACAGACGAGCTCGGGCTGGTGCCGCCGTTGTAGGAGCCGCCGCCGCCGCCGCTGCCGGGGGCGCAGCCATCCGTGCCGCCGCCGCCGCTGTAGCCGCCGCCAGCACCCGCGGCCGCATATCCAGCCCCGCCGCCGCCGCCGAAGCCGCCGGGCGCGGAGGACCAGACCATCCCGCCGCACTGGGCGATGGTGGTCGCGGAGGCGCCGCCCGTGCCGCCATTGAGGAAGGAGAAGCCTGGGCCCGAGACGGAGGTTCCGCCATCGCTGGCGGAGGCGCCGCCGTTGCTGGAGAAGCCGCCGCCGCCGCCGGTTAGCCGCCCGGCGGAGCCGCCGCCACCGCCCGTGCCGCCGGCGCCACTCGTCCCCCCGTAGCCTGCGTTGCCGCTGGTGGTGAGGGAGGCGTTGATGAGCGTCGCGCTGTAGCTGGAGCCCGCCCCGCCGCCGCCGCCGGCCACCAGCAGGGCCGTGTTGGTCGCGGTGGCGACGAAGGTGCCGCCCCCGCCTGAAGGGGCCCCCTTGGCGTCGGCGCCGACGCCCCCCACCAGGAGGTTGAGCACGGCGCCGGAGGTGACCGCGAAGGTGCCCGTGAGCACGGCCCCGTAGCCGCCCGTGGTGCTGTAGTTGCGGTTGCTCCCCCCCTGGGCGCCCTTGGCGGTGATGGTGATGGAGCTGGCCCAGGCCGGGATCGTGAAGGTGGTCTTGGCGCCGGTGTAGGCAAAGGTGTAAGTCGGATACTGGGCCGTGAAGCTGATCTGCTGGCCATAGGCGGTGCCGGCGTTGTTGGTGGCGTAGGCCCGCACGTAGTAGGTGGTGCCCACCGTGAGGCCCGTGAAGGCGCTGGTGAAGGAGCCGGAGGTGGCGTTCTCGGTGGTGGTGCCATCGGCCGTGGTGGGATTGGCAGCGGTGCCCCAGCAGACGCCACTGGCGGTGATGGGGGTCACCCCGGCGTTGGTGATGGTGCCGCCGGAGGTGGCGCTGGGGCCGGTGATGGCCGTGACATCCGTGGTGGTGAGGGTCGGCAGCAGGGTGGTGAGGGTGATGACCACGGAGCCATTGCCGGACTGGACGCCCGTGGACATCGCGCCGGAGGTCACCCCGCTGAGGGAGCCCGAACCGCCGCCGCCGCCGCCCCACCAGCTGCCGCCGCCGCCGTAATAGCCACCGCCACCGCCGCCGCTGGGCGCGGCCGTGGAGGCGTTGCCGCCCGTGCCCAGGACGCCGGGACTGCCCATGGTGACGCCGGACCAGACGCCGCCGGCGCCGCCCCCGCTCTGGGTGCCACCCTGGCCGCAGCCCTGGGTCAGGGCGCTGGAGCCGCTGTTCAGCCCGGGGTTGCCGCTGAGGCCGCCCCCGGTGCCGCCCGCATAGCCAGCGTTGTCGTAGCTGGTGCCGCCCCCGCCGCCGCCCACGAGGATGCGGTCGGCCAGGCCATAGGGTGAGACTCGAACGTCGCTGCCGCCGCCACCGCCGGTGCCAGTGGAGCCGCCCAGGCCGCCGCCGTTCCAGCCGGCGGTGGGCGCGCCGCCCTGGCCACCCACATAGACCTGGAGCACCTGGCCCGGCGTCACCGCCAGGGAACCGGTGGCGGAACCGCCGAGGCCCCCGGCGGTGGCTCCCACCGTGCCGCCCTGGGCGCCACTGGCGGTGAGCTGGAGGGACGTGACGCCGGCGGGTACGGTGTAGGTCTGGGCGGCCCCGGTGGCGGCTAGGGTGGTGGTGGTGGCCTGGGGCGTGAAGGTGATCTGGCCGCCATAGGCCGTGCCCGCCAGGTTGGTGGCGTAGGCCCGGGCGTAGTAGGTGGTGCCTGGGGTCAGGCCCGTGAGGGTGCTGGTGAAGGCGCCGGAGGTGGCGTTCTCGGTGGTCCGGCTGTTGGCTGTCGTGGGCGCGGCCGCGGTGCTCGAGCACACGCCGCTGGCGGTGATGGGGCTCAGCCCAACGGCGGTGAGGGTCCCGCCCGTGGCCACGCTGGTGCCGCTGATGCCCGTGGCGGCGGTGGTGGTGATGGTGGGCAGGGCCACCGGGAGGGTGATGGTGATCTGGCCATTGCCGGTGTTGTTGACGGCGGAGGTCTGGCTGGTGCCGACATTGTAGGACCCGCCGCCGCCGCCGCTGCCGGGGGCGCAGCCGTCCGTGCCGCCGCCGCCGCTGTAGCCGCCGCCCGCCCCCGCCGCTGCGTAGCCCGCCCCGCCGCCGCCGCCGAAGCCACCCGGCGCCGAGGACCACACCACCCCGCCGCACTGGGCGATGACGCTGGCCGAAGCACCGCCCGCGCCGCCGCTGAGAAAGGAGCTGCCGGGGCCGGAGACGGTGGTCCCGCCATCACTGGCAGAGGCACTCCCATTGCCGTAGAATCCGCCCCCGCCGCCGGTGAGGCGACCGGCGGCACCGCCGAAGCCGGCCGAGCCGCCGCTGCCGCTGGTGCCCCCGTAGCCCGCGTTCCCGCTGGTGGTGAGGGAGGCGTTGACGAGGGTCGCGCTGTAGGTGGAGCCCGCGCCGCCTCCACCACCGGCCACCAGCAGCGGCACGTTGCCCGAGGTGGCGACGAAGGAGCCGCCGCCGCCCGAGGGGGACCCCTTGGCGTTCGCCCCGGCACCGCCCACCAGGAGGTTCAGCACCGAGCCTCCCGTGACCGTGAAGGTGCCCGTGAGAGGACCGCACCGTAGCCGCCCGTGGTGCTGTAGGCGGTGTTGCTCCCGCCCTGGGCGCCCTTGGCGGTGATGGTGAGGGTGGTGGCCCAGGCGGGCACCGTGTAGGTGGTCTTGGCGCCGGTGTAGCTGAAGGTGGTGGTGGCGGCCGCTCCGGTGGCGGAGGACTTCATGGTGCCGGTGTGCTGGATCAGGGTCTGGGCCGACGCGGGCAGCCCGGCCAGGAGGCCGAGCAGCGCGAGGGTGGCACGGAGGGAGCACATCCTGGATCAGCTTCCCACACTGCCGTGGGCAGCGCGTCGGCGCAGGGACAGGGAGGCCGCGGTCATGGGGTGGGTCAGAAGGTGATGACTACCAGGCCGTTGCCGGAGCGCTGGCCGTTGGTCATGGCGGTGCCGCTGGTGGTGTAGGGGCTCATCCCGCCGGTATAGCCCGAGCCGCCGCCGCCGCCGCTATTGCTGCCCAGACCCCCGCCGTAGTAGCCACCCCCACCGCCGCTGAGACGGGTGTCCAAGGTCAAGAACAGGGCCTGGGTGGCGGAGCCCCCGAGGCCCATAGCGCCGGAGCCACCCGCGCCACCGATACCCCCGGCGCTCTGGGTGCCTCCAGCCCCCACCACGGTCGTGGTAGCGACCGTGGCGCCGCTGCCCCCGGCGGTGCCGCCACCGGCCCCGCCGGCGCTCGCGTTGTAGTCATCGCAGCCGCCCCCGCCGCCGGCCACCACGATGCGGTTGGCGAGGGTGCTCCCACCCAGGCGGACATCAGAGGCCCCGCCGCCAGAGCCCGTGGTCGTCAGCGCCGCGCGGATCGCCCCGGCCCCCCCTCCATTGAAGGTGGGCACTCCGGCCGTGTTCAGGGTGGCGGCGCTGAGTGCTCCCTGCTGGCCCACGTAGGCGGAGGCCGTCTCGCCGGGCGTGACGGCCACCAGGGCCTTGGCATAGCCGCCCTTGCCGCCAAGCGTGGTGCCGACATCGCCCCCCTGGGCCCCCCAGCACTCCACCTGGAGCTGGGTCACGCCGTTGGGCACGGTCAGAGTCTGGGCGGCGCCGGTGTAGCCGTAGACCACGACGCCCTTCTGGGTGCCGTAGGCCGTGCCGGCGGTGTTGGTGGCGTAGGCCCGGACGTAGTAGAGGGTGCCCGCCGTCAGGCCCGTGAGGGTGCTGGTGAAGGCGCCGGAGGCAACGGCCCCTGTGGTCTTGCTGTTGGCGACGGTGGGATTGGGAGAGGTGCCCCAGCACACGCCGCTGGCGGTGATGGCGGTCCCTCCGGGAGAGGTGATGGTGCCGCCCGAGGTCGCGCTTGTGCCTGTGGCGCCCGTGATCGCGGTGGATGTCAGCGTCGCCAGCAGGGCGTTCAGGTCCATGTGGGCTCCGCTGATCACTTTCCAGGTGGTGCCGGTGGCATTCCCGATGAAGACGTAGCTCTGGTTCTGGGCCAGGGTGTAGTCCAGCAGTGAGGTGGAGGCGTTGGCGATCATGCTCACCCCGCCGAGGCGATTGTGGACACCCACCCGCATCTCGATGACGTTGAGGCTGCCCAGGAAGAGGGCGGGGTTGAACAGGGCCAGTTCCACGACGATGCCGGGGGAGCCCGCGGTGCCGCCGGTGCTCCCGTTGCCTTCGTAGCGGATCTTCAGGCTGCTGGCGCTGGAGAGACTGGAGACCCGCTGGTAGCTGTTGTCGGCGGCGCCGAACATCAGCTTGGGGTAGGTCGGGTTCGAGGCGCTGAGGCCGCTGTAGGAACTGGAACCCCCGCCGAAAGTGATGTAGCTGTTGGAGCCCAGGAAGGTGGTGGTGTAGCCCGTGCCCGCCAGGTAGAAGGTGAAGGGGAGGCTGATGCTCAGGTTGGCGTCATCAGCACTGCTGTTGAACAGGTTGCTCCACCCAGAAGGCGGAAAGGTGCCGCCACTGGCGCCATAGACCGGGGCCGCAACGCCCGGTACGGACGGGTAGGTCGACGCGAGGCTCCTCATCATCCCCGTCCGCTGGATCATCGTCTGGGCGGACGCCACGGACCCGCCCAGCAGGGCCAGGAGGCCGAGGGCGAAGGCCGCAAGCGTTCGCGCCAGGCGTTGCATCTAGTTCATGTCCCCGAAAGCCATCCAGGTGTTCGCCGCCACCACGATGAGGGTGACGCCGGAGCCCTGGGCGTTGAACTTCTTGTTGCTGGCGGTGGTGACGATGGTGGCACCGGAGCCGGCGGCCAGGCCCACGGTGCCGCTGCCCAGCTGGGCCACGGTGCACTGGAAGCCCGTGGCCAGGCCCGTGGGCAGGGTCAGCGTGATGGCGCTGGCGTTGTTCAGGGTGATGAACGCATTGGCATCCCCGGCCACCAGGGTGTAGGTGGTGCCGGTCTGGGCGTTCACCGTCACCAGCAGGGGTGCGGTGTTGGTCCAGGTGGGGGCGCCCGTGGCGTTGGACTGCAGCACCTGGCCCGCGGTGCCGACGCCTGTGGAGGCGTAGGCGCTGGTGCTGGCGCCATAGATGACGCCGCCCTGGGTGGGTGCGGTGGTGGTGCCCGTGCCGCCGTCCGTCACAGGGATCGTGGTGACCGCGGTGATGGCCGAGGTGCCGGTGCCCTTGGCATAGCCAGTGAGGGTGGCCACCCCCGTGCCGCCCTTGGCCACAGGCAGGGTGCCGGTGACCTTGGTGGTGAGGTCGATGGTCCCCGCGGCCAGCATCGTGTTGGTGACGGTGCCGGTGTCGCCGGTGCCGATCAGGGTGCCGGTGGTGGTGGGCAGGGACAGCGTCGTCGTGCCGGCGGTGGCCGTGGCCTGGAGGGTGGCTGTGCCGCTGGTGGAGCCGGGGAAGGCCACGCTGCTGATGCCCGTGAGGGCCTGGTTCGCGGAGGCGCGGTTGAGGGTCAGAGATGTGGTGCCGAGGTAGTGGGTCGAGTTGCCCAGGACCGCGGGAGGAATGGTTCCCGCGAGGTTGCCCGCGGTCAGTGAGGTCAGGTTCACCCCGCTGACGGCGCCGAAGGCCCCCGACCAGGTGCCGGTGGTGACGGTGCCCGTGGTGGTGATGGTGCTCTGGCCGACGTAGGCCGAGGAGATGTCCACGGTGGGTGCCGCGGCGGTCCCGCCGACGGTGATCCGGTTGGCGGTGCCGGTGACGCCGGTGACCGTCCCGCTGCTGATGGCCGTGCCGTTCACCCGGAAGGTGCCGGTGATGTTCACGTCGCCGGCCACGTCCAGCTTGTAGGCAGGGGCCAAGGTGCCGATGCCCACGGAGCCATTCCCGTTGCCGTCCAGGGTCATGACCTGCTGGGAGCCCATGGTGGTGGCAGGCGTGCTGGAATCGGTGCCGTAGTTCCAGACATAGAAGTCCATGGAATTGCCAGCTTTGTTGGCGGCATTGTGCCGCGTCCGGATGCCGTGCATGTAGGTGTTGGTGTTGTTGTAGCCAAAGGCCACCTGGGTATTAGAGTAGGTGTTAAACCCGTTCCCGTTGCGGAAGAGGGCCGCTGCCGTGGTGCCGCTGGCACTGTAGGTGGCGGGTCCCACATCGAGGGGATAGACGGGCGCCGCATTGCCGAGGCCCAGGCGGTGGTTGGTGGCATCGTAGAAGTAGTAGGAAGCGTCCTGGCTGTAAGTTCCACTGCCCCCAGCGAAGAGCGCCGAGCCCTGGGTGAAGGCGGTGCCGGTGCCGGTGCCGCCCTTGCTCACCGGGAGGGTGCCGGTGACCTTGGTGGTGAGGTCGATGGTCCCCGCGGCCAGCATCGTGTTGGTGATGGTGCCGGTATCGCCGGTGCCGATCAGGGTGCCGGTGGTGGTGGGCAGTGCCAGGGTGGGCGTGCCCGCGGTGGCGGAGGCCTGCAGGGTGGCCGTGCCGCTGGAGGAGCCGGGGAAGGCCACACTGCTGATGCCGGTGAGGGCCTGGTTCGCGGAGGCCCGGTTGAGGGTCAGGGCGGTGGTGCCGAGGTAGTGTGTCGAGTTGCCGAGCACCGTGGAGGGAATCGTGCCTGCGAGATTGCCCGCGGTCAGGGAGGTCAGGTTGGCCCCGCTGACAGCGCCGAACAGGCCCGACCAGGTGCCCGTGGTGATGGTACCCAGCGTGGTGATGGTGTTCTGGCCCACGTAGGCCGAGGCGATGTCTACGGTGGGGGCCGCGGCGGTCCCGCCGATGCTGATGCGGTTGGAGGTGCCGGTGACGCCGGTGACCGTGCCGCTGTTGATGGCCGTGCCGTTCACGCGGAAGGTGCCGGTGATGTTCACATCACCAGCCACATCCAGCTTGTAGGCGGGGACGGTCTTGCCGATGCCCAGGTTGCCCGCGGAGTCGAGGCGCATGCGCTCGGTGACCACCTCGGCTGCCCCGCTGGCCCGGGTCCAGAAGGCGAGGTGGGAGTTCCAGTTGCCCGAAACGGCCCCGGGGGCGATGAGGCTGCCCACCGTTCCGGCACCCGACTGGTAGGCGTGGAAGAGGAGGCCGTTCTGGTCCTGGAAGTTCGCAGGGGTGTAGGCCGCAGCCTGTCCACTCACCCCGGCGGGACCTCCGGCGTAGGTGAGCAGCCCATAGCTGCCGCTTGCCGCCCACTGGGTGGCCCAGGCCAGGGCGCTGCCATTGGAAGTGAGCACCTGGCCGTTGGTGCCGACGCTGCTCAGGCCCGTGCCACCCCTGGCCACGGGCACGGTGGCCAGCCAGGAGGGGGCGCTGGTCCCGTTGGCCTGCAGGAGGTAGCCCGAGGTCCCGGCGGCAGTGGAGGCATACGAGCTGGTGCTGCTGGCGTAGATGACGCCGCCCTGGGTGGGCGCCGTGAGGGTGCCCGTGCCGCCGTTGGTCACAGGCACGGTGCCCAGGGTCAGGTTGGGCGCGCTGCCGCCGCTGCTGGACAGGGGCGAGCTGGCGGTGACGCTGGTGACGGTGCCTGAGGTGCTGGCGATGGAGCTCAGCTGCCCCTGGTCGTCGATGATCACGGTCTGGGGCGAGCTGCCCCCCAGAGTCGCACCGCGGATGCCCGAGATGAAGGTCTTGCTCTGGCCGGTGGCGGGTGTGGTGCCGCCGTTATAGGCGCTGCCGAGGCGGAGGGTGTTCGTCTCCGCGGTGAGTCCCGCGTGCCCGATGTGGATGTTGGAGCTTCCGGTGGTCAGGTTCGACCCTGCGTTGAAGCCGAGGGCGATGTTGCTGGAGCCTGTGGAGTTCTGCAGGAGAGCCTGGAAGCCCAGCCCCGTGTTGCTTGCGCCGGTGCTGTTCAGCATCAGGGACTTGAAGCCGAAACCGGCGTTGCCGTTGGCGCCGGTGGCGTTTGAATAGAGTGCCAGGTAGCCGAAGGCCACATTGGAGGTCCCGGCATTGCCGTTCAGGGCGAGGCCGCCGGCCTTGGTGTTGTTGTTGGCGTCGGAGCTAAGGGCCGCCGCGCTGCCCGTGGTGTTCTGGTTCAGGGGGGGCACATCGGAGACCTGGATCGCGCTCAGGCCGATGTTGCTGCCGTTGCCCCGGAGGAACTGGCCCGAGGTTGTGGCTCCAGCCAGGGCGTTGAGGGCGGCCTGCTGCGAGGTGGCGCCCGTGCCGCCATTGGCGACGGCCAGGGTGCCTCCCAGAGTGAGGGTTCCGCTGGAAGTGATGGCTCCGCCGGTGACGGTGAGCCCCGTGCTGCCTCCGGACAGGGCCACGCTGGTGACCGAGCCGCTGCCAGCGCTGCCCGCGGTAGCGGTACCGAGCTGGCCGGTGCTGTCGATCACGACGGTCTTGATCGAGCCGCCGGTGGGCACCACGCCGGTGATGCCGGCGATGTAGGCGGTGGTCTGGGTCCCGGCGGTGCCGATGCGGATGGCGCCAGACTCCGCCGCCGTGCCCAGATGGCCGATGGCGATGTTGTTGCTGCCGGTGGTGAGGTAGTAGCCCGCCGAGTTGCCCAGGGCGATGTTGCCGCTGCCCGTGGTGTTGGCAATCAGCGCGTTGTAGCCGATGGCGGTATTGGAATCAGCGGTGCTCACCTTCAGGGCCTGCATGCCGACAGCCACGTTGCTGTTGCCCGTGACATTGGTCTGGAGGGCGCCCAGGCCCATGGCAACGTTGTAGGTCCCTCCGGTATTTGCGCCCAGCGCGCTGGTGCCCATGGCTGCGTTGCCGATGCCGCCCACATTGGCGGCCAGGGCGTAGTAGCCAAAGGCCGCGTTGTTGCCCCCGCTGGTGTTGCTGCTGAGGGCGGCCCAGCCGAAGGCCTGGTTCTGATTGCCCGAGGTGTTGGAGGCCAGGGCGCTGGTGCCGAAGGCCGTGTTCGAGGTGCCCGTGGTGCTGGCGGGCAGGGCGGAAGTCCCGCCCCGCGTGTTGCCAGCGCCGAAGGAGGCCATGCCCGTCGTGATCACATTGGTAAGCAGGGACCCATCCACGGCCGGTAGCTTGGCCGTCGAGGCATCCAGGCGCACCAGGTTGCCTGCGGCCGTGCCGACATCAAGGGTGGCCGCAGTGCCCAGCCCCAGGGCTGTGCGGGCCAGGGGGGCTGTGGTGGCCCCGGTGCCGCCCTGGGCGATGGTGAGGACCGTGGTGAGCCCCGTCAGGCTGGTGATGTCGCCGTTGGCGCCGCGCGCCGCGCCGCCCAGGTTTGCCAGGGCTGCACTGGCCGTGGTGGCGTTGGTGCCGCCGCTGCCGATGGGCACGGTGCCCAGGGTCAGGTTGGGCGCGCTGCCCCCACTGCTGACCAGGGGCGAGGTCGCCGTGACGGTCGTGACAGTGCCGGAGGCCGTGGACAGGGGCCCCGACCAGGCGGCACCGCCGTAGGAGTAGTAGCCCGCGCTGCCATCCGTCTGATAGACCAGCAGGCCCGTGGCGGGCGTGCCGATGGCGGTCCGCTGAAGCGCGGTCATGCGGGGTGGCAGGAAGCCCTTGGCGGTACTGGTGAGGTCCAGCAGCGCGCTCGTGTTGGGCGTGGTGGTGCCCAGGCCGACTTGGCCGTTCAGGAGGGTGTAGCCCGTCCCGCTGGGGGTGAGGGTGACGTTCTGGTTGGTGCCGCCGGCGGCCAGGCCCAGGGCCTCGGTGCCGGTGATGGAACCGGTGCTGGTGCCGGTGCCGCCGCTGCCCAGGGGCAGGGTACCGGTGACCTCACTGGCCAGGTTGACGCTGGCGCCGTTGCCAGCCGCCGTGATGCGGCCCTGGGCGTCCACCGTGAGGTTGGCGCGGGAATAGCTGCCCGCGGTGACCGCCGTGTTGGCCAGGGCGACGGTGCCGGTGCCGGTGATGGTGCCCCCGGTGAGGCCGGTGCCTGCCGTGACGCTGGTGACCGTGCCGCCGGTGGCGCTGGCGGGGGCCCAGGCTGTGCCGTTCCAGGCCAGCACCTGATTGCTGGATGCGCCCATCTGATTGAGCTTGGCCGCGGTGACGGCATGATCCACCAGGTTCGCGGTGTCCACCCCGTTGCTGGCCAGGGTGATGGTGTTGGCTGTGTTGGTCAGCCCGGCCCCGAAGGTGAAGGTGGTCCCGCTGTTGAACTGGGTCCAGGCGGTGCCGTTGAAGACATAGCCGTTGGAGAGACCCGTGGCGAAGACCGCGTCCTTTTTGCTTGGGGTGGCGTAGGTCCAGGCGCTGCCACCCCAGGTGGCGATGGCATTGGCTGCGTTGCTCGTGCTACCGCCTGCGCCCTGAAGCCAGTCGGCGGTGGCGATGTAGCGGGCACCAGGGGCGGGGCCCGAAGGCGCCGTGGCGGCGAGGGTCACCACGGAGTCCCGCCACACCAGGCCGCCGCTGAGGCTGTCTACGTAGGCTTTGGTGGCGGCATCGGTCGGATCGGTGGGGGCGGAGAGGCTCAGGATCTTGTGGCTGCCGAGGTTGAGGTCTGCCGTGGCGGCCACGGTGCCATCGGCCTTGAGGAAGGAGGTTCCGGCCAGGGTGGCTGCCCTGGTGGCGGCCGTGGCGAAGGCGCTGAAATCGGCCTGGGCCAGGTAGCCGTCCTGGCTCAGAGAGGCCTGGTTGATCCCGAGGGTGCCAGCCCCCGTGATCGGGCCACCGGTGAGGGGCCCGGTGGTGGCAATGCTGGTGACCGTGCCCTTGCTGTTGAACGTGGTCCAGTCCGTGCTGGAGAGGTAGCCTGCGGTGGTGCCGTTGGCCTGGGCGATGCTGATCACGGGGGTCGTCTCGGTCCCCCCCGTGGACAGGGGCAGCCCGCTGACGGTGACGCCGGTGACAGTGCCACTGCCCTTGCTGTTGAAGGTGGTCCAGTCGGTGCCCGCGAGGTAGCCGTCCACCCCGCTGGCGGCCTTGGCCATGCTGAGGACCGGCGTGGTCCCGCCGCTGGAGAGGACCGGGGCCGTGGCGGTGACGCCCGTGACCGCCGTGCCCAGGCCAAGGTTGGTCCGGGCGGTGGCAGCACTGGTCAGCTCACTCAGGTTGTTGGTGGCCAGCAGGCCGCCGCTGCTGCTCAGGCCCTTCCAAACCGGGGCTCCTGCACTGGCATCGGTGCAGACAAACCCGAGTCCGGTGCTGGTGTTCACCCAGAGAGAACCCACGGCGTAGCCCAAGCTGCTGTCCGCACCTGGGCTGGGGTCCAGCGTGGCTGTCAGGTTGTGCTTCAGGTTGGAGACCTTGTCCAGGCCGACCTGGGTGCTGGTCAGACCTGTGAGCTGGGAGCCGTCCACGGCGGGCAGCTTGGCGGTGGACGCCTCGAGCTGGAGCAGGTTGCCGGCGGCGGTGCCAGCGTTCAGGGCGGCGGCGCTGCCCAGGGTGGGTGTGCCGCTCAGGCTGGCATAGCTGCCGGTGCTGGCCACGGCGGCGAGACCCAGGTTGGTCCGCGCGTCCGAGGCGCTGCCGGCGCCGGTGCCACCGAAGCTGACGGGCAGCACGCCCGTGACGTCGCTGCCCAGGGCCACCGTTCCTTTGGTCGCCAGGGTGCCCAGGGCTGTTCCGTTTACCCGGATCGCCCCGGTGGCGTTGATGTCCCCCGTGACCTGGAGGGCGTACCCTGTGCTATTGATCCGCACCTTCTCGGTGAAGGTCGTGCCGTCGGCCACGGCGAGGCTGCCGAAGGACATGAAGGCGCCGGCGTCCGGGAAGAAGCTGCGGAGCTCCGAGGACTGGATGCCGAAGCCGTAGAAGTTCTTTGGGCCAGGATCATCGAAGAGCAGGAGCTGCTTGGGCTGCACGCTGAGACCAAAGGACAGCAGGGCGCCTGGCGTGGTGGTGCCGATGCCGACGCCCCCGGTCCCGGTGGGACTCAGGAGGACGCTGTTGTTGCTGCCACCTGCCGCGAGGGAGAGGGTCCCGGTGCCGGTGAGGGAGCCCGTGCTCGTGCCGGTGCCGCCATTGGCCACGGCCACGACCCCGGTGACGTTCCCGGCGCTGCCGCTGACGCTGCCCAGGATGGTGCTGCTGAAGGTCTTGGTGCCGTCGATGGTCTGGTTGCCTGTGGTGTAGACGCCGTTGGTGACGCTGCTGGCCGTGGCGGCGTTGCCGGTGGTGTCCTGGTTGAGGACCGGGAAGTCTGACGGCGCCGCGATACTCGGCGTTCCAGACCCCGTCGTGTTCTTGAGGAGGCCGGTGCCAAGGCCAGTCAGGGAGACGCCGTTGAGCCGGCCGACCACCGTGGCGCTCTGGGTGCCGGTCACATCGCCCGCCAGGCTGCCCGAGAAGTTGGTGGCCGACGTGGCAGTGGCCACCGAGCCGGTGGTGGGCGCGAGAGTCTGCCACCCGGCGCCCGTGGCGTCGTAGACCAGCAGGGCTTTCAGGTCGGTGTCATAGACGACGAGGCCATTGGCCGGCGAGCTGATGGCGCCGCGGGCCGTGGACCCCATGCGGGGGGGCAGGAAGCCCTGGGTGGCGGAGCTCACTTCCAGGGCGGCGGAGGCCGCGGGGGCCGCCGTGCCGACGCCCACAGAACTTCCCAGGGCCACGGTCCCGCTGAAGGCCTTGGCCCCGGCGATGGTCTGATCGCTGGAGAGGTCCACGAAGCTCTTGGTGGCCGATCCCGTGCCGCCGTTGGCCACGGCCACAATGCCGGTCACGTTGGCGGCGCTGCCACTGATGTTGCCGGAAACGACCGTGCCGGGGATCGTGCCGGAGGCCGTCATGGCGCCGCTGCCGTTGCCGTACACGTAGCCCGTCAGGGAGGCGGCGCCGGTGCCGCCGCTGGCGGCGTTCAGGGTGCCACCCAGGGTGATGACGCCGCTGGAGGTGATGGCGGAGGTTGCAGAGAGGCCCGTCGCGCTGGCATCCAGGCCCACACTGGTGACGCTGCCACTGCCTTTCGCCGTGAAGGCCGCGAAGTCGGTGGAGGCCAGGTAGCCATCGGCACTGCCGGTGGCCTTGGCCAGGCCGATGACGGGGGAGCTGGCGCCGCCGCTGAGGCTCACCGAGAGGGGCGTGCTGCTGGCGACACCGACGCTGGTCACGCCACTGGAGAGGCTGCTGCCGGGCGTGACCCAGCCGCTGCCGTTGAACAGCATCAGGTCTTTCTGGTCCGTGTCGTACACGGTGAGGCCCAGGACCGGGGCAGGGACGCCTCCGGTGCCCATGGCCCCGCGCTGGGCCGTGGTCATGCGAGGTGGCAGAAAGCCCTTGGTGGTGGAGGCGATCTCCAGCGCGGCGGCGGCGTTGGGGGCCGCGGTGCCGATGCCTACGGAGCTGCCCAGCACGGCGGCGCCGGTGCCGGAAGGCGTGAGGGTGACGTTGTTATTGCCGGTGCCGCCGGCCGCGAACGTCAGGGCATCGGTCCCCGTGATGGAGCCGGTGTTGGTGCCGGTGCCGCCGACCCCCAGCGCCAGGATTCCGGTGGCGATGTTGGAGGCGTTGCTGGTGTCCACATTGGCGACATTGCCGAGGCCCACCTGGCCCTTGGTCAGGCCCGTCAGGCCCGAACCGTTGCCCGTGGGAGCGAGATAGTCGGTGCCCGCCGTGGGCTTGTTGCCCAGATCGCTGTAGCTGCCGCTGCTGGCAACGGTGGCCAGGCCCAGGTTGGTGCGGGCGGTGGCCGCGCTCGCCAGGTCGCTCAGGTTGTTGGCTGCGCCCAGGCTGCCAGAGGCGGTGGTCTCCTTCCAGAGTGCGGCGCCCGCGGCGGCACTGAGGCAGACGAACTCCTTGCCCGTGGCGGTGTTCACCCAGCGGGACCCGCTGGCGTAGCCGGCGCTGCCATCGGCGGTGACGCCCGGGTCGGTCTCGGCGGTGAGGTTCACCTTCAGGTTCTCGACCTGACCGAGTCCCACTTGGCCTTTGGTCAGCCCCGTCAGCCCGGACCCATTGCCGGTGGGAGCGAGGAAGTGGGTCCCAGCCACGGGGAGGTCTGCCAGATCGGCGTAGCTGCCGCTGCTGGCGACGGTGGCCAAGCCTAGGCTGGTGCGGGCGCCCAAGGCCGTGGTAGCACCGGTGCCGCCACTGGTCAGAGGTACGGTGCCCAGCGTGAGATTCGGAGTGGCGCCGCCGGAGCTGCTCAGCGGCGCGGTGGCGGTGACGTCGGAGACGCTGCCGGAGCCCACCTGGGACCACGCGGCGCCATCGTACTGGTAGAGGCCCGCCGGGGCGTCGGTCTGGAAGACCACCAGGCCCGCCACCGGGCTGGCAATGGCGGTCCGCTGAAGCGCGCTCATGCGCGGGGGAAGGAAGCCCTTGGTGGTGGAGGCGATCTCCAGCGCGGCGGCGGTACTGGGGGTGGCGATGCCAACCCCGAGGGATCCTGCCGAGACGGTCCCGCTGAAAGCGCCTGTGCTGCCAGCGACGTTGCCCGTCACGTTGCCGGTGATCGTGCCCGCGGCGAAGTTGCCTGACGCATCCCGTTTCACCAGGGTCGAGGCGGTATTGGCGTCCGTGGCGGCATTGGCCAGGATGGCGCCAGAGGCCACACTGGCGGCGGTCTGCCCGCCCACGGTGCCCACGGCGTTGGTCTTCTGGGTCCCGGTCACGTCACCGGCAAGGCCTCCGGTGAAGTTCACGGCGTTGGTGGCGTTGGCGATGGTGCCGGTGGTGGGGGTCAGGGTCAGCCAGACCGGTGTGGCGCCGCTGGCGTCGCAGACCACGAGGGCCTTGAGGTCCGTGTCGTACACCACGAGGCCGCTGGCGGGGGTGGCGATGGCGGTCCGCTGCTCCGACGTCATGCGGGGCGGCAGAAAGCCTTTGGTGGTGGAGGCGATCTCCAGGGCGGCGGCGGCCGCGGGGGTGGCTGTGCCCATGCCCACGGAACTCCCCAGGGCCACGGCGCCGGTTCCGCTGGGAATCAGGGTCACGCTGGAGTTGCCAGCTCCCGCGGAGAGGGTGAGGTTGCCGCTCCCCGTGACGTTGCCCGTGAGTACGCCGCTCAGAGTCCCGCTGAAGGTCTTGGCCCCGGCAATGGTCTGGTCGCTGGAGAGGTCCACGAAGTTCTGGGTGGCCGATCCCGTGCCGCCGTGCGCCACGGCCACAATGCCGGTCACATTGGCTGCATTGCCGCTGATGTTGCCGCTCACGGCCGCACCGGAGATCGTGCTGGAGGCCGTCATGGGGCCACTGCCGTTGCCATAGACATAGCCCGTCAGGGAGCTGGCGCCGGTGCCGCCGCTGGCGGCGTTCAGGGTGCCGCCCAGGGTGATGAGCCCGCTGGAGGTGACGGGGGCGGTGACCGAGAGCCCTGTGCCGGTCGTATCCAGGCCCACGCTGGTGACGCTGCCGCTGCCCTTCGCCGCGAAGGCCGCAAAGTCGGTGGCGGTCAGGTAGCCATCGGCACTGCCCGTGGCCTTGGCCAGGCCGATGACGGGGGAGCTGGCGCCGCCGCTGGTGCTCACCGAGAGGGGGGTGCCGCTGGCGACGCCGACGCTGGTCACCCCACTGGAGAGGCTGCTGCCGGGGGTGACCCAGCCGCTGCCGTTGAACAGCATCAGGTCCTTCTGGTCCGTGTCATACACGGTGAGGCCCAGGACCGGAGCGGCGACGCTCCCGGTGCCCATGGCCCCGCGCTGGGCCGTGGTCATGCGGGGCGGCAGGAAGCCCTTGGTGGTGGAGGCGATCTCCAGGGCGGCGGCGGAACTGGGCGTGGTGGTGCCGATGCCCACGGAGCCCGCCGTGTAGACCGCGTCGCTGGCGTTCAGCAGGAAGGGGCTGGCACCGGGGGCACCGGCATCTCCCTTCGCTCCCGGGACGCCTGCGGGGCCGACATCGCCCCTGGCGCCGGTCAATCCCGCCAGGCCGGTGGGCCCCTGCGGGCCGGTCGGGCCAGCGGGGCCAGGCGAGCCCGCCACGCTGGAGGGCACCCACTTGGCGCCGTTGAACACCAGGGCCTGGCCG
>SESG01013644.1_pt1 | contig 17689 bp, 6 predicted proteins | sample 3171421 | NCBI WGS metagenome assembly SESG01 (sample SAMN10866946, study PRJNA518727) | freshwater metagenome | biome: subpolar coniferous forest; feature: holomictic lake; material: water; isolation source: holomictic Lake 227, 6 m and 8 m depth | place: Canada: near Kenora, Ontario | collected... | reverse complement strand
ATGGCGCCAGGCTCCTTCTTAAAAAGGCGCGCGGTCTCGCTTTTTGGTTTTTTACCCTTATTTTTTAATCATTTTGGTGAAGCCTTTGATGTCTCCCCGGCGACCTGCCCCACCGTGAAACTGGGGGGGCAGGCCGCCGGAAAGACGAACCGATACCGGTTACTGATGTTACTCTTGCCTGTCACCTGTTTCCTGCTACCTGCTACCTTACACGCCGCTGACTTGTACCCCGGCTACGGCGCCACCATGAGCGCGAACAGCGCGGCGGGGCAACCGCGGTTTGTGACAGTTTTATTGTACCCCGCAAACAACGCCACTGATGTTTCCCAAAGTCCGTCTTTGAATGTTACGGCGCTTATCCCCAACGCGACCGTGCAATATAATTTCCAGGTTGACACGCTTCAGACCATGAATTCGCAAAGCGGCAATCCGCAGGGCGACTTTGACCAGACAGGGGCGCAGTTGTTCGCTTCATCGGGTGCGTTCAGCGGACAGGATAAGACCATCGCAATTTCCAGCGACGCTTATTTAGGGGCAAGCACGGCAACCTTCGCCTTCTATTCAAGCAGCGCAAAACTTAACGCCAACACGGTGTATTACTGGCGCGCGAGGGCCAAGCCCTCAACCGGCGTTTATGGCGAGTGGTCCAGCACATTCAGTTTCACCACCGGGCAATTTGCCTCTGCCAACCCGGCTAACCATCTGGCGATAAGCGGCGTAACTATGTCGGGCGTCACCGGCCCCGGTCTGGCAACGATAAGCTTTAACATAGCCGAAAACAACGTGACAACCGGTACCTCAACCAATGGCGGGGCGTATAACACAGCCGACTGGGTATTTGTAAAGTTCTCCACCGCAGCGGGAGCGGACGGCACCTGGCAGCATGCGACATTAACCGGCGGCACGGTGGGCGCCGGCGCAACACTTGCGGCAGCAAGCGATAATAAAGGCGTTTACCTGAACCATACGACCAATTCACTCTATTGGACATCAAGCGTTAATGTCACCTGGAATCTAGCCGCCGATGGTATATTGTTTTCAAAAGTATACGTAAAGGTGTTCGCCATCTCCATGGTGAAAGTGCCGACAGGTGATTTTATTTACAATGTTAGTAATATTGGCGGCAGCACATTTAACAATTACAATTCCGGAACGCAGGCCATAATTAGCGGCCCCGGAACCGCCACCGGTACTGGTACAAACAATCTCCCCTTGGACGCACCTGTAGGCTGGCCTAACGGCTACAGTGGTTTCTATATTGGCCGCTACGAGATAACACAGGGTCAGTACGCCGACTTCCTTAATACGATACCATCAACTCTAGCGTCTAGTCTTCACTATGGCACCGTGGCAAACGGCCACAACATGACTTACACCGCCGGCAATTCATACGGCTTAAAGTACGCGGCAGTAGACCCGAACGCCGCCAAGAACTACCTATCATTTGATGACGGATGGCGTTACCTATCCTGGGCCGGATTACGCCCGCCGACTGAAATGGAATTTGAAAAAGCCGGGCGGGACCTGTCGCCCGATGCCCGCATTTACCCTTGGGGCAGCACCCCTGTTCCGGACTGGATAACATACGCCCCTCGAAATGAAGGCGGTAACCTAGCCTGTATACGCCGTTACATGAATTACGGCAACTTGGGCTATTGCACAAGAGTTCTTGATGTAGGCCGCTATATGGGGGGTGATGTGTACCGCACAACGGCGGAAACAGGCGCCTCGCCTTGGGGTATAGCTGATCTGGCAGGAAATGTATGGGAACTAGTTATAAATTCCAAATGGGCCAGTGTACCGCTGAATGGCAACGGAACGCCAACACTTCCGGCAACCTGGCCGGTGCCGGGCGCTGATACTGCCGGTGATCGCGGCGGCGGCTGGGGCAGCGATGCATCGGGCGCTCGTGTCTCCGACCGTTACTTCGCCAGTTGGGCTAACACTAATCGTAACGGCGATGTCGGCGCGCGAGGTTGCAGGACGCCGTAGTCCTTGTTCCAAGGGTAGGTGACAGGTAGCAGGAAACAGGTTGCCGGTGCCAGTAGTAAGGAATAAGGATTAAGTGATAAGGAGTAAGTTTTAATCGGTAGTTGCTTACAACTTACAACTTAATCATTCCGCAACGCCGAGTTAGAGTATTTTAACGAAGTGGAAAGAGGGCAGTTTATGAAGAAGTTTTTTGTCGGCGGTGATAAGCTCGCAACCGAGCGATTTGGCCAGCGCAACATATACGGCATCGTAAACCGTGATGTCATGGCCCATGGCGAGGCGCACCGCCTCTTTGAGAAGCGCCCCGTTAGGGGTTATAACCTCAATACCAAGCGAGGTGAAGTTTTCCAAAGCGGACGCGACATCATTGGCGCTAAGTTTCCTGCTATATCTGAGCGCATTGGCCAATTCATAAAGAATAAGATCCGGGACGGCCAGCTTCTCAATGCCGGAATTAAAATCCTCAAGCAAATCGAGGGCTTCCCGCGTCTCGTTTTCGGTCACGTACCATTTATAAACTACCGAAGCGTCGGCGATTTTCATCTTGAGTTGCGGAAGCGGCGTATTATGGCTGTTCCATCTGAACATTTACCGATCTTGGCGGAAATTCTGGCGCGGATTTTGGACATTTCCTCTATTGTGTTGTCCAGACGGCTTTGGTCGCGCCAGCGGAAACCCAACAGGAGAGTCGCGCGCTTTTCTATAAGCGACATGCTATCAAACGCGAATTTTATGTGGTGTCTCATGGTGACAGTATAACAGAAAAAGCTGGCAAAAGCAAAAAAACGGTTAATCAGTACAGCAGTAACCGGTAAGCAGGGTCAGTACTGCAAAGTATCCGGTAAAATCAGTAACCGGTATCCAGTAGTCAGTAACCAGTAACGGCATTTTAGAGAAGAGTATGGAAACGGTAAAAAAGACCAAAATGGCGCCAGGCTCCTTCTTAAAAAGGCGCGCGGTGTCGCTTTTGGGTTTTTTGCCCTCTCTTTTCAATCGTTCTAGTGAAGCCTTTGATGTCTCCCCGGCGAACGCCGGGGTCCAGTGTCGGAGATGTTCCTGGATTCCGGCTTTCACCCCCAGTTTCACGGTGGGGCAGGTCGCCGGAAAGACGACCGGTTACCGGTTACTGATGCCGTTGTTGTTCCTGACAACCTGTTTCCTGCTACCTGTAACCTCACCTGCAGCCGACCTCTTCCCCGGTTACGGGTCCGCCAAGAGCGCGCTTAGCGCCGGATTTGATGTTTATGCACCTCCGCTCCTGATCTCGACCCCAAGCTATCCGGCAAACAATTCTTACATCAATCTGGCAAGACCCAGTTTTGCCTGGGTGGGAGTAAGCACCCCGATGGCTGCGTCTATAGGAGCGCAGGGGCAATACAAGGTGGATTATTCAATTGATCCGGATTTTCTCAGCGGCGTTGTAACCCTTTCAACCCCGATAGTTACCGCCACCAACGCTTTTACCGCCGACGGTCTAGTGACGCCAGCTTCAAACCTGAGCGACAACACCACCTATTACTGGCGCGTGAAGGTTTATGACGGCACCTCCCTGGTTTCAGGCGACTGGTCGCAGGTTTATAGTTTTAAAATTGACCTTACCGTGCCGTCCGCTTCCGATTATAAAGTTATCTCCAGCACAAGCGGCCTGCTGAGCCAGGACCAATGGATAAATCTTACCGCGGGCGTTACAGTGCAGATGAAAGCCCGGGACGAGCAGACCGGGCTGGCTGTTTCAACCTCTGCGCTTTGGGGAGACGGCGGTAATAGCAACTGGAGTGACCTTACAGGCGGATTCAGCATAAAGTATACCACCAATGCCGGGGCCAATTGGCAGGAGGGTACAGGTTGGTCAGTCTCCGGCAACTCAACTGTCGGAAGTATGGCGGTGCTTGCGGTTTATAGAGGAAAATTATACGGCGGAGGATACAACGGTTCCGTAGCTGTATTTAGCGGCACAAGCTGGACGCCGGCGTTCACCGCGACCGGCACACATGTTCAATCGTTCGCTGTGTACAGGGACAAATTATATGTCGGGCTGCACAACGGCACGGTTGGCGTATATGACGCCCAAACCGACACTTATGCCCAAGATACGAATAACGGCAATCCGGTAAACTCACTTGGAACACAAGTGACAGCGCTTGCCGTCTACAATGATAAGCTATACGCGGGGGCGGGAGTCACTTCCGCCCAGGTTGCCGTATTTGATGGCACATCATGGAAAGCCTCCAACAAAGGCAATCCGGTAACCGCAACCGCGACCGGTGTTTATTCCTTCGCAGTGTATAACGGCAAACTGTATGCCGCAGTGGCAGGGACCGGGGAAGTAGCAATATTTAACGGCGTAAACTGGGTCAATGGCGGCGTTGTAGAATATCCCTGGGGTTCCGTGCGATCGCTTTGTGTTTATAACGGTAAATTATACGCCGGTACTTACAATAACAGAGTGTTCGCCATGACCGGTTCAAGTTGGGTGGAAGCCACCACCTCACGCATGACTGGAGTAATAGAGTCGCTTACCGCTTACAATGGCAAACTATACGCAGGGATTTATGATTCCTATATGCATGTATTTGACGGCACATCATGGGCTGCCACGAACAACGGTAATCCAGTAACTGCGGGATGGTACGGCGGCGCGGTTGCTGTTTACAACGGCAGATTGTATATGGGAAATAATGCGGGCAGCAATGTGTCGATCATGAACCAGTTAGCTACGACCCTTACAGGCGCCGACGGCACTACCGCGGAACAGACGCTGTCGGCTTCGGGGCTTAACCTTGTGCAGTCAACCAATAGCGTGGTCTGCAACGGCTCATATCCCTGCGGCGCCACCAACCAGGTGGTGTTCAGCGCTTCGGATATGGCCGGCAATGTGCGGACTTACGGCCCGTATTCAGTGCTGGTGGACACAACCCCGCCGCCGGTTCCAACGCTTTCGGCGCCGGCTGACGGAGCCGTTTTCGCCATCAGCTCGATACCCGTCTCATGGACGGCCGTGACTGACGGCGGTTCCGGCCTGGCCGGTTACGAACTGCAACTGTCAGCGGCTTCGGATTTTAATCCCGTAACTTATTCCTCCTTTACCGCGAACCTGTCACTGGTTCTTAATGATGTGCCGTATCTGAACTACTGGCGGGTCCGCTCAAGAGATAATTCCAATAATTATTCGGCTTTCACTTCGTACAGGTCTTTTTATGTAGACGCTTCAAGCCCGGTCATTACAAACAACCAGGTCAGCCCTACCGAATGGTATTCAGCGGACCCCGGCGCGGTATTTAATGTTGACTTCGCGGACCTGATCAGCGGGCTTACAACAGCACAGTACAGGATAACTTCGGCGGCCGCGGGCGGGGGGACGGTGCTTAAGGGCTGGACCGATATTTATTCCAACCCGGCGGGTGCCGCGGCCTACACGGATAATTGGGCGGTAAATTTTGCCGTGCTTAATCAGGGTTTAAATTATGTCTCGGTGAGGGCTTTTGATAAGGTCGCGCTTTCTGAAACAGTAACAGACGCTTTCGTGATAAGAAAAGATACCGATACGCCTCATTTCATTGACAACCAGGCTGGGGACAATACCTGGCGCGGCACGGCCGGAACTGCCTACAACATAGACTTCACCGACCTTGGCGCGGGCGTGACAACCGCGCAGTATATGATAACTTCCCAGACCGCGGGTAATGGCACCGTGCTTAAGGATTGGACCGATATTTATTCCAACCCGACAGGCGGGGCGGCTTACACGGATAACTGGACGTTGGATTTTACCGCGCTGCAGGAAGCGTCAACCAACTATGTGTCGGTCAGAGCTTATGATCTATTGGAGAAAACAACCACTTACTATGACGCTTTTTATGTGCTGAAGGACACCACTTCACCCACCATAATAGACAACCAACCGAATGATGTCTGGCGAACAGTAAACCCCGGCGCCATATATGACGTGGACTTCGCCGACGCGGGCGGCTCAAAGCTCAGCTACGCGGTGTATTCCATCTCTACAAGCCCGGTCCTGGCTGACGGCACTGTCAAGGCCTGGACAAATATCGCGGTTTCAATTTCCTCTAACGGCTACGAGACGAACTGGCAGCTGGATTTTGCCGCTGAGCGCGCCGGGACAAATTATGTATCGGTCAGGGTTTACGACTACGCCGGCAATTACACCCAGCAGAACGACATCTTCAGCGTGATAAAAGACACCGCCGGCCCTGTTATAACGGATAACCAAACCGGCGACGCTGTCTGGCGCGCCGAGGCCGGCACGCTTTATGATGTTGATTTTGCCGACCCCTTGACCGGGTTTACCACGGCGCAGTATCGGATAACTTCTTTGGCGGCGGGCGGCGGAACAGTGCTCAAGGATTGGACGGATATTTATTCAAACGCGGCCGGCACCGCGGCTTACACTACCGATTGGAGCGTGGATTTTGCCGCGCTGGCCCAGATTACCACCAATTACGTATCGGTGCGCGCCTATGACTTCTTGGGCAACAGCACGACACGCAATGATGTTTTCTACGTGCTAAAGGACACCACACCACCGACAATAACGAACAATCAGGCTAACGATATCTGGCGCTACACCGACCCCGGCGCCATATACAATACGGATTTCAGCGACACTGGCGGCTCAAAGTTGAACCGCGCGCAGTACTCCATCTCCACGGGTCGGGACTTCGCGGACGGCAATGTAAAGGGCTGGACAGATATAGCGATCTCAATTTCCTCTAATGGTTACACCGCCAATTGGGCCGTGGACTTTGCCGCTGAACCGGCCGGGACAAGCTATGTTTCGGTCAGAACTTACGACAATGCCGGCAACAACACCCAGCAAACCGATATTTTTACTGTCAGAAAGGACACAACCGCACCGGTGATAACCAACAACCAGAGCGGAGACGACGCTTGGCGTACCGCGGCCGGCACGCTTTATGACGTGGATTTCGCCGACGATCTATCAGGGCTTGCCACAGCGCAGTACAAAGTAACTTCCCTGCCTGCCGGCGCGGGAACCGTAATAAAGAACTGGACGGATATCTATTCCAACCCTTCCGGCGCGGCGGCCTACACCGACAACTGGCCGTTGGATTTTGCCGGCCTGCAGGAATGGGCCACCGGCTATGTGTCGGTGCGGGCTTACGACCTGGCCGCCAAACCTACAGTCTCCACCGATGTATTTCATGTATTAAAAGATACCACGCCTCCTTCAATCGCCCTGACCAGTTTCCGGGTGAGCTCGGTAACGCTGTCACTCGCGGCCTTGGGTTCGGATATCCGCTCCGGGTTTAAAGACTATTACTTTGAAATCTCTCCCGTGGCCAACTTCAGCGCAGATGTTTTGAGCGCGGGCTACAGCGCTTCAACCTCGGCGGTGTTCGCCGACATGCTTGAGGCCACCACCTACTACGCCAGGGTAAAGGCCCGCGACATCGCCGATAATGAAAGCGCCTACACCGTTACGGCCGCCACCCGCACGCGCGGTTTCGTACATATCTCCGGCACAAACCTCGCGCCGGCTAACGCGATGCAGGGCTCCAATGTAGTTATGATGACCCTGGATATGGTGATCAACTCCGTGAACCCAGCCACGCTGCAAAGGATCGATCTTACAAGGACCGGCACTACGTCCGCGTCGGATGTCGCCGCCGTAAAGATATACAGGGACACCAACGGCAACGGCCTGCTTGACGGGGACGAGCCGCTGTTCGGCAGCGCGGGGTTTTCCGGGGTCAACACAACTGTTACCATGACGCCGCCGCTGCCGGTAACCAGCACGCAGGTGAAACTGCTGGTGGTATATAACTTCGCCGCTGAGGCCACGATAGGAAAGACAGCCGGTGTGACCATCACCTCCGCGGATAAATTGGTCTTTGCCGACCCCTACCAGACCGTAGGCGTTTTCCCGATGACCTCCGACGCCTCAACGATACAGGACGGCAATAATAATCTTTATATTACCGCTACCAGTTTGGTGTCCGGCGCCGCGCCGCCCGGCACCGCTAATGTGCCGATCATAAAACTGGTTATGAACACCAATGTCGGAACCAGCACGATAGAGAGGCTGAACGCGCTGCTGGCGGGCACGGTGGCCTCCAACAATGTTTCGGCGGTTAAAATTTATCGCGACGCCAACAGCAACGCGCAATTTGATCTGGCGTCGGATACGCTGCTTACCTCCGGCTCGGACGCGTTCCTTGAGTACAGCTCCACTATTACCCTGACCGCTTCCGCGGCCAACCGCACTGTGGGCTCGGTGCCGGTATATATGTTCGTGGTTGTGGATGTGGCCGCCGGCACGCCTGAAGGTTCAAATTTTACCGTGTCTATACCTACTTCTTCGGCTTTCGCTCTCACCAATTCCGGAGATAAGCCGCTGATGACTCCGGCGTCGTTCACTTCCGGAAGGGTTGTGGTGCAGACCAGCAACTCGGCTAACGTGCTTCTGCAGTCTCTGGTGCCTGCCGAAATGATGCAGGGCGGAGTTTACGCGGTGGCCATGGCGTCCGTCAGCGTCAACCTTGGCGTGGCTGACCTGAACCGCGTGACGGTTAATAAGGCGGGCAGCGCGGTGGACAACGACATTAAAGCCGCGTGGATATACAGGGATACGATGATGGACGGCGGGGACTTTAATATCAATTTTGACCTGCCGCTGGGCTCCGCGGCTTTCTCAGGCGGCATAGCCGTGATAGACATAGCCACCGAGACGATAAGCGCCAGCGCCACGACACAATTGTTCGTTGTGTATGAAATTTCGCCCACCGCCATAGAGAATCACACTGTAGGCGCCGGCTTCACAAATCCGGACTATTTCCGCATGTCCAATTCCAATACTATCGTTTCCGGCTCTTTTCCGTTCACCACAGCGACGGCCCCTATAAAACTTACGGTCAATCCTCTTAAGATAATCGCGGCCCAGAACGTGACTATCGGCGAGCTTTTCCAGGGCACCACCAATAACCTGATGCTGCGGCTGGACCTGAAATCGGAGCTGAACCCGGTCAGCTGGACCTCGATAAAGGTCATCTCCACCGGCACGCTGCCTGACAACATGATAGACGCCGTCAAGGTTTACCGCGACGCGAACGACGACGACAAGTTAACTATCGGGGTTGACGAACTTGTAACCGAAGGCAGCGACGTATTCATCAACCATGAAGTACGAATGCTTTTCATTCCGCCGCAGAGCGTTACGGCCGAGGGCGCTTCATATTTTGTGACGCTGGACATAAGCCCGGACGCGGCGCAGGGCTACACGACCGGAATAGTGATAAGCTCCACTAATTTCCTGACCGTTAATTCACCCAGCATTATTTCCACCGCCTCCGCGACGGCGCCCTACGAGGCGGGACCGGTGACTATCAAGCAGTACAATAACACGATCTATGTAAGCACTGTTAACATAATGTCTGCTTTGGGCGACTATCCCGGCGCCTCGGATGTGCCTATATTCAAGCTGACCCTTAATACCGACATTTCAACGGCCAAGCTGCAGTCCATGAAGTTCACAAAAGTGGGCACGCTGACCGGAGCGGAAGTTAAGGCGGTTAAAATTTATTATGACATCGCCAATATCGGCTCATTTAACCGGGCCAATATCTCCGCCTATTCCCTTATCACCACCAGCACCGTAACCTTCGGCGGGGACGACACCGTGACGCTGGGAATATCTACCGCCACGGGCGGCCTGGATATAGTAAGAGCGGGCAGAAGCTGTTTTGTGGTTATGGACCTGCAACCCAGCGCGGTTATAGGGCGCTATATAACCATGCGCGTTCCGGACTCCACCTACATCGCCGTGAGCACGCCCAACAGTATGGCGCCAGTCTCATTCTCTTCTCCGCCGCTGTATGTGCGCGCGCCGCCGCAAACGCTCAGCGTGGCCTTTGAAAACAAGCTTTCAACCTATGTTATACAGGGGCAGCTGTCGGTACTGGTGGCCAGCTTCACCGTGTCAGCCTCCTCATACAGCATAAGCATGTCGCGCATAAATATGACGCGCGGCGGCACAGGCTTTGACAGCGATATAGCCTCAATACGACTTTACCGCGACGACGGCACGCATACCTGGGACGGCTCGGCAAAAACGCCCATAGCCTCCGGTGTGATATCGGGCGGACTGATCTCATTTACGCCGGAAACAGTTGAGACTATTCAATACCCCAACCGCTATCTCTATTACATCGTGGCCGACATCTCCGAGACGGCAGCCTATGGCAGGTCGTTGGCGATAGATATACCGTCAGTGGGCTATTTCACGGTGAACGACCCGCACTCAGTGGCTTCGGCCGGCTTCCCTTTCTACAGCCAGCGCGCGATGATACAGCCTACCATTGATAACCTTATAGTCGCCGGCATAGATTCCGCCCCGTCGCTTATCCAGGGCGGTCCGGATAAAGTTATAGGCCGCCTGCGCGTGCATACCGATCTGCATTCCGCGCTTATTTCCTCGATCCGTTTTGAAAGGAGCGGCACCACCCCCGACGCAGATATCTACAGGATACGCCTATACAAGGATGACGGAAACCTGGCGCTTAATTCCGGAGATCAGCTGGTGGGAACGCTGAATTCGCTGTCTTCCGGCATCGGCGTGATGGTGATATCTCCGCCCCAAACGATAAGCACCGCGGACACGGACTATCTGGTTACGGTGGCCATCTCAACGCTCGCGACGATAGATACCAGCTTTAGCCTGCGGGTGGCGCCGGAAGTGGTGGCGCCGGACGCGGTAACTATAACCGGTTCCACTATAATCTTCACCATGGCCGGGGTTATAGCGGATAAGCCGGATACTATTTATTCAAGTTTCTCCGACATAGCCTCACAAAGCCTCTATGTAGGTATGGCCGACAGTCAGATAGCCAAGCTCTCCTTCTGGGCGGACAACGATATGGCTTACCTTACCGAGCTGAAGCTTAACTTCAGCGGCTCGGCGGGGCCCTCGGATATTCCCACAGTGAAGCTTTACCGCGACACCAATGCCAGCGGTTACTTTGAAGCGGCGTATGACGTGCTGGCAGCCACCGCAGCGATAGTCTCAGGCGAATCATATATCTACCTGCCGGATTCCGGAGACGCTATAACGGTTTCCACACGGGCATATTTTGTCGTAGCGGATATCTCAAGCTCCGCGATCATAGACCGAACGGTGACCCTTGAAATTTCCAATGAAAACAGCGTGTATCTTGCCGGAACGGATATTGTGACCCCGTTCCCTACCAGAACCACTAAACTTTCCACAATACGCGACCCGCGCGTGCCGACTCCGCCGGTGATTTCAGTCTACAGGGTTGACGGCAGGCTTTTCTCCGAGACAGATGAAGCCTTCAACGCCTACAGGACGCTGCTGCAGTTCAGATGGCATTCCACCACGCTCCAGGGCAGCATAGAGCAGGCCTATTACTACATAGGCGCCTCTCCCGCGGATGGGTCCACCCCCGCGGGTTCATGGACAACCGCCGGCTCAAGCGGCGAGGTTTCCATAAGAGGGCTGAACATGCTAAATAACGGCGTCTACAATATTTCCGTGCGAGTTAAGAATTCAGAGGGCGCCTATTACAGCGACATAGTGTCCAAGCGCTTTATAGTGGACACGGTGGTACCGGCGCTGCCGCCCGGCGCCGCCTATACCAGCTCCGAAGGCGGGGATATACTGCTGAATTGGGCCCCGGCCACCTCAGGCGTCTCCGGTCTGGAATACTACGCCGTAGAGGAGAGAAGAGGCAACAGCCCCTTATGGGTGATCGTCAGCACCACCACGGACCTCTTCCTGCCGATAACGATAGGGGGCTCGCACCCCAGCGATCTTGCCAGGAGTCCCGGCTCCTACTTCTACCGCGTATACCCGGTCAGCAACGCGGGTCTGGCCGGCACCCCCAGCGACCCGCTGGCAGTGAACATCAACCTGGAACAACTGGCCACGATTTCGGAAGCCAGCATTTACCCGAACCCGTTCGATTCCAGAAAACAGAGCTGCACTATTATATTTACGCTCAACACCGCGTCAGCTATTGAGGTATCCATATACGATGTTTTCGGCGGCAAGGTGCGCGATATTAAGACAGCCGGAATTGTAGGCGTCAACATGGTTTACTGGGACGGCTCGGCGGCTTCCGGCAGCAAGGTCTCAAAAGGCGTGTATCTGTGCGTAATAAAAGCGGCAGGCGCGGTTAAGGTGCTGAAGGCGGCGGTAAGGCATTAGTGTTGGAAGTTGTGGTATTTTTATGAAAAGCGGAAAAACCGGTAACAGGATCAATAAAGCGCGAAGCGCCTTTCTAACAAGGCTCCTAGCGGCGCTTATCCTTGTTTTCACCTGCATCTGTTCCGCAACTTCTCTGTACGCTGAGGGGGGCAAGCCGGGGGCCGTGTTTGATTTCGGCGCCGGGGCCAGACCGCTGGCCATGGGCGGCTCTTACTCCGCGGTGTCTAAGGACGGCTCAGCCGTCTATTACAACCCCGCCGGACTGGGCCTTATGAGCGGCCGAAACGTCCTGCTGATGCACGCCATGCTCTACGAGGGAGCCACATACGACTATTTTTCCTACGCCCAGAATTTTGGCAAGCTGCCCGGCGCCTGGGGCGGCCAGGTACTGCGGATGAACGTGGGTGAGATAGACGGCCGCGACGAATTTAACAGAAAGACTTCCGTAATATCCTACACGGAAACAGCTTTCGCTTTAGGCGCCGGGCTTAGCGGCATATTCTATCCGGGTGTTTCCGCCGGGTTCACGGGCAAGGTACTTAACCGCTCGCTGGCCGGAGACAGCGACAACCTGATAGGCTTTGACGCCGGCCTGCATTACGGGCCCTTATACGGCGAGAAACTGGACCTCTCGTTCGTGGCGCAGAACCTCCTGGCTTTCGCCACAGGCGACACCTCGGACCGCCTGCCGTTCGCAGTCAAGGCCGGCGCCTCCTACCTGGTGGCCGGCAATATACTGCTCTCCGCCGATGTCTCAAGCGACCGCGTGGTGCGCGTCGGGACGGAATATGTAATGGGCCCTGTGGCCTTCCGGGCCGGCTATGGTTCAGGCACCATGTCGCTGGGCGCCGGAGTGAAGTTCCTTAAAGCCTATAGCTTTGACCTGGCTACGGTAAAAAACGAGGATCTGGGCGTTTCCAACCGTTTCTCTCTGGGCTACCTGTTCGGCGCCACCGCGGCGGCCCGGCAGCCGAGGCCCAGAACTTACGCCAAGGATTACCTGGCCCAGGCTGAGGCCGATCTTAACTCCGCCGCCTTCCTTAACGCGTATGATAATATCTCAATGGCCTTGGGGCTGGATTCTTCCATAAAGAAAGACGGCTGGGGCGAGAAACATCTGCGGCTTGGCGAACTGATAGAAAGTCTTAAGCTGCGTGAAATTCCGGAGCGGGAAGCAAATCTAAAAGCCTCCACCCCGGCGGCGAAGGAAGCCGTTCTCGCGGTAAGAGGATATCTGAACGGCCAGACCGTAAAAAGCATGCTGCTGGCGCAAAGCGCCGCGGGCTATGACCCCAACAACGCTTTCTACGCCGAACTGCTGCGCGTTATGTCAGTGGTAAATTCCAGGCCAACTGTACAGGACGAGATACTGCCGCGGCCGCTGCTTGTGAATCTGAAACTTGAAAAGGCGGCCTCTGCGTTCTACATAAAAGATTTCAAGAGATCCATAATGCAATGCTCCGAGGTGCTGACGATAGACGAAGGCAACGCGGACGCCTGGAAGAAGATGGGCTCCGCCTATTTCGCGCTGGGGGACTTGCCCAACGCCAAGCGCTCCTATCAAAAAGTTCTGGAGCTGAATCCGCAGGACGCCGGTGTTATAAGATTTATGACCCTGCAGGGCTGGCGCTGACCTATGGAAACAGCCGTCCTTATTATAGTGCTGATGATGTTCCTGATGTTGGGCCTCGGATACATTGTAGTGGGCCGGGTGACGGAACGGTTTTCTTTTATGCAGCTCTCCGGCGGCAACAGGCGGGCGGTCGATATGGCCGAGCGCTATATGGCGCAGGCCACGCTGGCGAAGTCCGAGCTGGGCCGGCGCAACCGGCAGCTGACCGCTCTTACCGAAAAACTGGACCTCTCCGGCCAGGAGCTGGCCCGCCTGAACGACATGAAATCCAAGTTCCTGTCCATGGTGGTGCACGATGTCCGCTCGCCGCTGAGCACGATAAAGGGCTTCAGCCAGATGCTGGCGCGCAAGATGCCCGGCGAAAGGGAACAGACCCAGTTCGGCAATATTGTCGCGGCTACTGACCAATTAAACAGACTTATCTCAGACCTGACCGACCTTGCCATGATAGAGGCAGGCAAGCTTACTATTGAGCCCGTATCTTTTGATCTGCGCGTGATAGCTTTGGATATACTGCCGGGCATTCGCGTGATGGCGGCGGCAAAAGGCGTGACCGTAAACTATTACGAGCCGCCCTCGGCGGTGCAGATAAACGGGGACCGATTCAGGCTGGGCCAGGTTCTGATGAACCTTCTTACCAACGCTTTAAAATTCACACCTGCCGGCGGCAAAATAGACGCGATTATATCCGTGGAAGGTTCGCGGGCGGGGGTATCCGTGAAGGATTCAGGCATAGGCATCCACCCCAGCGAGACAAAGAAGATCTTTGAGAAGTTCTACCAGGCCAAGCACCAGAAGGACGCCGCTCTCCGCAAGCAGGGCTGGGGGCTTGGTCTTTCCATAGCCACGGAAATAATAAGAGCGCATAAAGGGGAGATAGCCGCGACCAGCCAGGGCTTGGGGAAGGGCTCCACTTTCTATTACCGCGTGCCGCTTCTGACCGCACGCGGTTGACTTCCCGCCTGTAATGTTAAACTTCCTGTAATCTTTCGGAAATAAGTCTTTTCTATACTATATTTGAACAGGAAGCGCGGACGACGTCTTTAAGTTATGCATAAAACTATAAATCGTAAATCCATTTATATCCGCTGCGCGCTGGCGTTGTGCTGCCTCGCGGCCGCGCAAACCACCCCGCTTAGAGCGGGAGCGAACCTTGAGGAGAAGGCGCGTTACGAAACCTTTCTGGAGCGTAAAGTGGAAGGGGTCATGATGAACCTGCTGGGTCCCGGCAAGGCTAAAGTCGCGGTTCAGGCCATGATAGATTTTTCCGCGAAGGAAAGAGTGTCTTCGGAAGCGGCAAACGACTCCTCACAGGAATTGGCGTTCAAGTGGCAGGACATCAATAAACCGGAGACCGGTGCTGACGCGCAGGAATTTTTGCCCGGTTACCCCGTAATGTCCAAACTGAACCCGTCGCAGCCGGGGGAATGGGGCAAGATGCTGCGCGAGGTGGTGTTTCCGCAGGCCATGATAAAACGCCTCACCGTATCACTGATCCTCAACGAAAACATTCCGGAAGCCGAAGTCCAGAAAGTGAAGGAAGTGGTCAACGATCTGCTGGCGATGGACCCGGCGCGCGGCGACGAACTGATAGTGACCAGGGCGCGCTTCGCTCCCATCTGGTACAATTCAGAAACCATCAATATGCTGATGAAGTACGGAATAATGGCGTTGATAGCCATAGTGGGAATGACAATAGTGGGCCTAGGATTTTTGAAGATGGCTGGAGCGGTCAACAATATGGCTGGAGCTTCGCAGCCGCAGAAGATAGATATGGAGATGGGCGGGATAGGCGCCCTGGAAAACGGAGAGGACGCGCCGCAGGCGCCGGAGCTGGAGCACAAACCGTCGGCTGACGGCAGCCCGGCGAATCAAATCGAAGCCGCGCCGTCCGACGGAGTTATTTTTAATGTAAAAGAGGACAAGCTGGCGCTGCTGGTTAAAATGCTGGGCAGGGACACGCCAACTGATATTTCACTGATAGCCGTACATCTGCCCCAGGGACTAAGAAGCCGCTTCATCGGGCTGCTGCCTGAAGAAACAGCGGGTGAAGTTATGGCAAATATGGCCAAGGTGCGGTTCGTTGACCCCGAAATGATAGTGCGAATTAAAGAAGAGCTGGAACGGAGGCTCAACGGAGCGGTAGGCGGCTACGAAAAAGTGCTGGAAATTATAGACGGCTCGGATTCAAAATCAAAAGAACGCCTGCTCAAAAATCTGGAAAAGCACCACCCCGATGTAGCCAGCCAGGTCAGACATCATGTGCTGCTGCTGGAAGACCTGTACCTGCTGGACGACAAAGATTTCGCCATACTGGCCGGCGCGGTGACTGTGGAGAAGTGGGCGGTTGTGATCCGCCGTATGCCGGACTCGGCTAAAGAGAAACTAAAAGTACAATTGTCGGCGCGCGCCTGGCAGATACTTGAGCAGACGATGAAATACGAGACGCCTCCTGAGGGCAAAATAGACGAAGCGGTTGAAGAGCTGCTGTCCGCGGCCTGGAAACTCATACGCGAAGGCCGCATAAAAAAGCCGTTGACACCTTCCGCCGATATAAAACTAGAGAACAATGCCGGGGCAAACAAACCGGCAGCTCCTTCCGCTGCCGCCATAGGCCATGAAGAAGAAAAGAAGGCTTAGCCCGGGCTCATATGGTCACGGCAGGCAGATAAGATATTAGATATGGAAGAGTTAAACGATAAATCACCTGAAGACCTTGCCGGAGAAGGGGAGGGGGAAGACAATTTACGCTCCGCCGCTTTTCATTCCGTCCCGGTCCCCGCGCCGGTTCCGCCGTCCCCGGCGGCGCCAAAAACCACGGCCCCTTTGAAAAATCCGGCCGACCGCGGAAACATAAATTCAGACACCAGATTTTCCGGCATAGAAAGCATGCCGCGGGAAGCCGGGTTAAAAAGGCCGGTTCCGCCGCCGCCACCTTCGCAGGACAGGGAGCTGCTCAACTATCTGAAGCATAAGATAAATGAGCTGGAGGGGAAGCTGCGCGAGTCACAGGAAAAAGGGCTGGCTTTCGCTTATGAGCTGAAAGGCCGGGAAGAGGCGAGAAAAGAATCCCGCCGCGAGATGACGGAATTTCTGGCCGAGGTAAAAAAGCAGCAGGCCGAGTCAGAATCCGAGCGCGCGCACGGCTTGGAAATGGAAAAAGCCAGGGCGCGCATAGAGGCGCTTGAACTTAAAATAATGGAATTTTCAGCCCCGCGGCCAGAGCCGCCGGTTCCGCCGCAGCCCGCAATTTCTGTGGAGGAATTTGAGAGAATGAAGGCCGGGCTCAAGGCGGAATTGGCTGTAGGTTTAGAGATACTGAGCCACAATTTTGTCTCCGTGGGAGAAGTGCGTGCCAGCATGCGCAAGATGACCGAGATGGAAGTCTATTTCAATAATTTTTCATCCAAGATCGCGGAGCAGGAAAGAAAAAGCGCCGAAGGCTCCGCCGCTTTGGACGCCCTCGAGGGCAAGCTGGAATGTTTTAAGACGCTTATTGACGACCTTAGAAGAGCTATGGATAAGCTCGACGCGCGCAATCCCTCCGATAACAAACACTAACCCCAACTATTTTTATAAGGTAACGGCATGCCTGCAAGTTCGCGGGGTTGCCGTAGGACTGGAACGCAAAATCAGGGTCGCCCGCTTTTTTAAATGATTACCTCTTGGAGCGGCTGCAGGGGGATCTGGGTTAGCGAAACCGTACCGGAGTTCGGCGCTTGCATAAGCGCGCCGAGCGAGGTCCGGAAGGGCGAGCACTGTGTGCTCGACCCTGATTTCGCGTTCCAGTCACCCGGTAGCCGCGAACCAGTGATTTGTACGCCATGTTTTATATATAAGTTTGAAATGGTCGGGAAAAA
>SESG01009940.1_pt1 | contig 17696 bp, 15 predicted proteins | sample 3171421 | NCBI WGS metagenome assembly SESG01 (sample SAMN10866946, study PRJNA518727) | freshwater metagenome | biome: subpolar coniferous forest; feature: holomictic lake; material: water; isolation source: holomictic Lake 227, 6 m and 8 m depth | place: Canada: near Kenora, Ontario | collected... | reverse complement strand
TGAAGCTGCCGACCTGGAGGCGGAGCGCAATGATGGCGACCAGCAGCAGGACGGACCCCGACATGGTATAGACGAAGAACTTGAGGGCCGCATAGATCTTGCGGGGACCGCCCCAAACACCTATGAGCAGGGCCATCGGGATCAGCATGGCTTCCCAGAAGACGAAGAAGAGGATGAAATCCATGGCGCAAAACACGCCCACCATGGCCGTCTCCATGACCAGCAGGCAGATCATGAACTCCTTGACGCGCGTTTGGATATAGCGCCAGGACGCCAGCACGCACAGCGGCATGATGAGGGTGGTCAGCAGGACCAGCAACAGGCTGATGCCATCAATGCCGACGGCATAATGGATGCCCAGTGCCGGAATCCAACGGCTGAACTCGGAGAATTGGAACTCCCACAACTTCGGGTCAAACCGCAGCCAGAGCTGCAGCGAGAAGATCGCGATGGAGGTGGTAAAGGCGAGCGTCCACAAGCGCAGGAGGCGCTCGCTGCGAATCAACGCCACCACCACGGCCGCGAGCAGCGGGCTGAAGATCAATACGCTCAGCAGGTGAGAGCTTTCGTTTGGGCTGGGAGCGGTCATCGTGCTAGAGCTTGGAATACCAGAGGAAGGCGATGATGAGGAGGGCGGCCACGGCGAAGGCGAAAGCCAGGCTCTGTTGCATCTGGCCGCGCTGGGCGACACGGAGCCGGCGCCCGAGGCCGCGGATGTTCTCGGCCAAACCATCCACCATGCCGTCAATCACCTCGTTATCGAACATGCCCGCCACGCGGGCGCTGATCATGAGCGGAACGAGCCCGGCAACGCGGTAAAGCTCGCCGATGAAGGTGTCGGCGGCTTGAATTGGCTTCCGGGCCAGCCAGAGGAAGGCGCGCCCGCCTTTGCGGTAGAACCAGTCCATGTCCAGGCTGATCGTCGGCTCCGGCACCAGCTTCTTGAGCAACAGGAAGAAGCCCAGACCGGTGAAGAGCAGGATCTGCAAGGTCTCGAAGACGTGGTAGGCGGTGTAAGGATGGTATTCAGCAGCCGCTTCGGGATACGGCAGCATCTTGTAAAGGTAAGGCGTGTAGCAGCCGATGAAGATGCAGAGCGCGGAAGCCACGATCATCGCGACGTTCATGTTCCAAGGCGGTTCGGCGGCGCGCTCCCAGGTCTGCTTCTTCGGCTTGTTCTTCCCGAACCAGATGAAGTACGGCACCTTTAACCCGGTGTGGAGGAACGTGCCCGCGGAGGCAAGCATGAGCAGGAAGCCAACCCACAGCTTGTGCTCCTCAAACCCGGCCTGGACGATCATGGACTTGCTGACAAACCCGCTGAAAAGAGGAAAGGCGGAGATGGACAACCCGCCGATCAGCGTGAAGACGAACGTCCACGGCATCTTCTTCCACAGCCCACCCAATTCCGTGAACTTGCTCTCCCCGGTCATGTGCAGCACCGCGCCGCAGCCCATGAAGAGGAGGCCCTTATATAGGATGTGGGCAAACGCATGCGCGCACGCGCCGTTGATCGCCATCTCGGTCCCCAGGCCAACGCCGGCCACCATGTAGCCGACCTGACTGATGATGTGGTAGGCGAGCAGGCGGCGGCAGTCGTTTTCCAGCACGGCATAGACAACGCCGTAGAGGGCCATGATGACGCCGAGCGGGACGAGAATTTCCATGCCCGCGAATCCACGGCAGAGCGCGTAAACCGCTGTCTTCGTGGTGAAGGCGCACATGAACACCGAACCGTTAAAGGTGGCCTCACCGTAGGCGTCGGGCAGCCACGCGTGCAGCGGCGGCACGGCGGCATTGAGGATGAAGCCCGCCATGATCAGGTAGATGGCGGGGGTCGGGTGGTGGACATCCAGTTGGTTGAAGGTCCAGCTATTGCCCGGCGCATTGCAATGCAGCACGATGCCCCCCAGCAACACCACGCCCCCGGCGATATGCACCAGCAGATACCGGTAACCCGCGCCCAGCGATTCCCGGCGGCGCCGGAACCAGATGAGGAACACGGAGGAAAACGCCATCAGCTCCCAGAACAGGAACAGGGTCAGGAAGTCGCCCGCGTAGATGCAGCCGATCGACCCGGCGACATAGAACCAGGCGGCGAAGTGCTGGGCATCGTCCTTCACGTGCAGGCCGTAAAGCGTCCCGATGATGCACATCAGGCTCATGATGTAGCCAAAGACGGAACTGAGGGCATCGATCCGGCCAAAGACGAGCGTCCAATTGAGGAACTGCACCTGGCCGAGCAGGAGCTGTTCCCCATGCGGCACGCTCGGCAACGTCAAGATGCGCACGAAGAGCAGAATCGGGATAAGCAGCAGGTAGCCCTTCTTCAGGGCGGCCGGCACCAGGGGCAGTACGAGGGCACCCAGGATTAGAATGAGTGCGGGATGGAGCCAGAAGCTATTCATGGTGCCCTCCCTTTGTCTTGTGCCCGTTACCATGCGCCGCCGACTTCGACTTGCCCGGCGCGCTGGAATGTCCCGCGGACCGGTGCGCTCCAGCAGCCCGCAACTGCGCCTCTGGTGTCCCGTCCAGCCCATCCTCGTAGTAATCCTCGCGGGTCATAATGCCCAGGTGCCCGAACCACTTAGAAAGGAGGATGATCAGGACGCAGGCGAAGAAACCATAGACCGCCCAGAAGCCCGGCCAGTGTTCCGGCACTGTGTGGGCGTGTTCCTTGTCCACGATGGCCGGGATGGCATCGAGCACGACGACCAGTGCGAGGACGGCAAAGGAAATCCATATCAGCATCTTAAGCCGGCTGCGCAGGAACTCGATGAGCTTGGCAAGTTTCATTACAGGACAGCGTGGACGAAGCGCATAAACAAGCCGGGGTAGAGGCCGATGATGACGGAAATGGCGGCGGTGATGGTGAGGGGAATCACCATCGCCGGGTGGGCTTCGCCGTACTTATGTTCGGTATCTTCCCGTGAGGGTTGGCCGAAGAAGGCATTATAGACGACGGGGGCGAAATAGGCTGTGTTGAGCAGCGTGCTGACCAGGAGCACGACGATGATGCCGATCGAGCCGGCATCATAGGCCCCGTTCAACAGATACCATTTACTCACAAACCCGGCCACCGGCGGCGCACCAATCATGCTCAGCGAGGCGAGCGCGAAGGCGCCGAACGTAAAGGGCATGACGCGCCCCAACCCGCTCATCTCCGAGATGTTCTTCTTGTGGGTGGCGACATAAATGGCGCCGGCGCAGAAGAAGAGCGTGATCTTGGAAAAGGCGTGGTTGGCGATATGGACCAGGCCGCCCTCGATGCCCGGCCGCGTCAGCAAGGCCACGCCGAGAATAATGTACGAGAGCTGGCTGACCGTGGAGTACGCCAGCCGCGCCTTCAAGTTGTCCTTGCTCAGCGCAATGATGGAGGCGATGACGATGGTAATGGAGACGAAATACGCGGTGGGGAGGCCCAGGTTGAGGGCTTGCATGGTATCCACGCCGAAGACGTAGAGCATCACGCGCACGGTGGAGAACACGCCCACCTTGACGACCGCGACGGCGTGCAGCAGCGCGCTGACCGGCGTGGGCGCGACCATGGCGCTCGGAAGCCAGTTGTGGAAGGGCATCACGCCGTTCTTGGCGAAGCCGAGAATGCAGCAGGCGTAGAGCGCCGTGACCACCCAGCGATTGGCATCCGCAGGCAGAATGCCGGTGTTGATGTTGTTGGCGAAGTCGAGATTCCCCGTCAGGACGTAGATCACAACCATGGCCGGCAGAATGAGGCCCTTGGCTGTGGCGGTCAGGTAGCTGAGATATTTCTTGCCGCCCTCATAGCTTTCCTCGTCCTGATGGTGGGCGACCAGCGGATAGGTGCAGATGCTGACGATCTCGTAGAAGAGATACAGGGTGAGGAGATTGTTGGAGAAGGCGCAGCCGATGGCGCCGAACAAGGCCAGGGCGAAGCAGGTGTTGAAGCGCGTTTGCTCATGCTCGTTGAGGCTGCGCATATAGCCCGCCGAGTAAAATACGGTGATGACCCAAAGGAACGAGGCGGACAGCGCGAAGACCATCGACAGCGCATCAGCCCGCAGCGCAACGCTCAACCCAGGCAGCAACTGGAAGACGCAGAAAAAGAGCCGCTTCCCGGCATGGATGTCCGGGATCATCGAAGCGGTGATGATGAAGAGCGTCGCGGCGGCGAGGAAAGAGCAGGTTTCGCGCGCGTTGGGCCGCTTGCCGGTGGCCATGACGAGGCCCGCGCCAACCAGTGGGGCCAGGATCGCCAGGAGGAGCCTGATATCGTGAACGGGTTCCATTGGCCTATCCGTTCAGTTCCGACAGCTCCCGGGTTTTGACCGAGCGATAGTTGCGATAAACCGCGATGATGATGCTGAGGGCGATGGCGATTTCAGCCGCCGCCAGCCCCATAATAAACAGGACGAAGATCTGGCCAACGACCGGGTCGGGCGCCTTGAAGCGATTGAACGTCATGAGGTTGAGCGAGGCGGCGGCGAAGATCAGCTCGCCGGAGATGAGCATGCCAATGAGGGTGCGCCGCCGCAGCAGACCGTAGATGCCGATGGTCAGCAGCAGGGCCGCAATGGTCAGGTAAATTTCCGGTCGGTCGGGCAGAGGGGAGGGATTCATGATTTGGTTCTTCCGGTGCGGGCGATGGCCAGGGCGCCGATGATGGCCACGAGCAGCGCGACCGAGATCAGCTCGAAAGCCATGCTGTAAGTCGTGAGCAAAGAGTAGCCAATCGCTTTGACCGAGCCGTCCGTTAAGCGAGTTGCCGGCGCGGTCCAGTCCTGCTGGGCACCCAGGCGCCAAAGGCCCCAGAAGATCACAGCACTCACCAGCAGCGCCAGCCCACCCCAGAGGAGAGCGGCCCCGGCATTCTCGTCGCGGACGGGCTCATCCGGTTCGGCGAGCATCACCGCGAAGACAATGGTGACGCAGACGGCACCGACGTAAATAAGGATCTCCATCAGGGCCAGGAAGGGGCTGTTCAGGAAATAGTAAAGTCCGGCCAGACCGATACAGCAGATCGCCAGGCCGCACACGCTCCGGATGATGCGTGCCGTCAGCGCGGCGATCAGCGCGCCCACAACAGTGGTCACAACGCAAACGAGGAAGATCGCGCTGACAATCATCTGGGAAGCTGGGAACTCGGGCGTCACGGCTTGATTATGCTAACTGGGTTTAATCGGCGTTACCGGCAGGGCCGGATCCGCTTTGGGGGCTTCTGCTTGCGCCGGTTTGGGAATCGCCTCGCCAGCCGGGGCGACACCGGGCGAGACGGCCGGTGAACCCGCAGGCGGAGACGCCGGCACTGCGGCTCCAGACGCGCCCACGGTTTCAATGCGCTCGTTTTCCAGGCGCTTGAAGAGGTCCATGATGTAGTCTTCCTTGTTGGTGCTCGCCAGGTTGTACTGGTGGGAATAGCGGATAGCACCGTCACGGCAGGCTTCGACACAGGAGCCGCAAAGGCTGCACTTGGTGAAGTCCAGGACGTAGTGGGTGACAGATTTCTTCTTGGCGCCGTCCAGTTTGGCGCCGTCAACGGTGATGCAATCGCTGGGGCAGGCGCGCTCGCACAGCTTGCAGGCGAAACAGAGGGCTTTGCCGGTTTCCGGGTCGCGCACCAGCTCGATATGGCCTCGGAACTTCTCCGGCATCTTCAGGGATTCATGCGGATACTGCACGGTAACCGACGGCTTGAAGAATTGGCCGATGGTGATGCGCATGCCTGTGATCAGGCTGTTGAACCCGGAGGCAATTTCTTTGAGAGAGTTCTTCATGTGTGAATCAACTTCAGCATGGCACTGGAGAGGATGAGCGTGGCCAGCGAGACCGGAATAAGGATCTTCCAGGAGAGGTTGAGCAGACCATAGAACTGGGTGCGCGGGAAGGTCCAGCGGATCCAAACCACCGAGAACACGAGGAAATACATCTTGACGAAGAACCAGAACACCCCGAGCAGGCTATCGACGGTGCTTTGCCAGTTACCCAGCAGGTGGCCCATGGGGCTCTGCCAGCCGCCCAGGAACAGCACGGTAGCCAGAGCGCAGCCGAGCAGGATGTTGGCATACTCGGCCATGAAGAAGACGCCGAATCCCATCCCGGAATACTCGGTGTAAGCGCCGGCCACCAGTTCGCTCTCCGCTTCGGCCATGTCGAAGGGAGCACGGTTGGTCTCCGCCAGCATGCAGGTGTAGAAGATGAGGAAGGTCACTGGCATCAGGGGATTCACCCATACTCGGAAGATATTCCAATGCCAGAACGCGCCGGCCTGCTGCACGACGATCTCGTTCAGGTTCATGGTGCCGGTGACCATAATCATGGTGATCACGACCAGCAGCATGGGGATTTCGTAGGCGACGTTCTGCGAAACGACGCGGGCGGCCGAGATGATGGCGTATTTATTCCGGGAAGCCCAGCCACCGAGCATGATGGCCATTACATTGACCGAACCGAAGGCAAAGATCATCAGCAGCCCGACGTTGACGTTCCGGGCGGCCAGGCTTTGGCCCCAGGGGATGACCGCCAGGCTCATCAGGGCCGGCGACATCATGAGGAGCGGCGCGATGCGGAACAAGGTGGTATCCGCGCCTGCGGGAACAATCAGTTGCTTGGAGAGGAGTTTGGCGGCATCGGCAATGGGTTGCAGCAACCCGGCATAGCCGACTTCCGTCGGGCCCGGACGGCGCTGGAAGCGGGCCGCGCCTTTTCGCTCCACCCACACGAGATAAGCGGCGTTCAGCCCGACAAAGGCCATGATCCCGACCAGGAACAGCACCAGCCGGAGCGGCTCAGGCCAGAGGGGCGAAACGAGATGTTGAAGCCACTGGATCATGTTCACCGGTCAATATCGGGAATCACCAGGTCCAGGCTGCCCATGAGCGCCAGGGCGTCAGGCAGCAGCATTCCCGCGCTGGCTTCCTCGAACAAACTGAGATTGGAAAGCGACGGCGTGCGCAGCTTGATCCGGTAAGGGATCTCCTTGCCGTCGCTCACGATGCGCACGGCAAAACGGCCGCGGGCCGCTTCGACCGCATAGCAATAGTCGCCAGCCGGCAGCTTCAGCACGCGCGGCACCTTCTCGGCCATGACCGGGCCGGCGGGCAATTTGTCCAGGGCTTGCTCGATGATGCGCATGCTCTGGACCATCTCTTCCATGCGGACGTGGTAGCGCGCCATGGAATCGCATTCCTCACAAGTGGGGATGACAAAGTCGAATTCGGGATAAGCGGAATAAGGCTCAACCCGGCGCACGTCGTAGGGAACGCCGGACCCGCGGATGACCGGGCCAGTGGCGCCGTACTTTCGGCACATCTCCTTGCTGATGGGGCCAATCTCGATCAACCGCTTGCGCAGAATGATGTTATCGGTCACCAGGGAGCGATACATCTTCAACCGGGGGCGCATCTGGGTGATGAATGCGCGCGTTCCCTTGATGAAGTCGTCGTCGATATCGTTATAGACCCCGCCAATGCGGAAGTAGCTATAGGTCAGGCGCGACCCGGTGATACTCTCCAGCAGGTCGAGGATCTTCTCCCGGTCATCGAAGGCATACAGCAGCGGCGTGAAGCCGCCGAGGTCGAGCAGGAACGCGCCCCACCAGACGAGATGGCTGGAGATGCGGTTCATTTCCGAGGTGATGACGCGAATATACTCCGCTCGCGGTGGAACCTGGAGCTTTGCCGCCCGTTCCACGGCCCCCACGAAGCCGTGGGTGTAAGTCATCGCCGATAGGTAATCAATGCGGCTCGTATTGGGGAGGTACTGGGCGTAGGTGCGGTTCTCGCCCATCTTTTCCTGCATCCGGTGGATGTACCCGCAGATGGGTTCCGCGCGGACGATGTACTCGCCGTCCATCGTCAACTTGACGCGCAGCACGCCGTGAGTCGCGGGGTGTTGCGGACCCAGGTTGAGCACGAACGTCTCATTGGACCCGCCGTCAGACATAATGGCCTCTTTGGCTATCACGGGGCGTAATCCTTCCGCAGGGGGTGGAAATCGGCATCTTCCGGCAGCAGGAAGGGCGTCAGGTTGGGATGCCCCAGGAAGCGGATGCCGAAGAAGTCGTGCGTCTCCCGCTCATGCCAGTTGGCACCGGGGAACACTTTATGAATGGAAGCAATTTCCGGGTTGTCGCGTGGGATGCGGGTGCGGACAACGGCGCGCAGGGCCTTGGCGGGGTGGAAGTAATCATAAACCACTTCCATCTGGCCCTCAGCCAACCAGTCCACACCGGTAATCGTGTCCAAAGACAGGCCTTCCTTATCGAGAATCTCAGCGACTCCAACCACCTGGTCGGGCGAGACCGTTACCTCGCAGTGATAGCCTTTGGCAGCGTAATCCACTCCTTTGAAGGGGAGCGGCAAATGGGCTAAAGGGGGCGGGGCTGGAGGGGCGGGGGGCGGGGGCGGGGGCACCGGGGCCGGAGGGGCGGGGGGCGCGGGCACGGGGGCCGGCGTAGCCGCTGGCTGCGGGACGCTATTCGGAGGTTGAGGGACCGTCGAGCTCATCACGATGTCGGGCTTACTCCGGCTTCACGATGGGCCAACGGCGTTTGCCGGTGAGCTTCTCTTCCAGCTTCAGCAGCCCTTCGATAAGCGCTTCGGGGCGCGGAGGACAGCCCGGGATGAATACATCGACCGGGAACAGCTTATCCACCCCTTCGACGACCGCATACTGTCCGGGAAAGACGAACGGCCCGCCGGAAATGGCGCAGTTGCCCATCGCGATGACCCATTTGGGTTCAGGCATTTGGTCATAGAGCGTCTTGACCGCCGCCGCCATCTTCTTGTTGACGGTGCCGGCCACGATCATCAGGTCCGCCTGCCGGGGCGAGGGGCGGAAGACCTCGGCGCCGAACCGGGACAGGTCAAAACGGGAAGCGCCAGCCGCCATCATTTCGATAGCGCAGCAGGCCAGGCCGAAGGTCAGCGGCCAGAGCGAGTTGGCACGTCCGAGCGCCAGCATCTCATCCAGCTTCGCGAACTTGACGTAAGGCGCGCAGTCCTTCAGGAGTTGGGCGTTGGCTTCCTGCGCTTCCATTCAAAAATGCCTTTCTTCCAAGCGTAAACGATCACCAGGGACAGGATGCCCACAAAGAGGAGCAGTTCGACGAAGTCCCTAATGACAAATTCGGGTATGCGGTTATAAACCAGGGCCACGGGGATGAGAAACAGCACGTCCACGGCGAATGCGACGAACACCAGCGCGTAGAGGTAATACACCGCGTCATAGCGAATCCACGCGTCGCCAATGGGGTCCATGCCGCACTCGATGAACTGTTCGGTCTTGTGAGCGTAGTTGCGCGTCTTGCGCTCGGCCAGCAAATGCACGAGGACGAACGGCCCCAGGGCAAACCCCAAGCCGCCCAGGCAGAAGGCGAACACGTAAATCAAATCGCCAGTCAGCACGTCGTCCATAAACTGAAGCCGTTTTTCGGCACCAAACACGTCATGATCATGGTGCATAGCTTCGGACTTGGCGGGGGAAGGGTCAATAAAATAGATGGTATCCGATTAATTAGACCCGTTAATTGCGTTTGGCTCCGCGGGCGCGCCTATAGGATTGGTTAATGTTCGGCCAACTGAGTTCGCCCCCTCGCCTCCCATTCCCCTGGCTTTGGGATCGCGTTGAGCCGGCCTTCCGGCGGCCTTGGCGATTGGCTAACAGCGACTGGCTATTCGTGTCGGCTTGGGGTCGGCTTATTGATGAAGGCCCGCTCGCCGCTAATCGGCGAAGAGGAAGTGGAGGTCCTGGAGCGTGAGGCTCTTGCCAAAGCGTTCTTCACCCAGCACATCCTCGGCCAGCGCCTTCTTTTGCCGTTGCAAGACGCGGATCTTCTCTTCGATGCTGTCTTTGATGAGCAGGCGATAGGCGATGACTTTGTTGACCTGGCCAATGCGGTGAGTGCGGTCGATCGCCTGGTTTTCCACCGCCGGGTTCCACCACGGATCGAACAGCACGACGTAGCTGGCGGCGGTGAGGTTCAGTCCAAAACCTCCGGCTTTCAGAGAAATGAGGAAAATGGCCGGACCCTCGGTGGACTGGAATTTCCGGACCAACTCGCCGCGGTCCTCCGTCTGGCCCGTCAGGTAGAAGACCGGCCAGTTGCGCTGCTCCAGCACCGGGCGGAGGATCTCGAGCAATTCCACAAACTGCGAGAAGACCAGCACCTTCTGGCCTTCCTCCATCAGCGGTTCGAGCAGCTCGAGGAGGGCCTCGGTCTTGGCGCTGGGGGCGACGGAGTCGGCCTTGATCAAGCGGGGATGGCAGCAGATCTGGCGCAGCCGCAGCAGCGACACCAGGAAGTGGAATTGCAGCTCGCTCAGTTCCTTCTGGGTCTTGATCGCCAGCAGCAACTGCTGCGCCCGCTTGAGCTCGGCGCGATAGAGCGCCTGCTGTTCCCCTTCGATCTCGCAAAACAGGTCTTCCTCGATGCGGTCGGGCAGATCTTTGGCCACCTGCGCCTTGGTGCGGCGCACGAGGAAGGGACGCACCCGGGCCGACAATCGCCGGCGGCCGAAGGGGTCGTCTTTGGTGTCATATTGCCGGGCGAAATGCGTGCGGCTGCCGAGCACGCCGGGCATGGCAAAGGTCATGAGACTCCACAAATCCAGCAGCCGATTCTCGATGGGCGTGCCGGTGAGCACCAGCCGATTCTGGGCCTGCAAAGCGCGCGCGACCTGGGCGGTCTGCGAGTTCGGGTTCTTGATGTACTGGCCTTCATCGAGCACCACCGCCAGCCAGCGCACCGGGGCCAGGCTCTCGCCAATCTGGCGCAGTTGCGAGTAATTCAGCACGTGCAAATCCGCCTCGTCGAGGCGGTGGCCCAGGGCGCCCAGTTCGCCGGCCGCCCAGAGTTTGACGCGCAGGCCGGGCGTGAATTGCGCCGCCTCGGCGTGCCAGTTGTCCATGACACTCTTGGGACAGACGACGAGGCTGGGAGGGACGCGGTGCGGAGTGACGGCGGCGGCGGCGGGAGGCAGCTCGCGCAGCCAGAGGAGCCAGGCAAGCGTTTGGAGCGTTTTGCCCAGACCCATGTCGTCGGCCAGGATGCCGCCGAATCGATTGGTCGAAAGGTAGGCCAGGAAATGGAAACCTTCGAGCTGGTACGGACGAAGCTGCGCGGTCACTCCGGCCGGCAGGTCGGGCGCGACGCGAGCCTTGATCTCGCTGGCGCGGCGCTGGATTTGCTCGACCTGCTGCTCCGGGAGGAATTTCTTGGCGGCCTCATCAGCGAGCTGGAGGGCGTGCAGGCGCTGCGGTGTGGCGGAGAGTTCGCGCGGGCTCAGGCCCAGGCGGGCAAGCCGTTCGTTCTCGTCCGGGCTCAGATCGTACTCGAGCCGCCGCCAGCCCTTGCCTTCGAGCCGCACATAAGCGCCTTTGGCGTTAAGCAGCAGTTTGATTTCCTCCTGCGTCAGCGTGGTGTCGGACACGTCGAGTACCACGCGCAGGTCGAACCAATCAATGTCCGCCTCCGTGACGGCCAGCTTTACGCGGCCGGCGACAGGAGCCGTGGCGAAGGAGGCCAGGTCGCCTCCCAGCTTCACGGTGATGTGCGGCGGCACGCTCTGGAGCCAGGCCGCAAAGAGTTCCGGGAACCTCTTCGTTACGCGGAGGGTCAGGCCCCCGCTATAGAGGGCAGGTTTCAGGTTCAGCGGTTCGAGCAAGAGCGGTACCGCTGCGAGCGCGGCCGAATCATAGAGTGTGATCAGGTCCTTATCCGCGCGCTTTTTTCGGCCGGCCTCGGGTGCCTTCTGCAGCCAGTTGTACCCCATCCAGGACTGCCGGCTCCCATCCGGGGCCTCCGCCACCACGCTCACCAGGCATTCCTCGAAGGTGTTGCCGTAAGATCCCGGCCGTAAGTCGCACTGGATCACAACCTGGTAGGGCAGCGTGCGAACGCGCTCGCAAATGCGGGGCGGCAGTTCCGCGCCCAGGGACCGCAGGAACGCCACGCCGGTGGCCCGTTCAATGGCGGGCGCGGGGATCCGGATCTCCTGGAGCGGGTCCAGCACGCGCTCGTGGGGTGCCGGGCCGGTGAAGACCGCGGTGGCGGTGAGGTAAAGCGCCGGATGGGACGGCAGGGTGCAGAGAATACGAGGCGGCGGGGTCCCGTCGGCCTGTACCAGACGCAAGCGGTAATCGTCTGACTCGCCCATCGCGGGAGTCACCTCCCAGCGCAAGGGTTCGGTGGGGCGCGCGAGGGGCTGGCCTTCGCGGTCCACGACGTGGCTGTCGAGTTGGCGCAGCCGCAGGAGCCGGCCCACCAGCCGGCACGTCTCGAGGTCCCGGTAGGGCAAATGGACTGCCATCCCGTAGAAAACACGCTGCGCGAAGAACTGCCAGATCAACTCCGCCTCGGCGGTAAGCCGAATCCTGCCCTCCTCATAATCCAAGGCGAATTGGCGCAGGTGAGTCTGGTTGATTGCCTCAAAGGCCGTCTGGCCCGGCCGGAGCCACTGCAGGCGGACCTCTTTCTCATCCGCCAACACCCGCAGGTCGGTGAAGGCCTGCTCCGCAGTCGGCGCCGGCCCGGTTTGGAGGTGCAGACTGCCCAGCTTATCGTTCCATTGCGCGATCTGGCGTTCGCGCTCCCACTGCGCCATACGGTCCCGGACGCTGCTCAGGTCGGTGATGGCGCGCATAAACTCGGGAATCTTCGCCTGGTGCTCCTGCACGGTATTCGCGACGTAAAGCCAGAACAGGTAGTCATCTTCCGGGAACGCCGGCCAGATTTGCAGACCGTCCCAGCCATAGCCGCCCAGCCGCAATCCCATTTCCTCAAAATCCCAATGGCTGATGTGCCCGGACTGTCGGCAGCGCGCATAAACCGTGTGGACCTTGCCCAGAAACTTCCGCTCCTCCGGCTTGAGCGGTCGTTTCAGTGCGGCCATCAGGCGGCTAACCAGCTCGCTGGCGTTAGCCGCCGCCGGCTTGCTCCTGGCTGCGGCCAGAGTAGCCGCGGCAGAGGGCCCGCTCGCGCTCAAAGCCCGGACCGCCGCACTGCTGTGCTCCGCCAGTAGCGCGCGCATTGCCGCCACGACGTGTTCACAGCCAAGCTCCAGCGGACACGCGCAACTGCCCGACCAGCCCGCGGTCGGATCGTATTCCAGGTCCACCTGGTAGAGTTCGCCGTCCCGGACCTGGGCAGTATAGGCCACCCCCGGTTCCTTGGGAACCAGGTCTTGCACGCTGCCGAAGCGAAAGCACGCTTCGCCTTTGCGCCGGGCGTCGCTGCTGAACTGCTTCAGAAACGCCTGCGCATTACGCGGATCGAGCAACTCAAACGCATCGTCCATGGCTCCAGTATAGCGATTTGCGCCCCGGTGACAAGCAGGCTGGAAATTGGCCGCCTGAAGCCAGCAATCCCATGCTCTCGCAATTCGTTTTGGCGGCTTGTGTTCTCCAGTCCTCCACGGCCGGTGACAAGGTCGGTTATAAGGGCTCCAATCTTAAGCGGTAGGAGACGACGTAAGGAGGCTCTAATCAGCACGTTCCGAATAAGCCGAGGTGGGAGCGGCAGGCCCAGTGACCAGCGACTTCTTACGTCGTCTCCTGCCATGACTTGCGCAGACTCTGTCAACCGCCGTGAAGTCCTCAAAGAACCTACCGAAAACAACTTGCGCCGTCGGTCCACCGGTTCTTACTATTTGCCGCCAAGAAATCTGCACACACCATCAAACCATCATTATGAAATCATGTGCCATCCGGGTTATCACCGTTGCCTTCTGCCTGGCCGTGGCCGGCGGCTCCGTTTTCGGGCAGGCCGCCGCGAGCACTAATGCGGCACCCCAATCACCCCCCTGGAATATCAGCGCCGCTGCCGGACTTACGCTGACCCGCGGAAACAGCAAGACCCTGCTGACCACCGCCAACCTCACGGGGGCAAGAAAGTGGAGCCAAAATGAACTGGGCCTCGGCTTGGATGGGGCTTACGGGGAGAATAACAGCGTGAAGAACGTCGAATCCATTCATGGTTTCGGACAGTATAATCGCCTGTTCACGCAGCGGATCTTTGGCTACCTGCGCGTCGAAGGCTTGCACGATGGGATTGCCGACATCGATTATCGCCTCTCGGTAGGGCCGGGCGCCGGCTATTATTTCATCAAGAATACCAACACCACCCTCCGCGCCGAAGCGGGCCCGGGTTACATCTATGAACGCGACCGCAACGGCGACACCTACAGCTACATGAGCTTGCGGCTGGCTGAGCGCTTGGAGCAGCGGATAAGCGCCACCGCCAAACTCTGGCAAACCGTTGAAATTCTGCCGCAGGTGGACAAGTTCGGTAATTACATCCTTAACGCCGAGATCGGTGTGGAAGCGGCCATGACGACGAAGCTTTCGCTGCAAACCTACCTCCAGGACCTGTACCATAGCCAGCCCGCCACCGGTCGGCAGAAGAACGACCTCAAGCTGGTCGCCGGCGTGAAATATAAGTTCTGACTCGAGCCGCCGCGGGTAGCTGCTCGCAAATCTATCGAATCCTTGCGCGCCATCGTCAAGCCAGACCCCGCTACGGCACCGGGCGGTGGCAGTGTTCGGATGCGCCCAGGCTAATCCCGGGCGGAATAACGACTTGCCCAGCCCGCCATTCTATGCGATAGACAGGCAGAATTTCATCGTCAGGCGATGAGCGACACATTCTCGCAGCAACCGAATCCGAAGTACGCGTGGCGCGAGCTGGCCCACCAGGGCCTGCCCAAGCGCTCGGCTTCTGAACGGGTAGCCGACTTCCTCGAAATCTACGGCCTCTACGACGAAGCCACTGCCCGCGAGCAGGCGAGTCGTTGCATCCAATGCCCCAACCCAAGCTGTGTGTCTGGCTGTCCCCTGTGTAACCCCATCCCTCAGTGGATGCTGTTGACCGCCGAAGGCCGCTTCCTGGAGGCGGCCGCAGTGCTGGGAACCGCCACCAACCTGGCGGAAGTTTGCGCGCGAGTCTGTCCTACCGACCGCTTGTGCGAGGGCTCCTGCATCCTGAACGGCGTGTCCGAGCCGGTGCCTATCCGGGCCCTCGAACAATTCTTAGCCGAATACAGCTTTGCCCACGGGCAGGTTGATGCCAGCACCGCTCCACCGAATGGCCGGAAGGTCGCCGTCGTCGGTTCCGGCCCGGGCGGTCTGGCCTGCGCCGATGACCTCGCCAAACGCGGCTATGCCGTGACCGTCTTCGATTCGGCTCTGGTGCCAGGCGGACTCATTGTGAACGGCACGCCAGCCTTCCGGGTGGAGCGCTCCGTCGTCCAGCGCCGCGTTGAACTGCTCCAAAAGCGCGGTGTCACTTTCCGGCTGGGCGCCCAATTTGAAAAGAACCTCTCCTTCGGCGAGTTGCGCACCGGATTCGACGCCGTCTTCCTCGGCTTCGACTCCCGCAAGTCCCGCCCGCTCCAGATTCCCGGCGCCGACCTCCAGGGCGTCACTCAGGCCCTGCCCTTTATCCTCCAAAAGACCACCTCCTTGCCGTTGGAACTGCCGCACCTCGAGGTCGCCGGCAAACGCGTGTTGGTCGTGGGTGGTGGCGATACCGCCATGGATTGCCTCCGCACCGCCATCCGCTGCGGCGCCCGCCAGGCGATCTGTGTGTATCGACGCGACAACGCGGACATGCCCTGCAGCCGCCATGAGTATGAAAACGCCCGCGAGGAAGGCGCGCATTTTGTGTTCCAGGCAGCGCCCGTCGCCGTGTTGGGCAACGAGCAACGCCAGGTTACCGGTCTGCGGCTCGTCCACACCGAACTGGGCCTGATGGATTCCCCCGGACCGCGGCCATTCCTCGTGTGCTCCGGATCGGAGTTCGAGTTGCCGACGGATTTGATCGTCCTGGCCTTGGGCTTCGACCCGGTGCCCTGCCCGCATGCGGGCGATTTCATCGATCTCGCCGTCAACGACTGGGGTGGGATCACCGTGGACAGCAACCAGATGACCAGCATCCCCGGGGTGTTTGCTGGCGGCGACATCGTGCGCGGCCCCAGCCTGGTGTTGCACGCGGTGCGCGACGCGCGCCGGGCCGCGGCGCAGATCCATACCTACCTTGCCGACCGCCAGAATCGATAACCTCACCACTTCTCGCCGTGAACGTAATCCGCTTTGTAGCGTGTGCGCGGGGGCGGCTGCTCGCCGGGCTGGCCGAGCGATACCGCCGCCACGGGGACGACTGACGCCGGCAGGGACAACAATTCTTTCACCCGCTTGATCACGGGTTCGCCGGGGTGAATACCTACCCAGCATGCGCCCAGGCCCTGGGCATGCGCCGCCAGCAGCAGGTTCTCGGTGGCCGCCGAACAATCCTGCAGCAGGTAGCTGAGTTGCCGATCAAAGGCCACCTCCAGGTCGCCGCACACCACGATCGCTAGCGCGGCCGCCGAGAGCATCGCGGCGCCCGGGTGCAGCGTCGCCAGCTTCGAGAGCGTTTGCTTCTCTCTCACGACTACGAACCGCCAGGGGTCTTTCGTCATGGCGGAAGGCGCGGCCATCGCCGCTTCCAGGAGTTTAGTCACCGCGGGCTCGCTCACCTCACCCGGCGAGTAAACGCGGATGCTACGCCGGCCGAAGATAAAGTCCATTTGTTCGCTTGTGGTCGTGCTCATGTTGTTATCGTCGAATCAGACGCCCAGTGTTTAGCGCCTCCGTGCCGAATTATCAACCTGTGGTTTGTTGCTCGCTCGGGCTGGGGCGTGTCTGTCAACTTGACGCCTCCGCTTCAGAATCCAGAGCATATAGGCTCGGATCCTCTTCCTTTCCCGCCCGCCGGGGGTCTGTTCAGGATCTTCCGTTCCTGGCCGCGACGGTTAGGACGGCGGCCAGCACGGCTCCGCCGCCCACCACCGTCAGGAGGGTCAAACGCTCGGTGCCAAGGAGGACCGAGAACATGGCCGCAAACAAGGGCTCGGAACAGTAAACCACGCTTGCCGTCGCCGGCGATACCTTCGGCTGAAAAGTGTTCATGAGTGGAATAGCTATTACCGAGCTGAAAACCACCAACGAACCCAACGACCACCAGACCGTTCGGTCGCCAGCGATGGCGGCAATCGTAGCTGGCCGCAACAGTTCCCCGCCGTTCAGTAACGCCGCCACCGTCAGGCTCATCCCCGCCGAGGTCAACAGCATCACGCTGGTCAGGCGAATCGGGTTTGCCGTCTGCCCCAGGTGATCCACCGTCAGGATTTGAACCGTGAATATAATCGAACCAAGGACCGTCAGCGCCTCTCCCAGCAGCGGCACCGGCGGCTGCATGGTCAGGCCGCGTTCCGCTGCGGCCGCGCTTGGCCAGGCCAACAAAGCCACCCCGGCCAGGGCGAGCACCATCGCGGCCCACACGACTCCCCCCACGGGCCGGCGCAAGATCCAGGACTGAGCCAAAGGCGCAAACACGACCGCCAATGCCGTGAGAAAACCGGACACCGACGGCCGCGCCCAAGCCAGGCCCAGCACTTGTAACAACATCCCGCCGCCGAAGAGCATCCCCAGCGCAATTCCGCCGAGCGCCTCCGAACGCGCAAATGCGCGCTGGTGTTTATACGTGAGCAGCGTGTAAAGCACGCCGGCCAATAAGAACCGCAGCGCGTTGAGGAGCGCCCGCGCACCCAGAGTCTCCCAGGCCGAAGGGTTGGCATGCCCCATCGTGTGCGTATCAAACGCCCGGGAAGCATACTGCATGGTGGGAAAAGACCAGCCCCAAAGCAGGCAACAAAACACCAGCACCGCTACCGCGAAGACAA
>SESG01033184.1_pt1 | contig 17698 bp, 16 predicted proteins | sample 3171421 | NCBI WGS metagenome assembly SESG01 (sample SAMN10866946, study PRJNA518727) | freshwater metagenome | biome: subpolar coniferous forest; feature: holomictic lake; material: water; isolation source: holomictic Lake 227, 6 m and 8 m depth | place: Canada: near Kenora, Ontario | collected... | reverse complement strand
CTTCGAGCCGATTGGCTGTGGGCCGGAATAGTTTGTGAAACTTGCGGCGCTCGCAGGAGTTGGGGGTGTTGTACTGGGGAAGGAATTTGTTTCGCCGGTACGCAAAGAGGTAGCGCGCTTCGGGGTGCGTTTTTGTTAAGGCCGGCAGTTGCGCCGCTAACTCTTTGTCTCCGAGGTGGCGGTGGGTGGCAACCAGGTGTTGCAAGGTTGCCAATGCGGTGCTGCGTTTTTCTTCGAGCAACCCCCGGATGCAGTCGAAGTCGGTTTGGAATTCAGCGGGGATTGTGTTTCGGAAATTATCGAGGTTGCGGTCTTCGACCAGGAACTCCCAAATGCTGGTCGGACGAATGCAGGCTATGGCGCGATGCACTTCGCAGTACCGCTTGCCTTTGATTTTGAGACGCAAGCGATTGGCAAAGCAGACGACGAAGCCTTCCTGGTGGTGGTCCATGGTCAGGCACAGCTGCACCAAATCGGCGAGGCTTTTGTGCTGGTGCTGTTGGGCGATGCGGCAGGGCAGTTGGGTGGCGGTCGCCTCCAGCTGCGGGCGGGTTAACTCCTGGCCGTTGGCGTGGCAGCCGCCGATTAGCACGAGGTCTTCAAAATCGTACGCTACGACGATGCGGTTGTCGGCATAGATGATTTCGAAAAGGTAGGTGGTTCCGGGAATTAAACCGCTCGTGTTTCGGTAGTTTAGTTGGGCGGTGGCCCAGCGTCCTTGTTCGGAGTTGAAGCTGCCGCGGGTGATGACCTGCCAGGTTCCGTTGTGGTGGAAGGCGATGCCCAGGCTGCCATCCAATTTTTCCGTGCATTGAAATGGCAGTTCGGGGAGGCTGGCTTGGCTAACTTCCCCCAGGTTGAAGAATTTGGGAAAGGGCAGGGTTACGAAGCGGTTCGTGCTGCGGTTGAGCACCAAACCGCGGGCGAGCGTTGTGGTGTCGTTCCAGGCTTTTTTGGCGGTGCATTCCCGGGTATAATCGAAAAGCTCCAGCGCCGCAAACGCGCCGGTGCCGACGGTGTGCGCAATCATGCCTTTTTGCACTTCGCTTTCGAGGTGGGGCAGAATGTCGGTCGGCTTTTTGTTGGCTAAGGGATGCATGGTTTAGACCTGGGCTTTCGTGGGTTTGGTTTTGGAACAACTGCGCAGAATGGCCTGGAAGGTTTGGTGGTTGCGCTCCGGGAGTTTGGGCAGCGGCCTGGGCGTGATGACCCGGTCGGGCCAGGCTGCTAGCGACGGTCCGTTGATCTCCCACATAGGAACGTGGTGGGGCGCGGCGGTGTGAATTGAGCGCCACCATTACGCAGGGGTTGTTTTCCTGGCTGTGTTCAACGATATTGGCGGCGGCATCTGCCAGGTATTCGTCCGCCAAACCGAGATCGGGCTCTTGTAGGGGGCGGTGGTTTTGGAGCGGCTGGTGCGGATTCCGGTGAGGCTGCTGTGCGTGGTGATACAACCGGTGGACTGGTCCTGTTCCGAGCCAAACATGAGGGCGCCGACAACGCCGCCTTCGGTCCGTTTCTCCATGCTGAGGTGCATTACCTCGTTTCCGCTCTGCTTTTGGAACGCGTGGCCGATTAATCTGCGGAGCAGGCTTTTCCCGGTGGCGTTGAGTTCGGTGATAACGACCAGCTTCTGGTTTTCTGCTGCGGGGCGAAGTGTTAGGGTGGTGGGCTGGCAGCCGCCGTCGTTCTGGTGCAGGGAGAGGAGACGGGTTTGCGCGGCTTGCGTGAGCAGCGTGTTGGCTATGGGGAACGGCATGGGTGGCTTACTCTGGGGTTTTTATTCGCCGGCTGGCAGATGCCGCATAGCGTGCGTCTTCGCTTGTTGGAATCGGAGTCCGCAGTGGATCGCGGCCGTACGCGCCGACTGGACTTGGGTCGCCGGTGTAATGCGTTGTTTATGTGCGAGCACGTTGGTTGTGCGTTTAAGAAAGCGGAACGAGGGACGCGGCAAATGTTACGCGGGGTTGTTTCTGGCCCGTGGCGCTGGCTCCGCATTTAGAGGACATGCGCCAGTGTTTCGGGGGTCCATTCCAGCCCGGATGGGCTTAGCCAATCGTGGAGTTCTCGCGTCCAGGTCCAGTTGGGGTGGAGTCCGGCGTGTTCGGCGGCGATGGCTGTGTACTCCGCGCTTTTGGTGATGGGAATGAGCGTTTGGGCCAGTGCCGCATTGAATTCCGCCGAACAGTTTCGGGTTTTTTGTTTTAGTTTCAGGAGGGCGTGCGGGATCGAGTATTCTTTGAGCACCCATTGGGCGAGCATGTGCGCGGCAAACTTGTGCGGTTCCTGGCGGTGTTGGTTGAGTAGCGCCGAATAGTGGAGGTTCTGGCAGGTGCTGAGGACCTGCTGGTTTTCGTTGGCGAGCAGGCTTTTAAGCACGTGCGTGGCGGGTTTGTCGGTCCGGTAGTTTGCGGGCTGGAATAGCATGCAGTTGTTAGGCCCAGTGAGGACCGCGCAACCGCCGATTTGCGGCCGGCTGGTGTTGTTGGTGTGTTCGCATAACCCGTGGTTCAGGCGAAAGGTGTAGTTGCGATATTGGATTACACGGTCCGATTCGCTCCAGAAATGCGCGGCCTTGGCTCTTTTTTGTCTAAGCCGAATGGTGCGCAGTCTTTGGATATCGGCCTCGTAGTACTTTAGTGCGTGGTCCGGTTGCCAAAGCGCGAGTTGCGTGAGTTGCGCGTCCGAGAACGGGAGCGGCTTTGGTTCGTGGTCGAAGGGGATTTGTTTGAGGAGTTCAATGCCGGGAAACTGGGCTTTGATTTGTTCGTGCACCTCGCATTTGGTGGCGATGACTAACGAGGCAATTGCCGTGTGGTTCTGGCGGGTGGAGTGTTCGTAGGCCAGCCGGATGGGGTGGTCTTTTAGCGGGCTGTCGTAAGTTGCGGTGTCATTTGGTGCGAAGGGCTGCGCTAAGGCCTGTTTGACCGTTGGGTGGTTGAGGGCTGGGGCGAGCCAGGCGGGGATAAGGTGGGCGTTCAGCAGCCATCCGTTGAGGCACCAGAGTGGGAAGTTCGGGTACCGATTGGCGGCGGCTGCCAGGTTGCTGGGGTCGAGTAAGTGTTGCAGCAGTATGTTGCGCGGCTGGTGGCTGAGCAAACTAGCCATGAACGGGATGCAGGCTGGTTTGTTGCTCGAGTGGGTTGGCGGGTTGCTTTGCGATTCGAACTCCAAGAGGTGCGCAATAGTGGCAGCCGTCCGTTGTAGCTGCAGCGGTTGGAAGTAGTATTGTACGTGGCTGGCGCTGTTTGACTCGATGATGCGTTGGCATTTTTCTTTTGTTGTGCGGCCGTGCAGGCCTTCGAGGATGGTTTCCTGGAAGGTCCAGGCCAGTTCGCTATCGATGTCGTTTTCGTTGACCTTGCGCAGCTGATTCACCGTTTCTTGGAATTGTCCGGAGCGGAAGGCCATTTCGGCGCGCCGCAAACTTTCTGCCGTTGGTGGTTGTTGATACATGGGCGGTGGTTTAAGGGGTTACCGCGAGGGGTGCGCGGGCGTTGCGTGCGCGAACGTTGTAGGCAGTTGCCAGGTCGCAGCGGCACCGCCACGGTGCCACTGCGTGCGTATTTGTTGATATTGGCACGGTGGTATTTTCGCATGGTTTTGGCTAAGGTTGGGTTAGCCTATGCGGCTCCAGCCCCCGCACCCTTTTGGGGCGCGGGGGTTTAACGGCATTTGCGACCGCTGGAAACGGGTTGGGCTTGTTTCTGATCCAGCGCGGAAGGCTGGCAGGGTCGGTTTCCGCCTGCGATTAGAGCCAGTGCTTGCTAGGGCCGGCTCGGAGTGGGCGGGGCAGTTTGGACGTTTTGCCGTGCGTTGCAGGAAGGTCCGGTTTGCGGGGCTGCCGCATTGAGTCAGCGGTTCCGCACACGCGGTCACGACCCCGGTTTGCTCCTTCTTGCTTTCCTGTGGGAGCGGCAGCACACAGAAATCCTCTTGGTGAGGACTGCCGCTCTTGGGGATCCAAATTTGTGGATTAAGTGGGTTGGTGGACGGGTTTGTCCGTTGGTTCGGGTAGCTCGGCGTTTTCTTTCGCGCCGAAATCAGGTTCGCCGATAAGCCATTGGTTGGCCGCGGCGGTTTTTGTCCAATCGATTTGGTGGAGCCCGAGGGAATAACGAATTCCGCCGAAGCTGGCGCTCCAGCGTTTGCCCGTTCTGGTTTCAACGGTGCCGGTGCTTTGGGCCCCCCAGGCGCTGAAATTCTCGCGGATCTCGATTTGGTGTCCGGGTTGGATGTGTTTGCGGCAGTGCTGGCGGGCGTAAGTATTCTGGAGAAAAGCTTTTTCCTGTATATCGAGTTGTTTTCCGGGTCCGATTACGATGCCTTGGTCGTTCGCCTGCCGTTTGTTAATGGCTACTTGGGCCAGGGCAGCTACGGTGCGCAGGGGGAGGTTCACGCAGGTTTCGGCTTCGGTGCCGATCCAGTCTTGCCAGCCACCGTTTGGGCCGGAACCGCCGCTGACGTTGAGGCGCACTTCCTGGCCGTTGATGCGCAGGATCGGAAAGCTGTATCCTTGTTTCTGCTTTATTCGGATGTGCCTTTTATCAATGGCGAAGCTCAAGGTAATGCCGGCTTTTCGGGTCCAGAACTTGGACCCATTTTGGCGATAGTGTTTGAATTCAAACACTTTGAACTGGCGCTGCAGCACCGTTTGGTGCGTGAAGTTTTTGGCCGGTTTATCGAGGGTGAAAGCGAGGTGCAGGACGAGCGTTTTGCAAGGTTCCAGGTTGATGGTGTAGTTCGGAAGGATTTGGAGGATCCCTTGTTCCGGCATCGGCAGAAAACTTTGATTGTCGTTAGTATTCATGTGCGGGCAGCTGGTTTGTGTGTTTTTGGGTTGCGCCACCAGCGGTGGCGCACGGTGGTTCCTTTTGCTGCCGCTGTTTTTCAAGGCGACGGAGCGCTTGGGTGCGGCTCCGTCGCATTACTTGGGTGGCAGGCTTTGGCGCCCCCTGTCCCAAGTGGTAGTCGGCGGTCGGTTTAGCCGCCAGTTTTGACAAGGTTGCGCTTGATGACCGCCGCTTGTTTTCTCGTGCCTGCGGGCCGCAATCAGGATTGGCTAAACGAGGTGTTCCCTTATTTTGTGGATGAGCTCGGTCATGCGGATGGGCTTGGTAACGTAGCCATTAGCGCCCGCCTTGATGCATTTTTCGGCGTCGCCTTGCATCGCCAGCGCAGTGAAAGCCAGAATTGGCGTCTTCTTTGTCTGCTTGGTTTGGCGCAGCTCCGCAATCGTGGTAATCCCGTCTATTCCGGGCATGTGAATGTCCATAAGAATGAGCGCTGGATTGTGGCTTAGCGCCATTGCGATGGTCGCGTTGTGGTTGGTGGTGCGAATGGTAAGGAAGTTGGCGTCGTTAAGGCTGGTGCAAAACAGCTCGGCGTTGGCGTGGTTGTCTTCCGCGATGAGGATAAGGGGTTTGACCGGGCTGCTGTTGGTGGCGCACGTGATGTTTGGCGAGGCCGGCGCGTTTTGTTGTGGTTGGCTTTGGTTTTCGGTTCCGCGCGGAAGGTTGACGGTAAAAACGCTTCCTTTGTTGGGCTCGCTAGCAACCGCGATGGTCCCGTTCTGCAGGCTTAGCAAGTGCTTCACGAGCACCAGGCCTAGACCGGAGCCGCCGTGCGGTCGGGAAAGCTGCCCCTGCAGTTGGACGAATGGTTGGAAGAGTTTTGGCTGGTCTTCCTTAGCGATGCCGAGGCCGGTGTCCCAGATCGTGACGGTGACCTTGTCGGGTGTGCTGGCGGGTTCAATACGGATGCCGATTGTTCCTCCTGGCGGCGTGAATTTTATGGCATTGGCGAGTAGGTTATTAATGATCTGCCGTAGCCGTGTTTCATCGGCGCGGGCGTACACCGCGCGTTCCATGTTTTCCTGTGTTACTGTTAGGTTGGCCCGGTCGATCTGGTTTTGGTTCATCAGCAGGCAGTGGCCGATTACGCTGTTTACGGACGTATTCTGAAAATTCAGGGTGAGGCAGCCCACTTCCACTTTGGTGAGGTCGAGCATGTCATTGATTAAGGCGAGCAGGTGCCACGCCGCTTCGAGGATGTAAGTGGTCGCTTTGAGTTGTTTGGGTGTGGTAGGTCCTCTTTGGCCGGATTCGATGGCTTCGGCGTTGCCGATGATTGCGGTTAGCGGGGTCCGCAGTTCGTGGCTCATGTTGGCCAGAAACTGCGATTTGGTGAGATTAGCCTTTTCGGCCGTTTTCGCTGCTTGTAGGGCCTGGTCCCGGGCAATGGCAATTTCTGCGGTTTTGCTTTTGATTTGGCGCCGCAGGAAGAGGGTCGATGCTAGGGTGGTGGCGGCCAGGGCGCAACTGGTTAGCAAAGTCCAGAAAAGGGTTACTTTGGAGGGCAGGAACGGCTTGCTCAGGATGCCTATGTCGTCCGGTTGGGTTGGAAACAGGACAATGTTTCTGCTGGCGTGGGTTAGGGTGAGGCCGGTGAGCACGGCACCTGTGACCCGCAAGGTTGCGCCCTTAGGAATATAGGGCAGGGCGTGGTTGTAGTTGGCCAGGGACACAAGGGTTTCCATGCCGTTGGTTGTTTCGCACCTAATTCGATTGATGCGCTCCTTCGCCTCTTTCTCGTTCAGGACGCGCAGCGTCATGGTGACGCGCATGCCATCGTAATTGCGTTCGGCGATGTCGGTTGTGGTCGGGTCTTGTACGGGGGCGTAAAACCTTGTTCCGTTGGCCGTTTTTGTGACGATGGCGTCTTCGATAACGATTTGTTGGTCCCGCAGCCGCGGAAACCCCAGCAGCTCTATTTGGTTGCCGGGTTTTAGGTTCTTACCTTCGCTGTATTCGACCAGGCAACCGCCCGTTTTGTCTTGGATGGTAAGCCGGTTGTTTCGGATTACTGAAGTTACGACCGCTTTGATTTGAACCCTGGCAATGTTTGGTGTTTGGGGGCGGAACGTGTAGAGGTTTGCGATGTCTTCTTCTCGGAAGGGGGTGGGTTCTTCGATGCTATTGGTGAGCGCGGCGGCCAAGCGGTTTGCGTCTACTCGTATCAGGGTGTGCAGCGCCCTTCTTTTCTTGTTGTGCTCCGGTGTGGCTACTCCAATGACCGTGATGTGCTTGCCCAGTGTTTTTCCGAGGTCGATGATGTTTGGTCCTTGGGAAAGCACCTGAACTTTTCCTTTGGCCGTGGTGAGAATAATGATTTCTTGGTTGGCGTGGGTTTCCACCGATTGGACGATTCCGTTGGCGGTGATGTACTGCGCGTCTTGTGTGTGGAGTTCCTCAAAGTTGATCGGTTTGGGTTTGGGCAGTCGCCTGGTGGTTGCGGTGGGGATTACTTCTTCGGCATAAATGTATGGAGCGAAGGTGCCGGGGTGGACGTAACCTTTGATGCGGACAATGTCCCCGATTTCGAGGTGGGCTGGAATGGTGTTGCTATTGTCGGTGCCGGCGTAAATGGCCTCTCTGGTATCGTGGATAAATAGACCATTTGGGGTTGGTCGTAATAGTATTACGCCGGTGATTTCGGCTTCGATGCGGTTGGTGATGCTCGGTATCGGCAGACGGCGTATTTCGGGTACGGAGCGAAGAATGGGTTGTGCGACCGTGGTTTGGGCGGCCAACCAGATCGTGATTCCGATGATTACTGCTGTTGTTATGCGCATTTGTCGCGGCGTTAGCCGTGGTTTTTGCGCGTCATTGTATACGGAGCTCATGGGCTTGTCTGTCGCACGTACGTGCGACAGCCTGTGGGCAGGTTTGAGCTGGGTCGTTCCTGGCGGTTGTGCCAGCAGCGGTGGTTGGCTGTGGGTTTTGGCCAGGCAGGGGAATGGCTTTTTAAGCCCGGGGAGTCTGGGTTTGTGGCGGGAGGGTCGCTTTTAGCGTTGCCTTCCGTTCCTTGGGCCGGTGGTTTTCGCTGGCATTGTGGTCGTTGCCCCCTATAAGCGGTCTGATCCGCGCGGCTTAAGCTTGGTGACACAAGCGACAATTGGCGTAGCGGCTGCTCGGGAGCAGGTTTCGGCCGCAGGAGCAACAGCGCTTATGCCGCAGGCCATCCGATGAGAAGCGGGCCCGGAGGCGTTGGTTGATTGCGTTGTCCAGGGCCTGGCGGTTTTGGCGGGCGGTCTCGGGCGCTGGAAATTGCTGCGGGAGGCGTTGGTTGAGCCAAAGGTAGAGGCTTTCGATGCGTTGCTGGCTTTCCAGGGTTTCCAGCGTGTAGCGGCCTTGGTGTGGCTGTATTTCCATGCTTTGGCAGGGATGGCCGGCGATCATCTCTGCGACCCAGTATTGCCAGGCCCGCATTTGATTAGGGTCGCGCTGATTGACCGGCGCGCAGGCCAGGTGGTAGTTCTGAACCAGGTTAAGCGGGCTATCGCGTAGCAACCAGGCTAGCGTTTTGGTGTCGGTGTTAACCTCCGGCTGGAATGGGCGATTGCTGAACCGGATGTGCGCCTCGAAGAATTCAAGGCTGTGGTACAACGTTGGCTGCTTGGTGTGTTCGGCAATGGTTTCCAGGTGCTGCCGCGTGGGTGCAACTTTAAGCTTTTCTGGGTAAACGCAGCCGTTGCGTCGTTTGAGCGCGGTAGCCAGATGGTTGTAGTCTCGGGGGTTGAAGCAGTAGATGTGGCCGGTGTTGCGATTCCGCCCGGCGCGCCCGACGATCTGCAGGATCTCGTGGTCGACGAGCAGGCGTTGTGCTACACCGTCGTATTTGGAAAGTTCCCAGATCGCCACGTTGTCCAACGGCAGATTGAGTCCCATGCCGATGGCGTCGGTGGCGATCACGTAGTCTACTTCGCCCTCGCGCAGCCGTCTGGCTTGTTCCCGACGGATTTCCGGCGAGAGCGCGCCGTAGAGGACGGCCGCCCGTTTTCCGGCCTGGTCCATGAGCGCTTTGAGCTCGAGGACAATGTTGCGGGAAAATCCGATGATCGCGGTTTTTGGCGGCAGTTGCGCCAACCTTTGGATGGGTGGCTCCAGCACCAGTTCGGCGCGGCGGTAACAAGGCACAATTTCCAGCTGGTCGTGACAGTGTTCCGCTAAAATGCGAATGGCGGGTTCCGCATCGGGTGCGCCCGTGAGGAGGATGGTCGGGCTGGCCATGCCGCAGTACGCAGCGACCCAGGCCTGGGCCCGGTCCTTGTCGGAAACCATTTGGATCTCATCGATGACCGTAACGTCGTAATCGTTTTCAAACGCTGCCATTTCGACCGTGCGCGCTTCGTGGCGGGCTCCCTCCCGCAGGACCCGTTCTTCGCCGGTGATGAGGTCACAAGGAACTCCCATTTCTTCCAGTTCGTCGCGTTTTTCGAGGGCCAGCAGACGCAGCGGTCCCAGGTATATGCCTTTCTGCGCAGCCGCCAGTTGTTGCAGGGCCTGGAATGTTTTGCCGGAATTGGTGGGTCCCAGATAGGCGATGATTTGGCGCTGGATTTGGCGCGCTTTGGGAAAGCATTGCAGATAATCAAAGAACTGCGGATGATTTTTTGCCAGGACATTGGCCGTGTTCTGTGCTTGTTGGCGTTTGACTTCTTCGATGAGCAAGCTGGCCCACTCGGCCGGGGAAGCGGTGGGTTGTTTTGCGAGGGTGGCGTTGATAAATGCCACCCCGTAGCTTAGTATCTCTTGTTGTTGGTCGGGTTTTAGCGCTTGGAGTAGTTTTTGGACTTTGAATGTAGCGTTGGCCGCTTCGTTGCCCTTTGCGCGGTCTTTCCCCAGCAATTTGGCGAGCTGTCGGGCAACGGTCGGTTTTTCCCACTGTAAGGGGATTTGCAAGGTGGTCGGCGTGTTAGCAAATTGGCTTGGGACAGCGAAATAGGCGATGCCTTGCGCCCAGTCCAGGTTGGTAATGCGTCCCGTCTTGCGGGCTTCGTCGTAAAGGAGCCGCGTGGGGGGTGGGCTGCCCGGCTTTTGTCCGATCGTTGCCCGTATGGCCTCGACCAGCTCGGGCGCGAGCTTGCGGTTGGTGAGTTGGATGAGTTCTTCAACTTCGAAGCTAATTGGCGTATTGCGCTCTTTAGCTTCTCCGATGGCTTCCAGATAGCTCTGGGTATCGTCGAGATCCAATTCGCTAGGCAATGCGGCGAGTCGCTCCCGATACGTGGCCGATTCCCGATGGGCCGACCAAAGCGTAACCAGGGTTTGTAGTTGTTGGCGCCGTTTTTTGCCTTTGTTTGTGTGGCAGGTGATGGTGATTGGGGTTCCCGCCAGTTCGATGGTTTCGGGTTGGCTTGGTGGAAGCAGGTTATCCGTAATAGCGCAGTTGGTCATAGGTTGGGGAGGCGATTGGTTGTTTTTAGGGGGTGATTACTGCCGTTGGGTTTTGCGCTCAGAGCAGCCGGGCGATGAGCTCGGGCGGAAGTGGGATGTCGCAGTGCTGGGCCCAGGTGGTTGGGGCTTTCGATTGGATTTGGAATAGTAGGGAACTGTCGAGGTTGGCAATGTGGTGGAGCTGTAGGTGGAGTAATTGCACCTCGTTCGGCGAAAGCTGGTAATCGTTGGGGGGCGTGTCTTCCCACATTTGCCAGCCGGTGAGTGATAGCCATGACGGGTTGTATTGGGTGGGTGGGCCGGTCGCGAGGCTTTCGCTGGCAACACCCCGGAGCAGCTGATGCGGTCGGTCGGTTGCGGTTTGCCATGCCCTGGGCTGTATGCTGGCGAGCGTATGTTGTAGGTAGGGTAGGGGTGGCGGGGTGTGGTGCTGGATCCAGTCGAGGAGCGGTTTGTGGTCGTCGCTTTGGTGCAGGTGTAGTTCGCGCAGGAAAAAGCGGAATTGTTTTAGGTGCGCGATGGCGGTGGTGAACGGGCGCCCTTCTTCAAAGTCGATGACGTATTGTTTGCGTTTGTAATTCTCGATGATGTTTTTGTGTTGGCGCAGACTTTTGATTCCTATGGCGAGGGGGCCGGTGGCTTGCCGGGTGGTGATCCAGTGCCGCCAGGCAAAGCTCTGGCAAAGCGCTTTTAGCAGGTAACCCGCCGCTTCGGCGGTATGCGGGGGGCAGGTTTTGGCTGGGGGCGGGACGGTTTGTGCCAGCACTTGTGCCTGTTGGACGAGCGTCGGTGCCACCGCATCAAATTCCAGCCATTCGCGGCCACTGTAGAGGGACGTGGGCATCAGAAAATAGCGCTGCGCTTTACGACTGCAACCGGGGAGGAACCGATAATCTAGTATTCGGTGTCTTCGCCTTGCCAGCCAAGCCGTATGGTGTAGCGGCCGTGTTGTTCTTCGACGTTTTGCTCGGCGGCCCAGGCGGACACCGTTTGGATGTTGGGATAGTAGACCGCATGTCCGGTTTCGGCGTGGCGGGCGGGGCCTTTGGGCATGCGTAGATTTTGGGTGATTTGGCGCAGTGCTCCGCTGTCCAGCCATTCGATGAGGGCCATTTGGTGGAATTGGGCGCTGCCCTTCATCTCGATTTGAAACTGGACTTCGCTGTTCGTGCAGGCGTCGCTGCAGTAACTTGCCTTGGCACTGTTGGGCACCACGTGGAAGTGATCGTCGCCGCGTAGCTTGCCTTGCAACAGCTCACGGCGGGGGGAGGGGAGGGTCGCGATGAGGTGAGGTATGTTGTGCGCCAGCTCTTCCATGAGCTGCGTTAGTTCCTCGGGGTTTTTGGCCACATATAGCCGGCCTCGCTCGTGGTAGGGGTTGGGTGGGTTGAGCATGTTGGTTGTGAGGTAGTTTCGCAGGGTGTGGCGCTGGTTTTGAAAGTGGCTCTCGATGGTTATCAACGGGTCGTAGTAGTGGGTGCTTTCCCTGCTGCGGGGACAGTAGTTGAGCGTGCGGGTGAAGTTGCCGGTGAGGCTGTCGTCCAGGGTTGCCTTGTCGCTGCTGTGGTGCAATCCGTGGCCCATGATCCTTTTGAGGGCTTGCTGAAGCCGCTCATAGCCCGCCGCCAGTTGGGCGGCGGCTGCCGGGCTGATGTTGTCGATCGTCCAGTTGGGGTGGAACTTGGGTTGCCGCGCTTTTACCTCCTGGGTAAATTTGCTGAGCATAGCTGCCAGCCATTGTTCGCGTTCGTTTAGCTTGCCCCCTTCGTGGAAGTAGCCTGTGCCGCCCAGGCTAAGGCCCAGGTGTTGGTCGCTGTAACCGGAGCGCTTGCACCAAACCGTGAATCCGGCGCCGTCGATTACTACGGCTTCCCAAACGGCTTGGCCGGTCTTGGCAACGTTGATGCCGAATTTTTGTTTCGGCCATTCCTTTTCCAGCCAGGCTTTAATCGCCTCGGCGAGGCTGGTTTCCGAACGAATCCCTTGGCTGGATATTTCGTTTTTCGAGACGGCAGGGGCGGGGTTGAAGTTGAGCGCGGTTTGGGTGGTCGTGGTCATAATTCTGAAGCGTTATTGAGTTTCCTGGGCGCAGTTGTGCTTGGTGCGGCTTCGGTTGTAGCCTTGGCTTTTGCCTTTGCTGTGGAGGCGGGTGGTTGGTTTGAGGCTGCCCCAGTTGCGGCGCACGCGGAGTCGTGGGCCTGCTTGTTTGTTGGCCCCCGGGACGCTATGGCGAAGCGGTTGCTTTTTTGTTCTGCGGTTCATCGAGTGCAACGTGGGTTAGGCGGCAGTGGTGGTTTTCACATCTGTTTTCAGCTGCCACCATGTTTGTTAAAGCAATGTGGCGATGGTGGCGGCGTGGAGTTCCCAGCCACAGCGTTCCAGTTGTCGCAACACCCTATGGTTTTGTTCGGTGGCCAGGTGGAATTCGTAGGCGCGCAGCATCAAGTCGATTTGCGGGTTTGCGGCAGCGGCGTGGACGATGGTTTCGGTTGCGGTTTGGTTGAGTATGGGCGAGACGCGCTGGAGGACAGTTAACAGGTTTTTGTACAAGGGCTGGTCCGGAAACGCCATGTTGGGCGCCCAGCCTACGGACAGGGTGCAGATGTTTGTAGAGGGGCAGTCGTAGATTTGTTGGGCAATGCGGGCGATAAGGGCCGAGCGGGACGTGAGCCAAAGCCCGATGGTCGTTCCCATAAACGGCAAGTTTGGCTCCTTGGTGTAGGTCGGGAAGGGTAGCTTTTGGTGATCTTCCCATAAGTATATCCGCTGGCTGGTGTAGTCCGTTTCGTTATCGGTGTCCGTAACCAAGGCTCCGTCTTTTGTGCTGATTTCCAAGGTTCCACTGGAGCCGCCGTCTTTGTGAAACGGTATGTTGAGGCGATCTAGAAATTCGCCGACAGCGTCATGAATGTGGGTGGGGACGGCGTCACCGTTTTGATCGGTGGTGGCGTTGATACTGGCGGAGTTGCCGCCCCCAGCATAGGCCAAGCTAAGTTCGCGGATGCGTTGTTGGCGGAGCTGGCTGCGGATACCTTTGGGGATCAATATGTAGTCGTGGTCCATATTTTAATAGCGCGGGTGGCGGTTGGTAATTGTCGTGGTCGTTTGGTGGCAGTGGGGGGAGGACCACCGGTGGGGATGCCGTTTGTTTTTGCTGGCGGCCGGCGGTAACGTCGAATTGCCAGGCGACGGATGGGATCGGGTTCCCTTCGCGTGGTTTGCTTCAGTTCGACTGGCGTGCTGTGTTTTTTATGCGATATGGAATTGGGCATTTCGGGCCAACGCCTGTTCGGCTTCCAACAGTTTAGCACGAACTCCGCTTGGCGCGGAAGACCGGGGTTTCCCTGTTGTGCCGCGCCTCCTGTTTTCGGCATGCGACTGCGCCTTGTTCCTTAAGGCCTGCTGGCTGCGGTCCGTACGTTTAGGTTGCGTCCGGCTTGACCGTGGGGGTGGGTGATAGTATTGTTTAGGTGGCCATTGGCCTACGACCACTCCGGCTGCTGTTATTGGGCGGCGTTCGACGCCCAATTGGTGTGGGCGCGGATTGAAACGAGTGAAACGTCGGTGGTGTAATCCGCCGATTTCGTGCTAAATTCGAAATCGCTGGCGATGTTTTCGGCGAGCCGCGCAGCCTGTTCGGGCGTGTCGGCGGTGACCGTGATGGTATGGAAGCCATAGGCCGTCCGGCAGACTTCAACATTGTATTTGGGCATGGTTTTGGTGGTGGGTTAAACGGTTTTGGTTTTGGTTTTGGGCTGCGGGCTGCGTTTGGGGGATTGGCTATGCGCAGCCTGACCGCATTTCGCGGTTTACAATTGACGCGGCCGGTTTGTGTGGGTGGCGGCGCGCGTGCGTCTGTGGCCATGGCAGCACCACCCAATGTCCGGTGCTTATTTGGAATATTTGTTGAGGATAGCAGCCACAACTGGCGTGGTTAGTTCAAACTTATCCAGCAGCGGAAATCCTTCCCAGCGCACAATACCTTGCGGGTCGATGATGAGCACGTGGGGGATCCCGGTCACCCCCACCGCTTTCTTGGTTCGCGCCTGGGTGTCAATGGCAACCGCGTAATCCATTGTAGGCGTGGTCATGGCGTGAACTTTGCTGGCGGGTTCATCGGAGAGTCCGATGACCACTAGCTGGTTGCCGAATTGCTTGTGGAGGGCGTTTAGTTCCGGAATTGTTTTACGGCACGGCCCACACCAGGTTGCCCAGAAGTCGATCAGCACAAACTTACCTTTTCGTTCGGGCTCTTGGGTAAGCCACTTTTCAACAACGAGTGCGGGAGCTTTTTGGTTCAAGAACGACTTGGCCCATATCTTTTTGTCGGCGGCTAACGTTATAGTTAGCCCCAGGCTGCACAGGAATGCGAGACTCAATATTCGTTTCATGATTGGCACCACTATTACAACAAAACCGCTGGGATGGCAAACCGGGCCGGTTTGCCCTACGTCAACCCGAGCAACTATTCAAAGCTTTCGCGACATTGGGTTATGTTGGGCAATGTGGGAAAGGACCACGCGATCCGTCGGGTGGGCGGGTTGAGGCTTCAGGGTAGGCAGGTGAGACTGGTGTGGTTGTATTCGTAGCCTACGGGCGTTAGCCAGGTATCGATGCATGCTTTGAGCTGCGTGGGGACTGGCAATGGGCTCACTCTAAATGCGTTGCGTTGTAGCTTGCCCCTCCCTAAACCGCAACTGCGCGCGCCTGGTGTTGGTGGCCAAGGCGGATAACGAGGCGGCTATTTGGCTGCGGGCGGCTTAGCCTGTCGTACGGGTTATGGCGCCGGAGGTGCCATGGGTTTTATCGGTCTGTTGGCAGGCTTTGTTTTTTCGGCTGTTGTTCGAGGCTGGTTCCTTGGCCGGCCGTTGAGTAGCAAAGTTTGGCGAAAACCAGGGCCACTAACGCGGGCAACAAGTTGGCGCGATTCCTGCATGTGGCGGTGATAAACCCGAGGGCGATGGCCAGGAAAATGCCGGTGCCGAAGGACAGGTAGTTGATGCGGCGGGGACAACAATTGCAATAGCGTTGGAGCCGCGTAGCCCTTTGGTACGTTGGTTCGTCTGGTTGAACGCGGTACTGGTGTTTGCCGTGGTACAGCTTGCTGAGGAAAGCGGACGCTAGCGCGGCCAAGAGCCAAAAGGTTTGTTGTTGTGCCAGGATGCCGAAGGCTACGATGAGGCCGCTGAAGAGCCCGTAGAGTAAGGAGTTGCGTTGGATCGTGTGGTGCTTTTGGCTGACGACCTGGGCGCCGGTTTCTCTAACCCGAGATTTCCAATCCTTCGGAGGTTTTAGGGCGTTAAGGAATACTTTGATCATCGTTTTTGCCATGCTAACCGTTAAAAGCGTAGCGGTGGGTAGGAATTGATTGCGCTTCTTGATTTGAGTGGGTTGATCGGAAAAGTGGTGTGGCCCCCTTGGCTTTAAACGGGAGGCGCTTTCCCCTCCGCGCATGTAATAACCGGGCGGGCGGGCGTTCCGCGCCGGGGACTTCCGTTGCTCCGGAACCTTTGGTGCGGCGGGTGCTTTCGTGCGGGGTCGGGTTGGTGGGCGAGGTAACCTTTTAGAGCAATTCCAAGAGCAGCGGTGGCGGAATGTCGGTTTGGTCGGCTATGGGCAGCGCGTTATTTAGCGAGCGGATGTGCGTGAGCCGATTTTGGAAAGTGGTCGGACAGCTTTCTTTGATGGGCTGGGTGAGGAGCAGCTGGCTGAGTTCTGCCTGGATGACGGTGCGCAGGCTGGCGATGATTTCGCGGTCTTCGGATTGGGCGAGGCAGCTAAGCACTTCGATGGTGCAGGCTCGGTTGCTGTTACCAATGTCGCCGTAGACAAGTCCGAGGTGGTGGATGAGCCGGATGGTGATGCTGGTGGTCGTTGGGGGGTTTTTCGGATGGAGTGTTCGGCTAATGGCCTCGAATAGCTTTGTCTGGGTGGCGGCGCCGAAGTTGAGCTCGCTTTTCCAGCAGGTGAGAATGGGGGCCAATTGGGAAAGCCAGTTGATGGCGCGACGGTCAAGGTTAAGCGTAGCTTTTTTGTGTTGTCGTGTTGCGCCCAGGAGAATGAAGCTGTGGTGGGGAGCTGGGATTAGCGCGAGTGTTTGGTAGCGCTGCTCCTTTTTCCAGATGCCGGCGTTGTTTAGGTCGGGACAGACGAGCGCAATTAGCTCGGGGGTATGCGCGGTTTTGAGGAATTCCCATGTGGCTTCACGCCGGCGGGAAAGAAACTGCAGCCAGTCGTTGGGATTGGTGGAATGGCCACCCTGCGCCCAGCCAGCGGCTTTTATGAGGAGGCTGGTGTCCGGTTCGGTTTTATGTTGGTGAATGTGCCGGGCTATTTGTTTGATCGGTGTCCAACGTGAGGTGGTCGCTTTGGCGAGGGAATGTACCGCGCTTGGAAAGGCAGCCACATAGTAGCTGATGAGGGCCGGCGTGTGGGAAGGTTGGCTGGTGCCATCGGCGAGTGGGCTGCAGCTGGGCAGGGTCCAGTCTTGGCCGGCCGCTTGAATTCGGGCCAGTGCTTCGTTGGCGGTGCCCTGGGGGAGGGTGGGTGTGCGCAGCCATTGGTCCATGAACTGCGGGTAGCTTTTGGCGATGGTTTCTGCCAGCGGTTGGTTCGCGGTGGTGGTCCAGAGGTGCAGCAGTTGTTTGCTGCTCTGATCTTTTGTTTCCGGCTTGGCGCTGCGTTGGAGCAGGGAAGCCACTATTTCTTTCTCGATTTCCGGCTGCTGGATGTATTGGGCGAACGTTCCCGTGAATGCCAGGCTTTTGAGGAGGTTGGGGATAAGCCGGTTGGCGTGGAGCGTTTGCTTCAAGCCAAGGAGGAAGGCCGGATGGTTTCGCACCCAGGCTATTTGCGCCGGTTGCCAGTTTTCAGGTGCGTAGTCCGCAACGGCTACCTCGGTGAGGTTTTCGTTTCGGTGCCACGCTTCGCTGAGTCGGGTTAATGCGTTTTTGGTGTGGCTCATCTGTTTCCGCCAGTGGCGCTGGCGGTGGTGGTGCGGTGGGTTTGTGTTGGGGGCGGCCCGGATTTATCCGGGCCGCCTTGGGTCCGTTTTGCGGTGGGTTTAGCTGACCAAATAAGCGTTGTTCGCTTCGCGGATAGCTTCGAGGGCAGCGATGGCCTCGTTTTCGTTGGCGTAGGGGCCGCTGTGGATATGGGTGAATTCTTCCGTGGTGCTGGCTCCGACCGGCGCCGTGAGTTGGCGCATGAAGATGCCGGCGTCGCCGGGCTGGTGGCCGCGCATGTCGTGGCTCGGGGGGCAGCCGTCGAACAGTTCGTAGAGGGTGACCATGCCGTCCCGGCAGATTTGGATGTTGTCGATTTGGGTGGAGTCGTCGCAGCTGGTGTGATCAATTGTTGTTTGCATAACAGGCGTTTATTGTTGTTTGGTGTCTGCCGCAGGCGGTTCCTTGTGGATGCACTGGGCTGATTCGCCTGTTCTCTTAATTGGGTAAGGAGCG
>SESG01009521.1_pt1 | contig 17703 bp, 10 predicted proteins | sample 3171421 | NCBI WGS metagenome assembly SESG01 (sample SAMN10866946, study PRJNA518727) | freshwater metagenome | biome: subpolar coniferous forest; feature: holomictic lake; material: water; isolation source: holomictic Lake 227, 6 m and 8 m depth | place: Canada: near Kenora, Ontario | collected... | reverse complement strand
CCAGGTGGGTCCCGCCTTCCGGCACTTCCTGGAGGTGGCCAGCGACACCGGTCGGGGCCTGGGCGACCGCTTCCTGGCCACGGACGCCCTGCTGCTGGCTCTGACCAACGCCCACACGGACGCCAAGCAGGCCCTGGAGCGCTTCGGCCTGGACCGCAAGACCCTGGAGGCCACCATCCGCGAGGTCCGCAAGGGCTCGCGGGTGGAGGACGAGAAGGCCGAAGAGAAGTTCGCCGCCCTGGAGAAGTACGCCAAGGACTACTCGGCCCTGGCCGCCGCCGGCAAACTCGACCCGGTCATCGGCCGGGAGGACGAAGTCCGCCGCATCCTCCAGGTGCTCTCCCGGCGCACCAAGAACAACCCCGTGCTCATCGGCGAGCCCGGGGTCGGCAAGACCGCCATTGTGGAGGGTCTGGCCCAGCGCATCTCCAAGAACGACGTCCCCGAGAGCCTCAAGGGCCTGCGGGTCATGGGTCTGGACATGGGCGCCCTGGTGGCCGGCACCCAGTACCGCGGCCAGTTCGAGGAGCGCCTGAAGGGCGTCATCCAGGAGATCGAGAAGGCCGCAGGGCAGATCGTGCTGTTCATCGACGAGCTGCACCTGCTGGTGGGGGCGGGGGCGGTGTCTGGCGGCATGGACGCGGCCAACCTGCTCAAGCCCGCCCTGGCCCGGGGCGAGCTGCGCTGCATCGGCGCCACCACCCTGGACGAGTACCGGAAGTACATCGAGAAGGACGCGGCCCTGGAGCGCCGCTTCCAGCCCGTGTTCGTGGATGAGCCGGATGTGGAGGACGCCATCTCCATCCTGCGCGGCCTCAAGGAGCGCTACGAGCTGCACCACGGCGTGCGCATCCAGGACGCGGCCCTGGTGGCCGCCGCCCAGCTGAGCCATCGCTACATCCCGGACCGCTTCCTGCCCGACAAGGCCGTGGACCTCATGGACGAGGCCGCCAGCGCCGTGCGCATCCAGCTGGACAGCCGCCCCGAGGCCATCGACGCGCGGGAACGGCGGGAGATGCAGCTGCAGATGGAGCGGCACTCGCTTACCAAGGAGAAGGACGCCGCCAGCCGCGCCCGCCTCGCCGAGCTCGACAAGGAGCTGGCGGAGCTGAACGAGGAACTGGGCGGCCTGCGGGCCCAGTGGGAAAACGAGAAGAAGGACATCGAAGGGGCCCGGGGCCTCCAGAAGAAGCTGGACGACCTGCGCAGCGAGCATGAGCAGGCCAAGACGAAGGGCGACTACGAGCGCGCCTCCCGGCTGGAATACGGCGAGATCCCCACCCTGGAGAAGCAGCTGGCCACGGCCTCCCCGCGGGAGAGCGCCATGCTCCGCCTGGAAGTCGGCGAGGCCGACATCGCCGCCATCGTCAGCCGCTGGACCGGCGTTCCCGTAAGCCGAATCCTCGAGGGCGAGGTGGAGAAGCTGCTGCGCATGGAAACCCGGCTCCGGGAGCGGGTGGTGGGCCAGGATCCGGCCCTCACGGCCATCTCCGACGCCCTCCGCCGCAACCGGGCGGGCCTGAGCGACCCCAAGCGCCCCATCGGCAGCTTCCTCTTCCTGGGCCCCACGGGCGTGGGGAAGACCGAGGTGGCCCGGGCCCTGGCCGAGTTCCTCTTCGACGACGAGAACGCCCTGGTCCGCATCGACATGAGTGAGTTCACCCACGAGGCCGACGCCACCCGCCTCATCGGCGCCGCGCCCGGCTACATCGGCTACGAGGAGGGCGGCCGCCTCACGGAGGCCATCCGCCGCCGCCCCTACGCGGTCATCCTCCTGGACGAGATGGAGAAGGCCCACCCCCGGATCTTCGACCTCTTCCTGCAGGTCCTGGAGGACGGCCGGCTCACGGACGGCCAGGGCCGCACCGTGAACTTCCGGAACAGCGTGGTGCTCATGACCACCAACCTCGGCAGCCAGGCCATCTTCGACGCCGGCGGCGATCCCTCCCAAGCCGAGGAGGAGATCCAGGCGGCCCTCCACGGTCACTTCCGCCCCGAGTTCCTGAACCGGCTGGATGAGGTGGTGCTGTTCCGGTCCCTATCCAAGGAGGACATGAAAGCCGTGGCCCGGATCCAGCTCCGCCGGGTGGAAGGTCTCCTCCAGGCCCAGCGCCTCGGCCTGGAGGTGCCCGAAGCCGCCCTGGACTGGCTGGCCGAAGAAGGCTTTGATCCTTTATACGGCGCCCGCCCCCTCAAGCGGCTCATCCAGCAGGTTGTCGTCAACCCCCTGTCCCGCCAGGTCCTCCAGGGCCTCCTCCAGCCCGGCGGCATGGCCCGGCTCGAGGTCCGCGACGGCCAGCTCTTCGTGGAGGCCGAGGCCGTCCAGTAAGCGAAAGGGGCTCCATGCCGAAACTTTCCCACCTCACCTGCCCATCCGATGAGACCGGGGTAGCTGGAGTCGGCGTGCCCCTGTCCCCCCCCATTCCCATCCTGATTGTGGATGACGAAGCCGATCTGCGGGACCTCCTCGTGGAGGCCCTCCAGGACCAGGGTTACGCCGCCGTGGGCGCCGAAGGCGGATCCCAGGCTCTCGCCTTGGTGCGCGAGCAGCACTTCCCGGTGATCTTCACGGACCTGAACATGCCCGGCGGCCTGTCCGGCCTGGAGCTTCTGCGAGCCGTCCACGAGGTGGACCCGCGCAGCATGGGCATCCTGATGACCGGCTACGCCACCACGGAATCCGCCATCCAGGCGCTCAAGCGCGGCGCCTACGACTTCATCCAGAAGCCCTTCAAGCTGGCGGAGATCGAGGCCGGCCTGGAGCGGGCCCTGGACCACTACCGGCTGGTCCGGGAGAACGAGGAATACCAGCAGAACCTGGAGCGCATGGTGGAGGCCCGCACCCAGGAGATCCTGGGGCTGAAGAACGACATCGAGCGGCTCTTCGAGGGCTTCGTGAACGCCTCGGTGACGGCCATCGAGGCCCGGGACCCCAGCACCTCCGGCCACTCCAGCCGGGTGGCCGACCTCACCGTGGGCCTGGCTGAGGCCGTGAATAGCACCCCCAACGGTCCCTACGGCGGCTTCCACTTCAACCCCATCCAGATCCGCGAGATCCGCTACGCCAGCCTGCTCCACGACTTCGGCAAAGTGGGCGTCCGGGAGCAGGTGCTGGTGAAGGCCAAAAAGATCGAGGGCGAGCGCCTCGAGAGCATCTACCAGCGGCTGCACCAGCGGACCCTCGAGGCCATGCGGGACGGCCTGCTGGAGGCCTGGAGCAAAGGCAGCACCTTCGACCACGACCAGGTGGGGACCCTCCTCCGGCACCAGGATGAGGAAGCCCGGCGGCTCATGGAGCTGGTGCGGCGCAGCAACGAACCCACCGTCCTGCCCGAGGAAGTGGCACTGGAGCTGAACCTGCTCGAGGACCTCACCTATCAGCACTGGTCCGGGGACCACCGGACCCTCATCGATGCCCATGACATCAGCCTCCTCAAGATCCCCAAGGGGAGCCTCTCGGACGATGAGCGCGACGAGATCCAGAACCATGTGACCTACACCTACAAGTTCCTGAGCCAGATCCCCTGGACCGCTGAGCTCGCGGGCGTCCCCGACATCGCCTGGGCCCACCACGAGCGGCTCAACGGGAAGGGCTACCCCCGGCAGCTCAAAGAGCTGGACATCCCCGTGCAGAGCAAGCTCATGGCCGTCTCAGACGTCTATGACGCGCTCACGGCCGCGGACCGCCCCTACAAGGCCGCCGTGAGCGTGGAGCGCAGCCTGGAAATCCTGGAGCAGGAGGCCAAGGTGAACCTGCTGGACACCGAAGTGCTCCGCATCTTCCTGGAGGCGCGCATCTACGAGCGCACCACGGGCCAGAGCCGGAGTCGCCCATGATCCAGGAGCCCATCCTCATCGTGGATGACGATGCCGAGGTCCGCATGACCCTGCTGGAGGCCCTGCAATACCGGGGCTACTCCGCCGAGGCGGTGGCCAGCGGAGAGGCTGCCCTGGCGCGCATGGCGGAGCGGACCTTCCCCGTGGTGCTCACGGACCTCCACATGCCCGGCGGACAGTCGGGGCTGGAGCTCATTGGCACCATCCGGCACCGCCATCCGGACACCCTCTGTGTGCTCATGACGGCCTTCGCCTCGCTGGAGACCAGCGTCGCGGCCATGAAGCGGGGCGTCTACGACCTGGTCCAGAAACCCTTCCGCCTCGCCGAGATGGAGGTGGTCCTGAACCGGGCCCTGGACCACGCCAGCCTGCAGCAGAAGCTGCGGGCCTACCAGGGCGAGCTGGAAGACCGCGTCCTGAGCCGGGGCCGGGATGTCCTTGAGGCCCAGAAGGAGGCCATCGAGCTCTGCGACCTGACGCTGCTGGCCCTGGACCGCCCCACCCTGGCTGACGCCCTGGATGCCCTGCTGGACCGCCTGGCTGGCCGCTGGGAGCCGAACGGCCTGGCCTGCTACCGCCACGACGGGGACGGAGGTCTCTACCTGCTCGCGGCCCGGGGGAAGCGCCCTCTGCCCACCCAGCTGGAGCGGCCCCAGCCGGGTCCCCTGCCGGCTCCTCGGCTGGGCTATCCCGAGGAGCACCTGCTGCCCCTGGGCAATGCGGGCTGGCTCTACCTGGGCTTCGAGGAGCGCTCCTCCTTCACCGACCTGGATCCTGGCTTCCGGCTGCTGACCCGGCACCTGGAGCTCATCCTGCGGGTGAGGTGAGGGCATGACCATCACCCGCCACCGCCGCTGGACCGCCTTCAGGGCCCTGGCACCCGTCGCGGCGAGGTCCTGATGGGCGGCCGCATCCTCATCGTGGACGACAACGCCATGATCCGCAGCGAGATCAAGGCCGTCCTCATGAAGGACGGCTCCTTTACCCACTTCCTGGAGGCCGCCGACGGCCTGACAGCCTTCAAGACCATCATGGACTGCCCGCCGGACCTGGTGCTCTGCGACCTGGTCATGCCCGGTTTCGACGGCTTGAAGTTCCTGGGCCTCAAGGCCAGCCGCAAAGAGCTGGAGCAGATCCCCGTCATCATCCTCACCGCCGAGGACGACCTCGACCGCAAGGCCGAGATCCTCGAGCGCGGGGCCTCGGACTACGTGACCAAGCCCTTCCACGAGAAGGAGCTGCTGGCCCGGGTGCGCATCCACACCAAGCTGAAGCTGCTCCAGGACGAGCTGCGGGAGAAGAACGCCCAGCTGGAGGCGCTCTCCGTCACCGACGTGCTCACGGGACTGGCCAACCGGCGCCGGCTCATGACCCGGCTGGAGGAGGAAGTCCAGCGGGCCCGGCGGTACAAGACGCCCCTCGCCGTGGTGATGATCGACATCGACCACTTCAAGCAGGTGAACGACTCCTACGGCCATGCCATGGGCGACGAGGTGCTCCGGAACATCGGCGCCATGCTGAAGGCCAGCGTGCGCGCCACCGATCTGGCTGCACGCTACGGCGGCGAGGAGCTGACCCTGGTCCTCCCGCACACGGATGCCCCCGGGGCGCTCCTGGTGGCCGAGGGGCTGCGGGAGAAGTTCGCGGAGCTGGAGCATCACCTGGACGGCGTCAGCCTGAGGAAGACCGCCAGCCTGGGCGTGGCTGCCCGGGACGGCCAGGGCGAGGTTCCCAGTGCGGAAGCGCTCCTCAAGCACGCCGACGAGGCCCTCTACCGGGCCAAGCAGGGTGGGCGCAACCGGGTGGAAGCGGCCAGTTAGTGGTCGGCCCTTACTTTGCGGCCTGCTTCAGGGCCTCGATCTTGTCCGTCTTCTCCCAGCTGAACTCGGGCCGTCCGAAGTGACCATAGGCAGCGGTGGCGCGGTAGATGGGGCGACGCAGGTCCAGGGTCTCGATCATGGCCTTGGGGGTGCAGCTGAAGACCTCGCGCACGGCGCGGACGATGGCCGCATCGGAGACCTGCCCCGTCCCGAAGGTGTCCACGGCGATCGACACCGGCTCAGCCACACCGATGGCGTAGGCAAGCTGGATCTCGCAGCGGCGGGCCAGACCCGCAGCAACGATGTTCTTGGCGATGTAGCGGCCCATGTAGGCGGCGCTGCGATCCACCTTGCTGGGATCCTTGCCGGAGAAGGCGCCGCCGCCGTGGTGGCCGGTGCCGCCGTAGGTGTCCACGATGATCTTGCGGCCCGTGAGGCCCGTATCGCCCATGGGCCCGCCCACCACGAAGCGCCCCGTGGGGTTCACGTGGTAGACCGTGTTCGCGTCCAGCAGGTCGGCAGGCAGGACCGCGTGGATCACATCCAGGAGGATGCTGTCGCGGATGGCGTTCTGCAGGATGTGCTCGTCGTGCTGGGTGGAGATGACCACCGTGTGGATGCGTCGTACCTTGTCGCCGTCGAACTCCACGGTGACCTGGCTCTTGCCGTCAGGCCGCAGCCAAGGCAGCTGGCCATTCTTGCGGACCTCCGCCAGCCGCCGGGTCAGCAGGTGGCTGAAGTGGATGGGGGCGGGCATGAGCTCCGGCGTGTCGTCGCAGGCGTAGCCGAACATCAGGCCCTGGTCGCCGGCGCCGCCGGTGTCCACGCCCATGGCAATGTCGGGGCTCTGCTGGTCGATGGTCACCATGACCGCGCAGGTGGCGTAGTCAAAGCCCTTGATGTGGTGGTCGTAGCCGATGTCCTTGACCACGTCCCGCACCAGCTGGGCCACAGGAATGTAGGTCTGGGTCGTGATCTCGCCCGCCACCAGCACTAGGCCTGTGGTCAGCAGCGTCTCGCAGGCCACGCGGCTGCGGGGATCATCGCTCAGGGCCGCGTCCAGCACCGCATCCGAGATCTGGTCCGCCATTTTGTCGGGATGACCTTCGGTGACGCTCTCGGACGTAAACAGGTGCTGCCCCTGGGTAGCCATGCAGGACTCCTAACAACACCTCCGGGCACCGCCTGAAGGAACAGGGAGTATATCGCGGTACATCTTTCGGATGACGCGGGAACCCTTGTCATGCCGTAGCCTTGAAGACTAAGGTGGGGAGTTTCCCGCACCCGTCGCGCTGATTCCCTGCAACCCCTGGAGGAACCCATGAATCCCTTCCGCCGCTCGACGCTGGCCCTTATGTTGATGGCCGCGTCCCTCCTGACGCTATCCACCGCGTGCAAGCGCGAGGATCCCCAGATCCGCGAGCTGACCCAGAAGGCAGCCGAAGCCGACAAGGCCAGCCAGCAGCTCAACCAAGCTGGCAGCGATCAACAGAAGAAGCTCGCCCAGGCCGGCGTCAATGACGTCAAGCCCAACGCCGAGACCCTCCAGCTCACCGAGGAGCAGAAAAAGGCCCTCGAGGAGCGCATCAAGAACGAGAAGAACAGCTCCTATCAGGCCCTGCTCCAGGAAGTGCTGGACAAGGACAAGGAGATCAAGGACCTCAACACCAAGCTGGCCAAGCTCAAGGCCGACCTGCCCCGGCCCGACCTGGCCAAGCCCAACGACAGCCACTACGGCATGGCCATGCGCTTCCTGAAGAAGAAGGGGGTCTCCGAGGCCGACGCCAAGAAGCTGGTGAGCCGTGTGGCCATCCTGGAAAAGCTGGCCCCGGGCTTCGAGGTCTACCACTTCTATGCCAACGGCACCTACGGCACCTGGGTCTCCCAGGGCAAGGCCAAGATCAGCCCCAACGACCTGATGCGCCAGGAGCGAGAAAAGGTCGAGGGCGAGCGGGACGTGGCCGTGGCCCAGAACGAGAAGCTGCAGGAAGAGGTCCTGGACCTCGAAGGCCAGAAAAAGAAGATCGAGGAGGAGATTGCTGGCCTCCGGGGCGAGCGCGCGAACCTCATCGAGGAGCGCAGCAAGCTCCAGGCCGACAATGCTGGCCAGCTGGCCAAGCTGAACTCCCTCCACTATGTGGTCGGCACCCGCGACAAGCTGAAGGCTGAGGGAATCATCGAAATCCCCGTTTTTGCCAAGGACCGAGCTGGCAAGAACTGGCGGGATGAGGTCTTCACCCAGAGCCTCGACCTCCGCTCCGCCAAGACCATCGTCATCAAGGCCGCCGACCTGGGCTTGGCCAAGATCGGAAAGGTGAACGTCGTCCCCGGCTCCTACCTCAAGGACGAGCACTACAAGCTCAGCATCAGCGAAGACAAGCTGACGGCCACCGTAGAACTGATCACCGTGACCCGCTTTAAGAATGACAAGGTCGTCTTTGCCGTGACGGACTAGGAGGTCTTCAGACCTTGGAGGGGGCCCCGCGCGGGGCCCCCTCTTTTTTGTGGAATTTCCTGTCCAGCCCGCCTATCGTCGGAAGACCCTTCCTGGCTTTCCCTTAACCCCACCCATGAGGTGATGCGATGCATTCACGCTTGACCCAAGCGTTCCTCGGTACTTCCCTGCTGGCCCTCCTGGCCTGCAACGGAGGCGGCGATTCCAAGGCTCCCACGGCGTTCACGGGGACCGCAGAGGTTGTTACAGGCGCCGTTGCCGTGTTCGATCCGGCCGGTGGGATTCTCCCTCTTCCAAACGTGCTTGCCACGGCTGCGGCGGTCGACCCCATTGCAACAGCCTGGTTTGACCCCACGACAGGTACGACCAAAACCGGCGCCCGCCCCTACGGTGTGCCCCTGCAGCCATCCGAGGCCTTGGCCTACGTCGCCTACCGCGAGGTTGGCGGCCCGAACTACGGCTACCCCGACACCACCTCCTCCACCCACGCTGCCTCGGGATTGAATGCCCCCATCTACTTCGCCTTCTCGAAGCCTGTGACGCCCTCCACGGTCACCGCGACCACGGTGAAGGTGTTCCAGATTCTCCCGGATAGCAATGGCCTCACCGAGATCGGGGGGCTTGGGTTCAAGAACGTCTCCGCCATGTTCGACTACTCGGCCACCGTCTCCGCATCTAGCCCAAGTCCCAACCCCAACGCTGGTGACCAGGGCAACCACATGGAATGGCTCCTCTTCCCGAAGGTGCCGCTCACGCCTGGTGCCCGTTATCTTTACGTGGTCACCAACGGCGTCTTGGACGCAGCCTCCGGCCAGCCTGTCACCGGCTCAGACCAGTTCAATCTGATGAAGAGGACGGATGCCATCGGGGCCGGCTCTTTCGCAAAACTTGAAGCCATTCGTACGGATACTTCGAGCGGTGGAGCCATCCTGCTTCGTGGATATGCCCACGTGATGGATGACCTCATTGCCAACGCCGCAGCAGACACCACCACAAAGGCTGGGGCTGGAGCCACGGGCATCACCTCCCGGGCGAATATCACCCTCATGGGCCGATTCATTACCACGGGCGCAGGGGGCATCCGCACCCTTGCCTCCGACAGCACCACCCTCAAGCCCGTAGAGGCCATCATCCGTGCGTTCGCCGCTGGCTCCTTTGGCGGCGCGAAAGCCTGGAACAATTCCGTCAGCCTTTACGCCAAGATCCCGGCCGCGACCTACTTTGGCGCGCTTGGTATGCCCGCTTCGACCTACTCTGCCATTGGTTTCGTGGTGCTAGGCACCTATCACAGCGCTGACCTGCAGATTGACCCGACCTTGGCGGTGCCCGCCAAGCTTGCGGGTGTAGACCTCACCACCTTGACCGGTGGTGCTACCGCTGCCCAAGGCAACACCAATCCTTACAGTTTCAGCACAGGTATCACCCAGGCTGTACGCAGCAGCGGCCAGCTTGTTGGTTTCTACAACACGGACCGGCAGGTTCCATTCGTCTACTTCGTCCCGAGCAGTGGCCTTCCCACCTACCCCACCGTGATCCTGCAGCACGGCATTACCTCTCAGAAGGAGGCCGCTGCCGCCGCCGCGAATACCATCGCCCTGTCGGGGAAGGCCACCATCGCCATCGACCTGCCCATGCATGGAGCCCTTGCCAGCCCGGCCAACACGATCCTGGCAGGCGATTCCGCCACGGTCCAAGCTCAGAAGCAGCAGAACTGGGGGAATGACTTCATGTCCCTCACCTCCCTGTTGACGGGGCGAACCAATGTTCAGCAGGCGGCCTTGAACCTTCACCGCCTTGAGCTCCTCATCAGGACCAATGCCTTCGGAACTGCCTTCAGTGGGGGATCTGCGGCTGGCGGCCCGATCACCGGCGCACCTGCGGCGGGTCTAACGGGCAATATCACCTATGTCGGCCAGAGCCTTGGTTCCATCGTCGGCGCCTACTATCTTGCAGGGAATGCCTCCCTCAACCCAGCCGCAAGCAGCACCGTCGCGCCCTACAGCCAGACCACCCTCAGTGGGGACATGAAGGGCTTCCTGTCCGTCCCGGGCGGGACCATCTCTTACATTCTCAAGGATAGTTTGGCCTTCGGGAGCGTGGTGCGAGCTGGCCTGAGCGCTGGGTCCGGCGGCCTCGTGGTTCCCGGAACCACGGCCTTCACCCAATTCTTCCTTGTGGCCCAGACACTGGTTGACCCCGTCGACCCTGCCACCATGACCTTGCCACTGCCAAATACCGTGGCCAACTCCCCCCTGCCTTCCCGCCTTTCGGGCCGCGTGGCCATGCAGGAGGCCTTAGGTGATAGCGTAATTCCCAATTATACGACCCGCTATTTTGGACAGGCCCTGGGCGGCCGAACCAACTTCGGGTATGACTTTGCTCTGGGCTTCAAGCAGCTCCTCTACAGTGGGGAATCCACTCCGAAAGCCTCGTTCATGCTGGGCGCCACCGGGTCCAAAACCGCGGCGGCAGCCTATTCCCCCAGCGCAGCCACCCCCGTGGAAGGCTACTTCCAGTTCAACCAGACAGCGATTGTCCACCAGTTCCTGCTTGGCCCAAGCCTTCCGAACACTGATGCGAACTACGCAGCACAGATCACGAACACCGGGGCTGCCCAAAAGCAGCTGCTGTTCTTCCTTGGTGGCCCCGCAGGAGGCGGTCAAAGCATCGTGACGGATCCATACTCTTTCTGATCCAGCACTTCATCCGATAAAAGACGGGGCTTCGGCCCCGTCTTTCCTTTTCAGCCCAGTTCCGGGAAGGCCTCCAGCAGCTGCCTTCGGGCCTCCAGCAGCTCCGGCACCGCTGGGTCGCGGCGCCGGAGAAAGCCCCGGATCGCCTGAAGGTCCTCGGTCACCCGCTCAAGCATGGGCAGACCAAACCCGGCGGCCAGCAGCGCCATGGGCGGCAGCAGGGCGGCGCCCCAGCCCCAGCACAGGCCGCCGAGGACGGCCAGGAGCAGCGCCCAGAGGGGGAAGAGCAGCAGCCCTCCCAGCAGCTTCAGGGTGGCGACCTGATCGCCCTCGTCCGTGAAATGGACCGCGGCCCAGCCGATCAGGCGGTAGGCCGGCCACGCCAGCAGGACCGCCGGCGCCAGCAGCGCGGCCGTAGACAGCCGAAGGAGGGCCCCGGGCAGCCAGCGCAGGACTTCCGCATCGGGATAGGGGTGGCCCACCTGGTCCGGCCGGAGGCCCTTGGCCCGCAGCCAAACCTGAGCGGCGTGGACCCGGGCCTCCAGGACAGTGAGGTCCTCCACCGGAAGTGCGGCCAGCCGGGGTATCAGGGTCCGCACCCGGTCCCGGAGCGCCTCCAGGTTCCCCCTGCTGCCCGGGTCCTCCGCCAGCAGCCAGGCCACCTCCTGGGCCAGGGCCAGACAGCGCACGTTGGCGTCATGGAGGGTCAGTGGGCGCAGAGCCGCCTCGATGCGCCTCGTCAGCTCCCCCACCGCCGCCGGCTCCGCGCCCAGGGCTGCCAGATCATCCCAGAGGATCGGCTCGCCCAGCCGCAGCAGGGCGCTGTGGCGAAAGGTGGTCCGGTCTCCATAGACCAATCCAGCCGGGACGATGGACAGCGGCCCCTGGTAGGACAGGGCGATGCGGGCGGCCCCGGTCTTCAGGGGCGCGAGGTCGGCGCCGGTGTGGCTCACCCCCTCGGGGAACAAAGCCACGGAGCCACCTTGACCGAGCACCTCGTGCACTTTGTGGAAGCTCTGCTGGATAGACTCCCGGGTGGCACCACCGTCTTTTGGACGGGTCACGGGAATGGCCTTGAACGCCGCCAGGAAGGGCCGCAGCGGGGCGAGGTGCCAGAGGGTGGCCTTGGCCAGCCAGCCCATGCGTCGGTCCAGCAGGGCTGCAGCGGCCAGGGGATCCAGGAGACCGTTGGGATGGTTCAGCAGGACCAGGCAGGGGCCCACCGGCAGGGGAGGACCTTCCTGGCGCAGGGCCCGGAACCAGATCCGCCCCAGGAACCGGGCCATGCGGAGACTGCCCACCTCAGGCCTGCACGGGTCGGTGCCGAGCCCAGCGGAGGACGATCCCGCTCAGGGCGATGGCGGGGAGCACGATGACCATGGCCCAGGCCAGAGCATCCCCGCTCGCCGCCCCCGCGGCCTGGAAAGCGTCGGCCCGGCGGCCCACCCACATGGGGCTGATGGCGTCCCCCAGCAGGTGGATAAGCAGGACGTTCACGGCGACGCCGGTGGCCCGGATGCTCGCCGGCAGGCTGCTCACAATGAGCGCATTCACGGGACTGGTGTTCACGAAGAGCAGGAACATGCTCAGGAAGAAGAGCAGGTAGGCCGTCCCCAGATGGTGCGTGGCCAGGGCCCACGCCACCGCGGGCACTGCCAGGACCAGGGTGATGCCCGAGATCCCGGCACCGGCGTCCGGCCAGCGCCGCTGCCAGCGGTCCGTGAGCCAGCCCCCCAGGAATGTCCCCAGGATGCCCGTGATCACCGCGAACAAGCCGAAGACCATGCCTGCATGGGCAGTGCTGACCGCGAACCGCCGCTGCAACAGGGTGGGCCCCCAGTTGCTGAGGCCCCCCATGGCGAAGGTGTAGGCCACGTAGCTGGCAGTGCAGGCCAGCCAGATCCGATTCCCGAACACGTGCTTCAGGCGCTGCAGGTAGGACTCGCCGGCGCCCACGTCCTTGCCGCTGTCCATGGCCCCGCGCACGGGATCCACCTGGAAAGCCATCCAGGCAGCGAGGAACAGGCCCGGGAGGCCCGCCACCAGGAACGAGGCCCGCCAGCCCCAGGCCCCGGCCACCAGACCCCCCAGGCCGTAGCCCAGGGCGCTCCCCACGGGGATGGCCAGGTAGAACCAGGTGAAGTTCTTGGCCCGATCCGACTCGGGGAAGCCATCCGCCAGCATGGCGGGACCCAGGCTCGCGTAGGCCGCCTCGCCCACCCCCACCAGGGAGCGGGCTACCAGCAGGGCCGGGTAGCTGTGGACAAAGGCCGCGCCAATCGTAGCCAGGCTCCACAGCGCCACTCCCCCGGCCACCAGGCGCGGCCGGTGGAAGCGGTCCGCCAGGTAGCCGAAGAGCGGCGCCGAGCACATGTAGACGACGATGAACACGAAGTTCAGCCGCCCAAGCTGCAGGTTGGAGAGGTGGAGATCCTTGCCCAGCGGCTCGAGGATGGCCGCTACCACAAGGCGATCCAGGTAGTTCACCAGGTTGATCCCAGTGAGCAGCAGGAGCAGGCGTTGGACGGCAGTCAGCCGCATCGGACGGCCGGGGGCCGGGGGCTACTTCTTAGGAGCAGGCTTGGGCGCGGCCGGCTTGGCAGCGGGCGCAGCGGGCTTGGCGGCGGGCGCGGCGGCAGCAGGCTCGCTGGCATCCAGGCGCTTGGAAACCTCAGCGGTGAAGCCCTTCAGCCAGGCCTCGTCACCCCAGGAGAGGATCTGGATGGCCTGGTCCGACAGCACGATCTGGAGCTTCTGCTCCTTGGCGAGCTGCTCGACGATGGGCGCCGCCAGCTTCGTGATGGCCTCGCCGACCTTCTTCTCCACCCGCTGGTATTCCTGCTGGCTGTCTTCCTGCATCTTCTTGGCTTCGAACTCCACGTCCCGGAACTTCTTGGCCAGGGCCTCCTTCTTGTCAGGGTCCAGGCTGGGCGAGTTCAGCTGCTGCTGCATGGTCTGCAGCTCCTGGCCCTTGGCCTGGAGCTTCTCCTGCAGGTTCTTCCCGGTGATCTCCAACTCGGAGAAGATGGCGCCAGCTTTCTTGGAGCTGCGCACCAACTGGTTGATGCTGAAGAAGGCAAACCGGGGAGCCTCCTGGGCCATCGCAGGAACAGAGAGGGTGGCCGACAGGCAAAGTGCGGCCAAGGTGGGGGCGAGCAAGCGCATGAGAGTCTCCAGGGCGAAAGGGGAATTATAGCTCAGAGGCTGAACGAATCAGAAGGTCGTCCCGATGGAGAACTGGAAGTCCGTCTTCCCATCCGTGTCGAACGGATAGGGATTGATCTTCTTCGACCAGATCAGCCGCAGCGGAGCGGGGCTGATGGGCAGGAAGAACCGGAACTCGATGCCCGCCGACCGGACCAGCGTTGGATTCTTATAGGAGTAGGGATTGCCCGTCGCGTAATCGGTGTAGGTAATGATGTTCCGACTCAGGACCTTGGTGCCAGGGCCCCAGGCGTTGCCGGCGTCATGGAAGAACACCAGGCGGAACTGGTCCGCAATCTTGAACTGGTATTCCATGTTCGTGATGAGCTGCTTGTTGCCGCCCACCACCACCGCATGGCCATTGTTGTCCAGGAGGACCGAACCCACCTGGCCGTAGCGGTAGCCGCGGATGCTGTTCTCACCACCAGGCCGGTAGAGGTCGTAGAGCGGCAGGTCATCGTGGCCGAGGTTCTGGAGATACCCGTAGCTCGCGTTGAAGGCGAAGATGTGGCGGTCCGCGATGTTGGCGAACTTGGCGAAGTCCCAGGTGGCCCGCAGGAAGGGCTTGTCCCCGCCGAACTGCCAGCCGCCGTATTCCAGCCCGAAGGTCACGCGGGTGCCCGCCGTAGGCTTGAACTGGTGGTTGACGGTGCTGTAGGACAGGCTCTGGCTGAAGGTGGAGGTCAGCTGGTTCGGCGTGTCGCGGAAGTAGAAGTTCTGGCCGCCCTCGATGCGGATCAGCCGGAAGCTGTAGCCCGAGGAGTAAGTCGTGAACCAGGCCCAGGGCTTCTCGGGGAGCCAGTTGCTGAGCCGGGCGCCCACAGACAGGCCGAGGCTGCGGGTGAACTGCTTGTAGGCGTTGGCGATGCCGACGCGGGAGGCGTCATAGTCGGCCGAGCCATTCGAGACCGAGGTCGAGAACGAGTAGGGCAAGTCGAAGACGAAGGGCTCTGTGAAGCCCACGGAGACACTCTTGGAATACTTGCCGCCGTTGTAGCTCACGGATAGCGTCTCACCGCCGCCGCCCAGGTTGCGGGTCGAGAAACTGACCCCCAGGGAGAAGCCGAAGAGCGAGCCGTAGCCACCCTGGAAGAGCAGCTCATTGACGCCGGACTCTTCGCCGCGCACCACGATGTCCACCTGGGGCTTGTCGGGCACCATGTCCACCTTGGGCTCGGAGTTCTTCACATCGAAGAAGCTCAGCTGGCTGATGCTCAGCAGGGAGTCCTTGAAGCGGTCAGTCTGGAAGAAGTCACCCTCGCGCATGAGCATGCTGCGGCGGAGGACCTTGTCCTTCGTGTTGGTGTTGCCCTCAAACTCAATCTTGCGGATCGTGAAGACCTCTCCCTCGACCAGCTTCAGGGTGGTGTCCACCTTCTTGACGCCGTCCTCTTCGCGGATGTCGAGCTTCTTCTCCGCGTGGAAGAGCACATAGGCCTGGTTGGAGTAGCTCTCCTTGAGCTTGTCCACGGTCTGGTTCACCGCGTCCAGGTCGAAGGGCACCGGCTTGGCGCCGGGCTTGGGGGCCTCGATCGAGGGCTTGATGTTGAAGAACTTCCGGAAGAAGGAGCTGTTGTCCCGCTTCACCTCGGCGTACTTCTCCTGGTAGTAGGTCTCGCGGAAGAGCTTCCCGCCCTCGGCCTTGAAGGTGCCCTCGAAGAAGCGATCGCCCTCCATGACCGGGATGGTCAGCGTGGCCCGGAGATCGTACTTGGGCGACTTCGCCTCCTTGATCAGCTTCTCGTTCTTGAGCTTCTGCTTGGGGGTGGTGCGGTCCTCGACCTCGATGAGGGGCTTGCCCACGAAGACATCCTTGTAGCCCAGCTTCCAGTAGGCCTTCTTCAGGTTGTCCAGATCCTCGTCGAGGTTCTTGTCCACCAGCAGGTCGTGGGTGGTCAGCCAGCTGAACATCCAGTGCTGGCGGGTCTTCTCCATCACGCTCCGCAGCTGGGAGGTCGAGAACACTTTGTTGCCGCGGAAGGCGACGTTGTAGATCTTGGCCTTGCCGCCCTCGCTGATGTCGAACACCAGGCGCGCGACGCCCCCGGACATGGGCTCCAGCGTGATATTCACTACGGGGTTCCGGAAGCCCTTCTCGCCAGCCTGGTCCACGATGAGGTTCTTGACCTTGCGGGCGGTGTCCGGATCGTAGATCGTGTCCGGATTGATGGTGAGCTTCTTCTCCTTCACCTTGTCCTTGATGTTCGTGAGGCCGACCTCGGTGCCACCCCGGAAGTCCACTTCCTTGATCAGGGGCCGTTCCTTGATGCGAATCACCAGCTTCTTGCCGCCCTTGGCGTCCGCCAGCTCGAGCTTGATGTCATCGAAACCGCCGCTCTCCCAGAGCTTCTCGATGACGGCCGTGAAGTCGATGGTGCGGAGGTCGTCGCCAACCTTGAGACCGGACTTAAAGATCACCGTCTCGGACGTCTGCTTCTGGGCGCCGACTACCTCGATGGTGACGATGGGCTCGATGTCCTGGGCCGACAGGGGCAACGCGAAACCCGCCACGAGGGCCAGAGGCAGCACACCCCTACGCCACCGGGGCCGGACCCGGTTCCAGACCATGCTCTGCTGCGTCATTCCGGTACTCCGACCAGATGGGTTTCCTGGCCTGAGGCCACGTCTCCGGAATCAGACAGGGTGGGCACGAGTTTCTCGTCCACCAGATCGAAGTTCACCAGGCCCGAGGGCATGGATTCCTGGCCCACCATCAGCTCGGCGAGGGGATCCTCCACCTGCTTCTGGATCGCACGGCGCAGGGGCCTGGCCCCATAGGCGCGGTCCCTCAGCGTGGTCTTCACCAGCCAGTCGCAGGCGGCGTCCGTGAGTTCCACGCACAGCTTGTGCTTCTGCAGGGTGATGTTGAGGTCCTCCACCAGCAGGCGGACGATCTTGCGCAGCTCGTCGTCGCCCAGGCGGTTGAACACCACGATCTCGTCGATGCGGTTCAGGAACTCCGGGGTGAAGGTCCGCTTGAGGACCTTCATGGCGTCACCGGACTTGGCATCCGGACGGCCGTCCTGCTCGACGAAGCCGAGGTTCTTTTCCGACAGCAGCTCTCGGCTGCCCACGTTGGAGGTCATGATAATAATGGTGTTCTTGAAGTCGACCAGGTTCCCGAAGGCGTCCGAGGCCTGTCCGTCATCGAAGATGGAGAGCAGGATGTTGATCAGGTCCGGGTGGGCCTTCTCGATCTCGTCGAAGAGCAGCACGCAGTAAGGATTCCGCCGGATGCGGTCCGTCAGCATGCCGCCTTCCTCATAGCCCACGTAGCCCGGAGGGGCCCCGAGCAGCTTGGAGACCTCGTGCTTCTCCATGTATTCCGACATGTCGAAGCGGATCATCTTCTTGGGGTCGCCGAACAGGAAGGCCGCCAGGGTCTTGGCCAGCTCGGTCTTGCCGACCCCGGTGGGGCCCAGGAAGAGGAACGAGCCCATGGGGCGGTTGGGATTCTTCAGGCCCGTCCGGGCCCGGCGCACGGCCCGCACCACGGCGCTCACGGCCTCGGGCTGGCCGATGACCCGCTCGTTGAGCCGGGGCTCCATGTTGATCAGCACAGCCTTCTCGTCGCCCTTGAGGGCCTTCACGGGGATGCCGGTCCAGCTGGCGACCACGTCCTCGATGTCCTGTTCGGTGACCTCGGGGAAGTGCGCATAGTCCTCGTCCGAAAGCTCGGAGCGGTTCTTCTGGA